>Ga0268298_10006754_pt1 | contig 10320 bp, 9 predicted proteins | sample WWTPWeurt_MetaG_FD_194462 | JGI IMG/M metagenome (GOLD analysis project Ga0268298, IMG submission 194462) | Activated sludge microbial communities from WWTP in Nijmegen, Gelderland, Netherland - WWTP Weurt | ecosystem: Engineered > WWTP > Aerobic digester > Activated sludge | place: Netherlands... | reverse complement strand
TTGCCGCCCGCCCGCACGCACTTTTGGGATGTGGTGGCGCGGCTGTAGGGGCGCTTGTCGAAGCCGAGGAAAACATCCTTGAACTGGTTCATGCCTGCGTTGGTGAACAGCAGGGTCGGATCCTCATGGGGCACGAGAGAGCTGGACGCTACGATCTGGTGGCCCTTGGAGGCGAAGAATTCGAGGAACTTCTGGCGGATTTCGGCGCTTTTCATCGGCGTTGGGTCTCCGGGTGTCTCGGACAGCGACGGTCGGGGAAAGGTCAGGTTTGAGAGCCCGAAATTGTAGCATCCCTCCCCGCCTCGCCCGGCTGGCTATAATCGCCCCTCCAATAACATCAACTCCACCAGGAGACAGCAAACATGGGCCACCGCCTTTCCAAGATCTACACCCGCACCGGTGATGCCGGCACCACCGGCCTCGGCAATGGCAACCGGGTCTCCAAGAACAGCCTGCGCATCCACACCCTCGGCGAGGTGGACGAAGCCAACGCAGCCATCGGCATCCTGCTCTGTGAAGAGCTGCCGGAAGACGTGCGCGCCCTGCTCACCAACGTACAGCACGACCTCTTCGACCTGGGCGGCGAAGTGTGCATTCCGGGCATGGAGATGATCACCGCCAAACAGGTGCAATATCTCGAGGACGAGCTGGATCGGCTGAATGACGATCTGGAGCCCCTGAAGGACTTCATCCTCCCAGGTGGTACGCGCGCCGCAGCCTTGAGTCATCAAGCCCGCACGGTCTGCCGGCGGGCCGAGCGGATGATCGTCGCCCTGGCCCAGGAGGAAGCGGTGAATGACGCACCTCGCCAGTACCTGAACCGACTCTCCGACCTGCTTTTCGTGCTCGGCCGGGTGCTCAACCGGGCCGGTGGCCGTGGCGACGTGCTGTGGCAGAAAAGGAAGAACGCCTGAAAACTAAGGGCTGCCCGACCGGCAGCCCTTTCTTCTTACCAGTCCACCTTTTCCACCAAGCCCAGGGAGCGCCCCAGGAAGCGCTCACCGATGGTCTGAAAGCGCAGCGGTATATCGGTTACGGTGTAGCGATAGGTCGGCAGACGCTCGCCCGAATTCGCGATCCCAAGCTCAACCAGCTTGCGGGCCGCCTGCTCTGCAACCGTGATGGCCGAATCAACGAGGCGCACGTCGGGCCCGACGACATCCTGAATCAACGGTTTGATCAAGGGATAGTGCGTGCATCCCAACACCAGGGTATCGACATTCTCCGCCAGCACGGGCTTGAGATATTCCTGAGCGGTCAGCCGTGTCACCTCGTGCTCCAGCCAGCCTTCCTCCACCAGCGGGACGAAGAGCGGACAGGCCTGGGAATACACGCGGACACCAGGATCAAGGGCATGCATACGCCGGGCGTAGGCATTGCTATTGACGGTCGTAGGCGTACCAATCACGCCGATTGCCCTGGAGCGGGACTCAGCCACTGCAGCGCGGGCACCCGCATCGATCACATCCAGCACGGGAATGCGCCCGGCCCTGTCCTTCACCACATGGGACGCCACCGCCGCCATGGTGTTGCAGGCGATGATCAGCATCTTCACGCCCTTGTCTAGCAAGTGGTCAGTGATCTGGCCAGTAAAATGCTCGATGGTCGCGACGGACTTGACCCCGTATGGAACCCGGGCGGTGTCGCCGAAGTAGACGATGCTTTCGAGAGGCAGGCGCTCCATCAGCGCCCGCACGACAGTAAGGCCACCCACACCGGAATCAAAGACTCCGATGGGCAGCGCGCCGGATTCAGACATGGTATCGGACGAAAAGTGGGAGCGCGGATTCTACGCCAGTCGGCCCCGCGCCGCCCGGCCGCCGCAACTCAGTAGCCGAGACGGGCGACCAGCTCGGCCTCCTCCTCGGGTGTGAAGGCAAACTTGTAAATCGACTTCTCGTCCGGCAGCTCACGCCATCTCCCGCCGATCTCCTTGAGACGACCCTCAATGGTGGCACACGACAGGTGCATGAGCAGCGCGGGCGCCTTGACCCGCTCACACATCCGCTCGCCCCCCATCTGCTTGAACTCCAGCAACTTCTCGTAAAAATCCCGATGCCGGGGATTGATCTCGATGAGGATGTCGGTGCAGCCCTTCACACGATACGAGTAGATATAAAGCAGATTGAAAAGCGAAGCGATAAGACGCTTGGAGCGCGCAGAAGGGTCAATGGCAAACCGTCCGAACTCGCAGAGCTTGCGCCCCTGGGAACGCAACCGTGCGGCTTCCATGCCATAAGTCTTGTCGAGCGCCAGACCGGCCGGGGAGTCCACATTGACGGTCAAGGTTGCATAGACCCGGCCGAACAACTCAGCGTTCATGGTGAGCTGATTCGGTTCGTCCAGCGAGCCAAGCTGCCCGTAACCGCGCCAGGCATACCGCTTCTGGATGAGCAGCTCCGTCTCCCGCCTGCGCTCCCCATCGCGCATCAGCATCTTGATCCGGAACTTGTCCTGACGCTCGCTCGGCGCATCGACCTTGGGGTCATCTTCGGCAATACACAGCGGATCAAATCGCCATGACTCCATAGCCGTGACCTCCGCAAGCGTCTGCGGAGCACGATCATCCTGAACAGGGAGTTTGGGCGGTTTTCGAAACATCATTGGATACTATACCGCGGCTTCCGGGTTCAGAATATCGTGTTGCCTCAAAGCCCACAAGACATGCTCCCTGACCATGGCGGAGGGATCATTGCGACGGGACTCCAAGGCGGCCACAGCCTTCGGAACCCCGATGGCATTTCCGAGCGCAACCGCAATGTTTCGGGACCAGCGCTCGTAACCGATTCTGTAGATAGGACTACCTGTCATTCGCTCTTCGAAGTTCACTTTCGACCACAGGAACAACTCTACCAGCCCCGCGCCATCTAGCCCATGCCGAGGTGTGAAATCAGACACAAAGGAAGAGCGAGCGAAGCGATTCCACGGGCAAACTAGCTGACAATCGTCACATCCGTAGATGCGGTTGCCTATCGGCCGGCGGAACTCCTCGGGTATGGCGTCCTTCAGCTCAATGGTGAGGTACGAGATGCAGCGCCTCGCGTCCACACGGTAAGGCGCCACGATGGCGCCCGTTGGACAAGCGGGAATGCAGGCCGAGCAGTCGCCACAATGACCAGACTTCGGCACATCAAGGGGCAGCGGCAAGTCCGTGTAGATCTCTCCAAGAAAGAAGAAGGAACCCGCTTGCCGCGATAACAGCAGCGTGTGTTTTCCACGCCACCCCAGTCCGGCCTTTTCCGCGAGCGCCACTTCCATGACCGGGGCGGAATCCACGAAGACGCGATATCCATGCGGAGTCTCGGCAGAAATCCGGTCTGCAAGGCGCTGCAAGCGACTTCGCAGCACCTTGTGGTAATCCCGCCCCAAGGCGTACCGCGATACGTAGGCTTTCCCGGGGCATTGCAGGATCGCATGGGGGCTCTCCCCCTGCGCGAGGTAGGACATTCGTACCGAGATGACGCGGCATGTGCCGGGCACAAGTTCAGCCGGCCTGGACCGCTTCAGCCCATGTTTGTACATATAATCCATCTCCCCGTGACAACCGGCATCCAGCCAGGCCAACAGCCCTGGCTCGGCGTCCCCGAGATCGATATCGGAAATACCGACCTCATCGAAGCCAAGCGCCTGCCCCCAAGCCTTGATACTCGCAGCCAGCGTCGCGAAATCACCCTGCCCACCGGAAAGTTTATCGTGCCCCAAGCTCATTCTATTGATGATAACGGCCCGACCGCCAGCATGCACCTCCTGGATGAAAGTGCCACCCTGTCGATCGGCGAACGACTAGCCAAAGCCCTGCCTGACCGGCTGACGATCCACCTGATCGGCGACCTTGGCGCGGGGAAAACGACCCTATGTCGCGGCCTGCTCCGCGGCCTCGGTTACCTCGGCAAGGTGAAGAGCCCGACATATACCTTGGTTGAACCGTATAAAGATTCTAGAATAGTCGTATATCACTTTGATTTTTATCGATTCACGGATGCAAATGAATTTCTCGAAGCAGGCCTTGATGAGTACTTTGAAGGTTCGGGGATCCGCCTCGTGGAATGGCCGGAGCGCGCACAACCTTTCCTGCCCGAGGCCGACCTGGAAATTCGGCTGCAGATCGACAGCGGCGGCGGGCGTACCCTCACCCTGTTGCCGCTGAGCCCGGAAGGAAGGAAATGTCTTCAAAATCTGGATTCAAGCTAAGCCGCACCGCCCTGACATCCGGCGATATCAGGGACGTGACCCGCCGGCGCCTCCTGGGTTCGGCAGCCGCAAGTCTGCTCTTGCTCGTCAGCAGGAATGTCGCCGCCGCCCCGGCATCCGTCCTTGCAGTGCGTGTGTGGCCGGCGCGGGACTACACCCGGATCACGCTCGAGAGCCGGGAACCGCTGATCTTCAGTCACCATTCCGCCCACCAACCCGAGCGACTGGTGGTGGACCTGGAAGGGCTGGAACTCAATAGCGTCCTTCAGTCCCTGCCGGCCAAAATCACCGGACAAGATCCATATATCCAGCTCATCCGCGCCGGGCGAAATCGCCCTGGCGTGGTTCGACTGGTCATTGATCTAAAGACCGAGGTCATTCCGCAGGTTTTCACTCTGAAACCCATTGGTGACTATGGCTATCGCCTTGTACTCGACCTCTATCCCGCTGAGCCCATAGACCCCCTGCTGGCCTTCCTCGAAAAGCTGTCTCCCGAGGAAGCCGCTGCCGGCGGCGCCACTCCCCCCCCTGTCGTCGGGAAAGCAGAGGAAAAGCCCCCCAGACGCACTGCAGAAGCGGAGCGGAAAATCGATCCGCCAAAACGCGAGGCCGCCACTGACCGTGCGCACAGACCGGCCGGCGAAGATGAGCCAATGGTGAGTCGGCTGATCACCATTGCCATCGACCCTGGCCACGGCGGTGAGGATCCGGGCGCAGTGGGTGCAGCGGGCAGTTTCGAGAAGCACGTCACCCTTTCCGTCGGGCGACGTCTGAAAGCGCGCATCGACGCCGAACCCAACATGCGTGCCATGTTGACCCGCGACGCCGACTACTTTGTGCCGCTCCAGCAACGGGTTGCGAAGGCGCGCCGCGTACAGGCCGACCTCTTCGTATCGATCCACGCAGATGCCTTCATCAGCCCCACCGCACGGGGCAGCTCGGTGTTCGTGTTGTCCGACAAGGGCGCCTCGAGCACGGCGGCCCGCTGGCTTGCGCAAAAGGAAAACGCCGCGGATCTGATTGGGGGGGTCAATCTCGGGGTCAAGGACAGCCATCTGGCGCGTACATTGCTGGACTTGTCCCAGACAGCCGCCATCAATGACAGCCTGAAAGTCGGCAAGGCGGTGCTCGGAGAGCTCGGCGGGATCAACCGGCTACATAAAGGCGAAGTCGAGCAGGCCAGCTTTGCCGTCCTGAAGGCACCCGACATCCCCTCCATCCTGATCGAAACGGCATTCATCTCAAACCCGGAAGAGGAAGCCCGCCTTAACGACGAAGCGTACCAGGACCGGATGGCTGAAGCGATCCTGCGCGGGCTGAGACGCTACTTTGCCAAGAATCCGCCCATGTCCAAGTCCAAGCTTGCCAGCCTCAACTGATTCCCCACGTGGCCGAACGCCTCAGCGGATGCACACTTTGCGCACCTGTTTGAGGTCCGTGACGCCACCGAACACCTTTTCGATGCCGTCCTGACGCAGGGTTCGCATGCCCTCGTCCAGGGCGGCCGAGAGGAGCGCGGACACCCGCGCACGCTCCTGGATCAGGGACTTGATGCGATCAGATCCAACCATGAGCTCGTGCAGGCCCAGGCGCCCCTTGTATCCGCCATTGCACTGATCGCAGCCAACCGGCTCGTACAGCGTAAATCGCCCCTTGTCATCGGCGTAGCTCTGACGCCAGCGTGCCAATATCTGCTCCTTTGCCGCAACGGGGTCGTCCATGAAGGCGGGGGTCTGGCGGAGGTCTTCACAATACTCATCCAGCATCCCCCGAACCTCATCATCCGACGGATGGTAGGGTTTCTTGCATTTGCTGCAGAGGCGTTTGGCCAAGCGCTGGGCGAGAATGCCGAGCAGGGCATCGGCAAAGTTGAAAGGATCCATGCCCATGTCAAGCAAGCGCACAATGGACTCCGGCGCACTGTTGGTATGGAGGGTGCTGAAGACGAGGTGACCGGTCAGGGAGGCCTCCAGACCGATTGACACCGTCTCCTTGTCCCGCATTTCGCCAACCATGATCACATCCGGATCAGCACGCAGGAAAGAACGCATGACCGTGGGAAAATCGAGACCCGCCTTGCGGTTCACCTGCACCTGTCGCAGCCCCTTCTGGGTGATTTCCACGGGATCCTCGGCCGTCCAGATCTTGGTCTCTGGCGTGTTGATATGCCCCAGGATGGAATGCAGGGTGGTCGTCTTACCGGATCCAGTTGGGCCGCACACGAAGAAAATGCCGTAGGGCTTGGCAACTGTCTGCCGGAGCCGGTCATAATTGCTCTCCAGCAAGCCCAGCTTCTCGAGTGGAATGGGTTCGCTATTGGCCAGCAGGCGCATGACCACATCTTCCATGCCACCGGTGGTCGGCACGGTCGCCACCCGTAACTCAATATCGAGGGGGCCGAATCGCCGGAACTTGATCTTGCCGTCCTGGGGTTTTCGCCGCTCGGAGATATCGAGGTCACACATGATCTTGATACGCGTGACAATCGGGCTTCGATAGCTCGACGGCACTTCGATGTATGGCACCAGGGAGCCATCACGGCGAAAACGAATCTGCGTCTTTTCCTTGCCGGGACGCGGTTCGATATGGATGTCGGATGCGCCCTGGCGGTGGGCATCGATGATGATGCGGTTGACCAGCTTCACGAGTTCATTGTCGGCGGCTGCCGAGACGTCCTCGGCGACCGGGGCACCCTCACCATCATCATCCTGCATGTCCGACAGGAGATCCGACACGGATGCATCATCGGACGCACTTCCCCCAAAAAACTGGGCGACGGTCTGCATGAACTCCACCTGGGTGGTCACACAAAATACGGGCGCAGCCTTGGGAAAGACATTCTGGACGACGCGCGAGGCGATTGCCTGCTCCGGGTCAGTCACCAGGGTGAGCAGGCCATCCGGGTTTTCTTCGAGCGGGAGCCACTGGGCCTGCTGCACATAGTCACGTTTGAGGTTCCTGAGTAGATCCAGGGGCTTGACCCGATCAGACCGAAAGGGCTCGTAGGGAACACCGAAGAACCGCGAGATCGCGCTACCGATATCCGCCGGTTTCAGCTTGTATTGCTCAAGGAGGAGATGCTCGAGGGACACCCCTTGCTCCCGTGCAATGCTCGTGGCCGCTTCGAGCTCCGCTCCGGTGAGCTTGCCATCATTCACCAACCCCTCATATTTGGACTTGGGCTGCACCAAAGCGTGGCGGCGCTGCGCAAATGCCACCGCAAGCGTCTGCCCGAGCCCCTGGATCCCCTCCTCGGCAATGGCCGAAAAGGCCTCACCACTCCGGGAGTTGATAAGCTGAATCACGCCCAGGACATCGCCCGTCTCGGCGCTGGAAATTGGCGCCACAAGCATCTGATGGCAACGATAGCCCGTCCGCTCATCAACCTCCTTGCGGAACTCCATGCGCATCGAGATAGCCTTGAGCTCCTGCTCGTCATAGGCATCGTGGATGTTGAGCATCTGCCCGGTGAGGGCTACGTAGCCCGCCACACTGTTTTCGGCAATTGGCAGACGGATGGTCCGAATGCTGTGCAACCCGGTCTTGACCCGGGACGAGATCGTGGTCTTGCTCTCGTCGACCACGTAGATGGTCAATCTGTCGGCGGCAAACAACGAGCAAATGTCCGCCGAAAGCTCGAACATGATCTCATCAATGTTCTCGGTCGCGTGAATGCGGTTGGTAACGGTCTGGAGCCCTTTGAAAAAGGCCAGACGACTGGCTACATCGCTCGCACCGCCCTTATGGATACTGCTCATGTTCGATCAGGTTCCGGAAAATGAGCCCTCATGGCATGGGGCGAAGAGATTGAACGGCATTCCGGGTGCTGCACCAAAGCCCCCTGAACGGAGCGCCTAGAGCACCAACTCCAGCCCATTGTAGAGCGCCCGGGGAGAAAATCGGCCACAGTAGCTCAAGATCTCATCGAGGGTTGTTTGAGCCCGACTGGGTTTGAGATGTGTGATCCACACCTCCGGATTCGACGTGACCCGTTCGAGAAACACGGCCAGCAGGCTCGGACACAGGTGACGCGAGGCCAAAGCGAGATCGTGCAGGGCGTCCGGGAAAGCCGTCTCGATGATAAGGTAACGCAGATCGGGAATTTCATTAATCGCCGCGATCAAGGGCTCCGAATAGGTCGTATCACCCGAGAAAACAAGGCTTCCACCCTCACCCGACACCTGATAGGCGACCGCCGGAACCGTATGCAGGGCGGGCAGAGCCCTGATCTGACGCCCGCCACCCAGTTTGGCTATCTCTTCGACCCGCATTTCCTGAAAGCGCAGGAACGGATTGTGTCGATCAGGTATGGAAGAGAAGTCCGGCCACACAAGCCAGTTGAAGATATGGGAGCGCAGGATGCGCAAGGTTTCCGGTGACCCATGGACAACGATGGGCATGGATCGCGCTTCACCCACCGTGTCCACCAACAGCGGGATCATCGCAATGTGGTCAAGGTGCGCATGGGTCACGAAGACGTGATCAATCTTCAGGAGTTCGTCGTACTCCAGATCACCAACGCCGGTACCTGCATCGATCAGGATGTCGTGATCGACCAACAGAGCAGTGGTGCGCTGGTTGCGCCCACCGATTCCGCCACTGCACCCCAGAACCCGCACCTTCATCTTGTATCCATGAATTTCCGCAAGAGGGGCAACTGGACGGCACGCCCAGATACCGAAATAAGATCCAGCGCCAGTTCATCAGAATACGATCCGACGAGAATACCGGACGTCAGAAATATCACGCTTCGGTAACACCGACCCGCAATGACTGCTAATTCTGGACAGTCTGGGAGAAGAATTCCATCTTCACGCCCGCGATCTCGATGATGTCATGATCATTCAGGCGATGCGCCTGGGCATCAAGGGAGTGCCCGTTGACCACGGGAAACACGGTGCCTTCGACATGTGTAATGAAATAGCCATGAGGACGGCGAGTGATCACCGCGACCTGGGTGCCCGGTTTGCCCAATGTGGTCAGGGACTTTGACAGCTCGAGCGTGCGGCCGGCATGGGTTCCGCTAAGAATCTGGATCATCCCTACAACGCTCACCGCAGGTGCAGCCGCAGCCGCGGCCTCGACCGGGGGCACCCCACTGGCCGGTGCATCAACGGCAAGGGCGGCACCAAAGGACACCGCCTCGTCATGCTCGGAGCCCCCGGTGTTCTGCTCCGCAAGGAACTTGAGACGGTACTTCCCTAGCTCCACCACGTCATTGTTCTGAAGAACATGCTTCTTGACGGGCTGGCCGTTGACGTACGTACCGTTGGTGCTGTTCAGATCCTCGAGAAAGGCATCATTCAGGATTGTGACTATCGCGGCGTGCTCCCCACTGATGGCCAGATTGTCGATCTGGATATCATTGTGGGGCTTGCGACCGATGGTGGTGCGCTCCTTCTCGAGGGGCATTTCCTTCAGCACCAGACCATCCATGCTCAAAATCAACCTGGGCATTGCTTTTTCCTATCCGAAACGAGCCTTAACCGAGTTCTGTACCAAGGCGCACAGATGTACAGGACGACACGACGATGACCGACACATTATCCACTCCCCCCCGATCAATGGCCAAATCGACCAGATGTTCGGCCGCAACCTGGGGACTACCGCCAAGCATGACTAGCACTTCGGCAATGTCCACTTCCGGAACCATGTCGGTGAGGCCATCCGAACACAAAAGATAGTGATCGTTGGGCGCCAGAAGAAACGCAGTCACATCGGGAACGACATCCGCTTCCACACCGATCGCCCTTGTCAGCAGGCCGCGCAGGGCCACAGGACCCTCGGATGCAGATCCAATCATGCCCGCGTCGCACTGTGCCCGCAATACACTGTGATCGTGTGTAAGACACTCCAGATCATCACCACGCAATCGATAGAGTCGCGAATCGCCTACGTTGGCAACAAGCAGGACGCCGTCTGCACGAAAGCAGCCCGCGACGAGGGTACTCCCCATCCCTCGCAGGCCCGGATCACGACGTGAGGCCATGAATACCGCCCGATTGGCGAGATGCGCCGCATGCCGCAGATCGTCCTCCACGAGCATCTCGCCGTCGACCGCAAGCAAACGCTCCATCCAGGCCGATACCGCCATCTGCGAAGCTTCAGCCCCCCCCGCCCCCCCCCCCC
>Ga0268298_10006753_pt1 | contig 10320 bp, 10 predicted proteins | sample WWTPWeurt_MetaG_FD_194462 | JGI IMG/M metagenome (GOLD analysis project Ga0268298, IMG submission 194462) | Activated sludge microbial communities from WWTP in Nijmegen, Gelderland, Netherland - WWTP Weurt | ecosystem: Engineered > WWTP > Aerobic digester > Activated sludge | place... | reverse complement strand
GCCCGTCGCGCCCGCCGCTGCGCCGCCGAAGCCCATCGCTCCGCCGCCTCCGCCGCCGAAGCCCGTCGCTCCGCCGCCTCCGCCGCCGAAGCCCGTCGCTCCGCCACCTCCGCCACCGAAACCGGTTGCTCCACCTCCTCCGCCCCCACAGCCCGTCGCTCCTCCGTCACCGAAGCCGGTAGCTCTTCCGCCTCCGCCGCCGAAGCCCGTCGCTCCGCCGCCTCCACCGCCGAAGCCCGTCGCTCCGTCGCCTCCTCCACCGAAAGCGGTTGCTCCTCCGCCTGCGCAGCCGCTGCCCGTCGCTTCGCCACCGCAAGCTTCCGCTGCACCGCCCGCGCTTCCCGCGGCGAAGCCGGCTCTCCCCGCTCCTGCAGCGCAGAAGGCGAACCGGCCGAAGTGGAGCGAGCTTCGTCCGAGTGAACGTCCGCCGAAGCCCAAACGCATCGATCGACCACGCCGCCCGACACCCATGTCACCCAACGAGGCGGCGCGTTTCCTCGCTGACGCCTGGGAACGCATCTCGGGCGAAGCACCGACCGAAAACGTGATCAGCGTGCTGTGGGGCCAGTGGGCACTCGAAACGGGACGCGGTCGCTGGATGGTCGACTACAACTACGCCGGCCTGAAGGGGCGCGCGCCCGACGGCGGCACGGCCAACTGGTGGACGTGGGAAGAGGCCGATGCCGGCGCGCGTCGCGTGCGCGGTCGCTTCCGGAGCTACGAAGCTCCGGAGCACGGCGCCCTCGACTACGTGGAGATGCTCGTGCGTCGCTACCCCAAGGCGCTCGCCGCCGCGCGGCGGGGAGACGCCGTGAACTTCATTCTCGAGCTGGATCACGGTGGGTTCTTCACCGAACGCCCCGAGCACTACGTGCGCTCGGTGGCGAGCCTCGCCCGCGAGTTCAAGCGCGACGGCTACGCCGTGCTCTTCCGCGAGCCCTGAAGCACGCTTCAGCCGAGGTGCCGTCGCAGAAACTCGAGGGTTCGAGTCCAGGCTAGCTCGGCCGATGGAGCGTGGTACGCCGCAGGGTCGCCCGCTCGCATGAAGGCGTGACCTGCGTCGTAGAATTCCACGTCGAAGTGCGCGCCCCCCTGGCGCGCGGCGGCTTGGACGCCGCGAACGCGCTCTTCGGTCACCATGGGGTCTTTTGCGCCGTAGTGGCCCAAGATGGGCGCCCGGGCTCGGGTCCAGTCGGCGTGTTCCGGACGCGGCAATCCGTAGAACGGAACGCACGCAGCCAGCTCGCCGACGTGACACGCGGCCGCGAGCGCAACCGCGCCGCCGAGGCAGAATCCCGTGATGCCCACCCGGGCGCTCCCACGACTCTTCAACTCGGCGACTGCCGCTTCGACCAGCGGGATCGCCTCGAGGGTCTTGAGCTCGGTGGCGAGCTGCATCGCGACCGCCGGATCACTCGTGACGCGTCCGCCGTAGAGATCGAGGGCGAGCGCGCGGAACCCCTCGGCAGCGAAGCGGTCGACGAGCGAACGCATGTCGTCGTTCAAACCCCACCACTCGTGGATCAGCACGAGTCCCGGCGCTCCGCCCGCGCTCGGCTCGCCGAGGGCGGCGCGCGTGCGTCCATTCCGAGTCTCGAGGTCGACTTCCTGGCTCATTTTTCCCTCCGCTCCTCGCTTTTTGAAAGTGATTATCAATAAACCCCGAACCGGTCCAGCGTGACCGGAGCCACCGTCCCGATGGGCGCGTCGTGTAGCATCCGGCCGCATGCGCATCGTGGTGGTGGTCGATCCGCCGGTCTTCAAGACGAGCCCCGTGGCGTGGCTCGAAGAAACCATGGCCGAAGGCGCGGCGAGCGTCGTGACCTTGCCGAAGCTCGATCCGCTGACGCGCGCACTCGGTCAAGCCTTCGAGGCCGCCGAGCCCACGGAAGACGGCTACTTGATCCTCGCCCGCGTGGGTACCGGGCACGCCAGCCAAACCCAGTGGAGCGAGCTCGGCATGCAGAAGCGCGTGAAGCGCCTCGAGCCGACGGAGGACCCCGCAGTCGAAGGCGCCATCGCCGAAGGTGCCGAGCACTTCGATCGCGGGGATTGGGAGAAGGCGCACCGCGCGTACAGCGTCGCCGACTCGCTCCTCGCGTGGGAGCACGGACCGCGTCGCGCCGAAGTACTCGTGTGCTTGGCAGCCATCGAGTCCGCCCGCGGCAATGCCGCGCAGGCGACTGCGCTCTACGATCGGGCGCTGGCGATCTTCCCAGACCACCAGGCCGCGCTCCGGCAACGCATCGAGCTCGCCCGCGCCGCCGACGATCGCGCGACGGCCGCCGCTCTCGGCCGCCGGCTGCTCCGCCGGGCCGAAGGCGGTGACGAGCGCGCGGAGCTGCTCTCGGCCATCGCCGACGATTCGCTCGCCGCGTGCACCGAGGCGCTGCGGCAAGCTCTCGAGCTTCGCCCCCGCGACTCGCGTTTGCTCGAACGGCTGCAAGCGAGCCTCGAAGCCGCCGGACGCTGGCGCGAGGCGGTCGACGCCAAGGTCTCGCTCTCCGAGACCATCCAGAGCCCCCGCGACCGCGCTCGGGCGCTGACCGCGGCGGCGGGCATGTGCGCACGCCGCACGAACGACGTGCCGCGCGCGGTGGCCCTCTACGAAGCCGCCATCGCCGACGACCCCTCGGCGCCTGGCGCGTTCGAGGCCATCGAGAGCGTGCTGCTCAAGAACGAGGACTTCGGCAACGTCCAGGCGGCCTACACGCGCCAACTCGAACGCCTCATGGAGCGCGACGAGAAGACCGGCGCCATCGCCATCTTGGACAAGCTGTCCCGCCTTTCTGCCGAGCGGCTCGGCGACTCGCACGGCGCGATCTTGGCCCTGGATCGCTTGGTCGCGCTCGACCCGCACGACGTCGCGGCGCGAGGTCGCTTGGCAGCGTTGCTCGAGGCCAGCGGCGAGCTCGAGCTCGCGGCGCGCTGCCTGGAGAACGCCGCTGTCTTCGCGCCCACGCGCCCGGAGACGTTCCGGGAGCTGCAGCGGATTTGCCAGCGGACGGGCGACCTGGATCGCACCTACTCGGCTTGCGCCGTGCTCGTGCACCTCGGGGAGGCTGACCTCGACGAGCAAGAGATCTACCGGCGCCACGCACCGGAGACCACTCCGCGCCCGACCGCCGCGCTCGACACCGCGGCCTTCGCCGAGCTCCAACCCGTCGAGCACGACGACGTCGTTTCGCGCCTCGTCCACGCCGTGGCGCCGGCCGCGATCCAGCTTCGCGTCGAGCAGCTCGTGGCCCAGAAGCGCCTGCCGGAGCTGCCCAAGAAGGAGCGCCAGGATCCCGAGAAGACCACGCTCACCGCAGTGCGGACCGTCGCCTGGACCGCTGCCGTCCTCGGCGTGCCCGTCCCCGACATCTACGTGAAGAGCGCGGACCTCCTCGGAGGCATCGCTCACCTTCCCGCCACCGACCCCGCGGTGATCTTGGGCAAGTCGCTCTTGACCGGTCGCTCCGTGCCCGAGCTCGTGTTCGCCATCGGACGCGAGCTCGCCTGTCAGAGGTTGACCTCGCGGCTCCTGACCTTCTACCCCACCCTGCCCGAACTTCGCGCGCTCCTGGTAGCCGCCGTGGCGCAGGTCGTACCGTCGAGCCTGCCGTCCGACGCCATCTTGTTGCGAGATGCGCTCCGCCCGAAGCTCCAATCGGCCCGCCTCGCCGAGCTCGAAAGCGCGGTCGCTGCGTTGGAAGAACGCGGCGGTCGCCTGGACCTCAAGCCTTGGATCCGCGCCGTGGAGCTCACCTCGTGCCGCGCGGGGCTGCTCGCCTGTGGCGACATCACCGCCGCTGCGCGCATGCTGGCGGTCGACGGCCGAGTCGTGGGAGGACTCTCGGCCGCCGACCGCGTTCGCGATCTGATCCCGTTCTCGATTTCTGCGAGCTGCGCCAAAGTGCGGAGAGCCATCGGCATCGGCGTCACGCCGATTCGGGGCAGCTCGCCGCCGCCCGCGCTCAGCTGATGATCCCGCGCAGCGTCTCTTCGAGCCCGATGTCGCCGCGCACGAGCTGGGCCTTGCCGCCTTCCCAGGCGACCTTGCCCGCGTTCAGCGCGCCGGTCATCTCCACGTAGAGATCGGCCACGTCGCTCGATGCGCCCATGCCCATCAGGGCCTGCTTCATCGCCTCGAGCGGCACGCTCACGGCCTTCAGGTCCTTCTTGGCCACCTTGCCGATGAGCCGCGCCGTGTCTTCGAGCGAATACTCTTCGGGTCCCGCGAGCTCGATGGTGCGCGTCCCGCTCTTCACGGGTTCGAGCAAGAGCTTGGCCGCCATGCGCCCGATGTCCCGGGTCGCGACCTGCGAGAACTTCAGATCTTGGCTGAGTCCGTTGTAGAGCGCGCCGGCCTCGAGCGCGCCAGGGATGCTCGCAGCCCAGTTCTCCTGGAAGTAGGCAGCGCGGAGGAAGGTGCTCGGCACACCTGAAGCCGCGAGGCCGCGCTCGATGGGGTTCAACGAAGCGATGGGACCGGTGCCTGCTTCGTGCTGTGCCCCCACCGAAGACAGCAACACCACGTGGGCCGGGCGCGCGGCCTTCACGGCGTCGACGATGCCTTGGGCGAAGGCCTTGCGTCGCTCGGCGAAGCCCGTCTCGGTCCAGCCGAACGGTGGCAGCAAGAGGTACGCGCCCGCCGCGCCGCGCAACGCCTGGGTGAGCGCGTCGACGTTCTCCAGATCCACGCTCGACACCTCCGCCCCGCGTTCGGCGAAGCGCGCGGCCTTCTCGGCGCTCCGGGCCAAGACCCGCACCTTCTGTTTCGCGCCCAGCAACGTCTCGGCCGCGACGGCCCCCGTCCTCCCGGAAACTCCTGCGATGACGAACATGGATCCTTCTCTCCTTCTCGGGGCCTCGGCCCCGACGACCACGAGCATGGGGTCGGCACGATAATCCAGCCAATCGATAGTTCTGATTGATATGATGCATGGGATGAATATCGCGGCCCTCGACCTGAACCTCCTGGTCGTGCTCGAAGCGCTCCTCGTCGAGAAAAACGTGACCCGCGCCGCGCGCCGCATCGGGCTCTCGCAGCCGGCGACGAGCCACGCACTCGGGCGGCTGCGGGAGCTGTTCGCCGACCCGTTGTTCCTGCGCACGCCGCGGGGCATTCGCCCGACGGCACGCGCGGAGGAGCTTCTGCCGCTGGTCAGCGACGCGCTCGTCGCAGTGCGCCGAACCTTCGAATCGCCGAGCCAGTTCGTCCCCGAAGCGAGCGATCGCACCTTCAACGTGCTCATGGCCGACCAGGGTTCGTTCCTGATCCTTCCCGGGCTCCTCGACGCGCTCGGCCGCGAGGCACCCCGTGCATCCATCGCGGTGCGTCCGCTCGCGCTGCGCGACGTGGAGCCGCCGCTCGCCGACGGCACCCTCGACCTCGCCATCGGTCCCTTCACCGACGGACGCCCGAGCCTGCACCGTCAGGCGCTCATCCACGAGCGCTTCGTGTGCGTCGCTCGCAAAGGCTCGCCGGCGGCGCGCGGCAAGCTCGACCTCGAGCGCTACTGCCGGCTCTCCCACGTGCTCGTCACCCCGAGCGGTCAGCCCGGGAGCTTCGTCGACACTCGCTTGGCCGAGCTCGGACGTCGACGTCACGTTGCGCTCTACGTTCCGCAGTTCCTGGTGGCCCCCCACGTCGTCGCGCACACGGATCTGGTCTGGACCGCGCCCGAGCGCATCGCCCGGGCCTACGCCACCACGCTCCCGCTGACGATCCGCGCGGTCCCCCTCGCCCTCGACGGCTTTCTGGTGTCCCAGGTCTGGCACGAGCGCATGGCGCGCGACCCCGCCCACCAATGGCTCCGCGGGCTCGTCGCACGCGTCGCGGGCGCGCACTCCGCAGGCGGCTAGGAGGCCGTTCGATGGTCGCCGGGAACGCCCTCGTGGGCTCAGCTGCAGCTGCCAGCCGACGCGCAGCCGCCGTTCTGGCAGTGACCGCTGTAGCAGACGTCGTCGGTCTTGCAGCTGCCGCCGAGTTTCTGGCGCGGGCGACACGTGCCGTCTTCGCAACGCGTGTCCGGTGCACACAGCGAATCGTCGAGGAGCGTCGCGCAGGGCTCGCCGGCTTTCGGCCGCGGCGTGCAGGTGCCATCGAGCGCGTTGGCGGGCACCTTGCAGTATTCGGAGATGGGACACGCATCGGGCACCGCTAGCTTGCACGCGCCGCCGGACGGGAACGTCCCGCCGCAGCTCGTCGTGAGCTTTCCGGTCGTCGTGTCCACGCTCTGGACGATGCAGCGCAGATCGGCCGTGCAAGCCGGTTTTCCATCGAAGAAGCAGGCGTCACCGCTCTTGCCGGCGAAGGCTTCGGCGAACGTCTTGCAGGTCCCGGTTTTCTTGGCGTCGTCGTCGCTTCCCAGACAGAACGCACCGGGCACGCAGTCCGGGGCCGTTCCGCCGCCGCCACACGCTTGACCGAGCGCGGCCGGCGCATAGCACTTCTTGGTGTCTTTGGAGCACGCGAGCCCGTTGGCGCAGTCGGAGTCACCGTCGCAGTCGGCGCCCGCCAGCTCCTTCGGCCCGCACTTACCCGGGCATTGGCCTTGGACTTTGCAGTGCGCGTCGCTGCCCTTGCACTCCGCATCGAGCTCGCAGTCGCCGCCGGTATCCACGGTGCCGTCCAGCGCGGCCGTGCACTCGGAAGGCTCTCCCTCGAGATTGCAGCCGCGTGCGCGGATGGCGGCGAAGCAGGCGTCGGCCTTGGTGCCCTTGTAGATGACCTTCCCGTTTTCGATGGACTGCTTGAGCCTCGGGAGCTCGTCGCCGAGTGCCGTCTCGTACGTCTTGCGGCAGCTCTCGCCGCCCAAGAACACGTCGAGCACCGCGCCGTAGCAGCTCTCGGAGGCATCGCAGACGGCGTCGGCATAGAGCGCCGGGATCTCGTCGATGCTGACCCCCGAGTTCCCGTCGCCGTCGCTGTCGCTGCTGCCTCCGCACGCCGAGAGCCACGCCAGACCGACGACCCCGATCCCGATCCCACGCCACGCCTTCTTCATGGGGGTCCGTCCTCAGCAACCGGCGTGCCACGGACTGCCCAGGGCTTTTTCGGGGCAAACCAGCGCGGGGCAATCAGAAGTTCACGATCGCCAGCCGCCGCCGGGTCACACCGTCGGGCTACGGCAGCACCCACAGCGCGCCGATCTCGTCCCGGATCGCAGCCCGGGTCGCCCGAGCTGGACCGAGCTCGCTGACCACCACGAAGGGCCAGGCAAAGGCCGCAGCGCGGACGGCAGTGAAGCTCGGGAGCTTCGACAGCCGTTCGACGTAGGTGCGAGCGAGGGCGAGCGCCGCATCCGCGCGATGCCCTCGCACCTCGCTCCGAGACCGCCGGCCGCGGTAGGCATCGGCGGCCTGGAACTCGTCGGCGAGGTCGATGGTCAGGATGTCGGGCACGCTGCCGCGCGCGAGGAAGAACCGGGTGAGCGGACCGCGGAGACCGAACGGTAATTCGGGCAGAAAAATGTGGGCGAAGGGCTTCGGCGTGTCTTCGCCGAACACCACCTTCACGTGCACCGACCGGCGGGTGCCGCCGCACGCGCTGCACGGCGGCGCCGTGCCGCCGAAGCATGCAGCGCACGCCACCTTGCCGTCTTCGGTCGTCAGCTCTCCCGTGCCGTCGCAATGCGGACAGGGCAGCTGTGCCGGCAGTGAGCGGCACTGCCGGCAGCGTTCCAGCTTGGCGCTCCGGGAGCTCGGATCCAGGGTTCGGAAGTTCACGACGCGACTCGTCATGAAATCGATGTCGGGCGCCTTCTCCTCGAGCAGGCGCTCGAAGTCGGCCTCGCTGACGTCGGCCTCGTCGACCCACGTGCTCCTCGCGAGCGCGCGCCCGCTCACGAGGATCGCGACGGCACGGTCGAGGCTCGCTCCAGCGAGGTGGGGCTCCCCACGGGCCGAAAGCCAGCGCTCGAGCTCGCCGGTGTCCGGCACGATGTCCTCGAACACCGCCACGTGATCATCGTTTCATCGCGCCCCGCCGCGCGAAAGGCTAGTCTCCCGGTGTGGCGCGAAGCCCCGTCCTCCTCGCCCTCGTGCTCTCGTGCGCAGTCGGCTGCGAAATCGAGAGCTACTCCCCACCGCCGCGCGGTCCCGCTCCGGCCGGAGGCCCCCGGCCGGGTCCCGTCGGTCCAGGGGCGCCCCCGGGTCCGGCTGCGCCCGGGCCTGCGGCACCGCCACCTCCCTCGCCCGGGCCAGCGCCTGCGGCCACGCAGGGCGTTTGCGCCCACGGGCAGGCCTGCTTCGACCTCGTGCAGGTGGCTCCCGGCGGCATCGGTCCGAGTCAGCTCGTCGTGATCTGGACGCACCCGAACGACGACGTGAAGGTCCCCCCCGAGGTCGGCTACTCCGCTCCGCTTCCGGCGGGTGCGCGTCGAGTCGCGATTCCCATCTCCGCTATCCGCGCGCCGAGCTTCGGCGCGACGTTCGCCCAGGCCTGGGGCTACGTCCTCACGGTGAACGCCGCGCAAGCCGGGAGCCCGAGCCCGAAGAATGCGACCGGCATCGCCCAGATGATGTTCGTGCACGCACGCGGCGCCGCGCAACAGGCTCCGCTCATGAAAGACAAATTCCCGAACGGCATGGCTGAAGGCACCGCGCCCTACTACATGCAGAAGCGCGCGAGCCACGATGGCTTCCTGCTCGCACCGCCCGGCTCGGTCTTCACGCTTCAGATCTGTTCGGCTTCCTCGCCCGGCTGCGATCTGAACTACCCGAATCCGTCCTGAGCTCGCGCTTCAGCCGCGCGGACCGCGACCGCGTCCACCCGGTCCGCCAGCCCCACCGGGACCGCCCACGGCGAGATCGAGGACTTCGCGGGGCTCACGACCCGAGCTCTTCGCCACCTCGCCAAGGGTCGCTCCGTCGCCGGACACGCTGAGTCCTTGCTTGCGCAACCGCTCCGCCAGCGCCTCTGGCGTCGTGTGGAGCACGGGCGCGAGCTCGCTGAGCTTGGCTTCGAGCGCCACGCGTTCCAGCGCCGACCCACCCCGCCCGCGCTCGCCGCCGGCGCCGAGCACCGCGGGAGCCACGAGCGCGATGCCCGCCAACGCCGTGATACTCGCTGCGAACCAGAACCCGCGCGTTCGAAAGTAGCCGACGAAGGCTTTCCAGTTTCGCGCTACGTGGAGCACGCTGCCCACGACGAAGGCCACGCTGAGCCATTCGTGGAGGCCCTTCACGAAGCGGTCCCCGACGTGGAAGAACATCATCAGGCCGCTCACCGCCGTCACGAAGAAGAGCGCCATCGGGATCGGGGTACCGAGCTTGCGAATCAGTTTCTGCCACACGCGGGTCGCCTCCACCGTCTTGGACGGAACCCTCTCCCAATTCCCTACTCCGCCGTCGATGCGCACGTCGCACGGCAGCCCGGCCGCGCGGCCGCTTGCCTCGCGCGTCAGACTTTCTTGCAGGTGGCCTGGTTGTTCGAAATGCAGCTCGATCCGCAGCTCAGGCTGCAGCCGGTCGAGATCACGGAGTAGCCCGACGGGCAGGAGAGACCGCACTGCGTGAACTGCGTCGTGTTCGCCGAGCAGCTCACCTGGTTGTTCGAGATGCAGCTCGACCCGCAGCTCAAGCTGCAGCCGTAGCTCGTCGGGTGATAGCCCGTCGGGCACGACAGCCCGCACGACGAGAAGCTCGTGCCGCAGTTCGGCGCGCACGATGCCTGGTTGTTCGAGATGCAGCTCGACCCGCAGCTCAAGCTGCAGCCGTAGTTCGTCGGGTGATAGCCCGTTGGACACGACAGCCCGCACTGCGTGAGCGACTGCATTTGCTGGTGCTTCACGCCCGTCACCGGATCGCAAGAATCGACCGTGCACGAGTTGCCGTCGTCGATGTTCACGGGCGTGTGGGTGATCTGCCCCGTCTGCGTGTTGCAGGCGTCGGTCGTGCACGCATCGTTGTCGGTGACCGAGACGGCTACGTGTTTCGGGCCCGTCGCGGCATCGCACGAATCGACGGTGCACGCATTGCTGTCGTCGATCTGGGGAGGCGCCCCCGGCACGCAGTTCCCACTCCCGTCGCACTTCGCGACGCCGTCACAGACCGTCGAGTTGTCGCAGCTCGTGTTGTTCGCGACGAAGGTCTTCTTGCATTGACCCACGTCGCAGGCCTCGGTCGTGCACGGATTGCCATCGGCGCAATCTGCGGGCGTCTGGCAGCCCGCCGTCGTGCCCCCGCCGCCGCTCGGCCCGCCCCCACCGCCGCTCGTCGTACCACCACCGCTTGGAGCTCCGCCGCCGCCGCTGGTCGTGCCGCCGCCGCTGGTCGTGCCGCCGCCGCTGGTCGTGCCGCCACCGCCAGTCGTGCCGCCACCGCTCGTCG
>Ga0268298_10006752_pt1 | contig 10320 bp, 8 predicted proteins | sample WWTPWeurt_MetaG_FD_194462 | JGI IMG/M metagenome (GOLD analysis project Ga0268298, IMG submission 194462) | Activated sludge microbial communities from WWTP in Nijmegen, Gelderland, Netherland - WWTP Weurt | ecosystem: Engineered > WWTP > Aerobic digester > Activated sludge | place: Netherlands... | reverse complement strand
GAGCATCGTCCTGGACCCCGAGGGCCAGCTCTACCTGGTGGTGGGCACCCCGGGCGGGCCGACGATCATCACCCAGGTGTACCACGTGATCTCCAACGTGATCGACCACGGGATGTCGCTGGCCGACGCGGTGGCGGCACCCCGCATGCACCACCAGGCGCTGCCCGACGCCATCCGCCTGGAGCGGAACGGGTTCCAGCCCGGCGCCATCGCCGCGCTCGAGGCGCTGGGACATGCCCTCGAGTACCGCGGCCGCTGGGGGGACGTCGAGGCGATCATCCGGACGCCCACCGGGTGGCAGGGCGTCTCGGATCCGCGGCTGGGGGGGGCGGCGCGGGCTACTAGGCGGGGACAACGGGGGGGGAAACGAGCGAGGGAAGGTGCGGGGGATGCCCCGCGCCTTCCCTTGCTGTTGCCGCGGACCTGGAGGCAGCCTAGCGGGTGATGGTGAAGTCCGCGCCCAGGGTGAAGATCACCTTGAACCCCGGCGCGACGATCACGTCGCGGTCCGCGGTCTGGTTGGCGAGCACCGCCCCGCCGACGGCACCGGCGATGCCGCCCACCACGGCGCCCGTCTTGCCACCCACCACCTTGCCGGCCACCGCGCCGCCGGCCGCGCCGGCACCCACCCGGACCGCGCCGCCCGCCGTGACGCCCTGCCCCTTGAGGTCGTGCTCGATGAACTTGGTGCCCGCCTCGCCGGTGATCGGGTAGGCGGTGCCGCCGATGACCACTTCCTCGGCCGCGATGCGCACCCGGCCGTCCTCGTCGTTCTTGTTCTTGGCCGGCTCGAGCACCAGTACCTTGAAGGTCACCACCGAACCGGCGGGGATCGCCACGCGGCCCTGGGCGTCCTTCACGTCGGCGCTGATGGTGGCGTGGAACTTCTCGCCCACCTTGTTGTGCCGGGAGTGCAGCGAGTCGTTGGCGCTGGCGTCGATGCTGGTGCCGCTGGCCAGGGTCATCTTCCGGGGCGCGGGCGCCGCCGGCGCGGGCGCGGTGGCCGGATTGGCCGTCGGCTTGGGCTTGGGCTGCGCCGGCGCCGGCGCGGGGGCCGGGGCGGGCGCGGGGACGGTGGCCGGCGTGGGCGCGGCGGTGTCCGCCGGTGCCGGCTGGTCGTTGAGCGCCGTGGTCGACTCCGCGGGGGCCAGCTGGAGGTCGCGCGACAGGCTGTCGGCCTGGGCCTGCTGCCCGCCGCCCTTGCCGCAGGCGATCAGGGCCACGAGCGCGAGACTGGTGCTGAGCTTCCGTACCATGGGACCTCCCTCTCCAGATGACTTGCCCGGCGCGGCGCGACGGGGCGACATTGATGAACGATGCTCCACCTTCGGCGACTCCTGCCCGCGGCCCGGCCCTACTGGGCCGTCTTTGCCGCCGGCTTCGTGTGTGTCCTGCTCTCAAATTTCTTCACCACCCTCGCGCCCCGCTTCCTGCAGCAGGGCATTGATGCGCTGGGTGGTGGCGGCACCGCCGCCACGGTGCGGCAGGCCATCCTGAGCCTGCTGGCGGTCGCCACCGCGGGGGGCATCGCGCGCTACGGCATGCGCGAGTCCCTCAACAGCGTGAGCCGCCGGGTCGAGACCGACCTGCGCGACCGGCTGTACCAGCACCTGCAGCGGCTCTCGGCGGCCTTCTACGACCGCTACGCCACCGGCGACCTCATGGCCCGCACCACCAACGACCTGCTGGCCGTCCGCATGGTCGCCGGGCCGGGACTCATGTACCTGAGCGACACGATCGTCCGCACCGCCCTGGTGCTGCCGTACATGCTGCACATCAGCCCGCGCCTCACCGGCCTGGCCCTGCTGCCGCTGCTGGGCCTGCCCGTGGGCATGGTGGCGTTCGGGCAGGCCATCCATCGCCGCAGCCAGCGCATCCAGGCGGCGTTCAGCGATCTCTCCAGCGCGGTCCACGAGAACCTGTCAGGCGCCCGCGTGGTGCGCGCCTACCGCCAGGAGGCGGCGGAGATCGCGCGGTTCAGCACGTTAAACGCGGACTACGCCGGCCGCAATCTCGCCCTGGCCCGGGTGGCGGGGGCCTTCCACCCCCTGCTCGCCCTCTTCGGCGGGCTCGGGGCGGCGGTGGTGATCTGGGTCGGGGGTGGGCTGGTGATCCAGGGCACCATGACGGCCGGCGAGTTCGTGGCCTTCGGGGTGTACCTGGTCACCCTGGTGTGGCCGATGATCGCCCTGGGGTGGGTGGTGAACCTGGTGCAGCGGGGCGAAGCCTCGATGGGCCGCATCAACGAACTGATGGACGCGGTGCCGGCCATCCAGGAGCCCGCCACCCCGCGCCAGCTGCCGCCCGCGGCCACCGCCCGGAGCCTGGCCTTCGAGGGGGTCGCGTTCCGCTACCCCAACGCCCACGACCGCGGCGAGGTGCTCTCCGACATCTCCTTCACCGTGCCCGCCGGCGGGTCGCTCGGCGTGGTGGGTGCCACCGGTTCGGGCAAGAGCACCCTGGCCGAGCTGATCGTCCGCAGCTACGACCCGGACCGGGGCCGCATCCTGATCGATGGGGTGGACCTGCGCGACCTGCGCTTCGACGACCTGCGCCGGGTGGTGGGCTTCGTGCCACAGGAGACCTTCCTGTTCAGCGACACCCTGCGGGCCAACGTCCTGCTGGGCGCGCCGGACGACGGCCGGCTGGAGCGGGTGATCCAGACCTCGCAGCTGGTCGAGGCCCTCCCCTCCCTGCCCCGCGGGATCGACACCATGCTCGGGGAGCGCGGCGTGAATCTCTCGGGCGGGCAGCGGCAGCGGACGGCCATCGCCCGCGCACTGGCCCAGGACCCGCCGATCTTCGTGCTGGACGACGCCCTCTCCGCGGTGGACGGCGAGACCGAGCTGCGCATCCTGCGCGGCCTGCGCGACGCCCTGGCCCAGCGCACCCGGGTGATCATCTCCCACCGCCTCTCGGCGGTGCGCGATGCCGACTGGATCCTGGTGCTGGACGGGGGCCGGGTCGTGGAAGAGGGCGTCCACGACGACCTCATGGCCCGGCAGGGCCGCTACTGGGAGCTGCTGCAGCGCCAGGAGGTCGAGGCGGAGCTCGAGGAGCAGGCGCCGCACGCCTGAGGCGGCGCCCCGTACCGCCTAGAGCCCCCACCACCAGGGGATGACGAGGACCGTGGTGATCACCGTGGTGATGGTGAGCGGCAGGCCCACCCGCACGTAGTCGAAGAAACGGTAGCCCCCCGGCCCGTAGACCATCGTGTTGGTCTGGTACCCGATGGGCGTCAGGAAGCTGTTGGACGCCGCCACCGCCACCGCGATCGCGAAGGGACGCGGGTCCACGCCGAGCTGCTGCGCGCTGGCAAAGGCGATCGGGAAGAGCAGCGCCGCCGCGGCGTTGTTGGTGATGAGCTCGGTGGTGACCACCGTGGCGAGCACCAGCCCGAGCAGCGCCCCGTGCACGCTGTGCCCCCCGGAGGCGTCGAGCACCAGCCTTGCCACCACCGCCGCCAGCCCCGACTTGTCCATCGCCGCCCCCAGCGCGAACGACGCCGCGATGACGATGATCGTGTCGAGCTCGATGGCGTTCCGCGCCTCGGTGGCGGTCAGCACGCCGAAGGCCACCAGCGCCACTACCCCCACCAGCGCCGCCTGCAGGATCGGGACGAAGCCCGCCCCCGCCACTCCCACGATCAGCAGCCCGATGACCCCGACGATCCAAGCCTTGCGGCTGACCGCGGGCGGGGTGCCGTCCATCGCCGCCACCATCAGGAAGTCGTTCCGGTCCCGCCACCGGTCCCGGAAGCCGGGGTCGGCCAGCACCAGCAGGGTGTCGCCCAGCCGGAGCTTGACCTCGCCGAGCTTGGCCGCCACCGCCTGCCCGCTGCGGTGGATCGCCACCACGGCGGCCTGGTAGGTCCGCCGGAACTCCACCTCCTTGAGCGTCTTGCCCACCAGCGGCGAGTTGGCGCCCACCACCGCCTGGTAGAACCCGTGCCGCGCCGAGTCGAAGTGCGACATGTGCTGCGCCTCGGCCGAGACCAGGCCGCGGCGGCTCTGCAGGTCCACCACGTTGTCGGCCCGCCCCACGAAGTTGAGCCGGTCCCCGCCCCGGAGCACCTGGTTCGGCGCCACCGGCACGATCTGCTCGCCGTCGCGCTCGACCTCGGCCAGGAACACCCCCTGCAGGTTGCGGAGCCCCCCCGCCTCCACCTCCACCCCGTCGAGCGGCCCGCCCGGCACGACGGTCATGGTGGCGGCAAACTCGCGGACGCTCTCCTCCAGCTGGGCCCGGGTGGGCCGCCGGTCGGGCTGCAGCCAGGGCACGGTGATGATCATCGTGATGAGCCCGATGATGGCCACCGGGAGGCCCACCGGGGTGACCTCGAACAGGCCGAGCGGCGCGCCCCCGGCCTGGTGCAGCATGCCCGACACCACGAGGTTGGTGGAGGTCCCGATCGTGGTCATGACTCCGCCCAGCACCACCGCGAACGACATCGGCATCAGGTAGCGCGAGGCCGACTCACGCACCCGGTCCGACCAGCGCAGGATCTGGGGGATCATCATCGCGACGATCGGGGTGTTGTTGAGGAAGGCGGAGGCGGCCGCCGAGGGAACGAGGAGCTTGGTCATGGCCCAGCGCCCGCCGTGGCCCTGGCCGAGGAGCCGTTCCAGCACCGGCTGCAGCAGGCCGGTCTTCTCCGCGGCCCGGGCCAGGATGTAGAGCGCGGCCACCGTCATCGGCGCGGGGTTGCCGAACCCGGCGAAGGCCTGCTCGGGCGTGATGACGCCGCCGAGGAGGAGGGCGATGGCGGCGGCGAGCATCACGTTGGCCGGGGCCATGAGGTCCTTGACCAGGAGGACCAGCGTGAGCAGCGTGACCGCGAGCGTGAACCAGGCGTGCCAAGTCATCGGTATGTCCGGTTGACCCTATGGGTTTGATAGACTTTACCCGCCCAATCGCCCGGTGCTCCCCGGCCCGCCGGCCCTACAGCCGCTCCAGCAGCCCCGCAGGGGTCAGGCCCTGCAGGAACCCCGCCAGCCGGGTGAACTGGCCGGTGATGAGCAGCACCCCCACCACGATCAGCAGCAGGCCGCTCACCCGCATCACCCAGGGGAGGTAGGGCCGGAACTTCTGGAACCAGGCCAGGAAGCGGTCCACCGCCCAGGCCGCCAGCAGGAACGGCACCGCCAGCCCCGCCGAATAGGCGCCGAGCAGCAGCATGCCCCGCCCGAAGGTGTCGGCCGCCGAGGCGAGCCCGAGGATGCCGCCCAGGATGGGGCCGATGCAGGGCGTCCAGCCAGCGGCAAACGCCATGCCGACCAGGACGGACCCGAGGAAGCCGAGCGGCTTATCCTGCAGGTGAACGCGCTTGTCCTGCAGCAGGACATTGGACTTGATCACCCCAAGGCACACCAGCCCGAAGACGATGATCAGCACGCCGCCGAGGCGCTGGAGCCACACCTTGTGGAACGCGAGCGTCCGGCCCAGGGCGCTGGCGGTGGCCCCGAGCAGCAGGAAGACGAGGGTGAACCCCAGCACGAAGAGCAGCGCGTGCGTGAACGCTACCCGGCGGCGCGAGCTCATCTCGTCGAGCGAGAGGCCGGTGAGGAACCCGATGTAGGAAGGCACCAGCGGCAGCACGCACGGGCTGAGGAAGCTCAGGATCCCGGCACTGAACGCTACCAGCAGCGAAAAGTCAGCCAAACGCCCTCCGTTGACACTCCCGGCAGGTGCCGTACAGCTCGAGGCGATGGCGCTCCGCCTTGAACCCGTGCTCATCCGCGATGATCGGCAGCATGCGCTCGAGCCGTTCGTGCTGGAATTCTTCCACCCGGCCGCAGCGGAGGCAGATCAGGTGATGGTGACTGGGCTGGGGCGGGTTCGGCTCGTAGCGCCGGTACCCCTGCCCGAAGTCGTGGGCCCGCACCAGCCCGCTCTCGACCAGCAGTTCCAGGGTGCGGTAGATCGTGGCGAGCCCCACGGAGGCGCCGGCCGCCAGGAGCTGGCGCCGGATCTGTTCCACCGACAGGTGTTCATCGGAGAGCAGCACCACCCGGGCGATCTGCTGGCGGGGCCGGGTGACCGGCTGGCCGTGATCCTTGAGGTGGCGCCGGAACCGGTCGAGGAGGACCTCCCCCTCAGCCCGGCTGAGCCGCGCCATCCAGCACCGGGAACCACTCCGCGACCGGGATCGGGCGCGGGTCCTCGTCTTCCAGCCGACGGCGCACCCCGGCGAGCAGGTCGCCCAGGGTCTCGACCGGCCCGCTGCCGACTTCCTCCAGGAACGCCTCGAACTTGCCGCGCTCCTTGCCCTTGAGCGTGTGCATGAAGCGGGCGGTGTAGATCCGGCGCCGCTCCTGCGCGGGCCCGTCCACCCGGGAGATCATCGCCGTCCCCCACTCCCGCCCGTCCTTCCGGATGGTGCGGAACTGCCAGACGCCATCGACCTCGGTCACCGGGATCTCGGCGGCGACCTGGCCGGCCAGCCGGGCCCAGCCTGATCCGGGCTGATTGAGTATCACGCGCGGGTGCCTTTCTCGACGTAGAACCGCAGGACGTGCATGAAGTCCTGCGCGTTGGTGACGACGCCGTACGCCTGGTGGGTGCCGCGGTCCTTGAGCTTGTGCACCACGAACTCCGTCTGGTCCACGCAGATGGTCATCAGCGGGGTGGGCACGCCGTCGTACCGGGTATGGTAGGCGGGGAGCATGTTGCCCACCGCGATGGCGTGCAGGGCGCTCGCGATGAGAATCGCCCCCGTGGCATGGACCGTCTGCTCCCGCATGGCGTCCTGGGCGGCGAGCGCGTCGGTGTGGATGCCCGGCAGCGGGCCATCGTCCCGGATGGAGCCGGCAAGCACGTACGGGATCTTCCGGGTCACCAGCGCATGCATGATGCCGCTGTGGACCAGCCCCGAGGCCACGGCCGCCTCGATGGACCCCAGCGCCCGCACCTGGTTGATGGCCCGCATGTGCAGGCCGTGCCCACCGTCGGTAGGCTTGCCGGTGCTGCTCATGCCCAGGGTGGTGCCGTAGATGGCGGCTTCGATGTCGTGCACCGCGACGGCGTTCCCCGCCAGCATGGCGTGCACGTACCCCTGCTGGATGAACCACTCGAAGTCGTGCCGGGCCCGGGCGTGCACCAGCGCCGGCCCCGCGACCCAGATCAGGAAGCCGCCGCGCCGCTTCTCCTCGATCAGCCGCGCCGCGAGCTCCTCGTAGTTCACCGGCCGCTCGCGGCTCACCTCGCTCGACATGAAGCGGAACTCGTTGGCGCTGTGCGCGCCGCCGAGGAAGCCCGCGGTGTGGACGTAGATGCCCTCGCTGCCGTCCTCGGCCAGCCCCATGGCCACGCGTTCGCCGCGCCGGAGCCGCCGGGGCTCGATCACCTCGAGGTGCTCGCTCCGCTCCACGATGGCGCAGTCCATCCGCGGGCGGGTGGGCAGGTGCCAGCGGCCCCCGGCGCGGACGTAGGTGGGGAGGTTGGAGGTGGAGAAGAACCCGTCGGGGAGGACGCCGTCGGCCGCGACCGCCTCGAAGCGGGCCTCCGGCGCACGGGCCAGCGCGGGGGCCGTAAAGTCCGGCGCGGAATACTCTTGCGGCGTCATAGGGTGCCGCAATCTAAGGGATGGCCGGAGGGTGATTCAAGGCAAGCCGGGATGGGGGATTTGCCCCACCGCTGGTGGAAATGGCCCACCACCCATGCGGCTGGTGAGCCAGCGCCGGCGGGAGACGACCCGTGGACGCATGGATCGATGCCCGGCACAAGACCTGCCTTGGGCCGGTCGCGCGCGCGTCGCGCTGCGTGCTTTCACCCACCCCATCGGGAGTCGTGATGCGAGCTGTGTCGTGCGGTGCCCTGGTGCTCCTCCTTGCCGCGCCCCTGGCGGCCCAGGTCCCGGCCCGCCGGGATTCCACCGCGCGGGACACCGCGCGCGTGCTCCCGGAACTGACCGTGACCGTGACCCGCGCCCAGGAGACCGTGAGCCGGGTGCCGGCCGCCGTCAGCGTGGTCGACCCGCGGGACCTCAAGGGGGCGCAGGCCAACCTCGGGCTGGACGAGTCGCTGAACAACCTCCCGGGCGTCTACGTCGCCAATCGCTACAACTTCAACCTCGACCAGCGGCTGGTCATCCGGGGCTTCGGTACCCGCTCCAACTTCGGGCTGCGCGGCATCAAGGTGATGCTCGACGGCATTCCCCAGACCCTGCCCGACGGCCAGAGCCAGCTCAACAACGTGGATTTCGCCAACCTCGGCCGCATCGAGGTGCTGCGCGGCGCCTCCAGCTCGCTGTACGGCAATGCCTCGGGCGGCGTGGTCTCGCTCACCACCGAGCCGGCGGGGCCGGGGCCGTTCTCCCAGTCGGTCCGGGCCGAGGGCGGGTCGTTCGGGCTGTTCCGGATCCACAGCCGCACCACGGCGCGGCGCGGCGCGGCGAGCGGCACCCTGTCGCTGTCCCGCACCACCGCCGACGGCAGCCGGCAGTGGAGTCGCAGCGAGTTCACCCAGCTCAACCTGGGCGGCGACTACCTCCTGGGCGGGGCCACCACCATCGGACTCCGCTTCGGGTACACCGATGCCCCGATCGCGCGGAACCCGGGCGCCCTCACCGCCACGGAGTTCCTTGCCAACCCCGACTCCGCCTCCGCCAACAGCATCCGCCGCCGGGCCGACAAGGACCTGTGGCAGGGCCAGCTCGCGGTCACGGCGCGGCACTTCACCGGGCGCGGTGAATGGAGCGTGGCGCTCTTCGGCGTGCAGCGCGACCTCAAGAACGCCCTCGGCTCGCCGCCGCCCCAGGGGCCCGGCGCCAACGTGGGCATCTACAACGAGATCGGCCGGAAGGCCGGGGGCGTGCGCCTCGCCGGCGACCAACGTCTCGGACGCTCCGAGCGCGCCGTCCGGGTGGTCGCGGGGCTCGACCTGCAGACCATGCGGGACGACCGCCGCGGCTGGCGCTCGGTGGACGGCCAGCCCGACACCCTGATCCAGAGCCAGCTCGAGAAGGTGACGGAGGTGGGCCCCTTCCTGCAGCTGCACTGGTCGCCGTCGGCCGACCTCGCCCTGAGCGGCGGCCTCCGCTATGACGCGGTGCGCTTCGACGTGGCGGACAAGCACCTGCTCGATGGCGTGGATGGCACCGGCGATCGCACCATGTCGGCGGCCTCCGGGAACCTCGGCGCCACCTGGCTGCGCTACCAGGCCTTCAGCCCCTACGTGACGGTCTCCACCAGCTTCGAGACCCCGACCACCACCGAGCTCGCCAACCAGCCCAACTCGACGAGCGGGTTCAATACCACCATCGATCCCTCCCGCTCGGTGAACTACGAGCTGGGCGCCCGGGGCGTCGCGGGCCGCTTCACCTACTCGGTGGCCGGGTTCGTGGGACGGGTCAAGGACGCCATCGTGCAGTTCAGCGAGGTGAGCGGCCGCGGCTACTTCACCAACGCCGGGCGGCTCAAGAATGACGGCATCGAGCTTGGGGTGAGCGCCCGGGTGGCGGAGCCGCTGCGCGTCTTCGGCAACTGGACCTACGCCAACTACCGGTATGACACGTACCGGATCGTCACCGGCGCCACCGTCGACACCCTGGACGGCAAGCGCCTCCCTGGGGTGCCCAAGGCCTTCATCCGCTTGGGACTCCGGGCCGGCCCGATCCGGGGCTTCGCACTCGACCTGGACCACACCATGTCCTCGTCGCTCTTCGCGGACGACAAGAACACGATCTACGTTTCGGGCTGGGGCGCCAAGCCGTCGACCGGCGACATCCCCGGCATCGGCAGCGGGGTGACCAACCTCCGGCTCAGCTGGGAAGGCACCTCCGGGGGCGCCTGGATCCGGCCGTTCCTCGGCATCAACAACCTGGGCGACCGCACCTACGTGAGCGCCCTGACCATCAACGGGGCCTTCGGGCGGGTCTTCGAGCCCGCGCCGGGGCGCAACTACTACGTGGGCGCCGAGATCGGCTGGGCCGCCCGCTAGGGCGGGGACACGGAACCGGCGGGACCGGCGGGGGTGCCTGACGGCCACGGGGGGAACTGACCTCCCCTCCCGGGGTCGGCGGGTGCCCCCGCGCCGTTTGCCGTGCCGGATGCCCCTCTTTCGGTCCGGCCCCGGTTCCTGCAGCTTACCGGTATCCGCCACCCCCCGAGATGCTCGTCACGCCTCCCCTCGCCACCACCGACGCCCACTACCGCGAGCGCTTCGAGCAGGTGGGGGCGGTCCAGCTGCTGCTCGACCCGGAGCAGGGCGTGATCGTGGATGCCAACCCGGCGGCGGCAGCGTTCTACGGCTATCCCCGGGAGACCCTGCGCGGGATGTCGGTCACCCGCATCGAGACCCTGCCGGAGGACGAGGTGCGGC
>Ga0268298_10006751_pt1 | contig 10320 bp, 9 predicted proteins | sample WWTPWeurt_MetaG_FD_194462 | JGI IMG/M metagenome (GOLD analysis project Ga0268298, IMG submission 194462) | Activated sludge microbial communities from WWTP in Nijmegen, Gelderland, Netherland - WWTP Weurt | ecosystem: Engineered > WWTP > Aerobic digester > Activated sludge | place: Netherlands... | reverse complement strand
TGGGATTGGCATTGGGCGTGTTTGCCGTCTATCTCTTCAATATCAATGGCTTTTTCGTCGGCAACATGGGGCTGAGCGGCATGTTGGTCTCAGATACCATCCGCGCCCAATTGACAGTGGATAACACAGTCAATGTCACCGTCATGACCTTCATTGCCACCATCCTTTCCGGCTTATACCCGGCGGTGATGGCATCTCGATTAGAGCCTGTTCAGGCATTGCGCGCAGAAAAATAAAAGCGGAGAGAGTCCGCAAGGAGAAATATCATGGAAGTTGTAAAGATCGAAAACGTAACTCGTACATATCAAATTGGGAAGTTGGAAACCCATGCGTTGCGCGGGGTCAGCCTTTCAATTAATAGCGGAGAATTCACAGCTTTGGTGGGGCCTTCTGGTTCTGGCAAGACCACGCTCTTGCAAATGATCGGTTGCCTCGACCAGCCTACCAGCGGACGGGTCACTGTGGATGGCAAGGAAGTCACATCCCTTAACCGCAATCAACGCGCCGACATGCGCAAAGGTCATATTGGGTTTATCTTCCAATTCTTTGCGTTGATCCCCACGCTCACCGCTTATGAAAATGTGGAAATGCCCCTGCTGTTGAATGGACATTCCCCCAAAGAACGCCGCGACCGTGTGATGGAACTGCTCAACGCCGTGGATTTAACCGATCGCGCCAATAACCGCCCCGATCAACTCTCTGGCGGTCAACAGCAACGCATCGCCATTGCCCGTGCTTTGGCACCCAAACCTGCACTCATCCTCGCCGATGAGCCGACCGCCAATCTCGATACCGAGAATGGGAAACAGGTGATGGAGATCATGAAGAAGCTTAATCAAGAAACAGGGGAGACCTTTGTCTTCGCTACACACGATCCGCGTGTCATAAATTACGCTTCACGTGTGGTCACTCTTGAAGATGGTGTGATCGTCAAGGATTCGAAATAAAGTGTTTCTAGAATAAATCTGTGCAAAACCTGTGCAATATGTTATACTGTCAATAAATAAAAAACACGCTCGCAAGGCGTATTGGAGATAAGTAGATAATGAAGAAAGTATTTTGGATATTGACCAGCGCCCTGGTTTTGGCGCTCACCGCCTGTGGCTCATCTGCCACCCCCACGGCCATCCCCACCGTTTCGCTGGATCAAGCCGCGCAGACCTCCGCTTCTTCTGGCAGCGCATCCGCTTCTGCAGTGGTCGTCCCCATGCAAAAAGTGGAGTTGGCATTCCCGACTCTTGGCATGGTGAAAACTGTTGAGGTTGCCGAAGGTGATTCAGTAACCGCGAATCAGACCCTGGTCACGTTAGACAGCGCGATCCTTGAGTCGCGTGTGAAGGAAGCCGAAGCGAATGTGATCATCGCCCAGACTACGGTTACCTATCTCAAGCGTTCAGGTGCAACCGTGGAAAGACTCGACGCGGCCAATGCAGATGTAGAACGCGCCATGGCGGCGGTGGAGATCGCAAAGGCGCAGCTGGCGCAAGCCACGCTCCTCGCCCCGACCGACGGCATGATCGCGACCGTGGATATTTCCCCGGCTGAAGTCGTCAACCCCGGTCAGATCGTGATCGTGATGGGCGACCTTGTGAACTTCCAGATCGAAACCACCGATCTCAGCGAAAAGGATATTACCTCGGTGCAGGTCGGTCAGAGCGTCACCATTTTCATCGACGCGCTTGACGAGGAATTCACCGGCAAAGTGAGCGACATTGCCCGCATATCTGAGACCGTCGGCGGCGACGTGGTTTATAAAGTGACCATCCAATTTGATTCGCAGCCTGAAGGTTTACGCTGGGGCATGAGTGCGGATGTCAAGATCGAAACAAAGTAGCGAGATTCCCATGAAGAAAATTTTTTGGACTGTGCTCCTTGCATTGACCGTGACTATCGCGGCATGCGGCAGCGCGCCAACCGCAACTCCGCCTCCTTCCGCACCGACAGCTGCTCCTGTTCCAAGCGGCCTGGTTTCCTCTGGGGGAGTGGTGGCTTCCGCCGAGGCTGTACCTTCGCATGAATCGCACATGAGCTTTGTAATTTCTGGCGCGGTGAAGGAAGTTCTGGTCAAGGAAGGGGACGTGGTGACAGCCGGGCAAACTCTGGTCACTTTGTTCTCTCCCGACCTTGAGCTTTCCGTCACTGCTGCTGAGCTTGCTGTTGAGTCTGCGCAATATGAATATAAATACTGGATCCCCCGCAAGGATCGTCCGCCGGAGCGGCGTGATCAGGCAAAGGCAGAGTTGGATGGCGTGCTCGCAAAATTGGAAACCGCCAAAGCCGCCTTTGCCCAAACCTCTCTTGCAGCTCCTTTCGATGCAACTGTGATCGAAGTTCGAGTGCAGCCTGGTGAGTACACGCGAACGGGGGAGGTGGTCATTGTGCTGGGTGACCTGGCTCATATGCAGATCGAAACTTCTGATCTAAGCGAAAGAGACGTGGCGGCTGTGCAAGTAGGTCAGAGTGCGAACGTGTACATCGAATCGCTCGATGTCACGGTCTCTGGGAAAGTGGTCAATATCTCACCGGTTTCCAGAATTGTCGGCGGTGATGTGGTGTACCCTGTCACTGTGGAATTGGAAGAGCAGCCCGAAGGACTGCGCTGGGGTATGAGCGCAGAAGTGGAAATTCAAACGAAATAGAACGTCGAGCATTACAATTAGCGTGTTGGAGAGATCCAGCACGCTAATTTTTTTAATCCCCCGAATCCCTTGTCGATAAAAGGAGAATGACCATGCCAAAGATCACAGTGATCGGCGCAGGCAGCGCCTCATTTGGAGAGAACACCTTGTCCGCGCTCATGCGCTCAAAAAAACTTCGAGGCTCACATCTCGCGCTCGTGGATAGGAACGCCCAAAGCCTTGATATTGTCCATCGGCTTTCGAATAGATTGAATCGGGAGTGGGATGCGGGGTTCACCATTTCTGCTCACGCAAGTCATAAAGATGCGCTTGGTGGCTCAGACTTTGTTGTCTCGGCCATTGAAGTAGGTCCGCGGGAGGAGTTGTGGAGGTCTGATTACGAGATCACTTTGAAATATGGAGTGCATCAACCATATGCTGAAAACGGCGGTCCCGGCGGATTCATCCACGCGGCACGCAACGTCATGCCGTTATTGGGGATCCTTAGGGATATGGAGCAAGCCTGTCCCAATGCCTGGTTCATCAACTTTACCAATCCAATGGTGCGTATTTGTGATCTGGTCAATCGATATAGCAAAATAAAAGTTGTCGGGCTGTGCCACCAGATATACGCTGGTTATGGCATGGTGGGGGTTGCGCTTGCCAGGGATCTTGGTATCCAGGTCCCTGATGGGCTTGAAGGCATGCATGCCGATGTGTTTCAGCATCCGCTCCAGCAGGCGGTCGTTCATCAAACAGTCCCTCTGGTCGATATCCGCGCGGCCGGCACCAATCATTTTACGTGGGTATTGTCTGTTCACGACCGGCGCACAGGGGAGGATTTGTACCCGCTCCTGAAGCAGCGTTTCTTCGAGTTGGATGAAAAGTTTGAGCCGCTTACGCGCCGCATCTTCCGTGACTTTGGCTTGTTCCCGGTTCCTGGAGATACCCATCTCTGTGAGTACCTGCCCTGGATGAGTGACCCGGTCACCAAGCCGTGGGAGAAGTTCAATATCCGCCTGTATGATTGGGATGTGATGGCGGGGCTGCGAGATTTCAGTCTCGACCGGCTGAATGATATGGCGAATAACAGCTTGACGATCGAGGGTTTGGTGGATTCAGACTCTGAAGGCGCTCTGGAAATGATCGAGAATATTTCGTGCGCGGGAAGTCACTATCACCTCGCGGCTAACCTGCCGAATACCGGGCAGATCAGTAACCTGCCGCTTGGTGCGATTGTAGAAACGCCGGTCATGGTCAGCGGCTCGGGGATTCATCCGGTCCATGTGGGTGAGCTGCCTGAGCCTGTTGCTGAACTGTGCCGTCGTGAGTTGATGTCTGCGCAACTGGGCGTGGATGCTGCTGTTGAAGGAAATTATGAAAAGGCATTACAGTGTTTGTTGCTTGACCCTGTCACCCATGAGCTTGATACCGCCCGGCTTATTCTGGATAATTATCTAAAAACCTACAAGGAGCATCTTCCTCAATTCTGGAAATAGATTTGTTAATGTGCAGTGTTTAAGGCGCGGGATGTGTTCATGTCCTGCGCCTTTTATTCTTAATAACGTTAAAGACCTTAAAAACCTTAATGAAAAATTATTTACGAATATGCAAACACACATTGATATTTTAAGATAAAAACATATTCAAAACCCTTTACATTAATCAATATATAGATACAATGGATGCATAGATAATAATTTTATATGTTCAATGTTGTTGATCATGTTGTGTAATGTGATCGCCAAAATTTTCAATGTTGAACGAGTTGATAAATGATGACAGTAATAGAGAAGGATGATTACAAAGGATAGATTATGTATATCTGTGTATTGACAAGCACTCCCGAAGAAAACGATATCCCTTACGATCCGTCGCCGTACATGGATGGGTATCGTTGGAAGCAGCATCTTGTGGGACCGAAGAATGTTGAAAAGCAAATTCGCGATCTTATGGATGAGGGTGTTGATGTGTTTGTTAACTTGTGTGATGGAACACCGGATGATGCGCTCTCCGGTATTGCGCTCGTGAACGCTCTTGAAAAATACAATGCCGCCTTCACCGGGGCGAATTCAAAATTCTTTGACCCCACCCGCGATGAGATGAAGAACGCAGCGCGCCGGGTATCAGTTCCTACTCCGAGCTGGGTCTTCGTGAACCGCGTGGAAGATGCAGAGAAGGTTGCCAAGCGCCTGAAATTCCCCATGCTGATCAAGCCCCCGCATGGATACGCCAGCGTTGGCATCCGCCGAAATTCCCGGGTCGTAAATCTTGAACAATTGCGCGAGCAATTACAGATCGAGATCGAAGAATTTGGGCGCGCCCTCGTTGAAGAGTTTGTCGAAGGACGCGAGTTTACATGCCTCATCGCAGAAAACCCCGACGACCCCAAGAAGCCTCACACCTTCATTCCCGTGGAATTCATCTTCCCGAAGGGCGAGTCTTTCAAACATTATGAAATGAAATGGGTTGAATACGAGAAAATGTCTGTGGCGGTAGTGGATGACCCCAAGATCCAGAAAGTTCTGCGTGAACAGACCATGCGTGTATTCAAGGAGTTGGGCGGCAATGGATACGCTCGTTGTGACTATCGCATGGATGCAGATGGCGTGATCTACATGCTTGAGATCAATCCCAACTGCGGCATATTCTATCCGCCGCATGAGCCGGGCTCGGCAGATTTCTCATTGCTCAACGACCCCACCGATCACACCAAGTTCATGAAGTTGATCATTCGCAATGCCCTGATGAGACAGTCTCGAATTGCTGCTGAAAAGATCGTCAAGCGCCAGCCTCGCAAGCGCGCCATTGAGATCGAGCAGATGGCTTACAGCTAAAAAATAAAAAGAGGACCCGGCAGCCCGGGTCCTCTTTTTATTTAATTGACAATTTATTTTAGGATGCTCGCTCCCGCGCTTGCCTTGCAGACATAGACGTTCGCGGTCAGCCCGGACCTTTGCTTGTATGCCGCTGAAGTGGCATCAACGAACTCCGCGGCTTTCTCTTCCGCAACCAAAGCCACGGCGCATCCGCCGAATCCCGCGCCTGTCATTCTTGCGCCATGGCAGCTGGGTTGTTCCTGCGCGCATTCAACGATCTGATTCAACGCTTCATTGGTTACTTCGAAATCATCGCGCAGGCTGGCATGACTGGCATTGAAAAGTTCCCCTAGCCGTTTTACATTTCCATCTTTCATTACACGGACGGCTTCCAGCACTCTCTCGTTTTCAGTGATGATATGCCTCGCCCGCTTGCGTGCGATCTCGTTCAGGTTGCCTGATTTTGTTTTGCTCTCGAACTCTTCTACGCTTACATCGCGCAGTGCCTTTACTCCGAACCAGCGGGCCGCTTCTTCGCATTGATTTCTTCGCTCGTTATAAGCAGAAGTGACCAGCCCGCGCCTTGTGGATGTGTCTAATACAACGACCGCTGTCTTCAGCGGTAGAGGTGCGTGCTGAAATTCAAGGGTGCGGCAATCAAGAAATAATGCGAAGCCTTCCTTTGATGCAGCGCTTGCCATTTGATCCATAATGCCGCAGTTGACTCCCACCCATTCATTCTCTGCTTTTTGCGCGATCTGTGCCATCTTTGCCGCGTTCCATTCAATACCTGAAACGGCTGAGAAGGCGCGGGCGGTCGCGAGCTCCACAGCGGCGGATGATGATAGCCCTGCGCCGCGCGGAACGTTGCCTGTCATTACCGCGTCAAATCCTCTGACCGGATACCCAGCCTTGATAAGTTCATTGGCAATACCCTTGATGTATTCCGCCCAGCCTTCTTCTTTGATGAGAGAATGCAGATCGAAAACAGAATCAACTCCAAGGTCCAGAGAGCGGACCCGAACCTGCGAATCCGCCCGGGGGGTGAGCGCCATCCAAACAGCCCGGTCGATCGCCATTGGCAGGACGAATCCATCGTTGTAGTCGGTGTGCTCTCCAATCAGGTTGACCCGGCCCGGTGCGCAGACGATCAGCTCAGGTTTGGAGTTAAAATGGGTGAAGAAGGATTGTTCAAGGGTTTGAGTTTCCATAATCGCTTTTATACCATAGAGACCGCATGAATGAACTTGAATTGCTCGTAAAATTTGAGCCTGTGCTTCGCTTTGCAAAGAGTGAAAGATTTTTCCCCATGGCGGTGGATAGCTATGTTGAGAAGTGTTCCATTTTTGCCAGCGGACCTCAGGGCGTTCTTGAGTTACTTTCGCATCTGAATGAGCCGTTGATCGATCGGATCGGCAAGTTTGAAAGCGAGCAATTCTATTTGCGCTTTGTGAACAAGCCATTGTATGACTCAGATATCTGGGTTTGGTGGGCGGCTTTATCAGTGGCCGGGATCGTAAGCGGGTGGTTCATTGGGCATTTAGCGGGGATCGAGATTGCAGTTTCTTTGTCTCTCCTTGCAGCGTTGATCGTTTTTATGCTGGCGTCGCCCATTCGGCTGCGGATCATCCCTGCAGCGATCGCGGCGTCGTTCTTTCTTGTGCTGGAGGCTGCGCCGATTTGGTTCTTCCTTCGTCCCAGTCAGTACATCAGCATTGCTGTTGAGTATTTGATCCTGCTCCCGATCTATTTGCTTGCCTTGTTCTATCTGTCCGTTCGGACCATGAAATTTGTTTTGGAACGAGTCGTTCCGGAAGGTCCGGGTGTGATCATGGATATTCTTTCTCAAGCCACTGAGAAGATCGCTCAGGAGGCTTATCGGCAGTATGCCCGGATCCTGGAGAATGATCCCCGACCGGTGTATTACGGGCGCGTGCTTTATGAAGCTGACTCCCAGTCGAACCACTGGACGATTCTGCAATATCATTTTTTCTACGCGTTCAATGACTGGCGGCTTGCGGCAAACGGCATGAACCATCACGAAGGAGATTGGGAGATGGTGGCGGTTTACCTCAAGAACGGAGATCCGTATTCGGTCTTGTTCTCACAGCACGGTGCGGGGAATTTTGAAAGATGGGAGAATGTTTGCCTCGCGCTCGACGATCAGGGTCAGCCGACCACACATCCCATTGTGTATGTTGCTCTTGGGTCTCATGCAAATTACAGCAAGCCCGAGGTGATCCGCTCGCCGAGCATGTATAAACCGGGAAGACTTCAGCGCTTGTTGTTCTGGGTCGATGGCTTGATCCATTATCTTTTTTTGCTGCTTAATCCAAGTCAAAAGGCGAGGCGGCTGGCGTTGAAAGATCTATCCATCATGCGGGGAAATCTTCTGGCGCAGGATGGGTTTGACGCATTGCGTGATGAGACCGATCATTTCATTGTTAGCCTGCCGATGGAGTTGGCGACCGGCGACGGTTTTCGGATCGGTCACACAGGAGACGATCCGTGTGAAGAGAGAATGGACTCGTCCGATTATTTGAAACATGTTATGTCTGAGCGTGCGACGACCCGCCCCCGTGAAAGTAGATGGTCACAAATACTATTGAATTCCGAAGTTGATTGGTTACAATATAAGGGATTGTGGGGTGTTAAGAGTTTTCTAAAGGACGAATCGGGGCCGCCTGGACCTCAATGGGAAAGACCCGAAAAAGGTGCGGCTGCAGTGAAGGAAAGAATACGTTGGAGTAAGCCGTTGGATTGGCTCGCAGAGCTGGATAAAAGATCGCACTAAAACTTAACAAGGAGAAGCGTATGTCCATTTCGCAAACGTTAGATGTTGCCGTAGGTCTTATCGTTGTATATTATCTTTTGGGGTCGGTGGTTTCGATGATCACCCAATGGATCAATGAGATGCTTGAGTCGCGTGGAAAGGCGTTGGAGCAGTACCTGATCAAGATCGTTGGCGATAAACGGATCAAAGATCTTTTGGATATGCCCCAATTGAAAGCCTTGCGCCCCATCCGTTACAAAGGCTTCCTGAGCGTTTTTGGATCTGTGACCGAGCCCAAACGGGTTGAGAAGATCCCGGTCGCCACTCTGGTGGATGCCTTCTTCGACCTTTCAGGGCTGACCGCCCGGGGCGAGATGAATCTGCTCGAGTTGGCAGACGCCGTGGATAAACTCCCTGAATCGGAAGGTAAGCAGGCGTTCATCGATTGGATCAATAAAGGTGTGACCAGTATTTCTGAACTGCGTGTACGCACCACAGCCTACTTCACCGGCATGCTCGACCAGGCTGCGGCAACCTTCCGCGCCCGGGCTCGCAGTTTTGTCATTATTCTCTCTGTGGGAATGACCGTCTTGTTTGGGACGGATTCCATTCAACTTGCGAAAGCATTATGGTCAAGCGCCGAGTTGCGGGCTATCGCGGTAGCCCAGGCCGATGCGGTCGTGGCACGAGAAGGCCCCGATGCGGATATTGGTGAGATCCTCGATGATCTCAGCGCGTACTCCATCCGCCTTGGCTGGTGGCAGACCGAGAAACTTCCGGATGCGGGAGATTACAACGGGTGGGCTTCTTTTGTATTTCTTAAGATGCTTGGTTTGGGTCTCACGGCCGCCGCGGTCTCGCAGGGATCTTCTTTCTGGTATGACCTTTTGAAGAAAGTAGCTTCTCCAAGTAAGAGCAGTTCAAGCGGATCGCAAGATCCAAAAGGATAGACAAAAAAATCCGAGGCGGTAAGCCTCGGATTTTTTTTATTTAGATGACCATCTGGCGTAGACTGCTTGTGAGAGCAGGCGGTTCGCGCTCGACTCGCGGGTGACCAGTTCTCCGCTGTCTATACTTCCTTTGTGCTTTTTCATCATTTCATCCAGTGCCTGTGCCACATGGATGGCGGATGCCCGCACGGCGTAAACGGTAACGATCACGAACAGGGGAGAGTCGCTCAGGCACAGGCGGCAGGCTTCCAAAAGATTGGGCAGGGATTTGTACACTTCCCAGATCTCTCCCTTGGGACCGCGCCCAAACTTGGGCGGGTCGAGGATGATGCCATCATATTTGACTCCGCGCCGTGCTTCTCTTTCTACATATTTAACTGCGTCTTCAACGATCCAGCGGATGGGCTTGTCGCCCAGGTTGGAGAGGGTCTGATTCTCCCGGGCCCACCCGACCGATTTTTTAGAGGCGTCTACATGGGTCACCTGCGCCCCGGCGGCTGCGGCGGCTAGCGATGCCAAACCTGTATAGCCAAATAGGTTGAGGACCTTTGGGCTGCGATTCGTTTTTCGGACGGAATCAGCCATGAAGTCCCAATGAGCGGCAACTTCAGGGAAAACTCCAAGATGCCGTCCCGGGGTGGTCATCGCCCAAAATTTGAGCTGTCCGTATTTCATCTCCCATTTTTCTTCGACCTTCTTTTTGAAATCCCAGTGACCGCCGCTTTCTTCGCCGGTGGGTTGGAATACGGCGTGGGCATTATTCCATTCTGAGATGGGCAGGGCGCGGCTCCACATAGCTTGCGATTCAGGGCGGGAAAAAATATATTTTCCGAATCTTTCAAGTTTGAGTCCGTCACCTGAGTCTAGCAGTTCGTAATCTTGCCAGTTGGCGGCTTCCAGCAGGGTGTATGGCGGGGAGGTTTGCATGTCTATTTCCTATGGTACTTAATTGCCAACGAAATGACCACCTTTTCTCTCTTGATTTTAAACCACAAACCAGTATAATGTGGTAGAAAGTGGTAGGAAGTGGTAGGAAGGTTTTAGGAGCGCCGGGTTTCCCTGGCGTTCGTCTCATTAAAAGGAAAATTAGCACAAATGTTCGTTTGGCACTACCAACACACCCTCGATGAAAAAGGACGCCTGATGATCCCAGTGCGTTA
>Ga0268298_10006750_pt1 | contig 10321 bp, 8 predicted proteins | sample WWTPWeurt_MetaG_FD_194462 | JGI IMG/M metagenome (GOLD analysis project Ga0268298, IMG submission 194462) | Activated sludge microbial communities from WWTP in Nijmegen, Gelderland, Netherland - WWTP Weurt | ecosystem: Engineered > WWTP > Aerobic digester > Activated sludge | place: Netherlands... | reverse complement strand
CGGGGCCCAGCACCAGCACGCGGCTGGACCCGAACAGCGCATACACCAGCAGCGCGGCGATCGACGCATACAGGCCCTGCACCGCCGGCAGCCCCGACGCCACGGCATAGGCCACGCCCACCGGCAGCAGCACGGCGGTCAGGCCCAGGCCTGCGATCAGGTCATGTGAAACGTCGGCCGCGGTACCCTGGCGCAAGGCCGCCAGGCCGGGCAACCAGCGCTGCCAGCGCATCGGCGTGGCAGGTGGTGTGGAGCGGGTGAAGGGAATCGAACCCTCGTATGAAGCTTGGGAAGCTGCCGTTCTACCATTGAACTACACCCGCGCTGGGCGGCGATTCTAGCCCCAGCGCGCCAGTTGTTCGATGACGCCGTCGATGGCCGGCGTGGCCTGTGCGGCGCTGGCGTGGTTGACGAACACGGCCACCGCGTGCACGGTGCCGCTGCGCGCGCGCACGTAGCCCGCCAGCGCCCGCGCGTCTAGCAGCGTGCCGGTCTTCAGGAAGGCCTGGCCGGCGGCGGCGCCGCCCTGCAGCCGGTGCGCCAGCGTGCCGTCGACACCGGCCACGGGCAGCGAGTCGACGAAGTGGCGCGCATCATCAGTGGCCCAGGCGTGGCGCAGCAGCTGCACCAGCGCACGCGGCCGGCAGCGTTCGCTGCGCGACAGCCCCGAGCCGCTGTCGACCACGATGTCGTCGGCGCCCAGGCCGCGCCGCGACAGCCAGGCCTGCACCCGTTCACGCGCGCGGGGCAGCGTGGCCGCCTGCAGCGGAAAGCCCCGCGCCAGCGACAGCATCAGGTGGCGCGCGGCCAGGTTGTTGCTGGTCTTGTTGATCTCGTGCACCACCTCGGGCAGCGGCGGCGACAGGTGGGTGGAGAACGGGAACAGCGCCTCGCCGTCGCGCCCCAGCGCCGGCAGACGCGACTGGTCGCTGCGGCCGGCCGACAGGTCGCCTTCACGCGGCCGGCCCCACAGTCGGCCACCGGCTTCGCGCCACAGCAGGCCCACGGCCTGCGCCGGTGGTGATGCCGGCATGCCGGCGTCCAGCACCAGCGCATCGGGCCTGGCGTGGTGGGGCCGGCTGGGCGCCGGCTCGGGCGTGCCGTCGTGGTCGTGCGGCTGCAGGTGGAAGGCCGAACGGTCGACCACCAGGTCGCCGCGCACCACGGCCAGGCCCTGGCTGCGCAGCCCGGCCAACCATTGGCGAAACTCGGCCGTGGTCAGGCGCGGGTCACCACCGCCCACGATCAGCAGGTCGCCCAGCAGCTGGCCGTCGTGCAGCGGGCCGGTGGCGTAGGCCTGCGTGCGCCAGCGCCAGCGCGGGCCCAGCAGTTCCAGCGCCGCCAGCGAGGTGACGATCTTGGCCGTGGACGCCATCACGAAGGGCGACTCGGCGTTCAGCTGCGCCAGCGGCGCGCCGCCGTTCACCGGCGCCGCATACAGGCCCAGGCTGGCCTCGGGCAGCCCGCAGCCGGCCAGCGTGTGCGGCAGCAGGGCGCCCAGCCGCGGTGGCCGCGCCTCGGTCGCCGCGGTGGGGCGCCAGGTCAGCGTGGCCGCGGCGCCGGCGGCCTGCAGCAGCAGGGCACGCCGCCGTGGGCCGAGCGGGCTTGGGGCAGAATTTCGCATGCTCGCCATCGTGCCCGCGCTGCAGCGCGGCCGATGCGCCGAACAGGCGCGCCGCCCCGGCGCTGTTTGAGCCCTCTGCCCAGCCTCATTCCCGATGAACGAAGACCGCCCCGACGGGGGCCACCCGCATCGCACCGTGCGCAGCTACGTGCTGCGCGCCGGCCGCATGGGCACCGGCCAGCAGCGCGCGCTGGCTGAACTGGGGCCACGCCTGGTGCTGCCCTTCCAGGCCGCGCCGCTGGACCTGCCGGCGGTGTTCGGCCGCCAGGCGCCCTGCGTGCTGGAGATCGGCTTCGGCATGGGCGGCGCCACGGCACAGATTGCCGCCGCGCGCCCCGACACCGACTTCATCGGCGTGGAGGTGCACCAGCCCGGCGTGGGCGCGCTGCTGAAGCTGATCGGCGACCAGGGCCTCAGCAACCTGCGCATCGTGCGCCACGACGCGGTGGAGGTGCTGCGCGAGATGCTGGCGCCTGCGTCACTGGCCGGCGTGCACGTGTTCTTTCCCGACCCCTGGCACAAGAAGCGCCACCACAAGCGCCGCCTGATTCAGCCGCCGCTGGTGGCGCTGCTGGCCAGCCGCCTGGCGCCCGGCGGCGTGCTGCATTGCGCCACCGACTGGGAAGACTACGCGCTGCAGATGCTGGACGTGCTGTCGGCCGAGCCGCTGCTGCGCAACACCGCCGAACGCTGGGCGCAGCGGCCCGACTACCGGCCGCTGACCAAGTTCGAGCAGCGCGGCCTGAAGCTGGGCCACGGCGTGTGGGACCTGGTGTTCACGCGCTCCAGCTGACCCAGCCCGTCCAGGCGGTCAGCAGCACCAGGCCGCCGAACACGATGCGATACCACGCGAACAGCGTGAAGTCGTGGCTGGACACGTAGCGGATGAGCCATCGGATGCACAGCAAGGCGCTGAAGAAGGCCGTCACCGAACCCACCACGAACAGCGGCAGGTCGGCGGCATGCAGTGCGTCGCGCTGCTTCCACACCGAGTAGGCGCCGGCGCCCATCAACGTGGGAATGCCCAGGTAGAAGCTGAACTCGGTGGCGCAGCGCCGCGAGAAGCCGAACACCATGGCGCCGATGATGGTGGCGCCGCTGCGGCTGGTGCCGGGCACCAGCGCCAGGCATTGCACCAGGCCCACCTTGAGGGCGTCGAGCGGTGTCATGTCGTCCACCGTCTCCACCCGCGCCTGGCGGCGGCCTTCCAGGTCGCGTTCGCCGTAGGCCTGCTTGTGGCGCCGTTCGACGAACAGGATGACGAGCCCGCCCACGATGAAGGCCAGCGCCACCGGCACCGGGTGGAACAGGTGCTGCTTCACCAGCTTGCCGAAGGCCAGGCCCAGCACCACGGCCGGCATGAAGGCGACCAGCACGTTGAGGGCAAAGCGCCTGGCCACCGGGTCATGGCTGATGCCGGCCACCGTGCCCAGCAGGCGCTGGCGGTATTCCCAGATCACCGCCAGCATGGCGCCGGTCTGGATGGCGATCTCGAACACCTTGGCCATCTCGCCGGTGAAGTCCATCAGCGACCCGGCCAGGATCAGGTGGCCGGTGGACGAGATGGGCAGGAACTCGGTCAGGCCCTCGACCACCCCCATCACGGCAGACTTGAGCAGCAGCAGGGGATCCATCGCGCGGGCTTTCCGGTCGGGCAGGCAAAGCGGCGGATGATAGCCAGCGGGCCACGCCGCCCCACCCCCCGATTTGACCGGAAACAGGTCGGCCGGGTACATTACTGACCAGTCAGTCAGTAAGCATGAATCCCCTTCGCCCCCCCCGCCAGCGCCTGAAGGACATCCGTCCGCAGCAGCTGCTGGACGCCGCCCTGGTGCTGTTCGTCGAAAAGGGCTTCGCCGCCACGCGGTCGGAAGAGGTGGCGCAGCATGCCGGCGTGTCCAAGGGCACGCTGTACCTGTACTACCCCAGCAAGGAAGAGCTGTTCAAGGCCGTGGTGCGGCAGAACCTGGCCAAGCTCATCGGCGAAGGCGCCGAGATCGTGGGCGGCTTCGAGGGGCCCACGTCCGAACTGCTGGTGCGCCTGTTCGACACCTGGTGGGACCGCGTCGCCGATTCCGACGCCGGCGGCCTGCACAAGGTGGTGCAGGCCGAGGTGCGCAACTTTCCCGACCTGGCGCAGTTCTACGCCGACGAGGTGATCCTGCCGGCCCACCGCCTGTTCGAAGGCGTGGTGCAGCGCGGCATCGCCCGCGGCGAGTTCCGTCCCGTCGACGTGCCCGCCGTCGCCCACGCCGTGATGGCCCCGATGATCTTCCTGATGATGCACAAGCACAGCTTCGGCGCCTGCCCGATCGAGGGCGTCTGCCTGGACCCCAAGGCCACGCTGATGGCCCATGCCGACCTCATGCTCAACGGCCTGCGCGCCGCTGCCGGCGGGGCCGTGGCATGAGCCGGCGCTTTCGCTTCGTCCTCGTCATCACGCTGGTCGCCCTGGTGCTGGCCGTGGCCATCGGCCGCGCGCTGCTGGCCCGCAAGGCCGGCACCGAGGCCGCCACGCAGGCGGCGGCGTCCACCGCCACGGCTGCGCGCGCGCAGGCGGTGGAACTGGCCGCCACCGACGTGGTGCGCGCTGCGCGCACCGAACTCATCGCCACGCTGCCGGTGTCGGGCGGCCTGAAGGCCGTCAACAGCGCCGTCGTCAAGGCCAAGGTGGCCGCCGAGCTGAAGGAACTGCTGGTGCGCGAAGGCGACCGCGTCAAGGCCGGCCAGCTGATCGGCCGCCTGGACGACACCGAATACCGCTGGCGGCTGCGCCAGGCCGAGGACCAGGCCGCCGCGGCGCAGGCGCAGCTCGACATCGCCGAGCGCACGCTGGCCAACAACCGCGCGCTGGTCGACCAGGGCTTCATCAGCAAGACCGCGCTCGACACCTCGCTGTCCAGCGCCAACGGCGCACGGGCGTCGCTGCAGGCGGCACGCGCGGCGGCCGAGATCGCGCGCAAGTCGGTGGCTGACGCCGAGCTGCACGCGCCGCTGTCGGGCCTGGTGTCCCAACGTCTGGCGCAACCGGGTGAACGGGTCGCCATCGACGGCCGCGTGGTGGAGATCGTCGACCTGGAACGACTGGAACTCGAAGCCGCGATCGCGCCCGACGACGTGGTGAGCCTGCGTGTGGGCCAGCGTGTGCAGCTGCAGGTGGACGGCCTGCCCGACGCGCTGGCCGGCACCGTGGCACGCATCAACCCCGGCACGCAGAGCGGCACCCGCGCCGTGCTGGCCTACGTGGCGGTGGACGGCCACCCGGCGCTGCGCCAGGGCCTGTTTGCGCGCGGCGCGGTGGAGCTGCAGCGCAAGGCCGCGCTGGTGGTGCCGCAGTCGGCGCTGCGCAGCGACCAGAGCAAGCCCTTCGTGCTGGTGGCCGACGGCAACCGCGCCGTGCAGCGCACGGTGACGCCGGGCCTGCGGGGCGAGGTCGACTTCGGCAGCGGGCGCGAGCCGGCGGTGGAAGTGACGACCGGCCTGGCCGAAGGCGAGGTGGTGCTGCGCGGCACCGTCGGTTCGCTGCCGGCGGGCACGGCGCTGGTGCTGCCGGCCCTGACGGCCGCTGCGGCCGCCACGGCGTCGGCCCCGCGGCCCTGAGCGCGGCAGCGCGCCATGTGGTTCACCCGCGTCTCCATCCACAACCCGGTCATGGCCACCATGGTCATGCTGGCTTTCGTGGTGCTGGGGCTGTTCAGCTACAACCGCCTGTCGATCGACCAGTTCCCCAACATCGACATCCCCACCGTGGTGGTGCAGATGGACTACCCGGGCGCGTCGCCCGAGATCGTCGAGGCCGAGGTCACCAAGAAGATCGAGGAGGCCGTCAACACCGTGGCCGGCATCGACACCATGTTCTCGCGCTCGTACGAGAGCAGTTCGGTGGTGGTGATCCAGTTCAAGCTCGACATCGACGGCCGCAAGGCGGCCGAGGACGTGCGCGAGAAGGTGGCCCTGGTCAAGCCGCTGCTGCGCGAAGAGGTGAAGGACGCCCGCATCTCGCGCTTCGACCCCAGCAGCCAGCCCATCTTCAACGTCGCCGTGCTGTCGCCCGACGGCAGCCGCAGCGCGCAGGAGCTCACCACCTGGGCCACGCAGGTGCTGCAGAAGCGCATGGAGAACGTGCGTGGCGTGGGCTCGGTCAGCGTCATCGGCGGCGTGCAGCGCGAGATCAACATCCACGTGCGCCCGCAGGCGCTGGAAGCGCTGGGCGTGGGCATCGACCAGGTGGTGGCCGCGCTGCGCAGCGAGAACCAGGAACTGCCGCTGGGCGCCGTGCGCAGCAAGGAACGCGAGAGCGTGGTGCAGGTCAACGCACGCATGAAGTCGCCCGAGCAGTTCCGCGACATCGTCGTCACCCGCCGCAACGGTGTCGCCATCAAGCTGTGGCAGCTGGCCGACGTGGTGGACGGCCCGCAGGAGGTGGAGAGCCTGGCGCTGTACAACGGCCAGCGCACGGTGCTGCTGTCGGTGCAGAAGAGCCAGGGCGAAAACACCATCGCCGTCGTCGACGGCCTGAAGGCCGCGCTGGCCGAGGTGGACAAGGCGCTGCCCGCGGGCGTGAAGACCGAGGTCAACCGCGACAACTCGCGCAGCATCCGCGTCAGCGTGGCCAACGTCCGGCAGACGCTGATCGAAGGTGCGCTGCTGACCATCGCCATCGTGTTCCTGTTCCTCAACAGCTGGCGCTCTACCGTCATCACGGGCCTGACGCTGCCCATCGCGCTGATCGGCACCTTCCTGTTCATGTACGTGTGCGGCTTCACCATCAACACCGTCACGCTGATGGCCCTGAGCCTGTGCGTGGGGCTGCTGATCGACGACGCCATCGTGGTGCGCGAGAACATCGTGCGCCACGTGCAGATGGGCAAGCCCGCGCACGAGGCGGCGCTGGACGGCACCAACGAGATCGGGCTGGCGGTGCTGGCCACCACGCTGTCGATCGTGGCGGTGTTCCTGCCCATCGGCTTCATGGGCGGCATCGTGGGCAAGTTCTTCCACGAGTTCGGCATCACCATCGTGGCCGCGGTGCTGATCTCGATGTTCGTCAGCTTCACGCTCGACCCCATGCTGTCCAGCGTGTGGGAAGACCCGCAGGCGCACGGCGTGCACCACGGGCCGCCGGTGACGCTGCACGACAAGACCATCGGCCGCGTCACGGGGCTCTTCGACCGCCTGACCACCTGGCTGTCGGACCTGTACCACGTGATCCTGGAATGGGCGCTGGTGCACCGCATCAAGACGGTGCTGATCGCCGCCGCCACCTTCGGGGGCAGCTTCTTCATCATCCCGCTGCTGGGCGCCGAGTTCGTGCCCAAGGCCGACTTCAGCGAGACGGTGATCAACTTCCACACGCCGGTGGGCTCGTCGCTGGAGGTGACCGAGCAGCGCGCGCGGCAGATCGACGCCGCGTTGCGCGAGATGCCCGAGGTGAAGCACACCGTCACCACCATCAACAGCGGCTTTGCAGCCGGCAAGATCTACGGCTCGATCTACGTGCGCCTGCAGGACCGCAAGGACCGCCAGCGCAGCGTCGACCAGCTGACGGTGCCGCTGCGCGAGCGCCTGGCGCGCATTCCGGGCATCACCGTCACCAACATCGGCGTCACCGACATGGGCGGCGGCAAGACGCTGCAGTTTTCCATCCAGGGCGCCGACCTGGCCGAGCTCGACCGCCTGTGGCGCACGATCGGCCCGCAGCTGCGGGCCATTCCTGGCCTGGTGGACCTGGACAGCACGCTCAAGCCCGACAAGCCCACGGTGGCCATCCAGATGCGGCGCGACGCGGCCGCCGACCTGGGCCTGAACGTCAACGCCGTGGCCGGCGCGCTGCGCACGCTGGTGGCCGGGCAGACGGTGGGCAACTGGCGTGCCGGCGACGGCGAGACCTACGACGTGCGCGTGCGCCTGGCGCCCGAGTCGCGCGACGACCGCAGCGACCTCAGCCACCTGCCGCTGATCGTGACCGCCGCCGCCGACGGCAGCCCGCGCGTGGTGCGGCTGTCGCAGGTGGCCGACGTGCTGCCGTCCACCGGCCCCAACCAGATCAACCGCCGTGACCTCACGCGCGAGATCAACGTCGACGCCAACGTGCTGGGCCGCAGCGCCGGCGACGTATCGGCCGACATGCGCCGCGTGCTGGACGGCGTGAGCTGGCCGCCGGGCTACCGCTACAGCTTCGGCGGGTCGACCAAGAACATGCAGGACAGCTTCGGCTACGCGCTGGCGGCGCTGGTGATGGCGGTGGTCTTCATCTACATGATCCTGGCCAGCCAGTTCAAGAGCTTCCTGCAGCCGCTGGCGCTGATGAGCAGCCTGCCGCTGACGCTGATCGGCGTGGTGCTGGCATTGCTGTTCTTCAAGTCCACGCTGAACATGTTCTCGGTCATCGGCATCGTCATGCTGATGGGGTTGGTGACCAAGAACGCCATCCTGCTGGTGGACTTCGCCATCCGGTCACGCGAAGAGGGCATGGACCGCACGCAGGCGCTGCTGCACGCCGCGCGCGTGCGGCTGCGGCCCATCCTGATGACCACGCTGGCCATGGTGTTCGGCATGGTGCCGCTGGCCTTTGCGCTGAGCGAAGGTGCCGAGCAGCGCGCGCCCATGGGGCAGGCGGTGATCGGCGGCGTCATCACCTCGTCGCTGCTGACGCTGGTGGTGGTGCCGGTCATCTACTGCTGGCTGGACGACCTGGCCGCCTGGGCGCGGCGCCGGCACGGCCGGTCTGCGCCGGATCAGCAAGCCGTCAAGGTGAACGCCTAGAATTTCCCCGGCCCGACTCAACATACCCCGTACCGTATATCATGGACATCGAAATCGCCCGCTTCAACATGATCGAACAGCAGATCCGGCCCTGGGAAGTGCTCGACGCCGGTGTCCTGTCGCTGCTGGCCACGGTGCGGCGCGAGGACTTCGTGCCCGCGGCCATGCGCGCGCTGGCCTTTGTCGACACCCAGGTGCCCTTGCTGCCGGGGCAGCCCGACGGCCCGCGCATGCTGGAACCGCGCGTGGAAGCCCGCCTGCTGCAGGAACTGAAGGTGCAGCGCCACGAGAAGGTGCTGGAGATCGGCACCGGCTCGGGCTTCATGGCGGCGCTGCTGGCACACCGCGCGCAGCAGGTGTTCACGCTGGAATGCCACCGCGACCTGGCCCGCGCCGCCCGCGAGAACCTGCGCCGCAACGGGTTGATGAACGTGCAGGTGCTGGACGTGAGCGCCGCCGACGGCACGCGTGGCCTGCCGGCCGAGGCGCCGTTCGACGTCATCGTGCTGTCGGGGTCGGTGGCCGAGGTGCCGCAGGCCCTGCTCGACCAGCTGAAGCCCGGCGGCCGCCTGGGCGCCATCGTCGGCGACGAGCCCGTCATGCGCGCCACCATCGTCACCCGCGTGGGACAGGCGCAGTGGGCATCGAGCGACGTGTTCGAGACCGTGGCGCCGCGCCTGCAGGGTTTTGCCGAGAAGCCGGTCTTCCAGTTCTGATGCAAGCCCTGACCGCCACCGAACTGGCCGCGCTGTGCGCCGACACCGCGCGGCCCGCGCCGCTGCTGCTGGATGTGCGCGAACCCTGGGAAACCGCGCTCGCCAGCATCCGTCCGGCGCGCGGCGACACGGTGTTCGTGCCCATGATGCAGATTCAGATGCGGCTGGCCGACGTCGACCGTTCGCGGCCCGTCGTCTGCATCTGCCATCACGGCGCGCGCAGCGCGCAGGTCGTCGCATTCCTGGTGCAGCAGGGCTACCCCGACGTCTATAACCTGACCGGCGGCATCGACGCGTGGTCACGCGACGTGGATGCGGCCGTGCCGCGCTACTGACAACCGCACTTTGCAGCTAAGGATTTCCATGCCCGCCATGCCCTTCCGCCCCGCAGCCATCGCCATGGCCCTGGCTGCCGCCGCGCTGTTTGCCCCAGCGGCGCAGGCGCAGAGCCTGAAGGACCTCTACGAGGCCGCGCGCGCCTACGACGCCGCCTTCCTGTCGGCGCGGGCGCTGGCGCAGTCGGCCGACTACCGGGTGGCCGCGGCCGAGGGCATCGCCAGGCCGTCGGCGGCGCTCAGCAGCAGCGCCACCACGGCGCGCGTCGACCCGCCGGCGGGTGGTGGCGGCGACAGCAACGCCATCGGCGCCACGGTGTCGGGCAAGCTGCCGCTCATCAACCGGGCCAACGACGCCACCATCGCCCAGGCCCGCAAGGGCCTGGACAGCGCCAAGGCCGACCTCGAAGCCGCCGAGCAGGACCTGATGGTGCGCGTGGCGCAGGCCTACTTCGACGTGCTGGCCTCGCAGGACACCCTGGGCACGGTGCGAGCCAACAAGGCCGCCATCACCGAGCAGCTGGCGTCGGCCAAGCGCAACTTCGAGGTCGGCACCGCCACCATCACCGGCGTGCGCGAAGCGCAGGCCGCCTACGACCAGGTGGTGGCCAACGAACTGGCGGCCGAGAACGACCTGCGCACCAAGCGCATCGCGCTGGACCAGCTGGTGGGCCGCAACGGCCTGCAGCCCAAGCCCGTGGTGCTGCCGCTGACGCTGCCGCCGGTGACACCGGCCGACGTCGAAGCCTGGGCCAACATCGCCGACGACCTGCACCCCAACGTTCGGCGCGCGCGGGTGGCGCTGGACGTGGCCCGGCTCGAGACCGAGAAGGCGCGCGCGGCCGAGAAGTTCACGCTCGATGCGGTGGGCTCGGTGGGCG
>Ga0268298_10006748_pt1 | contig 10324 bp, 13 predicted proteins | sample WWTPWeurt_MetaG_FD_194462 | JGI IMG/M metagenome (GOLD analysis project Ga0268298, IMG submission 194462) | Activated sludge microbial communities from WWTP in Nijmegen, Gelderland, Netherland - WWTP Weurt | ecosystem: Engineered > WWTP > Aerobic digester > Activated sludge | place... | reverse complement strand
GACCCGCGCAAGGCTGATGTGCTCTATTTCTGGTGCCCGCAAAGCGGAGCTGATTCTGTGGGGCGCACTTATTACCCCTGGACCGGTGTTTCGAGACCGCGCGCTATTGTGCACGTAGAAACCGATTATCTTCGTAAGTGGGGGGCGCGAGCGCCCTCGGAGTTGCGGCAGACTAGCGCCCATGAGTTTGGTCATGTGCTGGGGTTGCAGCAACACAGCCCGGCCTTAGACGATGTTATGGCCGGCAAGGGCAAGACCATTAGTTGGCGAGAGTGTGCTCAGTATTCGGCAGCCAGCCCAGTTAACAGGAATGATTTTGTCACCCTGCGTGCGCTTTATGAGTTGCCGCCGGATGTTTTGTTCGAGACCCTCGGGAGCAAATAGTTGGCAGATGCAGTTGCCGTGGCAATTGGAATCCTCTCCAGTGGGAATCTTCCCCGGCTGTTTTATGCAAGTTTGACGCCGACGGCATAACTTAGTTAAGAGTTGATGCCGTGGAGGTGCAAGCGATGTCCAAGCAGGCAAATGCGCCGGTTGAGATGGTGCAGGGGCGTTTTGACGATTTCCATAAGGGAGAGTCTGTTTTTGTCAGTCCAGATGAAGTGGTCACCACCGCCGACAGGAAGCAGTATCTGTCTACGGCGCATCTGGCCTCTGGTTATGCCACTGACTATCATTGCGCCAGAGTTGATATTGAAGAGGCGGGCGTGAAAATAGATATGACCGCTTGTGAGGAGTACAAAAAGAACAACGCCTTGAAACCGGTGTCTGAGACTAAACCTCCGGTAGATGCGCTGCCCGTTCTGGAGTTGACGGTGGACCGCCCGTGGTGGCGTTAGGCTACTTTAGTGATTTTGTCTGGAGGTATGGGATGAGCGATTTACAAGCCATTCGCAAGGAAATGCACATGGTGGAGCCCAGAGAAGTGAAGAGCGGAGATACGGCATATTTTAGCCCCTCCGAATTGTTTGCTACGCCGGACAGAAAGCTCTGGCTTTCAACCCGCCATGACTTTTCAGACAAACAATCTGAGTACCACTGCGCCAAGTTGGAGCTCAGTGACGGTGGGGTAGACATTGACCTGGGGCAGTGCTTACAAACGAGCAAACATACGATGATCGACCATGGCAGTAACGCGAAAGACCCAGAGTACAGGCTGCCGGTTATGCATGCTCAGGGTTGGGATGAGACACGCGCTGCCAGGGCTCTGGAAGCAGCAAAAGCATATGAGCAGAATCAAGGACTGGATAAGATTCCTTGATTTGAAAGTTCACGAGTTGAGGCTTGCTGCTGAGAGTATGCTGGATAGTAACTGCCGCTCGCCTTGGTGTGACATGGTGAACGGAGCGACCGGCAGATATGCAGGCAGACTTTGGGCTGCGCCATTAGGGCTGCGCCATTGGGTATGATTGTAATTAAGTGCACCTCCCGGTTTTTCCATGTCTGAGAATCTTCCTGAAGATGGAGCCGAAGTATCGCCCAAGCCTCAGTCCGAGGCTTCAGGCGGGGGCGGTGGGCGTAAAATTAGGACTGCGCTTGGACAGGGCGGAGGGAAAGACGGCGGTAAGGATGGCGGAAAGGACGGGGGCTGGTACAACCCCAGTGAAAAGCCTATTGATGGGGGGCGGAACGAACCTGTTAAGCATGGTGTCTTGAAGGACGCCGCTATCGATGCCTTGTCTAATTCCGACGTAAGAAATTGGCATGACGTTTATCTGCGTCTGCTTGGCAGATTTCCAGAGTTCGATACGGCGCAGGAGGTACTTGCAGATGTGCTAGCGCGGATGGTGGTAACTGCCTACACCCTTGCTCTGCATATTCCTGACGCTTATGTGCTTGATGAGCTGCGCTGTTCTTGCCCCTACTTCAGTGACAGCCAACTCGGGCGCATCAAGGAATTGGCTGCCGCTGAGCCCTGACTGAAATGGGCGTTTGCGTATATACTATTGTCCACAACCTGAACGTTCTCTATGTGAGAAGCGAATTCCGCAGTAGGTCGCGCAGTGTGTGCACGCTTGCACTGATGAATCTTTTCTTGAGGGTTAGGGTTAGAAATGTCCTCTGGTAATCGAGAGTTTTTAACGCGGTTTGTCGCAGTTTCGACTTTTACAAGTTTATTTTTGCTTTTACCCTTGCCACTTTCCGCCAAGCCGGAGAATATGCCGGCTGCCACCAGGAAGGCACTGGTGAATCACCTGGAGAAAGAAGCTTCCGAACTGATTCACCGCGGTAGCTTTGTGGCGGCGCAGGTACCTTTGCGCCGTGCCATCAAACTCGACCCGAATAACGGCTTGCTCTACTGGGACCTCGGGCGTGCCTGTTATAACAATATGGATGACATGGAAAACGGGCTTGCCGAGGCTGAACGTTGCTTTCGAAAATGCATTCAGCTTACTCCAGGCAATAACTCTGTATATGGCTCTCTCTCGAATCTTTTGCTGATTCAAAAACGCTACCAGGAGGCCATTCAGGTTTGCGATGCCGGCCTTAAGGTGAAATCGCCCTCCAGCACCTGCTTTGGAAATAAAGCTGCGGCGTTGAGTAGTCTCAATCGCAATCAAGAGGCGCTGCTTGTTACCGACCTCTATATAGCGGCTGCTGAGGACCAAAGTACGCTGAAATCCGCCCTGGAATCAAAGGCCGGTATCCTGGAAAATTTGCGCAGGTATAGGGATGCACTGGCTGTCTATAAGCAACTGGACGCCAAAGGTCACAGTGACAGTTATCTCTTTAAACAGGTAGATTGTCTGGAAAAGCTTGGTCAAAGCGACGAAGCTGTGCGCGTGCTCACAGTCATTATCGCCAGGAATCCCCGGGATGAAGACGCGTTAGCGAGGCGGGCTCGGGTTCATGGGCGCAGAGGACATTTGAAAGAAGCCGAAGCTGATTACACAAGAGCCCTGTCAGAGCTGAAGACCAGTTCCTTTCTCAAGGAGCGTGCTGAAATATACAAGCGCATGGGTCGGCATGATCTCTACCTGGCAGACTTGAAGGCCGCCGAGCAGTTGTAGAAGCCTGGACGTTTTTAGCAACGTGAGACGGGCGGCTTGGCATTCCGTGCTGTAAGCTGGTGGCAATAATTGTCCGTGATCGAAATAATTGAAGCGAGCTGATCTCGTTGGGTTATCTTTCTATCAATCGTTGAAGCCAATGCGGATTTCTTTTGGCGCCTTCTTCTGGTCTCTTCTCTGAAAGACAACGCGAGCATTTTGCAGGACTGGAAAGTCTTTTCGCATAGGCTCAATTTTTGCGAAGATGTCGTCGGCATCCCCTCCAACAATGTACAACAACACTTCGGATGGCCAGACGCACGGTCCTCTTAATTCTCCAAGACTATCAGCATTCAGCTTGCTTTCTATCCCTTCGCAGAGAGCTCTCATGTCTGCATTTTTGTATATTTCTGGAGCCAGCGATACATTGTCGATGAAGATGTTGAGTAGCTCTAGGTCGCCAATTGGATCTGAATGGGTCTCGCCATCCTTTCCAGTGTATTCCACCTCGGAGCCAACCGGTGCCCCAAGCTCGCTCAACTTGCTTTTGGTAAAGGCCAGCGCTTCATCTAAATTTGCCAGTTCGATATCGAGACCGGCGTAATCAATATCCTTTTCTCCGGGCTGCGCTCGCTCTGCTAACTGGCAACCGCCACCAGTGACGGTTCCGAGTTTCCGTTCTTCAAGGAATGCTGTCAGGGGGGCAGCATAAAGCCGTTCTCGTTCGTCTGGAAGGAGCTGTTCTACCAGCTTAGCGAAGACGAAATAGGGATACTTTTCATTTCCATCAGTATTTTCCGGCAATAATCCTATCTCCAAAATTAGTGATCTTCAGTGGTAGCGTTTCCATTGATAGGACTACCAACACACAGGCCTCCGGCGGAGGTCTCAATCAGTTTTCAGCTCAAAAAAAACCGCCTTGCGGCGGAATTTTAAATGGTGGGCGAGAGAGGACTTGAACCTCCACTCATTGCTGAACTAGATCCTAAGTCTTGTCCGTCTCTTGCTACTGAGTTATACTGATTGATACAAGGTGCATAAACACTGGGTTTCGGGGAAATGTGTCATTTACTCATTTTATACAGAGTGATACCAGATATGATGTTTTTACATGGCATTTGTCACCCAGGTGTCACCCAGGTTTAAGCGGATTTAAGAATCTAGTTCGTGTCACCCAGGTGACTTTAACGGGGTAATTACTATGAGAATCCACCTGACAGACAAGGTAATTAGGGGCTTGAATGAGCCTGGTGACTACCGGGACGATGAAGTTAAGGGGCTGTTGGTTTCCGTGAGTGTCCACAAAAGGACCGGAGAGATAAGCAGGAAGTATGCGTTAAATGCCAGGATTAAGAGCGGGAAGGTATGCACCGTCACCTATTGCCCTACCCATCTAGCCACTGTGGAAAATGCTAGGAACTGGGCGAGGGAGCAATTACGGGTGATGAAAGGTATTGCCAGTGATTCTGCCGTTAACCCCAATGAGAAAGAGAGAGAGAAGCGAGAGGCTGAGAGGCAAGCCCGGGAGAAGCTAAAGCAAGAGGCTGAGATAGCAGCATACTCTCTAAGGAAGGCTCTTGATGATTACCTCACTCTCAGGGCTTCCACTGGTCAGAAGAAACGACGTGGGGAGTTATCGCCACGGACTGCCGACCTCTACCGGCAATGCATCACGAAGCATCTTGCTGAATGGTTGGATGCACCACTGAATAGTATTACTAAGGAAATGGTCTCGGTCAGATACTCTGAGGTTTGCAATTCCAGCGAGGCGGCGGCGGGCAATACCTTTAGAGCGCTGAGGGCTGTCATCAACTACGTTATCCTTACTAAGGATGGGGCAGTAGTAGGGACTAATCCGGTATCGATACTTTCAGCCTTAAACCTGTGGAAGGACGTAAAGACAAGGAAAGATAATGTTATCTCCGATACCCAGTTGGGTGCATGGTGGCGGGCGGTGGATGAGTTAAACCATTGCGACCACTCCGATTTCTTCAAGCTACTTTTGCTCACCGGTTTTAGGAAGGGCGAACTATCCACGATGAAGTGGAAGGACGTTAACTTCGATGACCGTTACTGGACTGCCAGAAACACTAAGAACGGTGCCGACCATTGCCTGCCGTTTTCCCGTGAGGTGGAGCGCATACTAAAAGCTCGATACCAGAATAATCGGTTCGGTGAATACCTCTTCCCGGGAAGGGGAAGCAAAGGCTACCTGCATCATGTGGAATTGAGTCAAGCCAAGATTACCGAGACTACCGGTATCAAGTTCACTCCACATACTCTAAGGCGCACATTTAACGGTCACGCTATTAGATTCTTCCCTCCTTATATATGTAAGCGCTTTATGAACCACTTGGATAAGAGCGACGTTACCCAGACTCACTACATCAATATTGAACTTGATACCCTCCGACCACAACTGCAAATTGTGGAGGATTCAATACTGCGTACTGCCAGACCAGTAGAGAAAGCGACGAGACGCGCCATAAGTTCTTAGGTCGTATTTAATCTTTTCAATGGCGACACATCGCACCGGGTAGTGACCATGGTGTGATGCTTCTTTGCCTGCTTATCAGGATAGACATTAATAGCTATGTGTCTGGGTAGTACAACTATTGTTGTTTCAACCTTTTCTTCCATGCCTCTACCTTACTGCGTGTCGATGTTGAATTGTACGAGGTAGTCGGTATGAATTTTGAAGATTTGGATTTGCTAGACGAGAAAGCAGCAGCGGCGGCTTTGAAAATGAGCTTGCCCTGGCTGAGAGCACGTCGCCAAAAGCGCTTGGCACCCACATTTTTAAAAATTGGTTCGCGGGTTTTGTATCGTGCCTCTGACCTTCAAGAGTTCGTGGAAAAGTGTGCCGTTCAGGTTCGGGAGGATGCACCGTGAGTATAGACAATCAGACTGTCGAGGATATGGACCAGCTAGCCATTCGAATTTGGCAAGGGGCGGCGGGATTGAGAGGTGAAAGCGGCGATTGTATCCGCTACTGGCTCGAAAAATTTTGGAAAGCCAAGTGCGAAAAAACGAAACGCCTAACATTACGCAGGGCTGAAGGCGCATGGCTTTGCCCGTAAACATCGCCCAGTTTCGAGGTCGTGAACTTGATGTGCTTGCCGGTCTGGGTGTTGATGCTCGCCCCCGGACTAACAAGCCATGCCCAGCATGTGGTGGTACCGACCGGTTCACACTTTATAGAGACGGTCGCCACTTTTGCCGACAGTGCGGTACCGGTGATTTTCTGGACCTTATACAGAAGGTGCACCGGTGCTCTTTTCTGGATGCCTTGAGAATGGCTGATGGTGGTATAGGGGGCGGGCATACCACGCCTGCCCCAATAGCTTCCACCCCATCCAAGGACGACGGTGCCCGTAAGCGAGAGCGGGTCAAGTCAATCATCGCCGGTGCCCATGCCATCGTACCCGGTGATGATGTATTCCAATACCTCACGATAGAAAGAGGATTCCCGGCGGATATCTTACCGGCTGAACTTCTATCCCATCCCGGGTTGGAATATTGGCACGAAGCCAAGCCCGGGAAGTGGGAATCCCTTGGTAGCTTCCCTGCTATGGTGGCACCGGTCAAGGATGTTTCCGGTAATGTGGTGGCGGTACACGTTACCTATCTGCTGGACGGCAAGAAAGCGCCGGTGCCAGCACCTAAGAAGTTGATAGGGAGCGCCAAGGGTGGTGCCGTCAGACTCTATCCTGCCGGTGATGAAGTTGGTATTGCAGAAGGTATCGAGACCGCTATTGCCGCCAGTGACATATTTGACAAACCGGTATGGGCGTCATTGTCTGCAAGCCTGATGCCATCGATTGAAATACCGGACGATGCCCGGTTGGTTTGGATATTCGCTGATAACGATGAAGCCGGTATACGGGCGGCGGTAAAGCTGGCTTCAAACCTATCCCAGAAAAACAAGAGAACCAAGGCGCCGATAACCCCGGTTCTCTCAGGCTGTGATTTTTACGATTCTTGGAGTAATCAAAGTGAACAATTTAAGTATATCAAACCTTGATGCAGTGCCGGATTATGCACCGGAAGCAAGCATTGAAAGCAAGGCGAAAGAAAAGCAAGCCGACCTCATAGTTAGGCTGGCAAGCGAGGTTGAACTCTTCCATGACGCCGACCATACACCATTTGCTCGCATCCAAGTTGACGGACACCATGAAGTGCACCCCATTGGGACGACCTTTGAGCGGTGGCTGAGAAAGCTCTTCTTCGAGAAACATGGCGGACGTTCACCCTCAAGCACTTCGATGGATGACGCCCTGGAGACTATCAAGGCGAAAGCAATGTTTAGCGGGGACAAGAGAGAGGTTTACAAACGTATTGCCGGGCGTGGTGATTCCATATTTGTAGACCTGTGTAATGACGCCTGGGAGGTGGTGGAAATAACCGCCGACGGATGGGAAGTGCTGAAAGACTCGCCGGTTATGTTCATCCGACCGGCGGGCATGGCACCACTGCCAACCCCAACAGTAAACGGCGACATTGGGAAATTGCGAAAGTTCATAAACTGCGGGGATTCAGACTTCAAATTTATCATTGCTTGGATTCTTGCCGCTTACTGTCCGACCGGACCTTATCCAATTCTTGAGATTGGTGGCGAGCAGGGGAGCGCGAAGTCATCACTCACACGCATGTTGAAGGCTATCACGGACCCCAACAAAGCACCCCTAAACACAATGCCGACCACGGATAAGGACATCGCCTTAATGACTAAGAGTGAGCGGGTGCTCGCCTTCGATAATGTATCTAGCTTATCGATGGGACTGTCCGACACGTTTTGTCGTCTGGTAACTGGTGGTGCCTTCAAGTGCCGCCAACTTTACACGGACTCCGGGCAAGTCGTGCTAGACCTGTCTGCGCCGGTGGTGTGGAACGGCATTGTTGATATTGCCACTAATGGCGATTTACTGGAACGTACCGTGAAGGTGTTCTTGCCTGCCATCGAGCCGGATAGAAAGACCGATGAACGGGACTTCTGGTCAAGGTTTAATGCCGCTATACCTGGGATACTGGGCGGCGTGTTTGATGTACTGAGTTCAATACTACTGCACCGACCTGATACCACCCTTGCCGAAAAACCGCGCCTGGCAGATTTCAGCCTGTGGATTACTGCCGGTGAGCAGGCCCTGGGATGGGAAAGCGGTGCATTTAATCGGCTCTACCTTGAAACACTGAAAGCGCATAAGCAGGATGCTGCCGACGATGACGAGTTCACCATGGCGATAATCCAAATTGTGAAGCGTGACCAGAAGATAAAGCTAACCGGACGCGACCTAATCGAGCTTGTAAGAAAAGAGGTGCCGGACTCCAAGACGCTGCCAACCCGCCGAACGCTTAAGGGGAGATTGAGACGCATCGCACAGACACTAAGGGGAGAGGGCATAACCTGGGAGTATGAGAGGTCAAACTGCGCTAGATTTTATTCCCTTTCTCTTTTAGTTTAAGAAGGAAGGAAGTGTCACAAGTGTCACGGAATCCCCAAAACCATTGTCTCCCATAGGTTTAAGGTGTGACACTTTGATAAAAAGAAGTGTCACGGATGTGTCATATGTGTCATCGTAATGACGCTTCCATTCCAGCATGACACTTCTCTATGACGCTTTGAGAATAGAAGTGTCATCCCGAATCCGTTGTCTCCCATGGGTTTGCAGAATCGTGACACTTGTGACACTTCTTTTGCTCAAAAGTTTCTATCAAAAACTTTTCTTCTGAGTAGTGTCGGTTTTTTTTGGCAGACCCTACTACACCACTCTTAGGTGGTTCTCATTATGTATATCCATAGGTGTACTGTCAGTCCGTGGTGTTACTGCCGGTGCTGGTTGCGCCTTGGATAGTATGCCATCAATCTCTCCACGGGAATCGGTTATCAACTCGTTAATGGCTACTATGTCCTCACAGAAGGCTTTACGCTCTATCTGGCTAGGGACATCATACCTACCTGCTGATGCACCGAGACTAGCCAAGCAATTATCTACATTGAGGTAACGCCTACGGTTTCTAATCCATTGATTCACATACTCTATACGTGCTTCAACCACGGCGGAATACAAAGCATATGCACCCTTGAGCCTGAGGTCATCAATCTTGGCTAGACCGGGTAGTTGTTCTTCGAGTGCTGCAAGTTTAGATATTTCCTTCTCAGGCTTCCAACCATAGCGACGCGCCCATTGTTCAACGGTACCGGCTTTAGTGGCGGCAAGTTTGGCTACATCCTTGATTGGCATGCCTGATACATACAGACGCTTAGCATGTTCCACTCTATCTTCACGGGTACGCTTCATGGTGATTACCGGCAATGGGGTTACACCAATAACCTAACACGCATGTCTGGCTTCTCCAACCAGTGAGGGGGATAGGCTCTGGCATACTCCAACCATCCAAGGTCTGGTTAGCTGGATACCCATAGGTTGGGAGAGTGTATGACGAGGGGGTACTCTGGTAGAAAAGACCGGGATACCTTCACTCACTTTTAATGGATACCTTGGAGCGGTTCAGGGGAGGTAGTCAAAAGGTAAGGGGGTATAACATTCAGCCCAATGTCACCCAGGTGTCACCTGAGTGTCTAAATTTTCTATTAGTGGTGGCACTCATCCCGTTAAGTCAAGCGCTGTAAATGCTTGCTAGGATTGAGGTTTGGGCGAGAGAGGACTTGAACCTCCACTCATTGCTGAACTAGATCCTAAGTCTAGCGCGTCTGCCAATTTCGCCACTCGCCCTTGGACCGGTGGATGCCGGATTTTCTAGAATACCACAGCACCCTTCAGGGGCGTTGGCCGCCTTTGGGAGTGTTGCAGTCTTCTTACATGGCTTGCGCTTGATTACCGGGTCGGTCCAGGCAGGTGGGTACCTTTGGGTGACTTGGAAACTTGTGCACAATTTCAAGGCGCGTGTAATGTAGACTTAGTTGAGCATTTCCGGCGCACTGATGAGACTGATTTATGTTGCTGCCAATAATACTTTTGCAGAATTCCGAGACTGGCGAGAAGACGGTCTACGACCGCCGCGACAAGTTCATGGCTTCGTTCAAAGCTGGACAGTGGGCAGAGAATCTGCTTTTTGCTGATGCGGAACTGAGCGTCTTCGTGCTCAGCCAGGACGATGTTGAAATCGAGAAGGCGGCAGGAGAGGCCAGGCTGGCCCTTGGTCGTCCTCTGGTTATTCCGGCGGAGAGCAGTGACTCGAGTGAGAATGAGGCTGAATCGGCGCTCTGATCTTTAGAACGAAACCTGGCTGTGTTCCTGGTGGGGAAACCCGGGACCGCCGGATTCACCGCCATAACCGCCGCCGCGTTGAAAGCCGGGTCCGCCGGATTCGCC
>Ga0268298_10006747_pt1 | contig 10324 bp, 6 predicted proteins | sample WWTPWeurt_MetaG_FD_194462 | JGI IMG/M metagenome (GOLD analysis project Ga0268298, IMG submission 194462) | Activated sludge microbial communities from WWTP in Nijmegen, Gelderland, Netherland - WWTP Weurt | ecosystem: Engineered > WWTP > Aerobic digester > Activated sludge | place: Netherlands... | reverse complement strand
ATCTGGTGAGGATCTAATCTACGTTTCAGGCTCGTAGCCTGAGGGGCGACACAGATTCTCTCACCATAGCCTCGACAGCGCCTTTAATCTCTAGCTTACCCTGGTTTCTCTATGATACAAGGGGCGACCCGCTTGGCACTGAAATGGGCGCGGCCATTATGGATAGGGTCGCCCTGAAATGCCAAAACCGGGCGACCCTGAGGGTGAGTACACCCTTCATGTAACGGCGATGCATTAAAAATGCCGACCGGTGTACCCACCGGCGGGGTCTCCCCTACATCGGCCAGAAATTCATGTTATGAGTAGAGGCGCCAGCTCAGGCGAATTGGTAATTATCCCGGCCCAGCATTTTGGCGCGGTAGAGGGCTTTGTCAGATTGCTCGAGGAGCATTTGAATATCCTGGCCATGCCCGGGGTAAAGGGCGATGCCAATACTGGCCGAGAGTTGGAGCGGGCGATCTTCGACCAGGAAGGGCTGCCGGAAACTTTCCAAAATCCGTTGGGCCACTTCAAGGGCGTTTTCTTGCAGATCGACTTCCCAGAGCAGCAAGACAAATTCATCGCCGCCAAAGCGAGCTGTGATGTCAATTTTGCGAGCGCATTCGGTCAGGCGCCGGGCGGCCTGGACCAACACCTGGTCGCCTACGGCATGCCCCAGGGTGTCGTTAATGGTCTTGAACCTGTCGATGTCGATGGAAAGCAGGGCCATCTTTTTCGGACCGCGCTGGGCGTTGGCCAGCGCAAGCTCAAACCGGTCATAGAATAACCTTCTATTGGGCAGGCCGGTCAGGACGTCGTGGGTCGCCATCTCTTGCAGTTTCTGGCGCAGTTGGCTTTGTTCGGTAATATCGCTCAGGCTGGAGATGATGCACTGCTCCCCGTTAATCAGCAGCACATCGGCTGACAACAGCCCATTGATGACCTCCCCAGACTGTTTGAGGATATGAATTTCACGGTCCTTGATTCGGTTATGCACAGCCAGCTCATTCAGAATGGCAAGGTACTCTTCTTCTTTTTCCCACAAGTGCAAAGCGAGCGTCGTCTTGCCTACGGCACTCTGGCGGGAATGGCCGGTTATCTGAATAAAACCATCGTTGACCTCCAATATTTTCCCGTCGGAGGCTCGGGTAATCAGGATGGCATACGGAGCCGAATGAAACGCCTTGGCGAATTTCTCTTCTTCTTCTAAGACATCCGTGTGCAGGCGGCGGGTTACCATCAAGGCCAGGGCGATGACCAAGCAGATGTGCAGCGATAAATACGCCGTGATGGCGATGGCACTGGCCGGGCCGGTTTTGAAGAAGTCGTTGGTTTCGATGGGATAGGCCAGCAGGAGCAGAATGCGGATGAAACTGACCACCACGTAGCCGCTCATCACCAGGCCCACCAGGTAAGTCATGCTGCGCAGTTTGGCCGGTACGCGCTTCAGCAGCAGCCAGCAGGCCTGGGCTTCGATGACAATAATCATCGAAGCCACGGTCACGCTGCGCATGGTCATATTGCCCTGGATGGCGAAATAGGTGAACACGGGAACAAACACGGCCAGCAAAACAAAATTGTGGATTTGCGAGCTGCTTTTGCCGGTAAAGCGCTCCAGGCCGATCAACATAAACAGCGCCCCTGCCAGGATCAGCGTGTTCGACAGGGCCGCAATGACGACCTCCGACATGAACCCGGGCAAGATATCCAGGGCGATGCCAGCCACCTGAAAAGCCATATACACAATCCAAAATGAGATGCCGGCAAAGCGCCGTCCGTACTGCCCCCAGATGATGATGGTAACAGCCAGACTGATGAGGTTGACGATCAGGTTAACGATTAAGAGGGTTTGGATATCCAACATTGGAGCATCATCCTCGAAATTACGAGATTGCGTTTGTGGCCGGCTGGCGTGAAATGGGACCCTGACGGTTAAATTGATTGTAGCACAGGAAGGTCAAAAGCGCGTTTGTACCAAAACGGGTAAGTCTTTAACAAGAAAGCACAAGCCATTGCGATTCGTACATGACGCCAAAAGCGTCACTTGATGAAGAAATAACAACGCATTCAGGGGTAGGGGCGAGCCCGCCTGGCATGTGATTTGGCGCGGCCATTATGGATAGGGTCGCCCGGTTTGACCAAACCGGGCGACCCTGAGGGTGATTACACCCTTGTTATAACGGCAATTTTCCGATTAATGCCGACCGGTGTACCACCCGGCGGGGTCTCCCCTACATCGGCCAGAAATTCATGGTATGGGTAGCTCTTAGAGGGCAGGGTCTATTTACGCCGAGGAAAAATCAGCCATCCACGAATTATTGACACGAATACACGAAATAGAAGCCTGTGGATGGCCTGTTCGAGGATGGTTTTTGCCAATGCGTGCGGCTTAGATTTGGAATTATTGATGCCAAAATCTAACGCGGCAGGGCTTTAACAAGCGCAGATCGGTGTTTATGACCGATAAAAGCGCGCCGCCTGCTGCACAAAGCGCTCCACCGCATCTGAAATTGACAGACGCGGGGCGCCGATCAGATAGGTCTGGAGCGTGTCGTTGAAATTGCGGGTCCAGTGCTCTGGAATTCCAGCTTTGCCGACCACCGCTCCCAGCAGGCTGGCGCCTGTGGCGGTGGTGCAGTCATTATCCATCCCCATCGCCACGGTCTCGCCGATGACGCGGGTGAAATCTGTGCCGCCAATCGCCAGCCCGAAGATCGTCAGGCAGGCGTTGTTAACCGTATGCACGCTGGACATGCCCACAAAGCGTTCATCCACCGCCTGGCGGGCCTGGCGGTAATTTTTGATGCGCGGCGCTTCGGCTAAGGCCCAGCGCACATGCTGCGCCAACTGGCATTCGGCGGGGATCTCAGTCAGTCCGATCCGGATAGCCTCCAGCGGGTCCTGCACTATAAAGGCGGCCGAAATGGCCGCTGCAAAGAACATGGCACCATAAATGCCCTGGCGGCGGTGGCTTAAGCAGGCATCCCGATACGCCAGTTCGGCGGCCAGTTCCGGGTAACCGGGGGCGATGTAGGCCCAGGGGTCGGCGCGAATATCGGCCCCGATCCACTGCGTGAAGGGGTTATCCTTAACTCCGGCTTCGAGGGCCGGGATGCCGGCTTTTAGATTTTTGAGGGCTGTCTCTTCGGCGGAATAGGCGAAGGGCAGGTACTGCGTCCAGGCCCGGCCGATATCCTCGGTGCTGAAATCGGGGCCGTACTGTTCGGCCACAAACAACCCCAGGACGGTGTAGGCGGTGTCGTCATCCACCGGGACGCCGTTCATCTTGACGCGGGTATAGTCTTCACGCGGATTGCGTTCGTTATGCAGTTCAAAGGGCTGCGGGACGCGCTTCCAATAATCCTGCAGGGGATACGGGTCGCCGTTTTCACGGGCCAGCTCTTCCATGAAACTGATCGAGCAGCCCTCGACCGGCCCGCCCAACAAACAGCCCGCCAGGCGGCCCAGCAAAGCGCCTTCCAGCTTCTCGCGATAGACAGCCGGGTCAATGTTTTGCCACATGCGGCGCGGTCCGGCGGGGCGCAGGCGGCGGATGCCGGCCAGATCGTCTGGCTCCTGGCGGGCCAGGATCGGGTCATCCGGCAGGGCCTTGAGTTCCTCCAAAATGGCGACCAGCGCCTGTTCGGCCTGGGTTAATTTGGCCGATACCCCGGCTGCGCCGTAATCATGCTTGAGCTGGGCGTACAGATGAAGCTGTTCGAGGTAATCGCGAAGTTTTGTTTCATCGGGATACATCATCGGTCAACTACCTTTTCGCAGCACAATCCGGCCGTCTTTGCTCTCCAGCCGGGTTCGGCCCTGGGCGGCGGGCTGGGACTGCTCGCAGGTCCAGCCTGTCAGGGTCATTTCGGCGCAGAACTCGGCGGGCTGCGTCTTGAAGATCAGGTCGCCATCCTGCTCGCTGACCTCGATGATCTCGGCGGTGACATAATGCAGCAGCACGCCCGGCCGGACCTGCCACTCGAGCGGCAGGATCAGCCCGCTGCGAGCGGGCAGAGAAACCGGATTGCCGCCAAAGAGTGCCGCACCGGCGGATTCAATCCTGGTTTCCAGCGGGTCGTCCTGGTAATTGTTGATAAACAAGAAGCTGCCCTGCGGGCCCTGGCTCAGGCGCACATCGGCCCACTGGCTGAGCTTAAACAGCGGGTCGCAGCCCAGCCGGTTGGCCATCTGCTCAAAGACCGCCAGATCATCCAGCGTGTTGGCTGCCAGAGCCGCGCCGAGGAGCAGCGCCTGGCCCTGACCCAGGTTCTGGACAAAACCAACCGTCTGCCCGTCTGGGTCGCGGGCGATTACCTCGCCAAACTCGCCGGTGTAGGTCTCCACAAAGGAAGCCGGGATTTCGCGAGACCGGAAAACCTGGATCAGCTTCTGCTCATAAGGCTGCCCACCGGATACCTGACGGACACCCAGCGCCTCCTGCAGAATGGTGCAGGGATTGTGCTGGAAGTCTTCGATGCACATGCGGCCCATCAGGGCCAGCCGGCCGCCGGCGCGGACATAGTCCACCAGTTTTTGTTGGGTGGACGCATCACACTGGCGTTCCAGCATCACCCAGCAGACGGGGGTCTGGGCGGGGTTCAGCTCGCCGCGCTCCAGCTCCACCACCCGGAAAGGCCGGTGGGTGACCGCCAGGCCCTTTGCCAGGAAATCGCACAAAATCACTTCGCGCTGGTGGGTGATGTGGTTGGTGGCCTGTTGGGTGAAGGGCGAGTTGATCTCGGTCATAAAGTCGTCCAACTGGAAGCCCAGGGCGGCAGCAGTTTGGGGCTGGGCCAGGGTCAGGGCCGGGCCATAAGCTGCCAGGACCCTGGACAGCTTTGCATAGCGCGGGTAATGGGCCCGGGTGGTGCCATCTTTGCGCACCGGGTGGCCCCAGTCGTGGCGTTTGACCGGGCTGAGGAGCGGGTCGTTCTCGCCGTCTGTAAACAGATAGTGGTTAATGGCGCGCATGCCGGTGGAAATGCACAGGCGGGTGTGGAGCTCATAAAATGAAGTCTGGCCCCCGCTGAAATCGTTGTTGCCGCCGGCCTGGAACTCGATCGAAAAGAGGGCCTGCTGCGGGTTTTGGACGGCCTTGGTGGTCTCGTTGACCAGCAAGAGCTGGTGATAATTGCCCTCGCCGACAAACATCGGGTAGACATCTGTGGCGCTGAGCATACCAGGCAGCTGCATGGCATCGATGAGCTGCGACTGCCCGATGGGGAAGGTCTTGCCGCCGTTCATAAAACCGTGGATATTGACGACCGGCGGCACGTCCATACCGCAGTCCCGGGCCTGGGCCAGGAGAAAAGCCATATAGGCCTGGATATAGCCGCGGTAAAAACGGCGGTAATCTTCCACGATCTGGGCGCTGGAAGCCGGATCGGGGCTGACCAGCCCGGCGCGTAAAAAGTCGGCCAGGTTTTGGGCCGGGTAGCGGCTGGCGAGCTGCTCGCCGTAGGCGGCGTGCAGGTAAGCAGCAAAGCGCTGGAGCGTGTCGGGGTTGATGTCGAAAATATTCCTGACCCACTGCGGCATCCCGATCTCATTGTCCAACTGGACCATGATGATCCTGCCGCCGTGCGTGACCTGGCGCGGGGTCAGGACCTCGAACACGGCCTGGTACCATTGGGTGACACAGGCCAGGAAGTCGGGGTGCAGGTAGCTGACGATATTTTGGGGCTTTTGATCCTGACTGATAAAGGTCACCTGGGGATAGCGGCTGAAAACCCAATTGGGGATACCTTCGTTGATCGTTTCAGCCATAATATACGGGCCGGGGCGGGCAATAATCAGGAAGCCCATCTCGGCAGCCAGGTCCAGGAAGCCCGCCAGGTCGCGCAGCGGGTTGGTGTGCCCATCCAGGTCAGAAACGCCCTCTTCCATCTGGTGCCAGAGCCAGGGGATGTAGGTTGCCAGGGTGTTAAAGCCGGCGCCTTGCAGCAGGCCCAGGCGGTGGCGCCACTGGTCGGGCGGCGTGCGGAAATAATGAAACTCGCCAGCCTGGATAAGCTGCGGCTGACCATCCAACCAGAATTGGCCGTCTCGGGCGTAAAATTCTGACATCGTATTCTCCTTAACGTTTATGAAAATCCAAAACAGCCAGCGCTTTTTGAATATAGGCGCTGTTGGTGTAGACATTCCAGACCAGCCCGCTGAGATAGTTTTCGACCATGATCATCGAGCAGCCTTTATCGATTCCGTACAGGTCATGGCTGTACCAGGGCGGGTCAACGTTCAGGTTATAGGCATCGTAAAAGCCATACGGCCCCCAGGTTTGGGGGTGCTGGTGGTAAAGGTGATCAACCATTGCGCAGACCAGGTCGGGGGTGAAGGGCAGCGACGAGAGGGCGCTGTAAATCGAAACGGTGCCATTGTGGTGCGGCGGATGCAGGCTGGGTGCGCTGCCCGAAACATCATACCCCCACGGGCTGTCGCCGGCGCTCAGGCCCCAGCTGTTGGCATGGTAGGTCTTGAACTCGGCGGCGTGTTCCAGGCAAAAGCTGCGGTTGGCGAGGGTCGCCAGACGGGTGTTGTTGAACCAATCCACCCCATCCGGGTCCAGGTAGCGGGCTGTATCCAGCCAGGCTTCGCTGAACTGGTAGGCAAACAGGTTGCCAGCCGGGTTGACCATGAGCTTCTGACCATCGTAGTCGCACCAATCGCGGGAGAAGCCCTGGTAAAGCTTACGCGCCAGGTCCGGCGGCAGCTGCGGCGCGGCCTGCAGGTACATCACCTTTTGTTCGGCTGCCATGCTCCAGTGGAAGATAAAGCCCGATTCGCCATTGACATAGTCGCCGCCCCGATCCGGGTTGTAGGCCATGCGGAAGAGGGTCCGGCCCTGGCGTTCAAAAACCAAAAAGTTCCAATCCACCCGTTCCAACAGTTCCTGGGCCAGCTGATGCACTTCTTCATCCTGGAAATAAGCGTCGGCGGTGATGACACCATTTAAGCACAGGGCCGTATCAATCGTCGAATACTCGCATTTGCGGATGCGCTCTCCGCTTTCCATCTGGACAAAATGGGCGAAAAAGCCGCGGTGCTGGCTGACGTTGTGCAGCAGGGTATGGAGTGTCTGGCGGGTGATCTCCAGCGCCCGAACCCGGCTGAGAAAGCCGCGCTCAGCGGCAATCACCCAGGCTGTCAGCGCAGAGCCCACCGCCGCAATGGAAGCGGTGCGGGCATTTTTGGTGGTGTCGACGGTCAGTCCAAAACCCGGGCTGCCGTCTGTGAGGTTGGTGTAATTAAGAAAATAATCTACTGAGCCTTTGAGCTCGTTTTGCAAAATCGTTTGGATGTCCATAATCACTTATTGGGGGCTCAATCCTGCAAGCTGCAGGCTGGAAGATTCACGTTCAATCAACTGGGTGCGCATGCGGCAGGGGTGAAACGGGGTTCCGTTTTCCAGGAAATCAATTAACTGGGTGGCAGCAGACGCCCCCCATGAAAAACGGGATGCGCCCACGGTGGATAAGGCAGGCTGGAGGTACTTGGCAATCTGGATATCGTCAAAGCCAACAAGCGCAATATCCTGCGGGGCGCGCAAACCATTTTCACTCATTGCACGCAGGAAGCCGATTGCCATCTGATCGTTGGCGCAAAAGACCGCATCCGGCAAATTTTTCGAGGCGATGATCTCATTGGCGATGGTATAGCCGGAAATTTCGGTGAAGTTCCCATTGAAACAGGTCACACTCAGATTATTTTTGTCGGCCTCCGCCAGAAAAGCATTCATCCGCTCTGTGTTATCGAACGATCCCCAGACGCCAGAAATGTAAAAGATCTTGCGCGCTCCCTGGTCATAAAGGTGGCAAAACGCCTCTCTGGTTCCTGCCTGGTTGTCGAGCAGGAGCGGCAGGACATATTCCGATTCGAGATAGCGGTCTAAAACCACCACCGGAAACCTGCGTGAGGCGATCTTGAGGATTAATTCGCTTTTGATGCGATCGTCAAAAACAATCGCCCCATCCACCTGACGGTGGGTAAATACTTTCTGGATCGTCTGGCTTTTGGGGCACACAATCAACTCGTAATCTGTCTTCAGAATCGTATCGTGGATGCCTTCGAGAATTTCCTCATAAAACAACCCGCCAAAGCTGACAATAAACACGCCAATGATGCCCGTCTTCCTATTTTTAAGGTTGCGGGCAAAAGCATTGGGGTGATAGTTTAGCTTATCAGCCGAATCAAGAATCCGCTTGCGGGTCTCTTCGCTGATCGTTCCGTTGCCGTTGAGGGCATAGGATGCAGAGGTGATACTGACTCTGGCATGCTTTGCGACATCTTTTATGGTGGTCATCGGCCTACTTCTTCGCCTGAAGCTCTAAACGCTCCAGCCCCTGCAGGATTGTGGCATTTTTCATCACAATCGAATAGACAAAATCACTTTCGTAGTTTGCCAGCATCAGGAGCGAGACACCCTTGTCAATTCCAATCACATCCGAAGCATACCAGTTCCGGCTCAGGTTGTAGGCGTCTTTGAAACCATAGGGGCCCTTGAGTTTCTCCAGTGAATAATAGTTCAGCATCGCCTGCTGGGCCTGCTCGGGCAGGAAGATGATAGAAGCAACAGCGCCGTAGGGTGGAATGGTATCATCCACCTTGTGCTGCTTGTTGTCAAAGCCAGAAGGCGGGGCGCCATACAACCCGTTGTAACCATCCGGCCCATCGCTGGCGGAAAGCCCCCAGGCCAGCGGGCCGAGGGTTTTGTACTTTGGCTGCATCTTAACCGCATAATCGTATTGAGCCTGGACGGCAGCCAGCGAATTATCGAACCAGTTGACGTCTTTTTTGTCGGTATAGTCCCTGAAATCAATCCAGGCATGGCTGAACTGGTGGGTGAAAATCGAACCGAACCAGGAATGAATGAAGGGCTGGCCCTCCCCATACTTTGCCGTGTGACGGGTAAAGGTATAGTAGGGCATAAAGTCCACGGGGTAGGTATCTGACCCGGCTGCCAATACATACAACATCAACTGCTCGGCATAAAAATCCCAATAACCCTCAAACCCTTTTCCCGGGCGGTAGGCCATGTAGAACATGTTTTTATCTTTATCAAGAAACCACGGCCAGTTGACAGTATCATAGATTTGCTTGGCCTTGGTCTGCACATCGCCGCCAAAGTACTCCCCCGCAGTGAGGACCCCCATCAGCAGAATGGAACTGTCGATGCTGGAAATTTCGCTTTCCCAGGCGCGCTTGCCGGTCTTCATGTCCACAAAGTGAAAGTAAAAACCTTCGACCCGGTCCATCTTCAAGAGGGTATCCATAGTACCGTTGGCGCGGTCGTAGCCTTCCTGCAAAGTGATATAGCCCTTCTCGACCCCGATGGGGTAAGCGCTGAGGGCAAACCCCACCGAAGCCATACTGGCAATCCCATCTGAACCCGGGTAGCGGTCACGCACCAGGCCAAAGCCCGGGCTGGCGGGGTCGGTGTTGGCCTTCTGCCAGAAGAAGTCAAAAGAGCCTTTCATCTCATAAGCAATCACATCGGCGATATTGGCCGGGGTAGGGCTGGGTACGACCGTGGGCGTATCTGTTGGAGCCGGGGTTTCGGTGGGGGTGGGCGTGGCGGTTGGTGGTACGGCGGTGGAAGTGGCAGTATTTTCCTGCTGGGGCGCAGTTTGCGGCAGGACTGCTGTTGGGGCGGCAGTTGGAGCGGCGCAGCTGGAAATCAGCAGCACCACGATTAAGAACCAGAGAATTTTTTTATTCACCTGTGATACCTGTCCTTTCGACGGATTCAACAAACCACTTCTGCAGAATAAAATACATCAACAGCAGCGGCAGAATGTTCAAAAAAGTACCGCTCAGCTTAACGGCTTCATTGAGGCGGTCAAAGATATTGACGGTGCCAGGCGGGTACAAATTTTCATAAGCCTGAACGAACTTGGACAGCTGCATCGGGAGAGTCTGCACGCCCCCTTCAAGGAAAATGCCGGTGAGGAAGGTCTCGTTCCAGTACCAGACAATTGAGAAAATGATCGAGATGATGTAGGCTGGCACAGCGGCAGGCAGCGCCACGTTGGTGAAAATCTTCAGATCTGAAGCACCATCCAGGCGGGCAGCCTCTTCCAGCACCTTGGGCAGCGAGAGAAAAGTCTGGTAAAAGATCAGGATGAAGATGGCGCTTTTGAAGCCCTGCCCCATCAAGGCCGGCAAAATCAAGGCATTAATACTGCCCAGCATCCCCAAATCACGATAGGTGAGCATCTGTGGGATGGCAGTGTTCTGGGCCGGAATAATAAATGTCGCCAGGATCAGGGCGAACATCAAATTTTTGCCCCAAAACCGGTAGCGCGCCAGACCATACCCAACCAGCGAACAAACCGCGGCCTGGATC
>Ga0268298_10006745_pt1 | contig 10327 bp, 13 predicted proteins | sample WWTPWeurt_MetaG_FD_194462 | JGI IMG/M metagenome (GOLD analysis project Ga0268298, IMG submission 194462) | Activated sludge microbial communities from WWTP in Nijmegen, Gelderland, Netherland - WWTP Weurt | ecosystem: Engineered > WWTP > Aerobic digester > Activated sludge | place... | reverse complement strand
GTCAAATTCAATGTAAATGGAATTCTCTTCACTTACTATAGAAGAATCCACGAAAGCGGTTATCGCGATTTTAACGGTCCCTTGATCAATGGAACTACCGTTCGCATACATTACTGCAGCGATAGCAACAGGATTGCACGGCTCGAAATCCGGTAAGTTGTTCCGCGCGGCAGACTGCGCATAACTTCCGGCTTTTTCGTTATGCGAAATCTCCGCGCGTTGCCATTTTGCAGACTTTACACTTTTGAAGAGAGACTCTATGAAACAAAACCTACTTTGGTCGGCACTCACGATTTGCGTTGCCTTGGGCTGTGGTAGCAAGGCTAGTAACGCAGCTCGAGACCTAGATGCACTGAATGTCGATTCAAATATTTCGGATGAAAAGGCGATCGAACAGATTTGCGAACGCGTCCTAACCGAAGATGGCTACCAGGCTGCGGCAATCAAAGTCACGAAAACAACAAAGGGTTTTGATCTGATCTTCACGGTTCAGCACACGGAGCCACGCCCGCCCTTTGACCGTGCGTCGGTCTGGCGCGCTGAACAACGCCTGCGGACGACCTTTCAGTTCTGGCGGCTGGCTCGATTCTCAACGAAGCGCAACTTACAGAACCTATTCGCGTTCGTAGAACACCCTATTCGAGGTCCGGGTGCAGAACCGGAAAATGTCTTCCTATTCAAGACTGCCGTAGACGTAATGCTTAAACAACCGGGTGCGGCGACGTCGAATCCTTTTGCGCTAGCATACTCTAGCGGGCTCTCAGCAAAGACACCGGACATGCTCGAGGGTGAGGCCGCTCAAGTTCTCGAGATCGCGCGGAGTCTCGTTCCCTTCACAGACGTCATGCTGGACCAAACCACGGCCCTCGATATGCCTGACTAGCCAGCATCACGGAACGCGCGGAGACTTCGCATAACAAGCGAATACGTTATGCGAAATCCCCCCGCCAAGTGGGCACGTCTGATTCCAGCTAGCTTCTGGACAGCTCTGCTTCATGGGAGCCGGACTATACTGCTCAGGAGCCCCGGTGGCACGCGAATCGACGTGGTCGCTTCAGCGAAATGGATAGCGGGGAAACATACCTCCATGGGCTGGGGCCTTCCCCCACACATAGCTTATGGAAGTGAAACTATAGTCTTGAGCGGGCAACTCGGCAGGCGCTACCCAGTAATGCGGCTGACGATCGCCCGCTCCCCTTCTGCGGTTGGCAACGGCGCCGTTGAGGTTTCTGTCGCGCGGTCCCACCATTACGTTCTGCTTTTGGTCGCGTTCATTCTGCTTCTGGCCGCCGTAGGACCCTTCGTGTTCTCTCTGAGACTCGGGACTCTCGTATGGGCTCTGGGCTTCGGAACTGCCAGCTTTGCCTTCGTGGGTCGCGCAATTGAAGCGTTGGATCGCTTGAGCCACGAAGTCACTGCCTTGCTTAACGAGTTTCTGCAGCAAGGACAGGGCGGCGGGGGGACTTCGCATAACTCCATGTAAAATACGTTATACGCCATTGCGGCCCCATGAGCATGCTTGCCTTCGCAAAAATGTTATGCGCTTGAGTAGTATTGAGTAGCCCCTCCTTTTCTCACCCGGCCTTGAAATCTTACTTCCTTAAATATTCGACCCTTCTGGGAGCAATGCTAGCCGCTGCAGGATGCCACGGCCAGGCGCCGCGCGCCATCGTGGTCAACGGCTTGCTCATTGATAGTTCTTCAGTGAACCGGATCGCGCTTTCGTCAAACCGTAATGAGGTGATACATGCCCTAAAGAGGGACATACCGGATGCGCCGGTTTTCTGTGCGAACCGTAGGTGTTCAGGTGCACGGCTCTTTGTCGATGATCCGATGAGTGGCATGCAGATCACATATGCTTTCAGAGGCGATGAATTAGTGCGGATCATCGCCGTCTTTCCTAACGAGACAACAGAGGGCAGTCGCCAAGATACTATCTCGCAGCTGGCGAATGTCCTTGGCCCACCGGTTCGGAAAGGGGAGGGCTATTGGAGTGTCAACAATGCCCGGACGACAATCATACTTCTGCGGACAAGTTTCACGATGCAGGTCAAGAATCGTGCCCCTGATGCGCAAAGGATAGAGACAGCGGTAAAGGTCCGTGCTCTCGACATCGAAGAGTGACTGAGGCGCATCCGAGGGCCGCAACGGCGTATAACTCCATGTAATACGTTAGCCGCAATTCCCGCCCGGGGGAGCAAAGTTTCGGATTGTCTTTTTTCCGTTGCTCGTGAGAGCGATCGGGCAGGCCGCCGGCGCATACACCTCAATTTTCCACGGCAGCCCACGCCGGCGCAGCGCCCGTGCCGAACGCGTGGCCGCGCCCTGGATGTGGAAAGTCACCGGCGGCCTCGGGTAAGCGGGTTAGCAAAACGGATCTGCTCCGAGCGCCTTTGTCACATATTGGTCCCGGTCATGCTTGTGTGCGGGCGGGAACTGCGGCTAACACAACGTAAAACGTTATGCGAAATGCCGCACCCCTCGGGGCCGGACGTCCATGTCCGGCCTTTAGCAAGTCTCGCAGTTGTCCTGTCTGATTTTTTTTGAAGGCATCATTCCCAAAGCGAAGGCTAGCGCTGCAATAAATCCGCCGGTGTAAATCACCAAAGTGTTCGACTCAGTCAGTTTTCCAATGACGATTATCGCAATCCCAACCAATCCCGTGACTGCTGGAAGCCACTTTCGCGTCCGGTTCCAATAGTACCCGATTCCGCCGGCAGCCATAGCCGCAAATGCAATCATGACAGGTCCGATGTACGGTGTATAATCAACAAAGGTTAGGCCCAGACTCGCAAGAACACTGGCATAAAGTGGCCAACAAGCTGGACAAGATACTACAGGAAGAAGCGCAGTCAGCACCACAGGTATGAACGCGAGCAAGCCCCATCTCTGTTTGCGCTGAGACTTTCTTAGTGCGTCTAAAACTGCCGCTCTCGGAGGAATGCCTGTCATCCTGCCATCCGGTGTACGGTAAATCCTGCATGCGTTTCCACCGCCTGACCCGTCTGCAACCACATCCTCGCCGTCAACAAGGAGTGTTGGAGAGGACAACTGCCTTGCATATTCCGGTGCGTTTGCATCATCCTTGTTCGTTTCAGTCACGTTCAATTGTACGCCGAGTTCCGTACTGATCGATTTCAACATTTCTCGCACAGCCTGCGCATTCGGGCAGGTTGTTTCGAATATAAGCTCAATCTTTTTCATTGCTCTACCTCCAGAGTCGTCAGCAAAGGACAGTCGCCCGTAGATTCCGCGCTCGCGCATTGCCTGTTAATCTTAATCAGGCCTCGCTCAATTTTCTGCAAATCCTGAAGCTTCTTGCGTGTTAATTCAAGCTTGTGCTCAACCTTTTTTTTCACGCGCGCGCATTGGTCGGGTCGTTCAATCCGCAACTCCAGAAGCTCTCCGATCTCCTCCAGGCTAAACCCCAGATCCTGGGCTCTCTTTATGAATCTGATTCGCGCTGAAGCCTCTTGTTGATAAAGCCTATATCCAACTTCGTTACGCACAGATTTTCCTAGCAAACCCAGTGAATCATAGTAGCGGACAGTCTGGACGGATACGTCTGCTTTCCTCGCGATTTGTCCTATTTTCATACTCACTCTCATACTAGTATATGGTCTATAGTATACTATAGAGTCAATACCCCAGAATAAAAAAATTGAAGAAAAAAATGATCGGGCTCCGGCCTCCATGCCTCCGCCCTCGGGGTGCGGCACTTCGCATAACAACAGTGTAACACGTTAGCCGCAATTGCGCCTTGCATTGTTCTAAGTCTCGCCCGGACGTCCATGTCCGGGCGAAAGCGAGTCTATAGCAAAAATGGAATATGCGTTTTGTGCTTGATCCTGAGCCAGGCCACATGCGAACACGAACATATTGGAGAAAATCATGGCTCTTCTGCGTTACTTTCCAGCCCTCGCAATTGCGGCGGCGTTACTTCTCTTTTACAACGACCGTGATCCCGGCTATTTGGCGGGTGCGCTCTATATAGGCTTGACTTGGGCTTTCTTTGATGCTGCGTCGCGAGTGGACAATGTCTCCACAAATCTCTTGGGCTTCATCGGTATTCCAATTTTCTGGCCGCTGATGTTCGGTCTGATTTTCACTCTCATTGAAGGGCAATGGCATCCATTTCATTCAAAGCATACTGATTTCATTCCACGGCTCATCAATTTCTCTCTCTATTGTTTTGTCGGTGTGGTAGGAATAGCAGCGCACGGGCTTATGGTGCGCGGAAAGTATGTGACAAAGGGAGGGAGCACCGACCGCAGAGTCTCTAGCGACCGCGAAGACTACTATACGCTGGGACACAGAGGTCGCGCGCTAGCTATTCGGGCGCTGTTAACCCCGGTTTTGATCATAGGCACCCTATACTTTCTCAACAACCGGTCTAAATCGAGCACGAATGGTGTTGTTACGGCGGACTCCGGATTGAATATCCGTTCAGCGCCAAATCAGGCTGCAGCCATCTTAGGCCTGGCACCCTCAGGGGCTGGGATTACGGTCCTTAATCCGAACGGACCAGCTGAAAACATTGGGGGCATACAAGGGAACTGGTGCGAAGTAGACTACGCGGCAATTCGCGGGTGGGCCTTTTGCGGCTTCATCAGGCAATAGAAGGGCCGCGTATGACAGCTTCCGAAAAGATTCAATATCTCGTCTCCAAACATGGCTACCATCCCGGGACGGCTGCCGCCTATGTCGAGGCCAAAGGCTTCTGTATGTACTGCGAGGAGCTCGTTTTGGACACCCGGACTGGGTATTCATCCGGTGCAATTGACCACTTGATTCCCCGAGCCCACTTCCCGGATCTCGCGATGGAGACAGCAAACTGGGTCTACTCTTGCGGCTCGTGTAACACCATGAAGTCTGCGTACAATCCCCTTTTGCCCCACGAAGCCGCCTCGGATATGATATTGCATTCAAAAGCGGCCCTAATCCGACGCGTTCGCGACCATTTGCGAGCGAAGATACTTGGTCGCAATGCCGAATTTGAAGACATTCGCCGCCTAATACTAGATCCTGAAACTTCGCAACAGTGACTCAGGCCCTCCGCCATCCGTGGCGTCGGGCCTCTTGTAGGCCTGGCGCAACTGCGGCTAACTCCATGTATACGTTAGCCGCAATTCCCGCCCGGGGGAGAATAGTTTCGGATTGCTCTGCCTTGCACGCGAGAGCGTTCGGTCAGGCCGCCGGCGCATACACCTCTAGCTCCCACGGCAGCCCACGCCGGCGCAGTGGCCGGCCGACGCGTGGGTGCGCCCTGGAAGTGAAAGGTGACCGGCGGCCTCGGGTAAGCGGGTTAGCAAAACGGATCTGCTCCGAGCGTTTTTTGCCACAGATTGGTCCCGGTCATGTTTTGTGCGCGGGCGGGAACTGCGGCTAACTCCCGCTAAAACGTTATGCGCCATATGCGCGTCCTTTGTCAGTCCTACAGATCATGGCAAAACACTTCTCACAAGAAGACCTTGTAAAGCGATATCTGCAGCTGCGCGAGGAATTGGGGGCTCCACCCAAAGCAAAGGAGTTCTATACGCTCACGGGGATCCATCAACGCTTGATCGACCGCGCCTTCGGAAAGGATTCCTTCTCCAAACTCGCTCGGGCCGCCGGGGATGAGCCGCGAGGACCGCTCACCGGCGAAGCCATTCAGGACTCTGACCTATTGACGCGTTGGGCGCATTTCACGCGCGAATTAGGTCATGCTCCTACGCAAGCGGAGTGGGAGCATTTCGCACAGACACCTTCGGCCGCTTGGCTCGCCAAGCGTTTTGGTTCTTGGGCCGCTATACCCGATGCGTTTTTGAACTTCGCGAAGGACCTTGCAGACTGGTCCGATGTCACCACATTGATCGGCCGAGTCGGGTCTCGCGTTCAAACCACTGCACAGCAATCGCCCCAGGCCGCCGACCTCATCCCCGCAGTTCTCCATGGTTTCCAGAAACTCTCACAGACGGATGGTGCTCTCTTTGAACCTGCTGTCATTTTTGCGCTGCAATTCCTGGGATTCTACGTGGATGATTCACTCGGCCAGGGATCTGGTCGCAATCCAGATGGCATTGCATACAGTCCGGCCAACCATTTCGCTCTGCTCTTCGACGCCAAGTCCCGAAAAGACGGGTACAGCATCGGCACGGACGATCGTCAGTTTCGGGAATATATAAACGCGAGAAAATCTAAGCTCAGTAGCATGGGGTATACGAGCATTAGCTTTCTGGTAGTCTCATCCTTCTTCAACGGTAACAATCGCACATCTCTCGATCGCATTCTAGGGGAAACTTCCGTTCCGGTCGTGCTCCTCACTGCCAAAGATCTTGAAACTCTAATACAAATTCGATCGAGATGCTCTGGCGCTTTCGACCTTGCTGATTTGATCCCCCTTTTGCGTACGCCGGGTGAGGTGCCATCAGCTGCCATAGATTCCTTCGCCACATCTGTGCAGAGACACTACGACGCCGTAATCGGACGCGCACACGGCGCATAACTCCATGTAATACGTTATGCGCAAGTGCGGATGGCATGAGGATTTCTCGGCTTTTAGTATGACGAAAGATTGGATAAGGGACTGGCCGTTCAAATGGTTTGCACCACTCATGCCCGACGAGTGTGCGCCGAGCGATCCACACTGGAACCTATTTCTCGATCCAACTTGGAATTATCCGCGTCGCAGGGACCTGGCAGGCTATCTAGACAATTCTCCGGTTGCGATCGTGGCGACAGGTCCGGAAGGCTATTGCTTTTTTTGCGGGTGTCCCACAGGCAACGCTAGTGCATGGTTCTCAGACGGAGAATGGATATGGCCGACTGGCATAGGCCATTGTATCCTCTGGCACAATCTGCGCCTGCCGGACTCGTTCGTTGCACATATCGAAAGCATGAATTTCGTCCCGCCTGACAAATATCTGACACCTGACAAAGAGCTTCCCTGGCCCACGCGCGCAGATCTGAGTCATTTTCAGCTTCGTTAAGGCAGTTGTTCGTTTCCTCGCCAGAAGTCTGCGCGCCCATCCGCACCTGCGCATAACTTAACGTATGACCGTTATGCGCCATACCTGCCCCAGCCAAGCAATACTCCAAGCACATTGCTAATGACACCGGTTAGAGAAATGTTCAAATTACCTAATTCTTTTCGCCGCCTGGTGATTGTTTTCGTAGTATTGGTTCCGTTTGCGCACTGTTCCCAGGATGGTCCATCGCCGCGCGGCTATGCAAAAGCACAATGCAATCAATATCTTTTCATACTACTTACACAGTGCACACGGACTTCCAGTTCCAGCTGTTCGTCGGACTACTTTGCCGGTGTCACTTCTCTGATGTATTACTGCTTTGTCGAAGCTGAGAAACTTGGGAACTCCAAGACCGATTGCACGGATGGTAACTTTACGAATGAGTATGTCAGCGGCTTCAAGCGTCTTTTCGACGATCATCACCGCGGACGGGGTCAGTGCATGGGCCACCAGCTCTGAGTGGGACTAACTGCTTGGGGCAGGTACGGCGCATAACTCCCGCTACTACGTTATGCGAAAGTCTCCGGCCAAAACATCTATGAAATCAGACCCTTCATCAATCCTTTCCGACCTATTGACGAAGCTGGAAAAGTTCGAAAAGCTTCGCAGTGATCTCGCTGCGCAAATTGAAACCCAAGCGACAGACAAACTGAATATTTGCGAGTCCATTCATGCGTCCTTCAGCGGTTCGTGGATGGGCTATCACGCCTACTTGTATTTTCATCAATTCCAACGCCCTCCCCATAACTATCGATTCGATCCAAGTGACGTTGGATTTCGCGGACTTCCAAACGGCTGGAGTGAGATTGATTATCCACAAATGACAGCCTACATCGATTCAATATCTAAATCAGGCTCTCTGCACTCGTTGCTTGGAACAGCGAACAAGCTTCGCAAGGCTGCGGAGGATTTCCAGGACTATGCGGCTACTCATCTATCGTGGATTCGGAAAAGGAAGGATTTCAAAGCCGAAATCGCTCTTCTTGAGGAGATTGAATCACTCAAAGTTTCAGTCAATGATCAGCAACTCCTCAGGTTGCTTGCCCCAGGTCAGCATATGACGACAGATGTCCAAGCCGTTACGCAGGGCATCAAGACTCCTCCTCATATCAATTACCAGGTGAAAGCAATGCATTGTGCAACTATCGCCGCTCAAACAGAGGAACTGCTAAAAAAAGTTCAACGCATCCATACGCAGATAACCCTCTCGCTAGATTTGACGGAAGCCGAAGGTTCTGCGGAAACAATCTCCTCTATCACGCGCATCTGCTCCAACTTTCAATCCGTCGCCCGCCAACTTCAAAGCAGACGTGAAAATCGCCCCATAATGGAAATGAACGACGAGTATGACGTTCAAGATTTGTTTCACGCCCTCCTGAGGCTTTACTTTTCCGATATCCGTGCCGAAGAATGGACCCCGAGCTACGCGGGCAAATCAGCTCGTACAGATTTCCTGCTTAAGCAACAACGCGTAATCATTGAAATCAAGAAAACGAGGCAAGGACTCTCAGCTAAAGAAGTCGGTGATCAGCTCATTATTGACCTTGCTCGATATCAAGTGCACCCCGATTGCGGCACTCTCATTTGCTTTGTCTATGACCCGGACGCCCGCATTGCAAATCCTGAAGGGATAGAGAAAGATCTATCTCGCAAATTCGATAACAATTTCACCGCTCTGGTCATCATTGCACCCAAGTGATTCGGCCGGAGACCTTCGCATAACAGGAGGCCCCCGAAACGTTATGCGAAATTCTGGCGGCAACACAAGGAAATGTATGAAACAGCTGTTTCTAGCGCTCTACCTCTGCTCTCTCTCCTGCTTATCAGCGGATCCCAAGACCCGATTTTGGAATTGGTTTCGCAAGCGCTCGCAGGAGTATTTGGCTCTCGATGAATCAAACAGAGACCGGCTCTTCGACCAGTTGGCCCCTCAGCTTCGGACCGTGCATCCGAATCTAACCTTCGAATTTGGCCCGCCAAGCACAAACGGCCCAAGGGATCTCATCATCTCGGCCGATGGCATTCAAGAGGCTTTTCCGGCAGTCCGCGACCTGGTTAGCGTAGCTCCTTATCTCCCCGGATGGAAGGTGATAGCATTTCGCCAGCCTCACCCCGGCCTAGAAATCCATTACAATTCTGCCCGAATACGTCCAGGCGAGACGCTTTTCACTTCAATGAAACACGGGGACAAGGTGGACGTGATTCTCTATGTGAAGGGATACAAGTCCACGGCGGATTTTGAAACGGCCGGCTATCTGCTGCTAGATTCGGAGCTCGGAGAATTTGATGTCGAGACGTATTTGGGCGGCATAGATTTCACATCTCTCGAATTGGCGCCTGGGGATGCGTTACCATTAACGCGTCTCGCAGAGACAATCAAGAGCTTGAAGCGGTGATTCCTGCCGCCAGAACTTCGCATAACTCCATGTAAATACGTTATACGCAATTGCCCCGGCCCCCGCGCTTTCATCGGTCGCATATAGCTTCTCTCTTGTTTTCTTTTTAAGGGTTTAAGGCCTCTATCTATACAAAGAGCCAGAGTAATATGCCATGGCACCATCCGCTTCGCACGTTTTCGGTATCCGTTCGCGCTCGTTGCTAGAACGCTGGCTTTTCACTCTCCGCTCGCTTTCGGTTCGGCATACCCGGGCCTGGGGCAACTGCGTATAACTAACGCTAGGCCGTTATGCTCCTTCGCTTCGCTTCGGTGCTCAGCCTTCTCGTTCCTCTCGCGAAACATGTCGCTTCGCTCCATTCTTTCGCTCGTGCGGACGCGGGCAGATTTCGGAATTTTCTAATGTGCCCGCGCCGCAACGGAACTTCGGGCACATTGACCGGCACGCGCGGACAATCTCGCGACCTCTATTGTATTACTTACCTTTTCCTTTTTGAAAAGGCCAAGGGGATAGCTCGCTTCGCTCGAATTTCCTCGAAATACAAAAATTCAGTCGCAAAGGCGGGCTTCCTCTAAATACGCTCGCTTGTCCGGCTCTCGCTTCGCTCGGCCGGTCAACGTCGGCTAGCTAAAACGTTATACGCAATTGCCCCGGCCCCCGCGCTTTCATCGGTCGCATATAGCTTCTCTCTTGTTTTCTTTTTAAGGGTTTAGGGCCTCTATCTATACAAAGGGACAAAGCAATATGCCATGGCACCATCCGCTTCGCACGCTTTCGGTATCCGTTCGCCCTCGTTGCTAGAACGCTGGCTTTTCACTCTCTGCTCGCTTTCGGTTCGGCATACCCGGGCCTGGGGCAACTGCGTATAACTAACGCTAGGCCGTTCCGCTCCTTCGCTTCGCTTCGGTGCTCAGCCTTCTC
>Ga0268298_10006744_pt1 | contig 10328 bp, 8 predicted proteins | sample WWTPWeurt_MetaG_FD_194462 | JGI IMG/M metagenome (GOLD analysis project Ga0268298, IMG submission 194462) | Activated sludge microbial communities from WWTP in Nijmegen, Gelderland, Netherland - WWTP Weurt | ecosystem: Engineered > WWTP > Aerobic digester > Activated sludge | place: Netherlands... | reverse complement strand
CTCGAATCCCTTTATCTCTCAGAGGGAATGTCTATGAAAGAGATTTCCGAAAGGCTTCATTGCTCTCTGAACAAAGTGTGTTATTGGTTGCAAAAACATGGAATTCAGAGGCGATCTATTTCTGAGGCGGTATATTTGAAGAACAATCCTGATGGCGATCCTTTTCGTTTTCAGGATCCAAGAACAATAAAAGGAGCGATTTTGTTTGGAATGGGTATAGGCTTGTATTGGGGGGAAGGAACAAAAGCGAATAAAAGCTCCGTTCGATTGGGTAATACCGATCCTGATCTTGTAGAAGTTTTTATTCGATTTTTGGAAGAGACATTCACGGTGAAGCGAAGCGACTTGCATTTCAGTTTGCAGATATTCTCTGATATGTCAGAGGAAGAAGAATTGGAGTTTTGGACAAATCGACTAAAGGTCGAAAAACTCCAGTTCTATAAAACTACTATTACGCCTTACCGTTCAATAGGAACGTATCGGAAAAAAACAAAGCATGGAGTGATTATTGTTTATTATCACAATAGGAAATTAAGAGATTATTTGGTGAATTTGTTGAAGTTTGAAGGGATGAATAGTTTAAATGGAAAGAATAAGCCGTTGTAGCTCAGTTGGTAGAGCATCTCCATGGTGGGTCACAAAAAGACTCCTGCCCGAATGCTGGAAAACCAGTATTTGTTACCTGAATAACGGTTAATAGCTCGACAGAGCCAAGACCGTGGCACGGCGCTTCTACGCCGGGCCCGAACGACTGACAAAGGAGGCTACACCGTTTTTTGCGGCATGCCTAAGATACAGTCTAACCCTCTTGTATAATGTTTCTTCTCAAGAAGAAGAGGTAGAAGTGAAGGAGAAGGTCACCGGTCCGATTCCGGTCAACGGCTCTCGGGATTTGAAAATTTTTTAAGGATAAGTACTATGGGTGTCATCAAGGAAATGTTGGTGAAATTGCGGTGCAGTGAGTGCAAGAAGATCGCTGGCAACACAAAGCGCAATAAGAAAAAGGTGAAGGAGAAACTCTCGCTCAAGAAGTATTGCAAGGTGTGCCGAAAGCATACTCTGCAGACGGAGTCCAAGTAGTATAGAGAGTAAGGCGGAATCCCACGCCTTTTTTGGGAGCGTAGTTTAGTGGTAGAATGCTGGTCTCCAAAACCAGCGGTGAAGGTTCGATTCCTTCCGCTCCTGCCAAACGGTTGCCGGCAATAAGCTACCGGCGATTGGTTTTTGGCCTCATCGTCTATCGGTTAGGACATCAGGTTCTCATCCTGAAAAGAGGGGTTCGATTCCCCTTGAGGCTACACACTATATATCAAAAAACCGGATTATTCCGGTTTTTTGATGTTTTTGTCGAGTTCTTCGCGGATGCGGGCGTCGAGTTCCGTTGGATGGTCGCGGAAGCGGTCTTCGATGATGGTTGCGCCGTGGTGGGCTTCGGGGTATTTCTTTCCGAGACCCATCAGGAAACGCTCGTGGAGTTCGTGGAGAAGGATGAAGAGCCGTTCTTTTTCGGGGAGCGCTTCTTCGATCCAGATTTCATCTTTCGGAATCCACGGGTAGACGCGATCGTGACCACCGGCATCGTATTCGAGGAAGACGAGGTCGCGGACGAGTTTGCCGTCGACGATCCAGATTTTGAGGTGTTCCGAGCTGTAGGGCGTGAATTGTTTTTTGTGAATTTTTTCAACAAGCGCCTTCTGTTTGTCTTTGAGTTTGAGTATTTCTCCCGAAAGCGCTTCTTCACGACTGTGCTGTTCGAGCGCGGCGGCGATTTCCTCGGTTTTTTCGGGCGGCGTTCCGGCCTTGAGAAGCGTTTGTTCCGCGAAGAAGCGATCCAGGAAGAAGCGGTGCTCGCGAAAGTCGGTATCCGCGTCGATCCAGAATTCATCTGCCGGAACAAACGCGAACCGGTTGTGCGCGCCGCTTTGCACGAAGTTTTCATTGAGTTCCTTCCGAACGAGACCGCCATCTACCAGCCAGGCCGTTATGCCGTCTACTCTGCCTATTTTTTTGAGGTGAAAATGATTTTTGTTTTTTGTTTCCATACTTGTTTTTCATACATATACACAGGAGACAGTATACGGTTTTTTGGGAGAATCTCCAATTTTTGCGGCGAAAAAATTTGCCAGTTTCTTTTCTTTCGGGCACTCTATTGAATAGTTCTTTACCGTTTTTCTCATACGTGCGTATTAATAAAGGGGGTGAAGCATGAAGATTGTCGCTTTCTTCGATCGAGGACCGGTATCTCTCGTCTTGTCAGTTTCAGTGCGGACGGTAGTATTGGAAAATCGGTATATTCAGCTTGCTTTTTCTTTCAAGAAAACAAGACAAGTGCCAAGTATATTCGGATGGCCTCTTTGCGGACTGTGGACGCCAAAATCTTTTTACAAGACGCTCACCAAGAAGATGAAGAGGGCAAATCTTTCGCCGACTGCGGCGAGTGTCGCTTATAGCCTCTCGGAATCGGGGAGTGATATTCTTGTTTCGGTGGTCCCCTGTGAACCCGGTCACCCCTCTACGAGGGACTGTAGGTTCGGGATATTGGTTGACCCGAAAAATATATTTTTTCCCTTCAGTCGCCGGAATGTTGGAGGGGCGTGTTAGGTCGATGGGGTTATCCTACCATCGACTTTTTTTATCGCGCGACGACGACGCCTGAGACTTCTCGAGCGCCTCGTTCCTTCAAAATTTTTGCGCAGGCGGCGATGGTGGCGCCGGAGGCGGCGACATCGTCAACGAGCCAGAGCCTTTTCCCGATAATGTCGAAGGATGTATCTTTACCGGTACTTTTTGTTGATACTTGAAACGCGTTTTCCATATTTCCTTTTCGAAGTTCCTTGTCGCGGAGGGACATTTGCGGGGCGGTGAAACGCGTTCGAACGAGAACATCTCGCACGAGGGGTGGCGCGATATCTTCCGGAAGGCTTTTTTGGAGCGCTTCCGCGAGGATGTCGGATTGATTCCACCCGCGCCATCGTTCCCGTCTCGGGTGAAGTGGAACGGGAAGAAGGGCGTCGGGGAGGGAGAGTTCGGATTGAAGGATAGCCTTCCCGAGGAGCGCGCCGAGGGGTGCGCCGAGATCGCGGATGAAGCGGTACTTGAAGAGGTGAATGACGCGAGCGACTCGCGGGTCGTCGTATCGGAGGGCGGCAAAAATTCCGTCATGCGCGACCGTTCCCGCGCAAGAAAAACAGAGGGCGCCGAGGGGCGTCTCTCGTACGCCGCAGTATCCGCAGACCTGCGAATGTCGCCGCGTATCAGACAATGTTTGAAAGCACGAAGGGCAGAGCGGCGAGTTTTTTGCGCGGCATATGCCGCATATGTGAGGAAAAACCGCCTCTCCAAACGACGAGAAGATTCGTTTTGCAAAATGTAAAAGCATACGCCGTTACGCTTTTACCGTTAGGGTCACCGCTTCCTTTGAAGGAGCAAGTGAGAGGGAGATTTTTTTGTGGGTCGAATTTCCCGTGAGAAGCGTTTCCGCAATCGGTTCTTCGATGTGGGCGGCCATCACTCTTCGAACGGCGCGGGCGCCACTTGATTCCGCAAAGCTTTTCTCTCCGAGAAAGGGGGCGAGTTCCGGCGAGTAACGCAGGAGAATTGCTTGCTTCTTGAGCGTGGCGGCGAGGCGCTCGAGTTCGCGGCGCGCGATTGTCGTAAGCGCTTCTTTTTCAAGCGGACGGAAAACAATTGTTTGATCGAGGCGAGCGAGAAGTTCCGGACGGATCGATTGCTCGAGCTCTCGAAGCGCCTCTTCTCGAAGAGATTCAAATGTTGGTACAGTGTTTCCGCCGAAGCCGAAACGGGTTTTCTTTTGGAATGATTCCGTGCCGATATTCGAAGTGAGTATGATGACGCTTTCGTGGAAGCGGGCTTTTCTTCCTTCGGCGTCGGTGAGGATACCTTCCTCGAGAATTTGGAGGAGGAGGTTGAGAACATCCGGATGCGCTTTTTCGATTTCATCGAAGAGAATGACGGAAGCGGGGTGGTGACGGATATGTTCCGTGAGTTTTCCTCCTTCGCCGTACCCGACATACCCGGCGGGCGAACCGATCATTTGCGCCATATGATGGCGTTCTCGGAATTCGCTCATATCGAATCGGAGGAACGAGTCGCGCGATCCGAAGAGAAATTCGGCGAGTGATTTTGCCGTGAATGTTTTGCCGACACCGGATGGTCCCAAGAAGAGGATCGACCGAGTCGGTCTCGAATGGCCTCCTTCCATGCCGAGTTGTGAGCGAATAATGCCGCGAGTTAGGGCGGTAATCGCCTCGTCTTGACCGAGAATCGTGTGGGAGAGATGGGTGAAGAGGGTCGTGAGAGTATCGCTTTTTTTACCGAGTATCTTTTCGATTGGAGTTTCCGTCATAAGGGAGAGCGCTTCGGCGATCCCTTCCGCGCTCAGTATCGGGCGCTCGACTTTTTCTCGCTTGCTCTCCCTTTTGATGAGCGCGTGAAGTTTTTTCTTGATGAGGGTTTCTTCTCGGTGCGCCGCTTCCGCTTCTTTGAATTTTTGCTCCGTAACGAGCCGATTTTTGAGAGTGGAAATTTCTTCATAGGCGAGCGAGAGAGATCTCCGCTTGCGAGAAATATCTTTTTTCCCCGCGCGTCGTTTGAGGAGCGATGCCGCTTCATCGAGGAGATCAAAGGCTTTGTCGGGGAGGAATCGAGCGGGGATATGTCGGACACTCATGGTAACAGCGGCCCGAAGCGCCTCTTGATTGATTGTGATCCCGTGATGCGCTTCGTATTCCTTGTGACTTTCTTCCAGTATTTGAAGGGCGGCTTCCGTGGTTGGTTCGGTGATTCGAATTGGCTGAAAGCGCCTCTCGAGTGCTGGATCCTTTTCGATATGACGCTTGTATTCGGCAAATGTAGTGGCGCCGATACAGCGGATATCTCCTCGAGAAAGCGCCGGTTTCAAAATGTTCGCGGCGTCAAGCGCGCCGCTTGCGTTGCCGGCGCCGACCAAAGTATGGATCTCATCGAGAAAGAGGATGATATGCGGATGTTCTCGTACCTCCCGGACGATTTCTTTGAGGCGCGCTTCGAATTCGCCTCGAAAACTCGTACCCGCGACGAGCGCGGAAAGATCAAGGAGAACAATCTCCGTTCCATGGAAAGCGTAACCGGCTTCACCCTTGAGGCATCGTTCGGCCACCGCCTCGACAATGGTTGTTTTTCCAACGCCGGGCTCGCCGAGAAGGAGGGGATTGCTCTTGGTTTTTCGCCCAAGCGTGCGGAAGACGCTCTCTATTTCTTTCGAGCGAGCAAGGAAACTTTTGGGAGAAGATTGTTTTCCCAATCGAATACCGTATTCGTCGAGCGTGGGGGTGGAGGAAGTCTTGCCGGTCTTACCTCGAAAAAATCCGTTTTCGGGAAATTCCAGTATGTGGGCGAGATCCGGGAAATTGGGAAGGTGAAATGGGGTTCCGGAAAGCGGCGATGAGGATGCTCTCTCTCGCGATCCGGATATTTTCTGAACGTGGAATAGGGAGAAGATGTCATTGTCGCCGGCTTCGATGAGGGCGTGGACGAGATGCTCGCTTCCGACATAGGGGTATGAGAAGCGGTGAGCGAGCAGGAACGCGCCGGCTATGATATCGCGGGTTTTTTCCGAGAAGGGGATTTCTCGCGCGGAGTTGTGGCGCTGAAGAATCGGGCGGTTGGGCGTTTTTAGCGAAACGATATCTTCGATTCGGATGCCGAGTTGTTCGAGTATTATGGCGCCGAGAGCATTCTTTTCGAGGAGAATGGCAGTAAGAAGGTGGCGCGGGTCAACGGTGTTTGATCCGCTTTTCTGCGCCACATCAAAAGAGGCGCGGAGGATATTTCTCGCGTTTCGGCTCAATTTTTTGAAAAAATCCGGTTCAATCATAGGAAATATCATGTCGCCCCATTCTATTTTTTCTCGAGGTTTCTGTCAATTTTACAAATGTTTTTCCTTGCTTTTCTTTTTTGTGATATACTCTCCGTTGAAGAGTCTCCTCATATAAAAGCGAGTACTATGTTTGGTATCGGCAAACCGTATTTTTTGGGTGTTGACTTTGGAACTTCGTACATTAAGGCGGTCGAGTTGACGCTCCATAAAGGGCAACCGGAACTTGTAAATTACGGCTTTATCGAGATGAGTTTTACCGAGGGAAAGAACGCGGTTTTCCCAGCCCAGTCTCCCGAGAACGCCATTCGTGACCACTTGAAAGCGCTGCTCAAAAGCTTGAAGCCAGTTGCTAAAACAGTGAACTTGGCGCTTCCGGGATACAGCGGCCTTATTACGCTGATCGAGTTCCCGTATATGGAGGAGAAGGAGCTTGAGCAGGCCATTCAGTTTGAAGCGCACAAATATATCCCATCTTCTCTTGAGGATGTGGCGTTTAGTTGGGAAGTGGTTGCGCCAACAAAAAAAGGGGGGGATGTTCTTCAAAAGAAAACCATGGAAGTGCTGCTTGTTGCGGCACTCAAGAAAGAAATCAAAAAGTACGAGCAATATGTTGCTCACATAGCGTTGCCGATCGATCTTCTCGAGCTTGAAGTGTTCCCGTTGGTGCGGGCGGTTGCGAGTGAGCGCGATGGAATCGTTTTAATCGTCGATATTGGCTCTCGCGCGACGAATTTGATACTTGTTCGGGACGGCGAAGTTCGACTCAATCGAAGTCTCAACGCTGGCGGCAACGAAATCACATCGACACTATCTGAAGGGTTGGGTATTTCCTGGGAGCGTGCCGAGGAATTGAAATGCGGAACCAAAGATTTTCTCAACAAGCCCGAGTCGGCACTCGTCTTTTCATCGCTTGATCTCATAACGACCGAAATGACACGTATCCTCCAAATGTATTCCGCCAAAGAAGCATCGAGTGCCGTTTCGGAAATTATCCTCTCCGGAGGAACAGCGAAAATGCAGGGACTTTCGGCATACCTCACGAACTTGTTTCACGTTCCGGTTTCCATCGCGGATCCGTGGGGGAGAATTCTACATGATGAAATGCTTCGTCCTGCCATCAATAAGCTCGGATCTTCTTTCTCAATCGCGGTCGGACTCGCTCTGGGAGGTATCGATCGGTATCTCAAAAAATAGCGCGGATTTTTGTCGGTTCTTTTTTGTGGTATACTGTTTGCAGCGAAATAAAAATAAATCAGTAATATACAACTTTGTTTTATGTCTCAAATAAATCTTATGTCGGGAGGGGAGGGGGCGAGTCTTCCAAAGCCGTCCTTTTTTAGTGGATCGGTTTTCTTTTCTTTCGCTCTATTGGTTATTTCTTTCGGCGCCTATTTCGGCGTGCTTTTCTATAAAGAAGCGCTTCAGAAAACAGTTACTTCCCTTATGGCGGACAATGAAGCGGAGCGGAATTTAATTGCTGGTGAAAAAGCCGACCGCGTTGCCGACTTTGCCGATCGATTAACAGTTATCGGGGGAAATCTCAAAGAGACCGCTTTTGTGCCGAATGACCCTCTTTCTAGAATCGAACGATCGCTTATTCCGGAAGTCAACTTAACCTCATACGTGTACAACGTTGAATCAGAAACGGTTAAGGTTGGTGTCGCCGCCGATTCGTTCCGCGCTATCGCTCAGAATATCATTACTCTGAAAGGCGAGGGAGGTGGTTTCTCTTCCGTAGTGGTCGACGGAGAGGCAATGCTCGGAGAAAGCGGAAAAGTCGAAACAACTTTTATTCTCTCTCTTTAGTTCCTTTAGAACAAAAATCGTATGAAAGTCAAAATTCTTTTGTTTCCACTTTCAATTGTCGTTGCCCTCGCTCTTTCAGTGCTTTGGATTAAACCGGAAGTTTCTTCTGTTTTTTCGCTCCGAAATCAGAAACTTGAACTAGAGAATCAGTTGAATGAGACGCGGAGGGTGGTATCGAATATTTCCGCGCTTGATCGAAGTCTCAATGAAAATGTCGGGAATGAACAGTTTGTGAAGACGTACCTTCCGGAAACGGGGAGCGATGATCGTATTTTTGACGAAATAAATTTTCTCGCCGGCGAGTCAGGGCTTCTTCTTTTATCGGCGAAGCTCGACCGTCTCTCAAGTGAGGTAACGCAGTCGATCATTGCGGCAGAACAGGCGAAGGTCGACCAGAAGGAGCTCGAATCGGTTTCTCCGGGGAGTCTTATTCGTTCCGATGCATCTACGGCACCAAAAAATGTCTTCGTGGCATCTTCTCCGAAAGCTCGCGTTCGATCGACCGATGTTTCCGTTTCGGTAGCGGGGAGATATGAACAGATCAAGGCATTTACCGAGCGAGTGTATCGCGCCAACCATTTTCATAGTTTTGTTTCCGTGAGTATTTCGCGGGAGACTGAAAAAAAATCGGATGGTCAATCGACACCTGATGGAGTGGCAGCACTCGAAGTTCTGAATGCCGATATGACGATCCGATTCAGTCTTCTTCCGAAGATATCTGTTTCTCGAGGAGTTTTTCTGGAAACGTTTAAGGATGCAGTCTTTGATTTTTCAACGGTTGAAGAGCTTCGAACTCGTGTGACGAGCGAATTGCCGATTCTTGATGCGACGGCATCCGAGCGGTCCAATCCGTTCCTTCGATAAGTCCTCGGAACTTCTTACCGCTTCCTTATGCCAGAGCACTCACTTCAAGGAGAACACTCATCGGTTTCCTCCCGCGGTGGAAGCGCGAAGACTGTCGTCGACGCCGGTGCGGATGACGCGACCCCCTTAAGTGTCGCCGCTGGGAAGATAGAAAAGAGAACACTCAATTTTATCTCGGAGGATGCGGCGAGGCGGTATCGAATGATCCCGTTTGATCGGGATGGTTCGGTGTACAAAGTTGCAATGGAAAATCCTCAAGATTTTGAAGGGCTGAATGTCCTCCGTTTTCTTGCTGAGAAAGAGGGTGTCGAAGTGCGCACGTATCAAATCTCGAAATCAGAGCTTGAAGCGGCACTTGCTCAATATTCCGGAACCGAGAAAGCGCTTTCCGAGGCAATCAAATCCTTGGGCGAGGATGATATTGTCGAGGAACCCGATTCCGTCAAGGAGGATAAGGGCTCGTTTCAGGATGCGCCGATTGCGAAATTGGTACAGGTGATGATTGGACATGCGATTGATGGGCGTGCGAGTGATATTCATATCGAACCGATTGAAGGGAATTATCGAGTTCGATTTCGAGTGGATGGTGTTTTGTATGCTTCAATCATTCTTCCGATTTCAGTTGGAAAAGCGGTAGTGTCCCGAATCAAGATTCTCGCCAATCTAAAAATCGATGAAAAGCGAAAGCCTCAAGATGGTCGATTTCGAGTAAGTGAGCGGGGCGCGGTTGTGGATCTTCGTATTTCGACACTCCCGGTTGTCGAGGGTGAGAAGGTAGTAATGCGGGTCCTTGATAAATCAGCGGGGCTTGCCGATCTTGAAAAGCTTGGACTTTCCGGAAGGAATTATGAGGTTTTGACTCGGAAAATTTTGGAGCCCTACGGTATTGTGCTTCTGACCGGACCGACGGGATCAGGAAAATCGACGACACTATATGGTTTTTTGAGCATCCTGAATAAGGAAGAACGAAACATCGTTACTTTGGAAGATCCAGTGGAATACTTTCTCGATGGTATCAATCAGAGTCAAGTGAAGCCGGAAATCGGGTATACATTCGCAAGCGGTCTCCGGTCGATTTTGCGGCAAGATCCGAACGTTATTATGGTAGGCGAGATACGAGATAATGAGACGGCTGAGCTTGCGATTCACGCGGCGCTTACGGGACATCTTGTTTTTTCAACACTTCATACCAATAGCGCGATTGGTGCTATACCACGCCTCATTGATATGAATATCGAGCCGTTCCTCCTCGCTTCTTCGCTGCAGGCGGTTGCTGCGCAGCGCTTAGTTCGACGAATTTGCGGACATTGCAAGGAGGAAGTGAAAATTCCCGAAAAGGTGCTTCAGAAAGTTCGGGGACTGCTTCAAAATCTTCCACGAGAGGAAGTAGAACGGTATCATGTCGAGCTCGGCGAGACACTCCGATTTTTTGCCGGTCGAGGGTGCTCGGAATGCAATGAGAGCGGGTATAAGGGGCGGATTGCACTCCATGAAGTGCTTGAAATCACCGAGGAACTTCGTGTTATTGTGGCGGAGAAGCGCGGGAGTGAGGCGGAAGTCAAGATGATCGCCGAGAAACAAGGTATGACAACAATGAAACAAGACGGTATCTTGAAGGCGCTTCGTGGTGATACGACAATTGCCGAGGTGGAACGGGTAACTGAAGGTTCCATCCTGGTGGATGAGGAATAGATCAATGATTGACTTATTTTATTAAAATAAACTATGAATCGGGAAAATATGAAGGGGAAGAAGGTGTTGATTGTCGAGGATGATTTTT
>Ga0268298_10006743_pt1 | contig 10330 bp, 9 predicted proteins | sample WWTPWeurt_MetaG_FD_194462 | JGI IMG/M metagenome (GOLD analysis project Ga0268298, IMG submission 194462) | Activated sludge microbial communities from WWTP in Nijmegen, Gelderland, Netherland - WWTP Weurt | ecosystem: Engineered > WWTP > Aerobic digester > Activated sludge | place: Netherlands... | reverse complement strand
TGGCGGTTACGATGGTCTTGAAGACGACGAAGCTGTAATACTGCTTCTTCAACACCCGAAAGTGATCTTCCCGCGCCTGAACGTAATTGCTGACGAGGTGGTCGGTCTTGTCGAGCGCGAAGCTGGTATGGCCGGCCAGCTTGAAGGTGCTGAGCGTGCGAGCGATCTCTTCCAGCCAGTTGGCAACCCGGTATTTGTAGTCGGATTCCGTCATCGCAGTGGACAATCCTTTCGGGCCGGTCATCCGCAGAATGAAGATAAGAAGCAGGACCAGGACCGAACCCAGTACGATGAAGAGCGGGTGGTAGAACGACAGGAGCAGAATGCCGAAGATCACCTGCAGGGTCGCCGCCGTGATGTCGATCAGCAGGATGGGAAGCCCCTTTTGCAGGGTGATCGTATCGAAGAAGCGGTTCATCAGTTCCGGCGGATAATACTGCAGAACCGATTCGATTCGGATCCTCGGAATCCGGGACGCAAAAGAGAATGCGGTACGGGTAAACAGTTTCTGGTGCAGGAATTCGACCAATTCCAACTGGTAAATGGTCATGATCCCGGAAAACACTATACCGATGAGGATGAAAGCGATCAGTACCACCACAGAGGTGACCACCTGTCCGCTCGAAATGAAACCGATCAGACTTTGCACGCCCAGCGGAAGGGACAGGCTAATGAGACCGATCAGGATCGCATAGAGGAAAATGTAGAGGATCTCCTTACGTTCCGGCTGCAGCAATTTCAGCAGTTTGGAAAAGAGCTTGAACCGGACACTGCCCACATCGATGGCCCGAAGTTCTTCCGGCTCTTCAAAGTTGGAGTGAGGAAAACACGTGACCACGACAATGTTGTCGGCTTCCGAGAGCCCGTTGTTGCGCTGAAGATCTCCGAGGTCCCGGATGCTTTCGAAGCGGATGATCTTTTCGCCCTGCGGGGTGAAGACCGTCGCGGATTTAGCGTTGGTTCCTCCGTGGACCAGAACGGGATTCATCGAATCCCCTTGTTTACTGAATACGAGGAACGGATAGCTTCCGCTATGGGCGAGCTTGCTCAACTCTCCAACAGGCAGGTCGTTGGAGAGAAAGACGAGGTTGCATCGAGAACCGAACTCGGTCAGTTTGGCCAGGAACTCATCCAGTGAAAACTCCTCTTCATGGGTAGGGCCTGGCTGAAATGTTACCAGCCGGTCAGCCTCCTGCGAATAGCCATACTGCCGCAGAAACGCTTCGGCAATGGCCGGGATAAAAGTGGGTTGCATAGTGGTTCATCGGTGTGGGTGAGTGGAACGCTATTTTATGGCACAAAGAAAAACACCGGAAAGCTATGCATAGTTCAGCCTTTAACGATTTTTTAGAATTAATCTAAAGAATTATAATTTACTCAAAATCAATAATTTATATAATAATTTTCACAGGTTCAGTCAATCGGCAATGAGATTTCGCCTGGGAAAGAAGCGGGGCCCCCCTTTGGCACGGCTTTCGTTAATGCAGGGCCATCTTAAAACGCCAATTCGATGAAAACGCTGATTCTCAGCCTGGCCTTTGCCGGCATCACCAGTCTCACAGCCTCCGCCCAGACGTCCACTCCGGCGATCGGGCAAAAACAGGTCAATCAACATGAACGGATTAAAGATGGAGTTAACTCCGGAGAACTGACCAAGAAAGAAGCCCGTCATCTTCGCGCACGGCAGGCGAAGATCCGTCACGACAAGCGAGTCGCCAAGATGGATGGTGTCGTAACACCGGCCGAACGCAAACAGTTACACAAGGAACAACGTCGTGCCAGCCGGGCAATACATCGCCAAAAGCATGACGAACAACATCGCTAAGAGACTGCCACCGTTAGCGGAACCGGCCGTTGAGGATATTCCTTCGGCCGGTTTTTCATTTTTTCCCGCTGGCGTTTCGCAGGATTTCAGCAAAGCTCCAGCCCCGGATCATGCCGTCGATCGTCGTTGCGATTCGTCGGGCACGTGTGACTTCGGTCTTCGCGCTATCGATCCACTTGGAGTAATAGCGTTGATGGGAGCCGGGGAGCGCATCGAATAGTTTTCTGGCTGAAGGCTCTTCATCAAGACAGGCACGCAGGTCGGCGTTGATCTGATAAACGGATTCATCCAATTGCAGATCCGCCTTTAAACTGGCGCCTTCGCGTTTGCCGATGGCTTTTCGAAGCGAAGCGTTCAACGGCAGGATGAAATCCCCTTTGCCGATCGGGATCAAGGCCACCTTTTCGATCGGGGAATCATCCAGTTTTCCTTTGACTCGGAAGGAGGTACGTTGACCCTTTTTGAGCCGGTTCGCCAGATCGGCCGGAACATCAATGTACGTCCATCCGGATTTTTCACCCTTCTCCCGGAATTTCTGGATGATGGTCGTATAACGAACGCGTGCCATGGGTGACGACGGGAAGAGGAGGAGGGTATTCTTTATGATTTCTTTACGACCGGTGTTCTACTTTTACAAAAATAATCCAGGGATTGAATTATCGCATTAACCGCGGACCTCGGCAGTATCTGGTTGCCGTATCGACGATCCTGCTGCTGGTTGGGGGTTTTTACCCTTTCAGCGATATCGTCGGTTACCGGATGATCGCTTTGGTATTGCTGGCCGCAGTTTCTGTTCTGGCCATCCTGCTCGATATCATTCCGGTTGTCCTTGCGGCAACCCTGAGTGCATTTGCCTGGAATTTCTTTTTTATCCCGCCCAAGTTCACCTTTCATATCAGTGGGAGCGAGGACCTGCTCCTGTTCCTGATGTATTTTTTCATAGCCTTGATCAACGGTATTTTGACGTATCGCATTCGGAGTGCGGAACAACGGGCCAATGAACAGGAAGAACGCGCACGCACACTGAATTTGTACGATACCGTTTTGCATTCACTGTCACACGAGCTCCGCACGCCGATCGCGACCATTCTGGGAGCGGTAGACACCCTGCAACACCGGCATGCGCAATTGTCGGAGACGCAGCGGTCGGCTTTACTGGCGGAGATCGACGCAGCCTCCCTTCGTTTGAACCGGCAGGTGGAGCACCTCTTGCAAATGAGCCGGGTGGATTCAGGGACGCTTCAACTCTTGCGTGACTGGACCGACATCAACGAGCTCCTGACCGGGCTGGTAAGAAAGACCAGCCTGATCGCTCCCGGTCACCGCATTGTGTATCATCCCAACGAGGGCCTGCCCTATTACAAAGTGGATGTCGCCTTATTGGAACAATCCGTATTCAATATCCTGCACAACGCTGTCCAGTACACACCTCCGGGAACCGCTGTCAATCTATCGGTTACCGAAACGGAGGCTGGTTTCAGCCTGAGCATTGCGGATGCGGGTCCGGGAATTCCAGCCGAGGCTCGTGATCGTGTGTTCGAAAAATTCTTTCGCCTACCCGGTACCCCTTCCGGCGGAACGGGTCTTGGTCTCAGTATCGCGCGTGGATTCGTCGAGGCCATGGGTGGGAGTTTGCGCCTGGATGATTCGGCGGGGCAGGGCGCCAGGTTCACGCTTGATGTGCCTGCAGCGGCAACCTATCTCCAACAATTGAAACATGACTGAGCCAACGATTCTGATCATCGACGACGAACCGCAGATACGCCGTATGCTGGTCATCACGCTCGAAAGCCAGGGATATCGGGTTCGCGAAGCGGAGAACGGCAAGCACGGAATCGCCGCTGTTGCCGACAGTGCACCAGACCTCGTCCTGCTGGATCTTGGTTTGCCCGATGTGGACGGACAAACGGTCCTCCTGCGCTTACGCGAATGGTATACGCGGCCGATCATCATTGTTTCCGTGCATGATTCGGAGGAGTCGATCATTCGCGCGTTGGATGCCGGCGCAACTGACTACCTGACCAAACCGTTCCGTACCGGAGAATTGCTGGCACGCATTCGTTCCGCGATGCGGAACCGGTCTGATTCACCACCGGCAACCATTTTGAAATTTGATGACCTGACCATTGACCTTGCCGGGTACCTGGTCACCCGCAACAGCGAACCGGTCCACCTCACGCAAACGGAGTTCCGGCTGTTAGCCCTGTTGGCACGATTTGAAGGACGGGTTTTGACGCACCATTTTCTGCTTCGGGAAATCTGGGGTGTAGGGCACCAGGAGGAAACGCAGTACCTGCGGGTGTACATTGGTCAACTTCGGAAAAAGCTGGAAGCTGATCCCGAGCAACCCCGGCATATCCTTACCGAAAGCGGGATCGGCTATCGGTTCCAGTGATTTTTATTTTTTCTTTATCCGAACACCGGTTCTTTTTATGAAAGCCTGATGCATGATGATGCTCCTTTGCAGGACGCATTATCATCATGGAAACCGGACCGGTAAAGAGAAGAAGCCAGGTAACGGCCGCGTCGTTGCTGGTCGCATTGGGTATCATTTACGGCGACATCGGAACGAGCCCCTTATATGTGATCAAAGCCATTGTGGGGGATCGGGCAATTGATCCGGTGCTCGCGTATGGCGGAGTGTCCTGTATCTTCTGGACATTGTTCTTTCAGACGACCCTGAAGTATATCTTCCTCACCTTAAAGGCCGACAACCAGGGTGAAGGTGGCATCTTTTCATTGTATGCTCTTGTCCGCCGGCATGGGAAGAAACTCGCTATTCCCACCATTCTGGGCGCGACCACCCTTCTGGCAGACGGAATCATCACACCGCCCATCTCCGTTACATCCGCGATCGAAGGATTGTCGATGGTCAATGGAATCGGAGACTGGATCAAACCCGGTAGTGTTTTCACGGTGGGTACGGTGATCGTGATCCTGTCCATCCTTTTTTTTGTGCAACGGTACGGCACACAGCGGATCGGAAGTTCATTTGGTCCGGTCATGGCGGTGTGGTTCGTGATGTTGTTCGTATTCGGTTGCCGGCAGATTATCCACCATCCGGAGATCTTGTCGGCATTACATCCGCGCTATGCTTATGAACTGCTTGTCCACTATCCGCATGGCTTCTGGTTGCTGGGAGCTGTCTTTTTGTGTACGACCGGTGCGGAGGCGCTTTATTCGGACCTGGGGCATTGCTGCGTGCGCAACATTCGGATCAGTTGGGGCTTTGTGAAAGTGAGCCTGATGGCTTCTTATATCGGTCAGGCCAGCTGGGTGCTGCACGATGCCGGTAAGGTGTTGGCGGGCCGGAATCCGTTTTTCGAGATCGTGCCATCCGGATTATTGTTACCGTCGATCCTGCTCGCGACCGCCGCGACGATCATAGCCTCACAGGCGCTGGTAAGCGGTTCGTTCACGCTGATCAACGAAGCGATGAACCTCAACTTCTGGCCGCGCGTGGATGTACGACAACCTACGGAGAGCAAAGGGCAGGTTTTCGTACCGAGCGTAAATACCTTGCTGTGGGTCGGCTGTTTATTGATGGTGCTGTACTTCCGTGAATCGGCTCACATGGAAGCCGCGTACGGGTTCTCTATCACCATCGCGATGATGATGACGACGGTATTGTTGGGGTATTTCCTGCGCTACCGGCTGCACTGGTCGCCGTTCCTGGTTGGAGCAACGCTGTTCCTTTTTGGCACGGTGGAACTCTCCTTTTTCGTCGCCAACGTCGCGAAAATCAGGGAGCGGTGGATGTTTCTCTTTTTCGAACTGTTCATCTTTTTCGTGATGTACATATGGTACTACGGCCGAAAAGTCAACAATCGCTTTACTTCATTCGTCGAAACTGGCAAGTACATCACCGACCTGTTGCGGCTGAGCGGAAACCGCGAAGTGCCGGCAGTCGCCACGCACTTGATTTATCTGACCAAAGCCAACAACCGCCACGAAGTAGAAGAAAAAATCATACGCTCCATTTTTTCCCGTCAACCGAAACGCGCCGAAGTATATTGGCTGTTGCACATCAACCGCACCAGTCAGCCGTATACACTCGAGTACGACATCTCTGAACTCGCAGAGGGAAAGTTGTTCAAAGTAAACATCCACGCGGGTTTCCGGGTCAAGTTGCGTTCAGAGGCTTATTTCAGGAAACTCTTGTTGCAACTACTCGAGGATCCGCATTATCACCTCCCGCGCAAGCCGGAATCCTGGACGCGGTACGGAGTGGAGCCGGATTACAAATTCGTATTGATTGAAAAGTTCCTCTCCGTGGAGAACGAACTCAGTTTCCGCGAGGAGTTTTTGCTGACGCAATACTTCTTTTTAAAGCGTCTGGGCTTAAGCGATGAGCGGGCTTTCGGACTTGACAAAGGCGACTTGATGACGGAGTATGTGCCGTTGGTGGTGCATCCGCCGCGTGTTCCTGAACTTCATCGTATCGAATCAAACATCCAACACCTATGAAACCCGGCATCCTGCTGTTCCTTTTTTTACTACCCTCCGCCCTCCTGGCCGAACCGGATAGTACCGGCACCCGTGAACCGTTCACCTGGGGCGATTTCGGATGGCTTCAGGGTAATAACCGACAACGTAGCGTTCTTTTAAGCTCGCGGTATTTCACCGGTAGCTTCACCCTGGACTGTAACTACAATTATTCGTTCAACCGGCCTATCGATCATACCAATTCAGGATCTACCGCCACTTTTCGGAGCAATGAATTCAACGTGTCGTATATCGAGGCAGGCGGCGACTTCCAGGATCCCGCAAGCGGCGCCCGTGCGCGGTTGATGCTTCAATTCGGAACCCGAGCCACCGGCATTCCCCGGAATGATAATACTCCCTTGCGCGGACAATACGATCTATATACCGCACTGCGTTATGTGACCGAAGGATATGCCGGGTATCATTGGAACCGCTGGCATGGCATCAACCTGGACGCCGGCATTTTCAAATCGTACGTGGGACTATTGTCCTACAACAACTTTGAGAACTGGAACTACCAACCCTCTTTCACCTCGGACAATACGCCTTGGTTTTTTACCGGATTGCGATTACAAGCCTTCCCCACAGATCGTTTGAAGGTGGAACTGTGGTTGGTGAACGGTTGGCAGACCTATGCCATGTTCAACGAGTTGCCGGGATTCGGTTATCAATTGCTGTGGCGCCCCACGGAACGGGCTTCCTGGGTAACGAGCGCTTATGTCGGTTGGGATACGCCGGATAATGGGCGACGACTTCGATTCCACTCCGATAACAGTTACCAGTTTCATTACCTGGATCGTTCCGGCGCACATTTTTTGAGTCGCGCGGCATTTTCGCTGACTGCCGATATCGGTTTTGAAAATGGCGGAGGAGTTGCCGCTTTCAGCGAACGTCCCGGAAGCCCGGCACAGTACTTCATCAGCGGTATGATCTACCATCGTTGCTGGTTCGGTCCGCTGCGGAAGTGGGGGTGGACGATCGGCGGAGGTTTCATCGATAATCCCGGTCGTTATCTTTCGCTCTTACCGGCCGGCAATGGAGTCGTTACGCAAAATCCCGGTGATCCGTTCAAGGGTTGGGATGCTTCAACCAATGCGCAGTACATGCCCAATGAACAACTCACGCTGGGCTTGGAGTTTGTCACCCGGCACACATCGATTCCGTATTTCAGCGGCAGGGGAGGCGTTACCTCCCCCAATGGCTGGAACGCTCCGATCGGACAGCCCGGAGGCTATCTGGCGGACCTGGTGAAGGGCGAGGACCGGATCATCGTTTCCATGTTGGTCAGATTCTGATCATCGTTTCGGAATCCCTTAACTTTACCGCATGCCGGATGAAACGACAGCGGTCCAACTGCAAACCGCTACTGCAGTTGAAGAAGAGAGCCAGGTAATCGTTTTCTGCCATTACCGGGCGACCGGACCGGATCAATTGATCAGGATCTGGAGTACGACGGTTCTCCTGGATCGCTCATCCGCTCATGAGAGCAAATTGCTGTTCACGGATAATGTAGCGGTTGCGCCACAGTGGATGCATGTGCCCAATGGGAGCACGGCACGCTTTACCCTCATTTTTTCAGGACTGCCGCGTTCCTGTACCAGCTTCGATCTGATCGAACGTATACCGGAGCCCGGAGGGTTCGAGGTTCGGAATATCGGCCGGAACAAGACCGATGTTTACGAAGTGGAATTCCTTTAATGATTTTACTAAAACAGGATACCCCTTCGAGAACGATCGTTTTACGATTGAACGTAGGGAAGAAAAACATCCACACGGGTTCCGGTATCCGGGGTAGAAGATAATGACAAGTCACCGTGGTGGATCTGAACGATCCGTTTAGCCAGCGGAAGACCCAGTCCGTGACCGCCTTTTCTCGCCACTTCCATGGAGCGATAGAATGGCTCAAACACGTGCGGCAGATCAGCCGGGTCAATGCCGATCCCGGCATCCTCTATCCGAAGGTGCAAACGATCGCGCTGCGGTTCCAGGGATACGATGCAGCGGTGAGGGTCGGAATATTTACAACCGTTCTCGATGAGGTTGGAAACGGCCACACGCAGGAGATCTTCGTCCGCTTCGATCACGACGCTGTTCTCGTCCTCGATCTTTTCACTATAGGTCAGTTCAACCTCATAGTCGGGATGCTGTTTCCGTAGTTTACCAAGGATCTGCCAGATCAATTCATCCATGCGGACCTTGCTGATGCGTACCAGGCGGTCGTCTGCGTTTGCCCGGGCCAGGTAGAGCAGGCTGTTCAGCAATTGATTCAGATCACGGGTGTCGTCCAGCATGGAACGCAAGACGTTCCGGTACTCTTCCCCGCTGCGGTCCCGGATCAGGGTGACTTCAAGCTGACCGGTAATGGATGTAAGAGGGGTGCGCAATTCGTGGGAGGCATTCGATACGAATGCGCGCTGGGACTCAAAGGAAGACTGGAGCCGGTCCAGCATCTTGTTGAAGGTAATCGCCAATTGCGCGATCTCATCCTTTCCATTGCCTTCCGGTATACGGATGCCCATGCTGGTGAAACTGATGCGTTCGGCCTGTCGGACGATATCCGACATCGGCTTAAGCGCACGCGCCGAATAGATGCGTGCGGCGATGACCGTGACGATCACACTCGCAATGAATCCGAAGATGAGTACCCAGAACAGGTTGTTCAGTTTGCTTCGGCCGTATTTGTCAAGTGCGGAAGCAAGGATAACATATTCATCATCCCCCTCAACATAGCGAAGCCCGATCGCCTCATTCAGTCCGAGGTGGAATCGTCGTTGTCCGGATTTCCGGATCTCATTTAACAGGCTGTCGGAAACCGGAATCGATTCATCATCGACGGAATTGTAGATCAGCTTGTTGGCGGTGTTGTATACCAGCACCTTTTCACTGAACATCGCGTTGATGGAATTCTTATCGATGATCTTCAACATGTCGTTGTCCACCTCCTTCACCTCGATCAACAGGCGGGCGGTCGTCAGCGCTTTGGTTTCCAGACGGGCATAGAATTCCTGCTCACGATAGGACGACGACAGCAGGTAGATGCCGGTCGCAAATACCAGTAGAATGGAAGTAACGATCAGGGTGAACTGGAGCGTCAGGCGCTCCCTGATCCTAATGTTCATGGGTTCGGCTGCCGGAGGATGTACCCACTGCCGACATGCGTATGGATCAATTTACGGATATATCCGCGATCGATCTTCTTACGCAGAAAATTGATGTAAACATCCACGAAATTAGTACCGGTCTCATATTGGATGGACCAGACGTGGCTGGCGATCTCCGCCCGCGTAACGACGCGTTCTGGATTGCGCAGGAGATATTCCAACAGACCGTATTCTTTCGGAGTCAGGGAGATCTTATTACCGGCACGATGCACTTCGCGCGTGTCCAGGTTCAGGGTAATGTCCGCATAACGGAGTGTGGACGGCTCCGATAACTCGGGCTCCGAGCGCTTGAGTAAGGCCTTAACGCGGGCCAGTAATTCCTGAAACTCGAATGGTTTGACCAGATAGTCATCGGCTCCACTTTCAAATCCTTTGAGCTTGTCGTCAATCGCACCCCATGCCGTCAGCATGAGGACCGGAATCCTGCGATCATTCTTTCGCACCGCCGCGCAAACTTCGAATCCGTTTTTTCGCGGAAGGTTCAGGTCGAGGATCAACAGATCATAATTATTGGCCTCCAGCATCGCAATACCCGATTCCCCATCGGCAGCCCAATCGGACGCGAGCGAGCTTTCGCTCAGCCCGGAGCGGATGAAGCCGGCCACTTTAGGCTCGTCTTCGACGATTAGAATTTTTCGTTCCATCAATTAAGCAAATTCGGCCGGTCTTGTATCCGGCAAGGTCAGGTGACCGCACTATTGTCAAAGGTCAGGAATTCCGGCTCCTGAATTTCATTAAAATGAAGTTAAACCTAAGTGAATTCTTGTATCTGACTTACCCTGAATAGCAGACGAATCGCGATTAGATTCGCCAACAAAACAATCGGAAGGATATCGGTCATTAGCCATTCCCGGTAAAT
>Ga0268298_10006742_pt1 | contig 10332 bp, 9 predicted proteins | sample WWTPWeurt_MetaG_FD_194462 | JGI IMG/M metagenome (GOLD analysis project Ga0268298, IMG submission 194462) | Activated sludge microbial communities from WWTP in Nijmegen, Gelderland, Netherland - WWTP Weurt | ecosystem: Engineered > WWTP > Aerobic digester > Activated sludge | place: Netherlands... | reverse complement strand
CGCTGCTGCGGGCGGCGGCGCGGGCCAGGGCAGCGGCAGGCTGGGCAGGCGCAGGCTGCTGCAGCCGGCCAGCAGGCCGGCGGCGAGCAGCCAGGCGGCGCGGCGGGCAAGGATGCCGGGCAGGGCGGTGTCCATGGCGGCAGTGAACGGCGCGCCGCGGCCGCGCTGCAGCGGCGGATACGTTTCATGGCCGGGCGTCGTGACAAGCGGCCGGAACGCGCCGGCGCGAGGGGGGAAGGTGCAAGTAACGGCAACTGGCGGCTGCGGCGCCGGCGCAACGGGTGGACTGACATTCCACAAGCGCGTGCGCGGCTGCACTGTCCAGAATGGATCGCGACATCCACGCTTCGAGGACGACCATGACCCTGCGCACCGCCTTGCCGCTCACGCTCGCCGCCGCTTTCATCACGGGCTGCGCGCTCGAAGTGCAGAACCGCCAGCCGGCGCAGGAGCTGGCGCAGGCGGCCAGGCCGCCGGGCTCGGTCTATACCGGCTGGCGCGTGTTCCAGGAGCGCTGCGCCGGCTGCCACGGCGAGGCGGCCACCGGCACCGCCAAGGCGCCCAACCTGCTGGAACGCGTGCAGACGCTCGGCCCGCGCAGCTTCGTCAGCCGCGTGCTCTACCGCTACGACTGGGGCATCCCGGCGGCGCAGGCGGGCAGCGAGAGCGCGGCGCGCGAGGCGCTGGTCGAGGAGATCCTGCAGCGCCGCCAGGGCGCGATCCAGATGCCCGCCTGGCAGGGCGAGCCGCGCGTGCAGGCGCACATCGCCGACCTCTATGCCTGGCTGTCGGCGCGCGCGCAGGGCACGCAGGGGCCGGGACGCCCGACGCCGTAGCGGCCGCGGCGGTTGCAGCCGGACACGCTCTCGCGCGCGGCCGGCCTTCAGCTTCGCGCGGCGGCGCCGATAGGGCGGTGGACAGCCCCAGGGAGCGTCCCATGTCCACCTCGAACCGCAGCGCCTCGGCCTTCGCCAGCGCCAACCCGCACGCGCTGGCAGCCATCCTCGAAGCCAGCGAGACGCGCCGCATCATCGCGGCCACCGACATCTTCGATCTCGCCGGCACCAAGCTGTGGGCGCGCAACCAGCCGGTGTCGGCCGAGCTGCAGCGCAAGCTGCTCGACCGCAAGCTGCGCGAGCCGCTGGAGGCCTGCCTGGTTGCCGAAGACGGCGTCACGCCGGCCTCGCTGGCGGCGGCGCTGGCGCAGCGCATCGACTCCGACGGCGGCCTCGCGCCGCTGCTGCGCCCGCAGGCGTCCATGCTGCTGCGCGAGGTGACGCACCTGCACCTGCACCCGGTGGCACAGCTGCTGCTGTCGGCCGCGCAGGCGGCGCGGCCCGAGAGCTTCGATCATGCGGTGGCGGCGATGGCGCTCACCGGCGCGCTGATGGCACGCCACGGCGGCCAGGCGCCGGAGATCCGTGTGGCGATGATCGCCGGCCTGCTGCACGACCTCGGCGAGATGTACATCGCGCCCGAGTTCGGCGAGGCCGAGGCCGACCGCGAGCTCGACGCGCTCGCCTACCGCCAGCTGGTGGTGCATCCGCACGTCGGCCTGCTGCTGGTGGCGCAGCTCACCAACTACCCCGGCGCGGTGGCGCGCGCCGTGGCCGAGCACCACGAGCGGCTCGACGGCTCGGGCTATCCGCACCGCCTCACGGGCGACCGCATCTCGGTGCTCGGCCGCCTCGTCGCCGTCGCCGATGCAGCGCTGGCCGCGCTGCGCGGCCCGGACGCGGCGCTGCAGCGCGCCAGCGTCGCGCTGCGTGCGGTGCCGGGCGAATTCGACCTCGCCTGGGTCGGCCACCTCACGCGCGCCGCGGGCGACGAGCCGGCGCTGACGCCGGTGATGGAGCCGGCCGACATCCGCGCGCGCCGCGCGGCGCTCGGCGAGGTGCTGCAGGCGGCCGAAGACAACGTCGCGCTGCTCGGCGTCGGCGAGCGTTCGCCGGCGCTGCGTGCGGCACTCGAGCTGGCTTCCTTCCTGGTCGCGCGGCTGCGCGTCGGCTGGAACGAGAGCGGGCTGTGGCACCCGCAGGCCGCCAGCGGCGCGGACGCCGCCGAGGTCGAGGCGGTCGAAGACGAGCTCTACTTCCGCCTGCGCGGCATCCAGCGCGCCGTGCTGATGCGCGCCGGCGAGCTGCCGGCCGAGGAGGCCGCCACGCTCGCCGCGCTGTGCGATTCGCTGCCGATGGGGCGGATGGGCTAGATCCGCCCCGCCGGGCTCAGCGCACCTTGCCGTTCTTCCAGGCGTTGAGCAGCGTGTCGTAGGCGATCGTCTCGCCCTTGGGCTTCTCGTTGGCCAGCTTCTTCCACGGCGCGCCCTTGTCGGACAGCCACTTTTCCGGGCTCTCCTTCTTGTTGAGCTTGGGCGCGCAGCGCGCCATGCCGGCGCGCTCGAGGCGGGCCATCACCTGGTCCATCTCCTCGGCGAGGTTGTCCATCGCCTGCTGCGGCGTCTTCTCGCCGGTCACGGCCACGGCCACGTTCTTCCACCACAGCTGCGCGAGCTTCGGGTAGTCGGGCACGTTGGTGCCGGTCGGCGTCCAGGCCACGCGCGCCGGGCTGCGGTAGAACTCGATCAGGCCGCCGTACTTGGCCGCGTTCTGCGTGAAGTACTCGTGGCGGATGTCGCTGTCGCGGATGAAGGTCAGGCCGACGACCGACTTCTTCGCCGACACCGTCTTGCTGGTCACGAACTGCGCGTACAGCCAGGCCGCGGCCGTCTTGTTGGCGTCATGGTCCTTGAAGAAGGTCCAGGAGCCGACGTCCTGGTAGCCGTTCTGCATGCCCTGCTTCCAGTACGGGCCGTTGGGGCCGGGCGCCATGCGCCACTTCGGCGTGCCGTCGGCGTTCACGACCGGCAGGCCGGCCTTGATCATGTCGGCGGTGAAGGCCGTGTACCAGAAGATCTGCTGCGCGATCTGGCCTTGCGCCGGCACCGGGCCGGCTTCGCCGAAGGTCATGCCGGTGGCTTCCTTGGGCGCGTACTTCTTCATCCAGTCGACGTACTTGGTCAGCGCGTAGACGGCCGCCGGCGAGTTGGTCGCGCCGCCGCGCGAGACGCTCGCGCCCAGCGGCGTGCAGCCGTCGGCGCTGGCGCGGATGCCCCACTCGTCGACCGGCATGCCGTTCGGGATGCCGATGTCGGCGGTGCCGGCCATCGACAGCCAGGCGTCGGTGAAGCGCCAGCCGAGCGACGGATCTTTCTTGCCGTAGTCCATGTGGCCGTAGATCGGCTTGCCGTCGATGGTCTTCACGTCGTTGGTGAAGAAGTCGGCGATGTCCTCGTAGGCGCTCCAGTTCAGCGGCACGCCGAGCTCGTAGCCGTACTTGGCCTTGAACTTGTCCTTCAGGTCCTGCTTGGCGAACAGGTCGGCGCGGAACCAGTAGAGGTTGGCGAACTGCTGGTCGGGCAGCTGGTAGAGCTTCTTGTCGGGCGCGGTGGTGAAGCTGGTGCCGATGAAGTCCTTCAGGTCCAGGCCGGGGTTGGTGTACTCCTTGCCCGCGCCGGCCATGTAGTCGGTCAGCGACATGATCTTGCCGTAGCGGTAGTGCGTGCCGATCAGGTCGGAGTCGCTGATCCAGCCGTCGTAGATCGACTTGCCGGATTGCATCGAGGTCTGCAGCTTCTCGACGACGTCACCCTCCTGGATGATGTCGTGCTTGACCTTGATGCCGGTGATCTCCTCGAAGGCCTTGGCCAGCGTCTTCGACTCGTACTCGTGCGTGGTGATGGTCTCGGAGACCACCGCGATCTCCTTGACGCCCTTGGCCTGCAGCTTCTTGGCGGCGTCGATGAACCACTTCATCTCGGCCAGCTGCTTGTCCTTGCTCAGCGTCGACGGCTGGAACTCGCTGTCGATCCACTTCTTGGCTTCGGCCTCGCCGGCCCATGCGCCCTGGCCGAGGCTCAGGGCAATGGCCGCGAAGGCCACGGCATTCAAGCGCAACTTCATTCGGGTCTCCTCAGATGTGCTCCCCTTTGTTGTCGGTCGCCGGCCGGGCAGCGGGAGCCGGCGACCCTTGCAAACGGTGCGTCAGCCCTTGCGCATGATCAGCGCGAGCAGCGCCATCGAGAGCGCGAAGCTGATCCAGATGGAGGGCTCCTCGTCGAGCTTCATCCACTCCATCAGCTTCTCGCTCACCGCCACGAACAGCAGGTTCACGTAGGCCGCGCTGAGCAGGCCGATGAAGAGCCGGTCGCCGCGCGTGGTGGCGATCGGCAGGAAGCCGCGGCGCTCGACGGTGGGCGAGCGGATCTCCCACAGCGTCATGCCGATCAGCATCGCCACGATGCAGGAGAAGAACACCGCCACGGGCGTCGTCCAGGCCATCCAGTCGAACATCTCGAACTCCTCAGACGCGGCCCATCGCGAAACCCTTCGCGATGTAGTCGCGCACGAACCAGATCACGATCGCGCCCGGCACGATGGTCAGCACGCCGGCGGCGGCGAGCACGCCCCAGTCCATGCCCGAGGCGCTGACGGTGCGCGTCATCACCGCGACGATGGGCTTGGCGTCGACGCTGGTCAGCGTGCGCGCCATCAGCAGCTCCACCCAGCTGAACATGAAGCAGAAGAACGCGGCCACGCCCACGCCCGCCTTGATGAGCGGGATGAAGATGGTCAGGAAGAAGCGCGGGAAGGAGTAGCCGTCGATGTAGGCCGTCTCGTCGATCTCGCGCGGCACGCCGCTCATGAAGCCTTCCAGGATCCACACCGCCAGCGGCACGTTGAACAGCAGGTGCGCCAGCGCCACGGCGATGTGCGTGTCCATCAGCCCGAGCGTGGTGTAGAGCTGGAAGAAGGGCAGCAGGAATACCGCCGGCGGCGTCATGCGGTTGGTCAGCAGCCAGAAGAAGACGTGCTTGTCGCCGAGGAAGGAGTAGCGGCTGAACGCATAGGCCGCCGGCAGCGCGACCAGCAGCGAGACGACCGTATTGATCGCCACGTAGATCATCGAGTTGATGTAGCCCGAGTACCAGGACTCGTCGGTGAAGATCACCTTGTAGTTGTCCCAGGTGAAGGCGTTCGGCCACAGCGAGAAGGTGCTGAGGATCTCCTCGTTGGTCTTGAAGCTCATGTTGAGCATCCAGTACACCGGCAGGATGGCGAATACGAGGTAGAGGATCAGGAACAGCACCCTCTTCTGGAACTTGCCTTCAGCCATGGCCGGCCTCCGTCTTGTCAGCCGTGCCCACGCGCTGCATCCAGTTGTAGAGCACGAAGCACAGCAGCAGGATGATGAGGAAGTAGATCAGCGAGAAGGCCGCCGCGGGGCCGAGGTCGAACTGGCCGACCGCCTTCTGCGTCAGGTACTGGCTCAGGAAGGTCGTCGCGTTGCCGGGCCCGCCGCCGGTGAGCACGAAGGGCTCGGTGTAGATCATGAAGCTGTCCATGAAGCGCAGCAGCACGGCGATCATCAGCACGCCGCGCAGCTTGGGCAGCTGGATGAAGCGGAAGACCGCGAGCTTGGATGCACCGTCGATGCGCGCGGCCTGGTAGTAGGCGTCGGGGATGGCGCGCAGGCCGGCGTAGCACAGCAGCGCCACCAGCGGCGTCCAGTGCCACACGTCCATCACCAGCACGGTGAGCCAGGCGTCGCGCGCGCTGCCGGTGTAGCTGTAGTCGATGCCCAGCTTGGCCAGCGCGGCGCCGAGCAGGCCGATGTCGGTGCGGCCGTAGATCTGCCAGATCGTGCCGACCACGTTCCACGGGATCAGCAGCGAGATCGCCACGATCACCAGCACCGCCGAGGCCTTCCAGCCCTTGGCCGGCATGGACAGCGCCAGCATGATGCCCAGCGGAATCTCGACCACCAGCACCGCCAGCGAGAAGCCGATCTGGCGCAGCAGCGCGCCCTGCAAGTCGTCGTCGCGCATCACCGCCTTGAACCACTCGGTGCCGACGAAGACGCGCCGCTCGGGCGAGATGATGTCCTGCACCGAGTAGTTCACCACCGTCATCAGCGGCAGGATGGCCGAGAAGGCCACGCAGATGACGACCGGCAGGATCAGCAGCCAGGCTTTCTGGTTGACGGGTTTCATGGGGCCCCCTTCGCGCCTTCGGCGCGGTCCCCCCGAGGGGGATGTTCGCCTGACTTGAGGCGGCTCGGCGTCAGGCTCATGCCACCAGCTCCTCGTTGGCGCCGTACCAGCAGGTGTGGCCGCCGGCGAGCGTGAGCCACGCGGTCTCGCCGAGCTGCGGAATGGCTTGTTCGCCGCCGAGGCGCGCGCGCACCACGCTGCCGTCGGCGAGCGCGGCGCCGAGCAGCCAGTAGGTGCCGATGTCCTGCCGCTGCGTCACGGTGGCGGCCACCGCGCCGGCCGCTTGCGGGGCTGCGAGCGTCACATACTCGGGCCGCACGCCGAGCTTCGCGGCGCCTGCGGGGGCGCCGGGCAGCACGTCGGCGGGCAGGAAGTTCATGCCCGGCGAGCCGATGAAGTGGCCGACGAAGGTGTGGCTCGGGCGCTCGAAGAGTTCGCTGGCCGTGCCCACCTGCACCGCGCGGCCGCGCGTCATCACCACCACCTGGTCGGCGAAGGTGAGCGCCTCGACCTGGTCGTGCGTCACGTAGACCAGCGTGAGCTTGAGCTCATGGTGGATCTGCTTGAGCTTGCGGCGCAGCTGCCACTTGAGGTGCGGGTCGATCACCGTCAGCGGCTCGTCGAACAGCACGGCCGAGACGTCCTCGCGCACCAGGCCGCGGCCGAGCGAGATCTTCTGTTTGGCATCCGCCGCGAGGCCGGCGGCGCGGCGATCCAGCTGGCCGGAGAGCTCCAGCATCTCGGCGATGCGGCCGACGCGCTGCCTGATGCGCTCGGGCGCGACGCCGCGGTTGCGCAAGGGGAAGGCGAGGTTCTCGGCGACCGTCATCGTGTCGTAGATCACCGGGAACTGGAACACCTGGGCGATGTTGCGCTGCTGCGGCGAGGCGCGCGTGACATCGCGCTCGCCGAATTTCACGCTGCCCTGCGAGGGCACGACCAGGCCCGAGATGATGTTGAGCATGGTCGTCTTGCCGCAGCCCGAAGGGCCCAGCAGCGCATAGGCGCCGCCATCGGCGAAGCTCATCTTCAGGGGCAGCAGCGCATAGTCCTCGTCCTTCCGAGGATTGGGGCGGTAGCTGTGCGCGAGATCGAGGTCGATGCGGGCCATGTCAGTCTCCTCCCGGCGCGACGAGCAGCTCGCCGTTCGCATCGAACACGTAGACCTGCGCCGGGTCGAGGTAGAGCGTCACCGCGGTGCCGAGCTCGAACTGGTGCACGCCGGTCAGCTGCGCGACGACTTCGCCCACCGGCGTGGCGGCGTGCACGAAGGTGTCGGAGCCGGAGATCTCGGCCAGCTCCACGGTGCCGGGCAGGGCCAGGTCGCCGGGGCGCTGGCGCACGCGCAGCGCGCTGGCGCGCACGCCGATGGTCAGCGTGCCCGTGGCCTGCGTCGGCAGCGGCACCGAGAGGCTCACCCCGGCGGCCAGCGTCACGCCGATCGAGGCGGCGCTGGCAGGCAGCAGGTTCATCGGCGGGTCGCTGAAGGCGCGCGCCACGCGGATCGACTTCGGCCGGCGGAATACCTCGGCCGTCGGCCCGTACTGCAGCAGCTCGCCGGCATCCATCACCGCGGTGTAGCCGCCCAGCAGCAGCGCCTCGGTGGGCTCGGTGGTGGCGTAGACCACGGTCGAGTCGCCGGCGGCGAACAGCTGCGTCAGCTCCTCGCGCAGCTCCTCGCGCAGCTTGTAGTCGAGGTTCACCAGCGGCTCGTCGAGCAGCATCAGCGGCGCCTTCTTCGCCAGCGCGCGCGCCAGCGCCACGCGCTGCTGCTGGCCGCCGGAGAGCTCGGCCGGCAGGCGCTTGAGGAAGGGCTCGATGTGCAGCTTGGCGGCGAGCTCCTGCACGCGCTGCGCGATGTGGCCCTCGCCGCGCAGCTTGAGCGGCGACGCGATGTTGTCGGCCACGCTCATCGACGGGTAGTTGATGAACTGCTGGTAGACCATCGCGACATTGCGCTCGCGCACCGGCACGCCGGTGACGTCCTGCCCATCGGCGATCACGCGGCCGGCGTGCGGTGCGTCCAGCCCGGCCATCACGCGCATCAGCGTGGTCTTGCCGGCCTGCGTGGCGCCCAGCAGCACCGTCACCGCGCGCGGCGCGAGCCGCAGGTCGAGCGGGTAGAGGTGGGTTGCGGCGCCCACCTTCTGCTCGATGCGCTCCAGCGTCAGTTCCATGTCGTCTCCGTCGCGCGGGCCGTCTCGCCCGTGCTTCCCCAGTGCGCGCGGCACCAGGCGTCCACCGCGGCGCGGTGGTGTTCGTCGTAATGCAGGCCCAGCTTGCTGCGCCGCCACAGCACGTCGTCGGCGCCCCTCGCCCATTCCTCGTCGTGCAGGAACTGCAGCTCGGCCTCGTACAGCCCCGGCGCCACCTCGGCGCCGCGCGGGCGCTGCAGCAGCCCGGTGGCGCGCGAACCGTAGGCGCGCGCCAGGCGGCGCACCAGCGGGGTGGGCAGCTCGGGGTACGCGAGCGCGAGCGCCTGCACGAAGCGGCTGAAGTCGGTGTCGGGCCGCTGCGGCGCGCCGATGCTGGCGCTGAGGTCGCCGCCGGGCAGGAAGCTGCCTTCGGTCCAGGCGCCGCGCCCGGTCTTCAGCGGCGCGGCCAGCAGGTCGGCCGCTTCCTCGGCCAGCTTGCGGAAGGTGGTGATCTTGCCGCCCCATACATTGAGCAGTGGGGCCTGGGCCGTGTCGAGTTCGAGCGCATAGTCGCGCGTCACCGCCGAGGGGTCGCCCGATTCGTCGTCGAGCAGCGGGCGCACGCCCGAGTAGCTCCACACCACGTCGGCCGGCCGCACGGCGCGCGCGAAATAGCGGCTCGCCTGCTCGCACAGGTAGGCGATCTCGTCGGCGTCGATCTTCGCCGCGCCGATCGCGCCGTGGTGCTCGACGTCGGTGGTGCCGATCAGCGTGAACTCGCCCTCGTAGGGGATGGCGAAGATGATGCGCTTGTCGGGGTTCTGGAAGATGTAGGCGTGCTCGTGCTCGAACATCTTCGGCACGACGATGTGGCTGCCCTTCACCAGGCGCAGCGATTTCGGCTGCGGCGCGTGCGCATGCTCGGCGAGAAACTGCGCCGCCCAGGGCCCGGCGGCGTTGACCAGCGCGCGTGCCTTCACCGTGCGCTCGCGGCCGTCGTCCGCGCGCAGCGTGGCCTGCCATTGCGTCGCCTCGCGGCGTGCGTCGACGCAGGCGGTGCGCGTCAGCACCGTGGCGCCGCGCGCCTTGGCATCGAGCGCGTTGAGCACCACCAGGCGCGCGTCGTCGACCCAGCCGTCGGAATAGACGAAGCCCTTGCGGAAGTCGCGCTTGAGCGGCGCGCCGGCCGGGTGCGAGCGCAGGTCCACCGTGGTCGAGCCGGGCAGCACCTCGCGGCGCGCGAGGTGGTCGTAGAGGAACAGCCCGGCGCGGATCATCCACACCGGCCGCATGCCGGGATCGTGCGGCATCACGAAGCGCAGCGGCCACATGATGTGCGGCGCGCTCCTGAGCAGCACCTCGCGCTCGGCCAGCGCCTTGCGCACCAGCGCGAACTCGTAGTACTCGAGGTAGCGCAGCCCGCCGTGGATCAGCTTGGTCGACGAGGAGGAGGTGTGCGAGGCGAGGTCGTCCTTCTCGGCCAGCACGACGCGCAGGCCCCGGCCGGCGCAGTCGCGCGCGATGCCGGCACCGTTGATGCCGCCGCCGACGATCAACACGTCGCAGTCCAGGGATTCGCTCAAGCTGTCTCCGCCTCAGGGTTTCGGCGCCAGTTCGTTTGTGTTCGTTTTGGCGCGTCTTTTTTCTTTTTAGCCGACAAACGCGCTTTGGGCAAGCTGGGTAAGCCCTGTGGTTTTCCCGGAAAGGCTCGCTCTACGCTCGCCGCCATGACGCCCAATCCCCGCCAGTCGGACCTGCTGGAAGAAGTGCGCGCGCGCGGTTCGGTGTCGGTCGAGGCGCTCGCCGAGCGTTTCGGCGTGACGCTGCAGACCGTGCGCCGCGACGTCAAGCTGCTCTCCGACGAAGGCCTGCTCGCGCGCTTCCACGGCGGCGTGCGCGTGCCGGCCTCGACCACCGAGAACATCGCCTACCGCCAGCGCCAGAAGCTCAACGAGAGCGCCAAGCAGCGCATCGCGCGCGCGGTGGCCCGCGCGGTGCCGGAGAACTGCTCGCTGATCATCAACATCGGCACCACCACCGAGGCGATCGCGCGCGAACTGCTGCGCCACAAGGGCCTGCGCGTCATCACCAACAACCTCAACGTGGCGGCGATCCTGTCGGACAACCCCGACTGCGAGGTGATCGTCG
>Ga0268298_10006741_pt1 | contig 10334 bp, 10 predicted proteins | sample WWTPWeurt_MetaG_FD_194462 | JGI IMG/M metagenome (GOLD analysis project Ga0268298, IMG submission 194462) | Activated sludge microbial communities from WWTP in Nijmegen, Gelderland, Netherland - WWTP Weurt | ecosystem: Engineered > WWTP > Aerobic digester > Activated sludge | place... | reverse complement strand
TCCCAACGGCAGCGACCGGCGACGTCGTCAAGGCGGCCGCTCCCGCGCCGGTTCGAAACCTGTAGGGCCTGACAAGGAGTAGAGAGTATGAGTAAGCCCATCCCTACCATTCAGAAGTACATGAGCACGAGCCCGCACACGATCGGGAAAGGGCAGCCCTTGGCGACCGCGCAGGCCTTGATGGCCGAGCACCGCATCCGCCACCTGCCAGTGCTGGAGGGGGGAGCGCTCGTCGGTATCGTCACCGAGCGCGATATTGCCCTCGTTTCTGGCCTAAGGGACGCCGATCTCACCCGCCTGATGGTCGAGGACGCGATGAGCCCAGTGCCCTTCTCGGTGGAGCCGGAGTCCAAGCTCGACGAGGTCGCGGACGAAATGGCCCTGCATAAGTATGGGTCGGCGGTCGTGACCTCGAATGGGAAAGTCGTGGGCATCTTCACCGCGGTGGACGCCCTCTCCGCCTTCGCCGAGCTCCTCCGCTCCCGCCTAAAGAACTGACCTCACTCCGCCTCGGCGTCCGACACTCCAAAGCCCCGCAGCTTCTCCCACAGGTTCTTGCGAGAAATCCCTAGAATCTCGGCCGCGCGGGCCTTCTTCCCCGAGGCCGCCTCGAGCGCTCGCATGATGTACTCTTTCTCGAACTCTCGGATCGCCATCGACAAGGGCCGCAGACCTTCCCGTTGATCACTCACCGTCTGAACCGTGGTGGCTCGGCCGGCGATATCCTCAGGCAGGTGGCCGAGCTCGATCTCGGCGCCGCGCGAGAGCACGACCGCCCGCTCCACCGCGTGCTGAAGCTCGCGCACATTCCCTGGAAACCCATACTCCGAGATCGCGGCCCAAGCCTCCGGCGAGATAGCCGGAACCGGGGCGTCCTTACCGCGCAGGGCCTGGCGAGCGAAGTGCTCCACCAGCCCGGGCAGGTCCTCGCGCCGCTCCCGGAGCGGAGGCAGCGCGACGTCGAGGACGTTGAGGCGATAGTATAAGTCTTCACGGAAGCGCTTGTCGGCGATGCGGACCTTCAGGTGTTGGTGGGTCGCCGACACGATACGGACGTCGACCTCGACCGGCATGTCGGTGCCCAGCGGCTCGATCGTCCCCTCTTGGAGCACGCGCAGGAGCTTGGCCTGGGCCTGCGGCGGGATCTCGGCGATCTCGTCGAGGAACAGCGTACCGCCGTGGGCCGCTCGAAAGCGCCCCTCTCGCTTCTTCACCGCGCCGGTGAACGCACCGCGCTCGTGTCCGAACAGCTCGGCCTCGAGGAGGGTCTCGGGAAAGGCCGCGCAGTTGACCGCCACGAAGGGCTTCTCGCGGCGGGGAGACAACGCGTGGATCCGCCGCGCGACCAACTCCTTGCCGGTGCCGCTCTCGCCGGTGATCAGCACCGGGGCGTCGCTGTCGGCGATGGTCTCGATGCGGTCGAGCACCCGCAGCATTACCGGGGAGTGACCGATGATGTCACCGCGGCGGCGCTCCAGCTCACGCCGCGCCAGATCGAGATCGCGGCGCAACGAGCGTTTCTCGCTGAGGCGCTGAATTCGGATCAGGATCTCGTCGAGATCGAAGGGCTTAGTCAGATAGTCGAAGGCCCCTTCCTTGAGGGCCAAGACCGCGTCCGAGACCGCTCCATAGGCGGTGATCAGAATGACCTCCGTCTCCGGGGAGTTCTTCTTGGTGGTGTGAAACAGAGTCATCCCGTCGACCTTGGGCAGCCGAATATCGGTGATGACGAGATCGAAGGTCTTCCCGTTCAACAGCGAGAGTCCCTCGGCACCGTCCGCGGCCAGGGTGACTTTGTGGCCGGCCCTCTTGAGCGCGTCGCCCAGGGAGAGTCGAATCGAAGGCTCGTCATCGATCAAAAGCAAATCAACCATGGCTCAATTCCTCTGCTGGACGAGGCAGCCACAGCGTGACTTTGGCGCCCCCGGTTGGAGCGGCCTCAATACCGAGGTCACCCCCATTGGCCCGCATCAACGAGAGGGTGACGGCCAGACCGAGGCCGGTCCCCTCCCCTTCGGGCTTGGTCGTGAAAAAAGGATCACAGACCCGGCTAATGAGCTCGGGCTTGATCCCTGGGCCGTCGTCGATCACCGCAATCCCTCGCCGCGCTCCCTGGTCGAGCAACGCCACCTTGACGTGGCCATGGACCGGAGCGGCATAGAGGGCGTTGAGCAGCACGTTCACCAGCGCCTGCATGAGCTGGGAGCGGTCGCAGTGCACGGGCAGCGCGTCGGAGGACACGGTCTCGACGGTGATGTCCTTCTTGCGGACCGCCGGTGAGATCAGGAGCAGCGCGGCCGAGATGACGCCTTCGAGGTCGACCAGCGTGGGCTGAGGGCTGCGCTGACGCGAATAATCGAGCAGCCCCCGGACCGTCTGTTGAATGCGCTCCAGGCCGTCGAGCACGGTGGCGAAGTACTCTTCGCGGCGCACCGCCTCCACATCCTCATCGCGCAGGGCTTTGACGCAGGCCATCACGCCGGCGAGCGGGTTGTTGATCTCGTGCGCCACGCCTGAGGCCAACAGGCCGATCGAGGACATCTTCTCGGCCTGAACCAGCTGGAGCTGCTCTTCCCGGATCCGCCGGTTGGCGGCCAGGAGCTCCCCCTCCATCCGCTTGCGGTCGGTGATGTCGTTGCGGATCGCCAGGTATTGGTAGGGACGACCGTCGGCGCCGACGAAGGGGACGATCGTGGTCGCCACCCAGTAGTGCGACCCGTCCTTGGCGCGGTTTTCAATGTCTCCTTGCCATACTTTCCCGGCAGCGATGGTCCGCCATAGATCTTGGAAGAACTCCGGCGGGTGCGCTCCGGAGTTGATGATCCGGTGCGTCTTCCCGATCAGCTCGTGGGCTGCGTACTTGGAGATCTCGCAGAACTTCTGGTTGGCGAAGGTGATGACGCCCGCGCGGTCGGTGAACGCGATGATCGAAGAGACGTCGAGCGCGGTGCGGATGTCGTTGAGCTCCTGGAGGCGGGGGGCCTTTTGATAGTCGAGCTCCGAGACAGGGGGTAGCTCGAGGACGACCCCTTCAATGGCCTCGCCCGCGCGCTTCCAGCTCATCAGCGCGGGCAGGAGCGAACCATCCCTCCTCCGGAGCCGGAGCAGCTCGAGGGTCTGGGGGCGCTCCCCGTCGACCCATCGCTGGAACGTCGCCCGCGCGGCCTGGCGGTCGGTCTCTGGGAGGAAGGCCTCAAACCAGCCGGTGCCCGTGGGCTCTCGGTCGAGGCCAAGGGCGAGGCGGCCGGAACGTCCGAGGGTGGTAACGCGGCCGGAGAGGTCGAGCGACAGGGAAAAGCCCTGAAGTTCCACGTAGACCGCATCTCGTTCGGAGGAAACCGTCATCAGCACCAACCCGATGGTAGCAATCTCAGCGCCGAAGTCGGGCCCTCACGCATTTGATGGCCCGTAACGAAGCCGGTTACTCGCAGGTAACTGATGCAGCGGGAAAAAGCGAGGAAGACCTCGCCCCTCGCGCAACCCTAACTCGGCACGGGACTTGTTTGGAGGAGCCCAGGCGGTAGGCGTGGATCATCAGCTCGCGACATCTCGGGACCTCGCCGCGCACCACGCCGCGCGGGCAGCGATCTACTCGGCGCTGTGGCAACTCCTCGGTGGCGCCTCAGCCACCCGGCTCCAGGCGATCTTGCGGGAGCTGCGGGCGACCGGCCAACGCGTGCCCCAAGACTTGGCGGCCGAGATCGCTACGCTCCCCGTCCCCACGCCGAGCGCCGCCGTCGCCGATCGCCACCTTCGCCAAATCCGCATCTTGGCGATGCTCTCCAAGGAGAGCGCGGCCGCGATCCATGACGGTGAGCTGTCGGAGGCGGCCCTCCTTTGTGAGCTGCAGGAGGCCTTCTTGGACCGCCACGCCGCCACGACACTAGAAGAGCTGGGCCGCTCGCTGGCGACGCACGAGGACCGCAGCATTCGGCTGATCGGCACCTGGCTCTCGCGCATGTTGGCCGACGGCGCTCAGTAGGCTAGGAACTTCCCCACCTTCCCGGACGTTGTGGCGCGCCGAGGAAGCGTTACCGCCCTTTCGAGCCTTGTAACTCAACCGTAACACCAAGTGGACCGTGCGATAGCATTGCGCTTGGCCCTCATGTTGCGTTGGGCCGCGCGGGAGACATCATGTCCAGCGCCGAAACTGCCCTCGACCGCTTTAGCTACGACGACGCCGTCGTACGAAAATTTGTCCTCGCCTCCGCTATTTGGGCCGTGGTGGCCTCCCGATGGGGATCACGCAGGGCAAGGAGTACGCCGAGCTGGAGTGGCCGATCGATCTGGCGATCGCGGTGGTCTGGGTCATCTTCGCCATCAACTTCTTCGGGACGATCGCCAAGCGGCGCGAACGTCACCTCTACGTAGGTCTGTGGTTCTACATCGGCACGGTCGTGACCGTGACGTTGCTCCACATCTTCAACAACCTCTCGCTCCCCGCCAGCGCTCTGAAGAGCTACTCCATCTACGCCGGCGTCCAGGATGCCTTCATGCAGTGGTGGTACGGGCACAACGCCGTCGCCTTCGTGCTCACCACTCCCTTCCTCGGCTTGATGTACTATTTCATGCCGAAGGCCTCGGGGAAGCCGATCTTCTCCTACCGGCTCTCCATCCTGCACTTCTGGTCGCTGGTCTTCATCTATATCTGGGCCGGTCCTCACCACCTCCACTACACGGCGCTGCCCGAGTGGGCCTCCACCTTGGGCATGCTGTTCTCGGTGATGCTGTGGATGCCGTCCTGGGGCGGCATGATCAACGGCCTCATGACCTTGCGCGGCGCCTGGAACAAGGTCGCCGAGGACGCGGTGCTCAAGTTCTTCGTCGTCGGCATCACGTTCTACGGAATGTCGACCTTCGAGGGCCCCATGCTCTCGATCAAGTCGGTGAACTCGCTGTCGCACTACACCGACTGGACGATCGGCCATGTGCACGCCGGAGCCTTGGGCTGGAACGGCTTCATGGCCTTCGGCATGTTCTACTGGCTGGCCCCGCGGCTCTTTCAGACGGAGCTGTGGTCGCAGAAGCTGGCCAACGTCCACTTCTGGATCGCGACCATCGGCATCCTCTTCTACATCATCGCTATGTACACGGCCGGCATTCAGCAGGGCCTGATGTGGCGCGCCTTCGACGAGACCGGCCGCCTGGCCTACCCCGACTTCGTGGAGACGGTCACCGCGATCGTGCCCATGTACTGGGTCCGCTTGTTCGGTGGTCTCTTGTTCCTCAGCGGCGCGATCCTCTGCGTGGTCAACCTGATCATGACTTGGTCCCGTCGCCCGGCGAAGTATGAGATCCCGGTCGTCGAGGCCGCGCCGCTCCTGCCGGATCCCAAGCTCGACGTCGCCACCGGCGCAGGCTCGGGCGCGCTGACGTATTTCGTAGAGGCGACTTGGCACCGGGTCTGGGAGCGCAAGCCCCTCCGCTTCGTCATCTTCGTCGCCCTGTCGGTCATCGTGGCCTCGCTCTTCGAGATCATCCCGACCTTCTTGATCAAGTCGAACGTACCGACCATCGCCTCGGTCAAGCCGTACACTCCGCTCGAGTTGGTCGGGCGCGACGTGTACTTGGCTGAAGGTTGCTACAACTGTCACTCCCAGATGATCCGCCCGATCCGGGCCGAGACCGAGCGCTACGGCGAGTACAGCAAGCCGGGTGAGTTCGTCTATGACCACCCCTTCCAGTGGGGCTCGCGGCGCATCGGACCGGATCTGGCCCGCATCGGGGGTAAATATCCGCACCTCTGGCACATCCGCCACATGAACAATCCCCGCGAGGTAGTGAGCCAGTCGATCATGCCGAGCTATCCGTGGCTGCTGACCGAGGACCTCGACTACAGCACCATCCAGCCGCGAGTGGATGTGATGGCGATGCTGGGCGTGCCCTACGCGGACGCGGTCAACAAGGCGGAGTCTATGGCCCACGCGCAGGCCGACGAGCTGGCCGCCGCGATCGTCGCCCAGGGTGGTCCGGCTGGCCTGCAGTCCAAGAAGATCATCGCTCTGGTGGCCTACCTGCAGCGCATGGGCCAAGACATCAAGAAGCAGACACCGGCCAACCCGGCAGCCAAACCGGTGGCCTTGGGAGGAACGCCGTGACGCTCACCGATATCATGAGCGGGAGCGGTCTGGCGGTGTACGCCGAGATCGCCCTCGTCATGTTTGTAAGTATCTTTGCCGTTGTCCTCGGGAGCGTCAGCCGACGAAGGAACCCCGAGGCGTGGCAGCAGGCCAAGAGCCTTCCGCTGGATGAAGAGGGAAATGACCATGCGTCCGCAGCAAAAAGATGAGTACTTCGATCACGAGTATGACGGCATTCGGGAGCTCAATAACCCGATGCCGACCTGGTGGACGTCGATCTTCTGGGGCACCTTCTTCTTCTCCATCGCCTATATCGCGTACTACCACCTCGGACCGGGGACCCTGGTACACGCGGACTACGCCCAGGAGGTCGCCGAGGCGGACGCCAAGGCTGCGGCGCTGGCGATGAAGGAGGGCCCGGTCACCGAGGCCTCCTTGGTGGCGCTCACCAAGGACGCCATGGTGGTCAAAGAGGGAAACCTCAAGTTCATCAGCATCTGCTCGCCCTGCCACGGTGAGAAGGGCGAAGGGAAGATCGGACCGAACCTCACGGACTCGTCCTGGATCAACGGCGACGGATCGCTGGCCTTCCTTTGGAACTCCGTTGAAAACGGCTACCCGGCCAAGGGGATGGTCCCCTGGGGGAAGATCCTGAAGCCAGAAGAGATGAAGCGAGTGGTGGCTTTCGTAGGGACGATCCGCAACACCAACGTCCCAGGGAAGGCCCCCGAAGGACCCAGGGATCCCGCGGCGACGCCGACGGCGACATCCGCCGTGGCCGCACCGGTTTCCGCGGTTCCGGCTCCAGTACCGTAGAACCTATGAGCACGCCTTCCACCCCGCCCGACGTCCTCGCGACGATGAACACCGATGGTTCCCGTCGGTGGCTCAAGCCGCGCCCGGCCGTCGGAAAGACGTTTCAGCAACGCCGCTGGGTGGCCTACGGGCTCATCGCGCTGTTCGTGGCGTTGCCCTTCATTCGCGTGGAGGGCACGCCCGTCTTTATCTTCGAGCTGGCCAAGCGGGAGTTCCACATCTTCGGCGGTACTTTCTACGCCGACGATGTGGCGCTCCTGACCTTGTTCCTGCTCTCCACCTTCATCGGTATCTTCCTGCTCACCGCCATCCTGGGCCGCGTCTGGTGCGGCTGGGGCTGCCCCCAGACCGTCTACATGGAGTGGGTTTACCGGCCGATCGAGCGCCTCTTTGACGGAAAGGGCCGGAGCAAGCAGCGCGGCTACCAGATCGCCAAGTACGTCACCTACGCAGGGATCTCTTTGGCTCTCTCTCACATTTTCCTGGGATACTTCGTCCGCATCGAGGAGCTCGCGCTCTGGATGACCGACTCTCCCGCGGCGCACCCGGGGGCCTTCATCCTGGTCATGGCCGTCTCTGGCCTCATCTTCTTCGACTTCGCCTACTTCCGTGAGCAGATGTGCGTGATCATCTGCCCCTATGCTCGGCTCCAGTCGGCCCTGCTCGACAAGAAGAGCCTGATCATCGCCTACGACAAAAAGCGCGGAGAGCCCCGGACCATGCTCAAGGTGCTCAACGACAGCCCTGCCGGGGCAGCCGCGGGCGCTTGCATAGATTGCAACGCCTGCGTCACGACCTGCCCGACGGGCATCGACATCCGGAATGGCCTCCAGCTCGAGTGTATCGCCTGCGCCCAGTGCGCCGACGCCTGCGACGCGATCATGACCAAGGTCGGTCGGCCCGTGGGTCTGATCCGCTACTCGACCAAGGATGAGATGGACGAGACGCCCAGGAAGGGTGGCTTGCGCCCGCGCCTGATCGTCTACCCCGCGCTGCTCAGCGTCTTCGTGGGGCTCCTGGTCCTCCAGCTGTGGCGCCGGACGCCCGCCGAGGCCATCGTGCTCCGCGCGCCGGGCGTGCCCTTCATGGAGACCCAGGGAGGTATGGTGGCCAACTCGGTCCGCGTCCGCATCCGAAACCGCGGGAACGAGGCCCGGGACTATCGCTTGGCCATCGTCCCCGGATCGGGAGTGCAGCTGACCACCTCGGAGAATCCCGTCCACCTCGGGCCCGGCAGCATGCGGGCCATCGACGTCATCCTAGAGGCGCCCCGGGAGACCTTCGAGCACGGGGAGCCCCGCTACACCTTGGAGATCAGCGACGCCCAAGATCCCGCGCGCTACTCCACCAAGAAGTCCGATCGCCTGCTCGGCCCCACCAAAGGGCGCCGGCACGACGAACACCGCGACGACGAACACCGCGACGAGGAGCACCATGAACCCCGGAACTAAGTACATCGCCCTGGTGCTGGGCCTCTTGGGCTTTAGCATCGCGACCTGCGTCGTGCTCGCGTTCTATGCGACCCACGATCCGACGTTCGCGGTCGAGAAGAACTACTATCAAAAGGCCGTCGCCTTCGACCAAATCCGAGCCGAGGAAGTGGCCAGCGATCGCCTCGGCTGGAAGGTCCTGGTCGCCCCGGCCAAGGTCGGCACCGAGGGCGGCTTCGTCTTCACGGTGCTCGACAGCGCCGGGCAGCCAGTGACCGGCGCCACCGGCACCCTGGAGGCCTTCGCCAATATCCGCGCCAACGCCCCGGACACCGAGGACGTGGAAGACCTGGGAGGAGGCAAGTATCGCGCGCGAATTCCTATCCTTCACGCCGGAGCCTGGGAGCTGCGGCTTCGTCTGACCCGCGGCAGCGACGTCTTCCGTGAGACGCAGCGCATCGAGACAGGAAGCGCGTCGTGAGCCCGAGCGGCATCGCCATGCTGGTCGCCATCTTGGGGACTAGCTTCGCCGGGAGCGCCCATTGCGGCGCGATGTGCGGCGGATTCGTGGCCTTCGCCGCTGGCGCAGGGTTCCGTCAGATTCCCTATCACCTCGGTCGACTCACCACCTACGCCCTCCTCGGCGCGGTCGCGGGCTGGGTCGGCAGTGGACTCGAGGACGCCGGTCAGGCCCTGGGGCTCGGTCAGATCGCCCCGGTGCTGGCCGGCTTACTCATGGTGGCCTTTGGCCTGAGCTCCTTGCTCAAGACCTTCGGCATCGGCGGACCAGGGCTGCATCTACGGCTGCCCGCCGCACGCTTCATCTCCCGCGCCGCCGCCCAGCTCGAGGAGGCCCCGCGCTGGGTTCGCGCCTATGCGCTCGGACTATCGACCACCCTCATCCCGTGCGGGTGGCTCTATGCCTTCGTGATCGCCGCCGGAGGGACCCAGAGCCCGCTCCTCGGCGCCGCGCTGATGGCGGTGTTCTGGATGGGCACCGTCCCGATCCTGGCCGGGATGGGGCTCCTCCTTCAGAAGGTGTGGAAGCCGCTCGAAGCCTACCGCCCACGAATCAGCGCGATCGCGCTGGTGATCGTCGGTCTCCTCTCCATCGCCGGCCGGCTGCCGGCCCCAGATAGCAAAGCGGAGCACCTGTGCCATGGTAGCCCTTCGGCCGATTCTTGAGCCCGCTTCGGCCAGCGTGACGCTGTGCGCGCATTGTCAGAGCGCGGTCCCGCTTGGACTTATCCGGGCCGAGGCCGAGCGCCAGTTTTGCTGCTCGGGCTGCGAGACCGTCTACGAGATCCTCCACAGCAAGGGCCTGACCGAATACTACGCCCGCCGCGGAGAGACAAAGTCTCAGCCCGCCAAGACGACCGCCCGAACCTACTGTGACTTCGACGATCCCAACTTCCTGGCCAAGCACTCCCAGACCCGCGGACCCGGGCGGCAGCACGTGGAGCTCTACCTCGAGGGTGTGCACTGCGGAGCATGCTTGTGGCTGGTGGAGAAGGTCCTGAAGAATGAGGCCGGCGTCATCGACGCGCGCCTCGATCTCGGACGCTCGACCGTGTCCATCGACTGGAATCCGGCCCAAAACGAGCTCTCCAGCCTAGGACGCGAGCTCGATCGCCTGGGCTACCCACCCCACCCCGCGGCCAACCACGATCGCCGCGCCACGAGGCGGGCCGAAGATCGGCGCCTACTCATCCGCATCGCGGTCGCGGGGGCCTGCTTCGGCAACGCGATGCTGATGGCCTTCGCCCTCTACGGAGGCCTCTTCGACGGCATCGAGCTGGAGTTCTCCCAGATGTTCCGCTGGGGCAGCATGCTCACGCTGATCCCCTCGGTGACTTATGCCGCGGCGCCGTTCTTTCGAGGAGCGGCCAATAGTCTGAAGGCTCGGGTCCCCAACATGGACTTACCCATCGCCGTGGGTCTCAGCCTGGGGACCATCGCCGGCGTGGTCAATACGGTGCGGGGCGCGGGGGAGATATACTTCGACTCC
>Ga0268298_10006740_pt1 | contig 10334 bp, 7 predicted proteins | sample WWTPWeurt_MetaG_FD_194462 | JGI IMG/M metagenome (GOLD analysis project Ga0268298, IMG submission 194462) | Activated sludge microbial communities from WWTP in Nijmegen, Gelderland, Netherland - WWTP Weurt | ecosystem: Engineered > WWTP > Aerobic digester > Activated sludge | place: Netherlands... | reverse complement strand
AACTGCTAATTTCTTTTTGTAGATTTTGCAAATCGCGGTCGTACAATTCTTGTAATATTTCTGTTGTCATAATTTATTAGTTTAATGTTTCATTCAACCATCTATAAAATTCGCGGTGCCATACCAAACTGTTTTGTGGCTTTAACACCCAATGTCCTTCGTCGGGAAAATACAAAAACCTGCTTTTGATGTCCTTTAATTGTGCTGCTCCAAAAGCTTGCATGCCTTCAGAAACAGGTACTCTAAAGTCCTTTTCTCCATGAATTACAAGGATTGGGGTGTCCCAGTTTTTCACAAATAAGTGAGGCGAAAATTCGCTATAACTTTTCAGTTTGGGCTCTTTCCAATAGGCTCCACCCAATTCGTGATTGGCAAAAAAAGTTTGGTCGGTCATGCTATACCAGCTTTCCAAATTAAATAAACCACAGTGTGCTATAAAGCTTTTAAAGCGACGATTTTGATTATGTCCAGCAAGCCAATAAACAGAATAACCGCCATAGCTCGCTCCCACAGCAGCTATTCTAGCAGTATCAACATAGTTCCGCTTAGCGATAGAATCAATTGCTGAAATATAATCACGTATTGATTGGCCTCCATAATCTTCGCTAATTTGATCTTTCCATGCTTTACCAAATCCAGGTACACCTCTTCTATTGGGAGCAACAACAATGTATCCCTGAGCACACATTAACTGTAAATTCCACCGATACGAAAAGCTTTGAGTTATGCCAACTTGAGGACCACCTTGACAGTATAATAAGGTTGGATATTTTTTAGCAGGATTAAAATCGGGAGGAAAAAACACCCATGTTTGAACCTTTTGCCCATCGCTGGTGCGAATCCAATTGTTTTCCACTTTACCAAACTTTAACTTATCAAGCAAGGGTTTATTGGTGAAAGTAAGTTGAGTCTCGAGTCCACTTTTTAGATTTATTTTAACAAGCTCATCCGGCATACTAAAGGTAGATTTTAAACTAAGAAGCTCCGAACCTGTTAAAGTTAAAGATGCATATTGCTGGTAACCTTTAGTTATTTGAATCGCTTTCTTTGCTTTTAGTAAGGACGAAAATAACTGCATAGAACCCTCCTGTTCTACTAAGAAATAAAAGCTGTTCTCGTCCTTGCTCCAGCAATAATCACCAATTGTTTCACCAAAATTCTCAACTGCTATTTCTCTGTTTTGCGTTGAAAAAGTATAGAGTTGTAAATTGCTTACATCAGCTTCATTGCCATTTTGTAGCATGCTGTTCCATGCTAGATATTTTCCTGAAGGCGAAAATTTTGGAAATAAGTCGTATCCCGGCAAACCCTTGCTAATACACTTACTTTGGCGATTGTTGAGGCTGTATAAATAAATTTCGTTGTTAGTGCTTAAACCAAAATTCTTTCCCGTCATTTTCTTTGCACTGTAGGCAATGTTGTTAGCATCCACGCTTATATCGTAGGATTCCACATCGTAAGGTTCATTCACCAGTAAATCAATAGCAGTGCTTGTATCAATTATTCCATTTTTTAATTCAGCACAAAACAAATGAGCATTTAAGTTATCTTCCCAACTACTCCAGCTTCGGTAAAACAAATCATCGCTAATGATTGCTGTAGATTTTGGTGCATCCTTGTAAATGTCATGCACATCGTTTCGTGTTTTAGTATCAGCACAGTACAAAACCCGATTCAGACTTTTGGTATACAAAAAAGAATTTATTCCATTTTCAAAAAATGTAACTTGCTTTTTATTGCTTCCATCCGGATTTACTTCATACCACTGAACAGTTCCACTTTCACTTGAGAGGTAACCAAGGCGACTACCATCAGAATTCCATTGTGGTGAAAATTCATTTCCGGCATCTTTAGTAATTTGCGTAACATTACCACCATCAACAGACAGGACATAAATATCTTTATTGCCTTTGTTTTCAGATAAATTGATTGATTCAATAACAAAAGCTATAGTTTTACCATCCGGTGAAAGGCTAATTTCAGATTGCCTTTTGAATTCAAACAAATGTTCGGGTTGCATTGTTACTTGTGCAACTAGTGATGAGCAATAAACTAAAACACTAAATAAGATAAGTAGAATTGAATGTTTATGAAACATACGAATGAATTAGAAAGGTTGAAAATAAAGCGAAATAACAGTAATTAGTCGCATTTCTAGCTTCGAAAATACAACAATAAACCAATTGAAATAGTAGCCAAAAGAATAATATTTTTCAGATTATACTTGATAATCGCAAAAAAAAATTTTTACTTCAACCTTTATTTACAAGCGAAAACGAACATGGCCAAGAAAAATCAATCCATTTTAACAAAAAATTCACTTAACTTTTTAGAACAATACATTAACAATGCAGCACCAACGGGCTTCGAAAGTGAAGGTCAAAAAATATGGCTCAACTATATTCGACCTTATGTTGACGAACATATTGTAGATACTTATGGAACTGTGGTAGGTGTTATTAATCCGAAAGCTGAGTTTAAGGTTGTGATAGAAGCCCATGCCGATGAAATTTCGTGGTTTGTAAATTACATTACCAATGATGGATTTATTTACCTTAAAAGAAATGGCGGTTCCGATCATCAAATAGCCCCAAGTAAGCGGGTAAATATTCATACTGAAAAAGGAATTGTAAAAGCTGTTTTTGGATGGCCGGCTATTCATGTACGAGACGCTGCCAAGGAAGAAACTCCTACACTTAAAAATATTTTTTTGGATTGTGGTTGTACCAGCAAGGAGGAAGTTGAAAAATTAGGAATTCATGTGGGTTGTGTAATTACCTACGAGGATGAATTTATGGTGCTCAATAACCGCTACTATGTTGGTAGAGCATTAGATAACCGTATTGGAGGATTTATGATTGCGGAGGTAGCACGTTTACTGCATGAAAATAAAATAAAATTACCCTTTGGTTTATACATCACAAATTCGGTACAAGAAGAAGTTGGATTGCGCGGGGCCGAAATGATTACCCATCGTATAAAACCTAATGTGGCTATTGTTACGGATGTTACACATGATACACAAACACCCATGATGAATAAAATTACCAGCGGAGATATTCATTGTGGAAAAGGGCCATCGTTGACAGTAGGACCGGCTGTGCAAAACAACCTACTGAAATTAATTATTGATGCTGCTACTAAAAACAAAATACCTTTTCAACGTGCTGCTGTTTCGCGTGCAACCGGAACAGATACAGATGCATTTGCTTACTCGATAGGTGGAGTTGCCTCTGCGTTAATTTCACTTCCACTGCGCTACATGCATACCACTGTTGAAGCCGTTCACAAAGAAGATGTTGAAAATGTAATTCGCTTAATTTATGAAAGTCTTCGCGTGATTAAGAATGGACATAATTTCAATTATTTGAAATAAATGACCCATTACTGAAAGTTAAGCTGCTTCTTAATCTTGAAGCATTTTAATGAGATTCAATTTTAAGAATAGATTTGCGATTTTTTGAAAATAAAAAGGAGGATAAATCATTTATCCTCCTTTTTTGTTAATAGATTAAGCTATTATATTTTACGCCCAGGATAAATTTTCAAAGCTTCTTCGAGGCATTTCATGGCATTTTGTAGCGCATCTAAATTCAACACATAGGCAATACGAACTTCATTAATACCGGCGCCGGGTGTCGAATAAAAACCGGTTGCAGGTGCAAGCATTACTGTTGAATTTTGATAACTAAATGATTCGAGTAACCACTGACAAAATACATCCGCATTGTCGATTGGTAATTTTGCTATGCAGTAAAAAGCTCCACTTGGCATTGGACAAAAAACACCTTCCATTTTATTTAAACTGGACACAACAAAATTTCGTCGTGCGGTATATTCCTTTTTAACGGCTTCAAAATAACTGGCAGGAGTATCAATTGCTGCTTCGGCTGCTACTTGGCCAAAGGTAGGAGGACTCAAACGAGCTTGTGCAAACTTTAACGCTGCACCCATTACTTCCTTGTTTTTACAAATAAGTGCCCCTATGCGAGCACCACAAGCACTGTAACGTTTTGAAATGGAATCAAGCAAAATCACATTGTTCTCTAAGCCGCTCAAATGCATTACTGAAACATACTCCTTATTATCGTAGCAAAACTCTTTGTATACCTCATCCGAAAACAAAAATAAATCATGCTTTAAAACAATTTCCTTAAGTGATTCTAATTCCTGACGAGAATATAAATACCCGGTAGGGTTGCTTGGATTGCAAATTAAGATGGCCTTCGTTTTAGGTCCAATCATTTTCTCAAATTCGCTAATTGGAGGAAGTGCAAATCCACTTTCAATGGTGCTACGAATGGGTTTTACCACCACATCCGCTTGGCACGAAAAACCATTATAATTGGCGTAAAATGGTTCCGGAATTATAACTTCATCGCCGGGATTTAAACAAGCCATCATCGCTATTTCAATGGCTTCTGAACCTCCGGTAGTAATTAGTATATCGTTGTAGGTTATTGCAATTCCAAAAGAATTATAATAGCCGGCTAATTTTTTTCGATAACTTTCAATACCTGCGCTGTGGCTATACTCAACCACTTTCGGCGAAAAGTTTTTGATTGCATTCAACATGGTTTCCGGAGTTTCAATATCGGGTTGACCAATGTTGAGATGGTAAATGGTTTTACCTTCTTGTTTCGCTTTATCGGCAAAAGGAACTAATTTACGAATTGGACTGGCGGGCATGTTATTGCCCTTCATTGAAATTTTTGGCACGGCGCTGAGATAAAATGAATATATAAATGCTCTATTTTGTATGTCGCAAAATTAATAAAATACCCTTGCGAATTACAAGAATACAATTGTATCTGGAAGCTTGGTAAAAAAAAAGCGTCATCGAATTCAATCGATGACGCTTTTTATAAAATTTGTAAAAATCTTAACTAATTAAAATTGGATTTTTACCTTTCAATTAGTGAGACTCAGTTGGAGCAACAGCATCTTTTACCGGAGCATCAGCAGGTGTAGGATCTGGCTTAACAACTCCTTTAATTTTAATCACTTTAGAAGGAGTTTTAGCATTTGAAGTAACTGTAATTGTTTTTTCAAATTGTCCTACTCGGTCGGTAGCATAGTGAACTTTAATTGAAGCGCTTGCACCTGGCTTAATTGGCTCTTTTGGCCAAGTTGGTACTGTACATCCGCAAGATCCTTGGCAATTGGTAATAATTAAAGGCTCTTTACCAGAATTTTTGAATTTAAATTCACGGTTACCGTCAGCATTGTGCTCAATTGTTCCATAATCGATAGTTTCGGTAACGAAGCTAATTTCTGCTGCATTGGGATTCGCTTCAGCTGCTTTTACTGCATCTTGTGCGTTTACTGCAAACATGCTGCATACTACTACAGCCATTGATAAGATTACTTTTTTCATGTTAGTTGTTTTTAGTTGTTATTGTTTTTGTTGATTTATTTTACTTGCTTGATTATTTCATTTCGAATGGACCACCGCTCTCCTTTTTGCCCGGGAAGGTTTCTTCTTGCGGAACTTCTTCAACTACCCCTTTGATGGTAATTACTTTTGAGGCAACTTTTGCATTTGAAGTAATGGTTACTGTTTTTGTGAAAGGACCTACACGCTTAGTATCGTAAGTTACTTTAATAAGATTGCTTTGTCCGGGTAGAATTGGTTCTTTTGGCCAAGAAGGTACAGTACATCCGCAGCTACCCTGTGCATTGCTAATAATGAGTGGTTCTTTACCTGAATTTTTAAATCGAAATTCATACGAACCATTGGCACCTTGTTTAATGTTGCCGTAATCGTGTACCTCTTGATCAAAGGTAATTTCGGCAGCATTGGGATTAATTGCATCTGTTGTTTTTGCTAAATCTTTGGCTGTTTCCTGTGCGATAGCACTTGTAATAAACAAGGCAAAGATGGAACTGAGAAGTAAAATTTTTTTCATTTTTTAAAACCGGTTAAAATTTAACATTATCTCAAACAAATTTACAATTTTTTGAGGCGCGAGCATCTAGCTAAAACCATGCCAAAACAGAAACAGCGTTAGGTATTTTCTACCACTAATTACTCGAGGATTTTACTCTTATACATTTGTTTAGAAAGCAGCATTGGCAATGAAATAAATGACAAATAGCTAAGAATGCTATTCCGCTTTGCACCTAAAATAAAATCAAAAAATTATGTTTTAGATATGCAGCAAAAGAGTTAGAAGCAAAGGTTTTAAACTACAAAGGCGGCAAAGAAAAACACATTGGAAACTAAGAGGATTAATTAAAAAAATAGCTATTGTGCCCTTAGTGCAAACTTTGTGTTCTTAGCGGTTAAACTTCATGTTTTATAAAGTCAAATACCAGATTAAGCTATACCTATAAAAATAAATTGAAAGTGTGGTACAATTTGGGATAAACAAAAAACTTATTGTATAAATCTTAATAAAGTACTTTAATTTAATGGTTCGATATACTTAATACATTCGATTTAATTTCAATGTCCTTTAGTTCCAATTCTGCCACTAATTCAATTTGCTTTTCAATATCTAAGAAATAAAGAATAAAGCCTGCTAACACTAAGAAGAAGGCGAAAAACAGTAGGCTTATTTGCCAGTTGAAAGTTGAACTGATGGGATTAATTAGTGCAGCAAAACTCATTTGACCTAAGTTTGCAATTGTCATGTACAAAGTAAATTGACTGGCCGATACCTTGCGCCAGCAACACTGCATGGCTATTGCAAACAAACCTATACTCGAAAAGGTATAAAAAGTATTGTACAAAATCATAAAAGAATAGATAATTGACTTGTTAGCCCAATATGCTTTATTAAGCGACAGAAATGAAACCAGTAAAATCAAGCAAAAAAAGTAAATAAATAGCATTCGCTTTTTCCCGAACTTGTCAATTAAAATACCTCCTAGAAGCATTCCACTTATGCCTCCTATTAACTTGGCACTTGCATAATATTGGGCGTATTCAACGTTGGTCCATTCTAATACTTTTACTGTAAAAACAGGTAGTAAGGTACCTAGAAATTTAAAAGCCCCTTGGCTGACAAACAATACCCCGGCAATTAAAAGTGAATTTCGCAAAGTAAAAACTGAATACAGCGCCTTAAAAATTTCTCTCCAATTTTCGAGTTGAAACATTTCGGCTTCGGGTGCAGCTTTACCTTGCGTCCAAGGAAGTATTTTTTCGCCATTTCGCTCACGCAGCAATATTGGAACAAACATAATGCAAGAGATAATTGCTGAAAGTGTAAGTATAGCAGTAGTATATCCGTATTTATTTAATATCCAACTACCCAATGCGAGTGAAATGGATATACCACAGATTTTGCTACCCCACATTAAACCATTCGCTTTTGCTTGCTGTTCGGCTGGAATTATATCCACTGCCATACCATCGGTTGCGACATCCTGAAAGGCTCCAAAAAAGGAAACAATAAAACCAGCCAGCATAAATTGATTAAGGTTGTTTAACGGATCAGGTATATAGGCCATATATGCAAAACTTAATACCAGTCCTAATTGCCCTATTATTACCCAAGGCCGTTTGCGCCCCATCGACAAATACGTGTATCGGTCGATGAGTGGTGCTACAATTATTTTAAAGCTCCAAGGTAGTACCACTACGATTGTAAAATTGGCGATTTCGGCCGGCGATTTTCCGTTCATAGCCATCCATGCCGGTATACCAAAGGCTAGCATTCCCTCAGGAATACCTTGTGCAAAATATAAGGCAATGAAATTAAAATAACGCAGAAAGGAATTTTCGCTAAGTGAGGGTATTAGTACTATTTTATTTTGTTTCATAAAATTTGAATTTTTGAACTACTCACAAAACAGCCATGATTATGAATTTAATACCTATAAACCGAAATTATTCAGATAAGCAATTGTAAATATGAGTTAAAAAAAGCTAACCGCAAATTATGATACAGTTATGTTGCTACATTAATACAACGAAACAGTACTAAATTAAAAACACAAATTGAATTGGCATATTGATTTTTGTTTACTGTGGCTCTAAATAGCATTAAACACTTTTATATAAAAGAATTGAAAAAGGCTGAAATTGCTTATAAATAGGTATTAACAAAGCAACAATTACAACCGGCAAATTGAATTAGTTTGCAATGGTATTATCAGTGTTGAATTATTTAAAACTTTGACGAAATACTATTTACTCTCAAAGAAAAGGAATTAAACTGCCTTTGAATATTTACTCATTTTTTAAAAGGCTCATTGTTTAATCAATTGGCCGCTATTCACTTACAGCATGTAAAGGCAAGCATTTTATTCGCAAGTCTATCCACTTTAGTTAATAATAATTACCTGCTATGGATAAGTGCAATGAATCAATATTCGGAATTTATTTGCTTAATTTTACTTCGTATTTATACTTCATTTAAGTTCACAATTCGGTGCTTTTTTAAGGATAAATTGTTCGCCAAATAGTATATATCTAGTAGCAATTTCAATTGAAACTAAATTGAAATATGCTAACACTAAATAAAATGATGCAATAAATTTTAGCATTCGAAAAAATGGAAGTATATAATGAAGACAGTAAAATTAAAGAAGCTTTGATTGAATTGTTCGAGCGTTTCCAAATTCCAAAAGATGCTTACACTGCAAAAAAATTTTCAATTAAAGTTGGAAGTTTTCCAATCAACTTACCCAATATTCCATCTCGAGTAAAAGTTGCCCGCTTTCACGACATACACCATGTACTTACAGGCTATGCAGCCAATTGGAAAGGTGAAGCTGAAATTGGAGCATGGGAAATAGCTACAGGTTGTGAAAAATATTATGTCGCCTGGTTTTTAAATTTTGGGGCGGTAATGGTAGGATTAATTTTGTATCCAAAAGCTGTAATTAAAGCTTTTAATCGTGGATTGAAAACCAAAACAAATTTGTATCACAATTTCGATTATGAGCCCCTTTTAGAAATGAGTATTAAAGAACTGAGAGAAAAAATTGGATTGAAATAAATCCTCACTCGCGCCAGTCATTCAGACCAGGGGTGTTTTAATCAATAAAAATTTTAATCGGAGACCAATACAAGCTAATTCAATGTAGTAATTCAATTGATAAATAACCTTTACCTTTAACATAATCAATTGCACTCACTCGCGCAAGTCATGCAGACCAGGGGTGTTCGGAAGATTTCACTATGAATGGTTGAAAAGTATTTTTTGATGTGTCCCAAGAAGTTTATGAATGTAAAGAGCTTTGTTTATGACAGTAGAAGCTCTTTTGAAACTAATTCCGGCAGATACCTTTTCCTTTCTCGCAGCCGAGACTAAAGTAAATCATCAAGTTAAAAAGTTATCTGGAGAAACTCTTTTTAAGCTTATCCTTTTTTCCATGTTGCATAGTGATAAACCCAGCTTGCGCGTAATGGAATCTTTTTTACAATCTGCAAAATTCAAAAAACTGAATGGTCAAAAGGAAGTAGCCGTTAAATACAATTCGATTCACGACCGCATTTGTGCCATTAATTCCGCTTATTTTCAGAAGATGTTTGAAACCATCTTTACTCTTTATAACAAACATCTAAAAGAAGAAAAAGCAATTAGTAAAGCGGATAGCACTTATGTAAGCATAGCTGCCAATCTGGTTAGTTGGAGCATGCGTAATGGAGAATTGAAAACAGGTTTAAAGCAGGTAAAGTATAGTGTGCAGTTAAAAGGAAGTTTACCGTGCCATGTTAAAGTATTTACTGAGCAAGCTTTTATTAGTGAGAATCTTGCATTAAGTGCGCTGGTAGAAAGCTGCGATACGCTAACAGAATCAGTTGTTGTTTTTGATCGTGGCTTACAATCACGCAATAGTTTTGATTCTTTCTCTGCCAAAGACATTTTATTTGTAGGCCGGAGTAATTTGAACTATTTCTGCAAGCCAATTGTCAGAAAGAGAATACCTATCAAAAAAAAGGGAAGCACCGTAACTATAACCAAAGATGAAGTGGTTTATCTTCGAAACAGGCAACATAAACTTACCAAGTATCGCTACAGATTAATTACTGCAAGAATTGATGCTACTACTGAAGAAATATGCCTGGTAACTAATTTATTTGATACCACTGCATATGAAATTGCAGGTATATACAAACAGCGATGGGAGATAGAGTTGTTCTTTCGCTTCATTAAGCAAAATCTTAATGTAAAACATCTCGTTTCAAGAAATCTAAACGGAATAAATGTAATAATCTACATGACCATGATAGCTGCTATTCTTATACTGGTCTACAAAAAAACAAATCAAATAAAAGGGTACAAAATTGCCAAATTAAGATTTGAAATAGCCCTTGACAATCTACTTATTAAAGAGATTGTTATACTCTGTGGAGGAAATCCAGCTTTAGCTTCCAA
>Ga0268298_10006739_pt1 | contig 10336 bp, 8 predicted proteins | sample WWTPWeurt_MetaG_FD_194462 | JGI IMG/M metagenome (GOLD analysis project Ga0268298, IMG submission 194462) | Activated sludge microbial communities from WWTP in Nijmegen, Gelderland, Netherland - WWTP Weurt | ecosystem: Engineered > WWTP > Aerobic digester > Activated sludge | place: Netherlands... | reverse complement strand
TGGTGCAGCCGGCGGCAGACGAACTCGTCGTCGACGATGGCCACCACCACCTGGCCGTGGCTGGCCTGGCGGGCCCGGTCGACCAGGGCCAGGTCACCGTCGTCGACACCGGCGCCGCGCATGCTGGTGCCGGCAATGCGCATCAGGAAGGCCGCCTGCGGGTGGCTGATGAGGATGTCGTTCAGGTCCAGCCGCGCGACACCACTTTCGGTGGCGGGCGAGCCGAAGCTGATGGCCACGCTGCTGCGTGGCGGCGATGCGGCCGCGTCAGCCTTCATGGGGCTGCACGCGCTGGCCGTTGACCAGGACATCGGGGCCCACCACCTCGATCAGCATGTCGCCGAAGCGGCTGTGCCACAGCCAGCGCTGCACGCCCGGGCTGGCCAGCGGCAGGGCGGGCTGGCGATCGTCGGCCGCGCCGATCACCTGCTCGGGCACGGCGGGTGGGTTGGTGGACATGGGAACAGGCCTCGCCGGTGCTCAGAGCCAGGCCCACAGGCGGTACAGCCAGCGCGGCACCCGCTGGCGCGACGGGCGGTACAGGTAGCGGTAGGCGGCGTGGTTCATGGCGGTGTCCGGCGTGGGTGGAAAGACAACTGTACAAAACAACAGTATGGCCCGCAAGCACCGGCCGCTGCGCCCTTGTGCACGGCCTGCACGCGCGGCCACGGCACGAAGGGGTCAAGCCGGCGCCGGCGCGGCCGATAGCCCGACGATGACCACGGTGACGGCTATCGGTTCGACGGCGACTTTCGGTGCCACCGCGCAGGCGCCGGGCGACGCGCTGTCGGTGGCGGCGGCCCTGTCCACACTGAAGCTGCGGCCCGGCAGCACGGTGGCCATCGCCGACACGCTGGCCAACATCCAGAAGAACCTGGAAGCGCTGCAGGGCCAGGCCGCGCGCATCACCGGCCTCGTCACCACCGACGCCACGCAGCAGCTGGTGGTGACGGCTGCGCAGTTCCAGAAGAACGCCGGCATCCTGGCGCGCTGGGGCGCGGGCAGCGGCAACACGGTGGAGGTGACCGGCGTCGGCGCGGCGGGCGCCAAGGCCTTCGTGGCCGCCAGGCCGGCCTACGTCAGCAGCATCACGGTGTCAGACAGCAGCGCCAACCTGCAGCGCAACCTGGACGACCTGCAGGCGCTGGTCAGCAGCGGCAGCCTGCGGCAGATCGTGCACACGGGCCCGGCAACGCCGCTGAAGATCACGGCCGCGCAGCTGACGGCCAACGCCGATGCGCTGAACGCCATCAAGAACCAGGCCTACACGCTGGCCATCACCGAGGCCAGCGTCAGCGACTCGCTGGGCCTGGGCGGCGCCACGGCGCTGGCGGCCAACAAGCGCATCAAGTCGATCGAGGTGAAGGACGGCACCGACGCCATCGAAGCCAACCTCGACGCCCTGCAGCGCATGGGCCTGAAGCTGCGGAGCATTGCGCAGACCGACGCCGACAACACGCTGACCGTGTCGGCCAGCCAGTTCAGCAAGGACGCGGTGGCGCTGGGCAAGATCATCACGCCCTACCAGCTGGACGTGATCCGCGCGTCGGCGGCGCAAGCGGCGCAGCTGGCGGCCAACCAGAAGGTGGTGACCGTCGCCGTGGCCGACACGGCGGCCAACATCAGCCGCAAGTGGGCGCTGATGCAGCGCCTGTCGGACAGCCTGGCGTCGGTGGAGGTGACCGACCCGACCCACGCGCTGACGCTGACCGGCGACCAGCTCGCGCTGGGCACCGAACTGCTGGCCAGGTTCACCGACGACGCCGAGCACAGCTACCGGCTGGAGGTGAGCGGCGTGAAGGCCGGCCAGGCCGCGGCCGTGGCCGCGCTCGACAACGTGGCCGCGGTCAACGTGTCCGACAGCGCCGACAACATCGTCGCCAACCTCGATGCGCTGCAGGCCGTCAACGAGCTGGGCCTGCTCAAGGGCATCACGCTGACGGGCAAGAAGCCGCTGCTGACGCTGGACATGGCGCGGCTGCAGGGCGCCGCCCTGACGGCCACCCAGGGGGTGCTGGACACCATCGGCGGCGGTCACTACGCCCTGGCGGTGACGGGGGTGTCCACCGCGGCGCTGGACGACATCGCGGCCAACGCGCACGTGGTGGCGATCGAGGTCGCGGCCAGCAGCGACGAGATCGAGGCCAGCCTGGACACGCTGTACCAGCTGGGCAAACGCGTGACCAGGATCCAGCAGTCCGACAGCGGCGGCGCCATCGACGTGACGCAGGCCGTCTACGAGTCGCGCGCATCGGTGCTGGCCAAGATCGACAGCGGCTACAGCGTCAACCTGACCGGCGTGGCCGCGGCCAAGGCCTTGTCGTACGCCATGAACAGCCGCGTGGCCAGCGTGTCGGTGGCCGACACCGGCCGCAACCTGGTGGCCAGCTGGGGTGCGCTGCGCGCCATCGGCAGCACGCTGGCCACGGTGAGCAAGACCGACGATGGCCCGCTGTTGCTGTCGGCCGCCCAGTACCTGGCGGCGCAGGCCGATGCCCTGACGGACCGCTTCGACGCCGCGCAGCAGTTCAGCGTCACCGGGGCCACGGTGGCGCAGGCGCTGGAGCTGGCGGCCGACAACGCCGTCGACCGCATCGACCTGATGGACGACGGCCGCGCGGTGGCCGACGGCATCGGCGCGCTGGCCGACCTGGCCAGCGGCGGCAAGCTCGTTGGCATCGTGCTGAACACGGGCGCCACCAGCGTGGCGCTGCATGGCGACCAGCTCGACGCCGCGCAGCCGGTGCTGGACCTGGTGAAGGGCGGCCGCTACACGCTGGCGCTGGACCAGGTGGACGTGGCCGACGTGCAGGGCCTGCTGGCCGCCAACAGCAGGATCACGCGGCTGAAGGTCAGTGGCGACGCTGCCGGCATCGTCGGCAGCCTGGCCGACCTGGCCGCAGCGGGCTCCAGGCTGACCAGCATCGAGCAGACCGACGCCGCCGGCACCGCGCTGGCGCTGACCGGTGCCGCCTTCGAGCAGTACCGTGGCACGCTGGCGCGGATCGTGGGCGGCTTCCAGGCCGAGCTCAGCGAGGTCAGCGCTGCCCGCGCCGCCACGCTGGCCGCCAGCACCGCCGTGAAGTCGCTGCAGGTGACCGACACCGCCGCCCACCTGGCCACGGCCTGGAACGCGCTGGGCACGCTGGGCGCCAAGCTGAGCGACATCACGCAGAGCGACAGCGACCTGGTGCAGCTGACGGCGCAGCAGTGGGCGTCGGCGCATGCGGTGGCCGACCGCTTCGCCACCCCGCTGGGCGTGGCCATCTCCGGCGCCAGCGTGGCCGACCTGGCCACGCTGGCCGCCGACGACGCGGTGCAGCAGGTGCGGCTGATCGACAGCGCCGCGACCCTGGCCGACGCCTGGACCGAGCTGGCCGCCGACACCAAGCTGACGCAGATCCGCATCACCGACGCCGGCACGCCGATGGCGATGACGGCGGCCACCCATGCCGCGTCGACCGAGCTGCTGGCCAAGATCAGCGACGGCCAGTACCAGCTGGCGCTGAGCGACGTGGCGGTGGCCGACGCCGTCACGCTGGGTGCCGACAGCCATGTGGCAACGCTGGACGTCAGCGGCGACAGCGCCGACATCGGCACGGCCTTTGCCGACCTGTCGGCGCTGGCCAAGCTGGGCAGCATCACGCTGACCGACGACAACGGCACGCTGGCGCTGAGCGCAGCGCAGCTGCTGGGCGGCACCGCCACGCTGGCCCGGATCACCAACGCCTACCAGGTGGCGGCCAGCGGCGTGTCGCTGGCCCAGCTGGCCGACGTGCTGGCCGTGGACGAGGTGGCCAGCGTGGCCGTCAGCGACTCGGCTGCCAACGTTTCAGACAACTTCAACGACCTTGTAGCGCTGGGCGGCATGCTGAGCGGCCTGCACCTGGACGACGACACGCCGGTGCTGACGCTGTCGCAGGCCGACTGGTCCGCCGGCACCACGCTGCTGTCCGGCATCGGCGGCGCCTACCAGGTGGACCTGGGCGACGTGGAGGCCGGCGCCGTCGCCACGCTGGCGGCCGATGCCACGCTGCGGCAGCTGTCGGTGACCGACACCGCCGCCAACATCGCCAGCCACTGGGACGCCCTGGTGGCCGCCTTCGACAGCGGCAGCGGCAAGCTGGTGGCGCTGGTGCCGGGCGACGACGAGCCGCTGACGCTGACCGAAGCCCAGCAGACCGCCGGTGCGGCCCTGATCAGCGCGCTGCTGGCCGACGTGCCCATCGTCACCGCGCCCTGAGGCGCCGCGCGGCGCCGGCGGTTGCCCGTGTCCGCCTGAAAATGAACCAACGGCAGGGCGCGCGATCCTGGACACCCCGGCAACACCCACGCGCTGCGGTCGGCAAGTCGACACACGCCGGCCATCGCCGCCAGAATGACGGTCCTGCCGTTGGTTCATTTTCAGGCGATGACCCCTGGACACACCCCCGACCTGTTCGACGACCCGGACGCCGGCGGCCGCAGCCTGCGCGGCTTCGAGCAGGCCTTCGAGGCCTGGGCGCAGCATGTGCTGGCGCAGGGCCGGCTGCAGCGCGAACCCTCGATCGACGCCTACCGCGTCATGTGGACCGGCCTGGCGCGCTGGTGCCTGGGGCGCCAGCCACCGCTGCCGCTGGACCAGCTGCGCAGCGACGACCTGGCCTTGTTCATCGCCTCGCGCAGCGGCGTGGCGGGCGCCGACAGCGCGCTCTCGGACCGCTACGTGTGGCGGCTGCTGCACCTGGTGGACCGCGTGCTGGTGCAGCATGCGCAGGCCGCCGGCACGGTGGCCAACCGCTGTGCGCACACCCTGCTGCTGGCACGGCCGCAATGGCGCTTTGCCAATGCCGCGCAACACGACGAGCTGCCCGACCACCTGTCGGCCGCGCAGGCGCGGCTGCTGGTCAACCACCTGTCGCAGGCACGGCCGCGGGCCGGCCTGCGCGGCGCCGACGTCAGCTGGCAGGACCTGCGCAACCGCGCCGCGGTGGCCCTGCAGCTGGGGGCCGGCCTGTCGCCGGGCGAGGTGAGGGCGCTGCAGCTGCCGCATGTGGTGGTGGACGGCGGCCGCGTGCAGGGCCTGCCCTGGAAGCTGCAGGTGCCCGGCGACGGCACCGGCGCCGCGCGCGAGGCGCCGCTGGCGCGCTGGGCTGCGCAGCTGCTGCGACACTGGCTGGAGGTGCGCACCCGCTGCGGCATCGCCGGCGAGGCGCTGTTTCCGTCCACGCGCAGCGGCAAGCCCTGGGGCAAGGTGGCGCACTACGGCGCCGTCACGCGTGTGCTCGAAGCCTCGGGCATCGACAAGCACCTGGTGCCCGGTGGCTCGTTCCGGCTGCGGCACACGTTTGCCCTGCGCCAGCTGCGCCGCGGCAAGACCCCGGAAGAGGTGGCGCGCTGGCTGGGCGTGGTCGACCCGGCGGTGATGGCCCGCTACCGGCGCACGGTGTACGCGCCGGTGGACGACCTGGCCTGAAGGCCGCCGCTGGCGGCCGGGCGGGTCATGACCAGGCCAGCACGATCAGCAGCACCACGCCCACCAGCCAGCCCAGCACCGCGCGCCGCCACAGCGGCGGTGCCGACTTCAGTTCCATGAAGTCCAGCGCCACCAGCGTGCCCTTCACCAGCGCCAGCAGCAGCACCACCGCCGCCAGTGCGCGCGGCAGCGTGCCCGGCTGCCCTTCGCCCAGCCACGCCGACACCAGCGTGCCCACGACCAGCACGATGGCCACCGCATCGATGCGCCGACGTTCGTTCATCGCATCACGTAGACCAGCGGGAACAGCACCAGCCACAGCAGGTCCACCATGTGCCAGAAGACGCCGGCCGTCTCGGCACCGTGCAGGTTGAAGGCGCCCGGCCGCGCCGCCCCGGCGTGCCACAGCACCAGGGCCAGCAGCACCGCGGCCACCAGCACGTGCAGGAAGTGGAAGCCCGTCAGCAGCAGGAACAGCGTCCAGAAGACGTTGGTGTCCAGGTCGATGCCCTGCGCAAACCGCTCGCGGAACTCCATCGACTTCAGCACCAGGAAGGCCAGCGCCGTGGCCAGCGCCGCCACCAGCCACACGCGGCCGACGGCCATGTGCTGGTGGCGCAGCGCCTGCAGCGCCCGCGCCACGCACCAGCTGCCGCCCACCAGCAGCAGCGTGTTGATGGTGCCGGCGGTCAGGTGCAGCTGTGCCTGGCCCTGCGCAAACACGTCAGGGTGGCTGCGCCGCGCCCACGCAAAGCCCACGAACATGAGCCCGAAGGTCGCCAGCTCCATCAGGATCACCAGCCAGATGGCCAGGTCGCCCACCAGGCGCGGTGGCGGGGGTGCGGTGCTGGGCACCGACAAGGCAACGGACGTCGGGGCGGTCATGGACAGGCCTGCATTGTCGCGACTGTCGGCCGCCAACGCTGCATTGCCCCTGCTGGCAACGCAGCCCGGGTCGTCGCCCGGGGCCGGGCCGGCAAGCCTCAAGTCCTGCTCAAGGCATGCCGAAGCCAGAGAGGTACACACGCCTAGACAAGTATCGACATGACCGACAAGATGACCTTTCGCCAGCTGCTGATCGCCGGCTTCGGCACGCTGCTGTTCCTGCTGGCCGCGGTGGCCGGCCTCGCCGCCTGGGAGATGCGCGCCCTGGCGGCCAACACCACCGACTACGCCGACAACATCCTGCCTTCGATGGAGCAGCAGCTCACGGTGCTGCGCTCGCTGGACGAGGTGCGCCGCCACGAACTGCGGCACGTGCTGTCCGACGACGCCCAGGAGATGGCCCAGACCGAGGCCGGCATCGACACCGCCGCCAAGCACCTGCGCGCGGCCATCGACCTCTATGCCCGCGACCTGCTGGCCGACGCCGAGGACCGCAGCCTGCTGGAAGCGTCACGCGCGGCGGCCGACGCCTACCTGGCCGGCTGGCCCGCGCTGCGCGACATCTCGCGCGCCACCGAGACCGACCCCGCGCGCCTGGCCGATGCCAAGGCCTTGCTGGTGACGCGGCTGAAGGCCTTCCAGGCCGCCAGCGACGCCATCGACACCTGGTGGCACTACAACCTGAAGCTGTCGGCGCAGGCCAAGACCCGGGCCGACGACACGCTGTGGGCCGCCAAGTGGCAGATGGGGACCCTGTGCGCGCTGGCCCTGGCCCTGGGCACGGCCGGTGCCCTCGTCATCCTGCGCCAGGTGCAGCGGCAGCTGGGCGGCGAGCCGGCCTACGCCAAGGCCGTGGTCGACGAGATCGCCCAGGGCAACCTGGGTGTCGACATCCGGCTGCGCCAGGGCGACCAGAGCAGCCTGCTGGCGGCCATGGCGCTGATGCGCAGCCGGCTGAACGACGTGGTGGGCGAGGTGCGCGCCAGCAGCGACAGCATCGCCACCGGCTCGGCGCAGATCGCCAGCGGCAACGCCGACCTCAGCCAGCGCACCGAGGAACAGGCCAGCAACCTGCAGCAGACCCTGGCCTCGATGGAACAGCTGGCGGGCACCGTGAAGACCAGCGCCGACACCGCCACGCAGGCCAACAGCCTGGCCATGGACACCCGCGCCGCAGCCGCCCGCGGCGGCGAGGTGGTGGCGCAGGTGGTGGCCACGATGGACGAGATCAACGCCAGCAGCCGCCGCATCGGCACCATCGACGGCATCGCGTTCCAGACCAACATCCTGGCGCTGAACGCCGCGGTGGAAGCCGCGCGGGCGGGCGAGCAGGGCCGCGGCTTCGCCGTGGTGGCGGGCGAGGTGCGCAGCCTGGCCCAACGTTCGGCCGAAGCCGCGCGCGAGATCAAGGCGCTGATCGGCGCCAGCGTCGACAAGGTCGAGGCCGGCGCGCGCCAGGTCAACGACGCCGGCACGTCGATGACCGAGATCGTGCGCCAGGTCGAACGAGTCAGCCAGATGATCAGCGAACTCTCGGGCGCCGCCGGCCAGCAGGCCACCGGCATCGGCCAGGTCAACGACGCCATGTCGCAGCTGGACCAGGTGACGCAGCAGAACGCCGCGCTGGTGGAAGAAAGTGCGGCCGCCGCCGAAAGCCTGCGTCAGCAGGCCGACCGTTTGTCGCAGGCGGTCGGCATCTTCAGGACAGCGCACGCCTGATCAGCGTCCCCGCGTCACCGTCGTCGACAAAGCCCAGCGCGCGCGCGCGTGGCGTGTGCAGCGGCGGCAGGCGGCCGAAGGTGGATTCGACCCACGCGTCGGGCGCGTGCTGCACACGCGCCTGCGGCCGCGCTGCCGCGTCCACCAGCCGCTGCACCGTGGCGTGCAGCACCGGCAGCTGCACCACGCGTGACGGCGGCAGCGCCGTGTCGTCCAGCGCCAGCGCATGTCGAAGGTTGGCCACGCAGCACGGCAGGCTCATCCACCAGCACGCGGCCTGTGGCGACACCGGGCAGGTGCAGACCCCGTCGCCGCCGGCCAGGTGGCGCAGCAGCTCGCTCATGAAGGCCGAGCCATGGCCGCCCGCGGCCGCAGGCCGCGCCACGATGCCCGGCAGCCGCAGTGACAGGCCGCGCAGCGCGCCACGCCGGCACAGGTCGGCCAGCGCGATCTCGGTCATCCACTTGTGCGCGCCATAGCTCAGCGTGGGCGCGCAGGGCTGGTCCTCATCCACCGCGCGGTCGGCCGGCAGCGCACCGTACACGGCCACGGTGCTGGCGAACACGACGCGCGGCGCATGGCCGCAGGCCGCCAGCTCGTGCAGCAGGTCCAGGCTGGCCTGGCCGTTGACACGCCAGCCCAGCGCCGGGTCGCGCTCGGCCAGGCCGCCGGGCAGCGGGCGCACGCGCGGGTGTGCCTGCCATGGCAGCTGCTGCAGTTCCACGTCACTGGCCAGCACGGTCGGGCCCTGCGGGTCGCCCAGCAAGGCCTGCACCAGCGCACGGCCGACAAAGCCGGCGGCGCCGGTGACCCAGACAAGGCTCACGCCGGGGCCTTCACCACACGCTGGTCGATGACGCCGAACGGCCCCGGCCCGCCATCGGGCGCCAGCGCCTGCATGCGCACGCGGTCGCCAAAGCGCATGAACGGCGTGCGCGCGGCGCCTTCGTCGATCATCTCGATGACACGCCGCTCGGCCAGGCAGGCCGAACCGGCGCTGCGCGCGGCGTTGCTGACCGTGCCGCTGCCGACGATGGTGCCGGCGCTCAGGCGACGTGTGCGCGCTGCGTGGGCCACCAGCGTGCCGAAGTCGAAGTTCATCTCGGCGCCGTTCGGTTCACCCACGCGCTGGCCGTTGTGCAGCACCTGCAGTCGCAGGCCCACGCGGCCATCGGCCCAGGCCGGGCCCAGTTCGTCGGGCGTGACCGCCAGCGGCGCAAACGCGGTGCTGGGCTTGGCCTGCAGAAAGCCGAAGCCGGTCTTCATCTCGTGCGGGCCCAGGGCGCGCAGGCTCCAGTCGTTGATCTGCACCAGCAGCCGTATGCGCTGCAGCGCGTCGGCCGCCGCGCAGCCCATGGGCACCTCGTCGACGATGACGCCGAACTCGCCTTCGAAGTCGATGCCCTGCGCCTCGTCGGGCAGCGCCACGTCGTCCAGCGGGCCCAGGAAGTCGTCGCTGGCGCCCTGGTACATCACCGGCACGGTGTCGAAGTGCGGGATGGGCGGCGAGTTGAAGGCCTTTTCCATCAGCCGGCCGTGGTTCAGGAAGGCGGAGCCGTCCAGCCACTGCGGCGCATGCGGCAGCGGCGGGCCGCAGCGCGCGGGGTCGAAGTTGAAGGCGCCATCGGCGCGGCCGTCTTCCAGCGCCGCGGCCAGCGCGCGCAGCGGGGCTTGCACCTGCGCCCAGCGGCGCAGCGCGGTCAGCAGGTCGGGTGCGATGGTGGCGGCGTCCACCGCCCGGGTCTGGTCGCGCGACACCAGGGTCAGCCGGCCTTCGAAGGAGCCGTCGCGCAGCGTGGCAAGTTTCATGGTGCGTTGGAAGAGGTTGCAGGTTTCAACGTGGCAGCGCCAGCAAGGCGTCGTCGATGATGGCCACCGCGCGTGTCCAGCCGGCCGAGCCACCGCGCACCTTGTGCGGGAAGCAGCTGACCATGAAGCCGTGAGGCGGCAGCGCTTCCAGGTTGTGCAGCTTTTCCAGGTGGCAGTAGCCGATGTCGCGGCCGGCCTTGTGGCCTTCCCAGATCAGCGCCTTGTTGCCGGTGGCGGCCACCTTCTGCGCGGTGTAGGAAAAGGGCGCGTCCCAGCTCCAGGCGTCGGTGCCGGTCAGGCGCACGCCGCGCTCCAGCAGATACATCGTGGCCTCGTAGCCCATGCCGCAGCCGGCCTGCACGTAGTCGTCGTGGCCGTAGCGCGAACCGGCGCGGGTGTTGACGACCACGATGTCCAGCGGCTGCAGCTCGTGGCCGATGCGCTGCAGTTCGGCCTGCACGTCGGCGG
>Ga0268298_10006738_pt1 | contig 10336 bp, 9 predicted proteins | sample WWTPWeurt_MetaG_FD_194462 | JGI IMG/M metagenome (GOLD analysis project Ga0268298, IMG submission 194462) | Activated sludge microbial communities from WWTP in Nijmegen, Gelderland, Netherland - WWTP Weurt | ecosystem: Engineered > WWTP > Aerobic digester > Activated sludge | place: Netherlands... | reverse complement strand
GTGGCCCTGGTCTTGAACAAGCTGATCGATGTTTGGGCCGATCTGCCCGCGTTGCTCGAGCGGGCCGTCGGCGCGGGCGTGCTGTTCGCGTCGCTCTTCGTGGGGCTCGCCCTGTGGTTTGGCGGCGTGGCCAGCTTGAAGGCGGCGACGGCCTTGTCGAAGCAAGGGCCTCCCCCGACCGTCACCCTGCGGGTACGCTCCTTCTCCTGCCCGCTGACCATCCTCGACCCGCGTTCGATCAAGGGTTTGATGCGCTCCGGGAAGGCCCAGCCCGCCTGGGAGATCGGCTGGGACGAGGTGCTCCTGTGGCGCGTCCTTCGCGGCGTGCACGAGATCCGGCTGCGCAGCGGGGAGAAGATCTACCTCCGGCGTCGCCTGCTCGCCGGTCAGGAGGCCAAGTGGCTCCCGATCGTCCGCGAGCGCATCGGCCCGCGGCTCCAGCTCTGAAGGCCGTCTGGGCCCGTTATCGGCGGGGTGAACCCGCCTGCGGGCGCGATCGCTTCGCTCCACGCGTTGCCTGGCCACCGCTCGCGCGGTACTCCCCGCGACATGAAGAAGCTCCTCCCCGGCCTGGCGATCTTGTCCGGCTGCTCTTCCCCAGCCGCCCATGACGCCCATGGCCCCCACGCCTCTCACGGTGATCATGCCTTTCACCACCGCTTCGAGAACCCGAGCGAGTGGGCCAAGACCTTCGACGCGGCGGATCGCGACGCCTGGCAGCGCCCCGCCGAGCTGACGCTGCTCCTCGAACTATCCCCGGGGATGGTCGTCGCCGACATCGGCGCGGGCACGGGTTATTTTCTTCCGTACTTATCGCCGGCCGTCGGCGACAGCGGAAAGGTGCTGGCGCTCGACGTCGAGGCCGAGATGGTCGACTACATGAAGGCCCGCGCGACCAAAGAAGGTCTGAAGAACATCGAGGCGCGCGCGGTGGATCCCTCGGATCCCGCGCTGGCGCCAGGCACCGTCGACCGCGTCGTCCTGATCGATACGTGGCACCACATCGAACAGCGCGTCGAATACACCCGCCGCCTGGCCGCGGGCCTCAAGCCTGGTGGCAGCGTGTACATCGTGGACTTCACGCTGGAGGCCTCGCATGGCCCGCCGGCTCAGCATCGGCTCAGCCCGGCGCAGGTCATGGAGGAGCTCACGGCGGGAGGCTTGGTGGCCGAGGTGATGACCGAGACCTTGCCCGACCAATACGTCGTGCGCGGTAAGAAGGTGAGCCCGTGAGCGCGCCGGTCGTCGGCTTCATCGGCCTCGGCACCATGGGCGCGCCGATGGCTAGCAACCTGGCCCGCGCCGGCTTCGAGCTGGTGCTCTCTTCCCGTACCAAAGCCAAGGCTGAGCGCCTGGCCGCGGAGCTCAGCGCCCAGGGTCACCGGGTCCAGGTCGTCGATCACGCGGCCGAGGTCGCCGCGCGGGCCACGCGCATCGTCTCCTGCGTCCCGGACTCCCCGGAGGTGCTCGAGGTTCACCTGGGCCCGCAGGGGACGGCGCAGGCCATCCAGCCGGGCGCGGTGGTGATCGACTGCTCGACCATCGCCTCGGAGACCGCGGTGCGGGTCGCGCGCGAGCTGGGTGAACGCGGGGCGCACTTCCTCGACGCGCCGGTCTCGGGCGGCCAAAAGGGCGCGGTCGAGGCCAAGCTGAGCTTCTTCGTCGGTGGTGAAGCGGCGGCGCTCGAGGCCGCCCGCCCGGTCTTTGAGGCCTTGGGGAAGCGGATCACGCACCTCGGACCTTCGGGTTCCGGACAGCTCGGCAAGGCCGCCAACCAAGTCATCGTGGCGCTGAATCTCATCGCCATGTCCGAGGGGTTGTTCTTCGCCAAGCGCGCGGGCTTGCCGCTGCCGGCCCTCCATAGCGCGCTGACCGGCGGCGCGGCGAACTCATGGGCGCTCGAGGTTTTAGGGCAAAAGGTCCTCGACGGGGACATGAAGCCGGCCTTCGCCGTGAAGCATCAGCAGAAGGACTTGGCGATCGTCCTCGAGACCGCCCGGCGCATCGGCGCCCCGCTGCCCGGGGTGGCGCTGGTGCATCAGCTCCTCGGCGCGCTCGAGGCCTCGGGGCGCGGCGAGGACGGGACTCAGGCGCTCTTTGGCCTCTATGAGAGGCTTTTGTGATAGAGGGTCGCTCCGATGCACGATCCCGAGCTCGCCCGCGAGGCCTTGGCCGCGCTCCCGCCCGACATCGCCGATAGTCCGCTGTTCAACGCTGATCTGGCGCCGGTGCCAGCGTCCCGTCGGACCTGGACGACGTATAACTTCGCCGCGCTGTGGATCTCGATGGCCCACTGCATCCCAACTTACATGTTGGCCGGCGGGCTCATCGCGGTCGGCATGAATTGGTGGCAGGCCCTTCTCACCATCGGGCTCGGCAATATCATCGTCTTGGCGCCCATCCTCCTGAACGCGCACCCCGGGACCCGCTACGGCATCCCCTTTCCGGTCCTGGCCCGCGCCTCCTTCGGGACCTCGGGGGCCAATATTCCGGCGGTTCTGCGGGCGATCGTGGCCTGCGGCTGGTTCGGTATCCAGACCTTCATCGGCGGTGAGGCGGTCAAGACCTTCATCGAGGCCATCGCGCCCTCCTTCGGTCAGCTCGGCGCCGGGGTGACGATCCTCGGGCTCTCCATCCCCAGCGCGATCACCTTCGCCATCTTCTGGGCCCTCAATATCTTCATCATCTACCGCGGCATGAACGCGGTGCGGGTCTTCGAGAACTGGGCGGCGCCGCTGGTCTTGGTGATGGCCGCAGTGCTGATGTTCTGGGCGATCGGGCGGGCGGGCGGCGTCGGGCCTATGCTCGACCACCCCTCGAAGTTCAACACCGTGGGTGAGTTCTGGGCCGTCTTTGTCCCTTCGCTCACCGGCATGATCGGCTTTTGGGCGACCCTCTCCCTGAATATCCCCGACTTCACCCGCTTTGGCCGGGGTCAGCGGGAGCAGATGCTGGGACAGGCCCTGGGACTGCCGACCACCATGGTGCTCTTCTCGGCGATGGGCGTGGTGATCACCAGCGCCACGCAGGCCATCCTCACCGGGGTCGACGTCTCGAAGCTGTGGGATCCGGTCTTCATCCTGGCCCAGCTCACCTCAGCAGTCCCGCCGGCCGGGCACACCGTGCCGCTGATCGCCTCGGATGGGACGCGTCTCTTGGTGGCCATCATCGCGCTGTTTGGTGTCGGGGTGGCGACCGTCTCGGTGAACATCGCGGCCAACGTGGTCAGCCCGGCCAATGACTTCGCCAACCTCGCGCCGCGGCTCATCTCCTTTCAGACGGGAGGCCTGATCACCGGGATCCTCGGCATCTTGATCATGCCGTGGAAGCTCCTCTCCAGCGCCCAGGCCTATATCTTCAACTGGCTCATCGGTTACTCCGCGCTGCTCGGCCCGATCGCCGGGATCATGATCGTGGACTATTGGCTCCTCAAGAAGACCGAGCTCGACGTGCCGGAGCTGTATCGCCCCGGCGGTAAGTACAAAGGGACCAACCCCGTCGCGGTGGTGGCTTTGATCGTTGGGGTGCTGCCCAACGTCCCCGGCTTCCTCAAGGCCGCGGGCTTCACCGACCGCGCGCCGAACTTCTTCGACGATCTCTACGTCTACGCCTGGTTCACCGGATTTTTGATCGCCGGGGGTCTGTACTATCTCGGGATGAAGAAGCGAGCGGCGTAGATGCGGGCCTGGGCAGCGATGACGGTGGCCCTCGCCGCCTGGGGGCCGGCCTGCCGCGTCGAGGTCGGGGCGCCGGGCGCGGAGTCTCGTGGGTCCGGGGCCCAGGGTTCCGTGCCCCGGGGTGAGGTGTGGATCTACACCTCGCTCTATCAGTACGTGGTGGATGACCTCGACCGCTTGGTGCGGGCCCGCTTACCGGGCGTGGAGCCGCGCTGGTTCACCGGCGGCAGCGAGAAAGTATCCCAGCGCATCGACGGCGAGCTGGCCGCGGGAGCCACCCGCGCGGACGTGCTCCTGATCAGCGATCCCTTCTTCTTCGTGCGGATGAAGCGGGAGGGCCGCCTCCTCCCCTACGTCCCGCCCCGGGCGCTCCGGGTCCCCCGCGCGCTGGTCGACCCCGACGGGGCTTGGCTGACCTCGCGGGTGGCGGTCATGGTCCTGGTCTATAACCCCCAGAAGCTCGACCCCGCCGACATCCCTCGTACGTACCTCGATCTGGCCAAGCCCTCGCTCAAGGGGAAGATCATCTTCGGTGACCCCTTGGCCTCGGGGACCTTCTTCACCACCGTGGCGGTGCTCTCCGATAAGTATGGGTGGGACTATTTTCGGCGCCTCAAGGACAACGGCCTCATCAGCACCGGCGGAAACTCCGTGGTGATCGAGCGCGTCTCCTCGGGTGAGTATCAGGCCGGGGCAGTGCTGCTCGAGAACTTCGTCAGCGCCAAGAAGAAGGGTGCCCCCCTCGAGTACGTGGTGCCCGAGGACGGCGCGGTGCTCATCCCGGGCCCCTCGGCCATCTTCCAAAGCGCACAGAACCCGGTGGCGGCCAAGGCGGTCATGGATCTCATCTTCTCGGCCGAGGGCCAGGAGGTGATGGTGCGGGGCGATATGTATGGCGCTGACCCCAGCGCGCCGCAGCCGCTCCTCTCTCCGCCCTTCGCCGAGCTGCTTCAGCACACCATCCCGACGGACGCCGCGCTCTTTGAGCGGCTCGAGCCCAAGGCTCAGGAGATCCGGCGGAGCTTCCACGACATCGTGCAGCAATGAGGCGGCTGTTCTGGATCGCCGTGGCCAGCTTGGCCGTGGTCCTGCTCTTGGCCTTCGCGGTCTGGCCGCTGTGCTTGGTGGTGGCGCGCGCGGTCGGGCTGCCGGAGCACTTTGAGCCGAGCCGCCTGATCACGGCCTTCGCGGCGCCGCAGGCCCTCGCCGCGCTCCTCAACACGGTCCTCATCTCCACTGGCGTCACCGTGTTCGCGGTGCTGCTCGGCGCTCCGCTCGGCTTCGTGCTCTCGCGGACCGCGCTGCCGGGCGCGCGCCGCTTGAAAACCTACCTGACCTTGCCCGCGGTGGTCCCTCCCTACTTACTCGGGATCGCCTGGATCGATCTGGCCAACCCCCGCACCGGGCTCCTGAATGCAGCGGGGCAGATCGTCAATATCTACGGGATCGGCGGGATCATCTGGGTGCTCGGGCTGTGCTTCTATCCCTTCGTACTCTTGCCGGTGGCCACGGCGCTCGAGCGCATGGACGCCTCTTTGGAGGAGTCGGCGCGCGTCGCGGGTGCACCCCCGTTTACGGTGTTTCGGCAGATCACGCTGCCCTTGTCGCTGCCGGCCATCGTCTCGGGCGCGGTGCTGGTCTTCTTGGCGACGGCGGCGACCTTCGGAGTGCCTTATCTCCTCGGCACGGCCGGCGCGGTGCGGACTCCCGTGCTGACCACGGCGATCGTATCGGAGATCACCGTGGGCGGTCCCGAGTCGCTGGGGCGCGCGATGGCGCTCGGCGTCGGTCTCCTCTTGCTCTCGGTGGTGGTGGCGCTCCTCGGCGAGCTGGCGACTCGGGCCGAGCGGCGCTACGCGGTGGTCTCGGGCAAAGGCGCGCGGCTCAGGCCGATGCAGCTCAGGCCCGGGACTCAGCGCTGGCTTCTTCTCGTACTATGGGCGGTGGTGATCGTCGCGGTGGGTTTGCCGCTCCTCACCCTGCTCTGGGTGTCGCTCCTCAAGGCCTGGGGCGCGGGGCTCGGTCCGGCGAATTGGTCGTTCGACAACTATCGCCGAGTGCTCTTTCAAAACCACCAAACCCTCCCCGCGACCGGAGATAGTATGGTCCTGGCGGTGATGGCCGCCAGCATCGCGGTGGCGGCGGGCGCGACCATCGCCTATCTGCGCTCGCGGCGTCCAGGGCTCCTCAGCTCGGGGCTCGAAGCCTTGGCGAACGCGCCCTATTCGGTGCCGGGGACGCTTCTCGCGCTCGGGCTCCTTTTGGCTTGGTCTCGCGAGCTGCGCTTCATCTTCTTCGAGCGTCTGACCTTGGCCTTGGATCTCTTCTCGGGGGTAGGGGCGCTCCTCGTCGCTTATTCCACCAAGTATCTGGCCTTTGGGGTGCGGGTGGCCAAGAGCGGCCTGGTCCAGATCGATCGCTCCCTGGAGGAGGCCGCGCGGACCTCGGGCGCCTCGGCGCTCCGGACGGCCTTTGACGTGGTGGTGCCGCTGCTCTTGCCGTCGCTTGGGGCGGCCTGGCTCTTGGTGTTCCTCCCCGTACTATCGGAGATCACGATGTCGGTGCTCCTGGTGGGGCCTCAAACTCCAGTGCTCGGCACGGTGCTCTTCGAGCTCCAGTCCTATGCTGATCCGCCCTCGGCCGCGGTCGTGGCCGTGCTGCTGGTCGTACTCACCCTCGGCGGAAACGCCGTGCTGCGCCGCGCTACCGGCGGGAGAGGGGGATTCTGAGTGTCCTCCATACGTATCACCGGGATCGAGAAGAGCTTCGGGGCCACCCGCGTCTTGGCCGGGGTGGACTTAGAGGTCGCCCACGGGGAGTTCGTGGCGCTGCTCGGACCTTCGGGCTGCGGTAAGTCCACCTTGGTCCGCATCGTCGCCGGGCTCGAGCAGCCCGATCGCGGCGAGCTTCGGATCGGGGATCGCTTGGTCAACGGCCCGGGGGTCCACGTCGCGCCGGAGCAGCGGCAGGTGGGGATGGTATTTCAAAGTTACGCGGTGTGGCCGCACAAGACGGTGCTGGAGAACGTGCGCTATCCCCTGGAGGTGCGGGGCCAAGCCAAGGCCGCGGCGACCGCGGAGGCCGAGCGGATGCTCGAGCTAGTGGAGCTCGGAGCCCTGGCGGCCCGGCATCCTCATGAGCTCTCGGGCGGGCAGCAGCAGCGGGTGGCCTTGGCGCGAGCCTTAGTTGGGGCCCCGGTGGTCCTGCTCCTCGATGAGCCCTTGTCCAACCTCGATGCGCGGCTGCGGGAGGAGATGCGGCGCGAGCTCTCCGATCTGCGGCGGCGGCTCGACGTGACGGTGCTGCTGGTGACCCACGATCAAGCGGAGGCCTTGGCGACGGCCGATCGGGTGGCGGTGATGCGCGCCGGATCGATCGTGCAGGTCGCGCCGCCCGAGGAGATCTATCGCGCTCCAAAGAGCGCCTATGTCGCGGCGACCGTAGGGGCGCTCTCGGTGCTGGCGGTCCGCGCGCTCGAGACCCGCGATGGCCAGCGCTGGGCGCGCCTTACGGATGAAGTCGCGGTCCCGGTGGAGGCGGTGGAGGGTGAGGGACCCTGGGATTTATGGGTGCGGCCCGAGGCGATCCGGATCAGCCCCGAGGGCGTGCCGGCGGTGGTGGACGCCCGCGCGTTCCTGGGCGACCGGGTGGAGCTCCGCTTGCGCATCGGGGACCAGCTCCTGCGCGCGTGGATGCCCAGCGAGGGCGCGCCCCGGGTCGGCGAGGCGGTGTCGGTGGTGCTGGACCGGGCGCGGGTCGCGACCCGAGGAGGTACGGAGTGAGCGATCAAGAAACCCATTCGATTCTCTATTTCGGAGAGACCCGCGAGCACTGGTGGAACGAGGACTATCTGGCCTTGATCGCCGCGCGGACTCAGCTCGGCAGTCGGCAGCGTATCCTCGACGTGGGCACCGGCTTTGGGCACTTCGCCCGCGCGCTCCTCCCACACCTCCGTCCGGGCGTCACGGTCGTGGGCGTAGATCCCGAGCCGGTCTCGGTGGCCGAGGCCGAGCGCCGTACCAGCCGCTTCGTAAAGCTGCGCGGCCTCGACGCCCATCTCGACTTCCAGGTGGGGCGCGCAGAGTCGCTGCCCTTCGCCGACGCGCACTTCGACGCGGTGGTGGCGCAGACCGTACTTATCCACGTCGCCGATCCGGTGGTGGCCCTGGCCGAGATGGCGCGGGTGCTCGCCCCGGGCGGCCTGCTGCTCCTGGCAGAACCCAATAATATGGCGGGAAACGTGGCTCAGCTCATCGTGGGGCCCGAGCTCGATCTCGACGCCACCCTGCGCCTTGCCGCCTTCGAGATGCGCTGCGAGCTAGGGAAGGCCAAGCTCGGGCACGGCTTCAACTCCCTGGGCGAGTCCCTGCCGCGCCTCCTCGATCCGGCCTTGTTCGCGGGGGTTCGCGCCTGGCAGTGGGATCGAACCTTGGTGCTGCGCCCGCCCTACGCCTCCGCCGAGGCCCAGGCCGAGATCGCCGAGCGCCGAGACTTTCACCGCCAGGGGGTCTTCATCTGGCCCCGCGCTGATGCCGAGCGATACTATCTGGCCGGCGGAGGAACGGCGGCGGCCTTTGAGGCGGACTATCAGTTCGGGCTCGCGGCGGAGGGGGCCTGGCTCGCGCGGGTGGATCGGGGGGAGGTGGGGAGCCTGTCCGGCGGGGTGAACTATCTGGTGGCGGCGACGCGGCGGTGACTGCTGAGCAGCCTCTTGAGCTCGTCTCAAGAACCCGCACGCCTTGAACCGTTCGCGGTTCCCGTAGGGAACGGGGAACAGGGGACAGCAATCAGACCGGGGAATGGGAATGTGAACAGGGGACCGGGAAGTCGGACTCACTCGGGGGCGGCCGTCTTCGCTGTGGCTAAGCGGATCGCGCTCAACTCGTTTGCTTCGCGAAGCACCGCGGAGTGTCGTGATGGGGGACGAGGCCTAGGGCGGCCTAGGGCTCCTCCTTCCGGCCCTCCGCGATGCGAAGCTGGCCCGACTCGAACTCTGCGGTGCTGAGCCCCCCGGACTCGGGTGCGTCGTGCGCCACGCTGAGCTCGCCGCCCTCTCCCACGCCGAGGCGCTTTTGGATCGTGGCGATCGCGGCGACGCGCGAGCGCACGGAGTGACGATCGCAGTCGAGCTGGAGCAGCCGTTCGACCGCGGAGAGGGAGCCGATGGCCCCCAGCGCAGCGAACACAACCGCCTGCCCACGCGAACGCTCTTGGAGATGGGCCAGGAGCATCGGCTCTACCTGTTCCTGGCCCACGTACGCACAGGCTTGCGCCGTCTCTGGAGCGTCTGGGTACGAGGAGATCAGCGAGGCCAGCGCTCGGGTGCGCACCCGCGGCGCGGGGTCGTCCCTGGCGAGCGACAGGAGCCGCCCGGGGATTTCGGGGGTCAACAGCGACATGCGGCGGGCTACATCGAGCGCCAGCTCAATCTGCTTGATCAGCTTGTTGGCGGAGCTCAGGCTTCCAATCGTACACACCAGCTCTCCATTGACGACCTTCATGCCGAAGCTCATCGCTTGCTTGATCACCTCGCGCGTGGGGCGATCTAGCGCCGCGAAGGTCTGCACCTCGAGGTAGCTGCGGACAACGACATGTTCGTTGAAGGCGGAGTCTCCTACGTCCAGCTCAGGGTCGCGCAGCGGCACGCTGAGCACATCGAATAGGCCGGTGGGCTCTCTGGAGGCGAGGCCGAGCGAAGCTTCGAGGCCTTTCACCGTGATTGTCCGGTACACCTCGACCGCGAATCCGTCGCAAGAGCCTTCGATGCGAGGACCATTGTGGGCGTCGTCGACAAGCTCCAGGTACGGCGGCTGGGGCGTGAACTTCAGCCCGAAGTTCTTCGCGACCAGCGCCCAAGCTTCGCCTTGTTGCTTGATCCGGGACCGGTCGGCTCGCGCTGTCCCCCAGATGGTCAGCCCCAGCGCGCCAAGCCCGAATAGGAGAAGAACCCATCCCATTGTGCGGCTCCAGCCCAGATACGATCACCGACCTGCCCTGGACGGACCTCGCACCGCGTCGACGGCCCTCTTCACCTCGGTCACGGCCTTGGCCAGCTCTTGCACGGTCTGGGCGACGAGCAGGGTCGCGCCGAAGGCCACGCTGAGCTGGGTCGCGCGGCGGCCCCAGTCGCTCTGGAGCGCGGGGAGGAGGATGGGCTTGAGGGTCGTGACGACGTCTCCGATCATGAGGAGCAGCGTCGCACGTTCGCCAGGCGAGACGATACGGGGGCGTGTGCCTACCTTCGCGCGAGCACATAGGCGCGGCGGCTCGGGTGTTCGGCCTCCGCATAGGGCCCGCGGATGATGCGCTCGAGCGGGTTGAGGCCTGCGGTCTCGACGGCGGCGAAGAAGGCCACCTCAACTATTGCGCCCGCCAAGGCCTCGATAGGGGTTGACCCCGCTGAACGCCATGGGAACTCTCCGTCATAGCCATCGGAGGGTTTCGTGGCGCGACCTCGCGGTGCACCAACTGAGATATCAGTGTTCCAAGTCCTGCGAGGATCGCGAGGAGTCGTCGCAGCGGGATTGCGCTGGTCGATCAGTCTTGGCTTCGCGCTCGAGATTGCTTGTTGCTCCACCGGGACGAATCCGGTTCCTGCAGTGTGCACGGATGTCGTTCAAGAGGATGCCTGCGCTGACTTTGAAGGCGTCTGGGTTGGT
>Ga0268298_10006737_pt1 | contig 10339 bp, 7 predicted proteins | sample WWTPWeurt_MetaG_FD_194462 | JGI IMG/M metagenome (GOLD analysis project Ga0268298, IMG submission 194462) | Activated sludge microbial communities from WWTP in Nijmegen, Gelderland, Netherland - WWTP Weurt | ecosystem: Engineered > WWTP > Aerobic digester > Activated sludge | place: Netherlands... | reverse complement strand
AGGCGCCCGTTTTCTGCATCAAGGTTATTCCAGCCCAGCCGTTTGACGTGTCCTTATCGACGATCTCAAAGCCGGTACTCTCAATGACGGGCAAAAGCCGTTCAAGTTTCTCCAGCAGAATTCCAGCACAAATAACGCGCCCACCCGGTTTGAGAATTTTCGCGTAATCCGGCAGGAGAGCCATATTGTCCTCGCAAGTCAGATTAGAAAGTATTGTGTCGAACTTTCTATCTGCAACCAATTGCAACTCGCCGGTAAGCATCTCAATGCGCTTATCTACGCCATTGAGCTGAAAGTTATAGCAAGAATTTTCGACCGCGATCGCGTCGATCTCGACAGCAGTAATTTTGGCTTTATCGTTAAGCAGGGCTACGGCAATAGCCAAAATACCGCTTCCCGAGCCAACATCCACAACATCGCCAGGTTCTTCGAGGCGCTCGACGGCACCAAGGCAGTAGCGAGTGGTGGCATGCAAACCTGTTCCAAAAGCCATACCTGGATCGATGAAGAGGTGCTTTCGATCAGGATTTAGCTCGGTCGTTTTCTCCATCCACCAGGAAGGACAAATCTGAAGTTTTTCTCCAATATCAAAAGGATGATAGCCTTCTTTCCACTTCGTCAACCAATCTTGTTCTTCGAGAGCCACTATTTTCAGTGTTTGCAAGCACTCACCCAAATAATATTCTTCGAAGCAGGCGCGTAAGTTACGAAGCTCATTTTCAGAGAGTTTTTCCTTCTCGAAGGATGCGACGATTTTTACATTCTTGTCGTCGATCGGTTCAATCTGACAGCCCGTTGCACCGCACTGAATCATCAACCAGCTGCAGATGTCCTCTCGATCAACAGAAGTTTCGAATTCAGCCGTGGCCCAGACTTTCTTCGGCTTCGTTTCTTTCGTCATGTTAGCTCCAAACTAATAGTCGCCCTGCAAATGCAAGGTTCAAATCTATCAAATTGAAAGTCTACCTGGAGCCTAGTGGTCGAAACTGTCACTAGAATTTATTGATCATCTTTCGAACCTGCTGTTCCAGGTTCCCGCTACCGCCGTACTTCATTAGCTGTTTATTTAGCTGCCGCTGAAGTTCGGCCTGAATCTTTCCTTGAATACCGGCCGGAGCAGTTTGTCCCGGCATAAGCGGGTTTTGAGGAGCCAGAGGATTTTGTGACGTAAACAAATTCGGCAAGATACCGCCTACACCTGATTGTTGCGGCGGCTGATAGACGGACCCCGGCGAGGCACCCTGCAAAAGCGGATGACTGTTGGAATTCGGAGAAGGTAGAACTGCTGACGAAGGAGTCTGCTGCGGAGGCAGAAGTCCATTTGGTCCGAGATTACCGGCTGAACTGCCGGTACGATAATTGTCCGTATTTGAGCCGCTATTGCTGTTCGAACTCGAATAATTATTTGAACTGCCGTAGTTGTTTCCAGCACTGTCGTTGTCGCTGGAATTCCCATTACCTCCCGTGCTTCCACCGCTGTTCTTGCGAGAATTCTTAGCTGTACGAGCTGAATTTTTGTCGTCGACAAGATTCATTGCGCGTGCATCCTGTGCACGCATATCGCCGGAATCGTCAACGATCACAACGAAAGCCGCCCCGGTGCTGACATTCGTCATTGCATATGTACCTGCCGGCAATGTAGTGTTGCCTGCCTTGAACATGGAGATACTGCTGCCCCCGGCCGCCGAGCCATTAGCTGATCCGGAGCCGCTGCTCTCATCGTAAGTTCCTTGCTGCGACTGTAACTCTTGCTGTTGTTGCTGTTGTTGCTTCTGCTGCTGTTTGTTTTTGCCTTTATTAGCCTTTCCCGCCTCAGAGGGCAAGGAAAGTGAAGTAGCAAGAAGCACTGCCATCGCCGATGCAAATATCGAATTTTTCAGCATTAGACGTCCCCGGGAGCGACTGTAGATTCTTTGAAAAGACCTATGCATTTTGCTTACCCGTGCAAGTAAGTGTTTAGTCATGAACAAAGCAAGGAGGGAATAAGCTCAGCTTGTGGAACATAGAAACCACTACTTACCAGCACGTAATGAGTTAACTGACGTTTGAAACTGGCAAATGTTCTCGCAATGATTTTGGCGGCGACCATTCCGCCCAATCTTCTCGCGCCGACCAGTTCATGCGCCCAGTCGGCGGGGCAAACCAACTCCGGGACCACAACCCAAAACACACGCCCGTTTCCGACGACTAATTACTACAGAAGTCCATACGCTCGCCCACCTGGTTATCGCCCGGGTGATTATGCACGGCAAGCCTACATGCGCCAGATGCAGCAGGAGGAAGCCAAACGCCATCCAGAGCGCAGCCAGGCGGAGCAAGCAGGTGCTGTGCCGCAAAGCCAGAGGGCGGAGCAAGGAAGGCAGTTGCAGAGTGCCGTACAAACATATCTGGGCGTGCCGACTAAGGGCGACAGCACAAAAGGCTATACCTATCAGGATACTGTCAGCATAGACGGGATGAACAGGACTTTTCAGTGCCATTTGCCGCCTGGCTACAAAAGCCTGAAAAATATGCCCCTTGTTCTGGTTTTTCACGGACTTCAACTGAATGGTTCAATCATGATGTTTTTGAGCCAGTTTAACCCGGTCGCGGACAAGAATCATTTTGCAGTCATCTACGGTGACGGAGTAGGAAAAGCCTGGGACGACGGGCACGCAGGCAGAGGGATCGATGATGTCGGGTACGTCAATAAGGTCATCGACAAGGTAGCAAATACAGTCAGCATAGACCGTAAACGTGTCTATGCGTGCGGCATAAGCAATGGTGGCTATTTCTCCCAAATGCTGGCATGCGCCATACCGGACAAGATTGCCGCTGTGGGAGTGGTTGGCTCGACGCTCATGCAGCAAGCCGCTAACGGATGCCGTTCGAATCGTCCTATGCCAATCATGTTTTTCCTTGGCACTGGCGATCCCCTTATTGCGTGGGGTTCGTCTGGTTCCGGAACCGCAAGCGAAGAGCTGAATGAGCTTGTAGATATGGTCGGAGCCAGCAAATATGGCGGTGTCGACAGCGCCCTGGCAAGATTTGGTGGGCTAATGTCGGTACCCGACATGATTGAGTTTTGGACCAACCACAACCAGTGCGGATCGGCTCGTCCATATATCTCTAACGAACCGGACAGAGACCCAAAAGATGGTACACGCGTGAGGCGCGAAGCGTACGGTTCGATGGGAAGAGAAGTCATTCTCTATCGGATCGAAAATGGAGGTCACACCTGGCCGGGCGGCTTACCGTACGCTCCTTCCGGCATGGCTGGAAAAGTCAGCCAGGACATAAATGCGTCAGAGACGCTATGGCAATTTTTCAGAACACACTCTAGATAAAACCAGCCCAATCGCCAGGCGGCAAAAATGCCGCCGTAACGATTGCAGCTGTCGCTAGCTAACAGGACCTGCCGGCGCTGGTGCAAACTCAGCAGTCGGTCTGGATCCACGAGGTCCGCCATGGCCTGGTCCGCCGTGACGGAAGTGATGGCGTCCGCCGAACGAAGGAGCGAAGCGAAGCTTCTGTCTTTGCTCCGGCGTCAGTGTTTCTGCAAAATCGGCCTTGAATGCAATCATCAAGTTAGAGATCGAAGCCTTCAAATCGTTGATTTTCCCTTGTGCACTCATAATTGCAGAACGGTCGATAGACGGCTTGGTGAGCAGGTCTTTCAACTCGCGCTGGCTCTTAGCTAATTCGAGTTTTTTGGGTCCCAAATTATCTTTCAATGAATTCTTCATTGTGTAGAGTTTTTCTTTCTGAGCATCGGTAAGGTCGAGCCCGCCTTTGAATCCGCGATGATGACCACCGCACATTTTTCCTCTGCCGCCCGCCTTCTCAGCGATATTTGTCTGAGCTACCGATGTTTCCACCGCTCCCACTTGTGTGTCTGCAAACGCAGGTGCCGCCAGGGAAAGAGTGCTAACTGAAAGAACGAAAAGTTTCCTGAAATTCATGATGCAATTACTCCTTAATCGCACTAAGACTCACCGACTGGAAAAGGCATCCACAGTGGAGCTCTCCAAACTTCGGCGCAGCCATTTTTTGCTTACAACTGTATAGACGTAAGTTCCAGAAAAAAAGTTCAAAGAAAATCGCCGCCAAAACAAAAAATTTTGACAGCGACATATAAATATGAATATGGAGGGTCTAGAGTCGTGCTTGACCGCCGATTGTCGATCAAAGAGCAAGACGGAGCCACCGCCCCGTCTTTCAATGAGTTGTCCCGACTCTCAGATAGCGGCTATTTCTAGCCGTTGGAGTCAGACGAACCACCGCCCGATGCAGCAGCCTCTGCTTTCTTGTCTTTGAGACGCTTCCATGCCTTTGCCAAACCGATAATCACTAGCGGCATTGCAAGAACGCAAACCAGAACGAGCGGATCTTGAAATATCTCCATGTTGCTCCTCCACGAGCCAGACTTATTGGTATTACTACCCCGAACCCTCTATTGACTTCCAACGAGGCAATTGTCTTGGCCTCAGATTTATTCCCGGGTCACCGGTACCAAAACATAGTACCTCAATTTTTTTAACTTCCACGAATTACTTATGTACGGTCTGCGAATTCATTCAGTTGGGTGCGAGTAAGTTTTCTCCGTTCCAAAGATCAGTCACCATTGGTGGTGCATACAACAGTGCGCACGGCGTCAAGCTTTTGACTGGTCGGAGCAAATCCGCAAAACTCGCATTTACGATTGAATACCGCCAACTTAACGGTCGTCATCAATAGATTAAACTTTGACATATAAAGGATGAGTTTCTGATATCTTTGGTCCGTCCTGTCGCAAGGGAGTCTGGTCAGCCCGGCGATGGCAAGGGTTGCCGCTGTTACGCGGTACGACTGTGCCATCTCAGACAAACACTTTACAACCACGCCTGCCGCTCAGAGAACGTCAAAGCCAGCAGGTCTAAAAGAAACCAAGCAAAAGCAACAAATTAGCTGCTCACAGGAGAGAGAGAGAAAATGAATACAGCCAAACAGGTAGTCAACCCCCTGCGCGAACTGTCCTCACACGGGCAATCGGTATGGCTCGATTACATTCGCCGCAGCCTCTTGAACAGCGGCGAGCTCAAGCGCTTGGTAGAAGACGACGGTCTGAAGGGAATGACATCCAACCCTGCAATCTTCGAGAAAGCGATTGCAGGCAGCAATGATTATGCCGAACAATTGGCTGAATTGAAAAAAGACAGCAAACTCAAAGCGATGGACATATATGAGCACATCGCAGTTCAGGACATCCAAAATGCAGCCGATATTCTGAAGCCGGTCTACGAAAAGACGCAAAAACGCGACGGCTATGTGAGCATGGAAGTTTCTCCCTTCCTCGCCAATGATACCCAGGGCACCATAGACGAAGCAAAACGCCTCTGGAAATGGATCAATCGTCCGAACGTGATGATAAAAGTGCCCGCGACAAAAGAAGGCATTCCGGCAATTAAAGAACTGATCGGCGAAGGGATCAATATCAATGTGACCTTGCTCTTCTCGCAAGATGCATACGAAGCGGTTCACTGGGCATACATCGATGGGCTGGAAAAATACAAGAAGTCCGGCGGTGACTTGCACAACGTAGCCAGCGTAGCAAGCTTCTTCGTCAGCCGTATCGACACACTGATCGACAGCATGATCGAAGAGAAATTGAAAACAGCGCAAGGCGATGAAAAGGCCCTGCTGAACAAAGTAATCGGCAAAGTAGCAATCGCCAATGCCAAACAGGCATATCAGAAGTATTTGAACATCATCAAGGATGCACGCTGGAAAGAACTGGAAAAGAGCGGTGCTCAGACACAACGATTGCTCTGGGCCAGCACAAGCACAAAGAATCCGGCTTTTCCTGACTGCATTTATGTGGATGAGCTGATCGGCAAAGACACGGTCAACACCATTCCGCCCGCGACCTTCGACGCCTTCAGAGATCATGGTGTGGTCAAAAACACGCTGGAAGCCGATGTTGCAGAAGCCAACACGGTCATGGAGAACCTGGAAAAGGCGAAGATTTCCATGAAAGAAGTTACCGACAAGTTGGTCGTACAAGGCGTCGACCTTTTTGCCGACGCCTTCAAAAAGCTTCTGGACGCGGTGGAAAAGGCAAAGTCTTCGGAAAAGAAGACACTGATGAACGAGATGAAGTATGACCTCAACTCTGATATCCAGGGCAAAGTCGAGCAAGCAGTCAAAAACTGGCAGAGCAGCGACAACGCAAAAAAACTTTGGGAGAAAGATGCTTCCCTGTGGACTGGTGACGATGAGAGCAAATGGCTTGATTGGTTGAACATCATCGACGGGCAGTTAGCCGAAGTCGAGAAATTGAAAAAACTCTCCCAGGAGATCAAGGATGCGAAGTTCAAATATGCTCTGCTCCTGGGAATGGGCGGTTCGAGTCTTTGCCCGGATGTTTTGCGAAGCACTTTCCCCAAACAGGAAGGCTATCCAGAACTTCATGTGCTTGACTCCACGGATCCGCAACAGGTGAAATCAGCCGAAAAGGCAATTGATATAAAGCAAACGATTTTTATCGTTTCATCGAAATCAGGCACGACCCTCGAGCCGAATATTTTCGAACAATACTTCTGGCAAAAAACCGTTGAAGCTGTTGGAGAAGAAAAAGCAGGAAATCACTGGATAGCCGTTACAGACCCGGGCTCAAAACTTCAAGCACTTGCCGAGAAGAAAAGATTCCGTCACGTCTTCCTGGGTCTGCCTGGAATCGGCGGACGTTATTCGGCCTTGTCCAATTTCGGAATGGTACCGGCTGCGGTGATGGGCCTGGACGTCGCCAGATTTCTGGAGAGCGCCAAGGTTATGGCACAGGCTTGTGCTGCTACCGTGCCCGTAAAGGAAAATCCGGGCATTGTCCTGGGTCTCATAATGGGTGAAGAAGCTTGCGCAAGCAGAGACAAAATTACGATTGTTGCTTCTCCGAAAATTCGTGACCTGGGCGCATGGCTGGAACAGTTAATCGCCGAATCGACCGGAAAATCGGGCAAGGGCATCATTCCCGTGGACAGGGAAGCCTTGACCTCAACCGACAAATACAGCGCCGATCGACTCTTTGCCTACCTGCGTTTTACACCGGAAGCAGACGCTAAACAAGACAAAGACATTGAAGCACTGAAGAAAGACGGTCGGTCTGTCGTGACTATTTCGGTCGCCGACATCTACAACCTCGGTCAAGAATTTTTCCGCTGGGAAATTGCCACAGCCGTCGCCGGTGCGACCCTGAAGATCAATGCCTTCAATCAGCCGGACGTAGAAGCAAGTAAAGTTGCCTCTCGCGAACTCACGGAGGCTTACGAAAAGAACGGCAAGCTGCCGGAAGAAAAGCCATTCTTCGAGGCAGAAGGGATCAAGCTCTTTGCTGACGAGAAAAATGCAAAAGAAATTGAAAAAGGTGCGGGTGTCGAAAAGACACTTGTCTCATTCATCAAATCTCACTTCAATCGTATTGGTGAGCACAACGACTACGTAGCGTTGCTTGCATACATCGAGATGACCACAGCTCACGAAGACGAATTGCAGCAAGCAAGATTGGCAATCAGAGACAGAAAGAAAGTGGCAACTTGCCTTGGCTTCGGTCCCCGCTTCTTGCACTCGACAGGTCAAGCCTACAAGGGCGGGCCTAACAGCGGCGTCTTCATACAAGTCACCGCCGACGATAGCGAAGAATTGCCTGTTCCGCAGCAGAAATATACATTCGGCGTAGTCAAAGCTGCTCAAGCTGCAGGTGATCTAAAAGTACTCAATGACAGAGGCAGAAGAGCCCTGCGCGTGCATCTCGGAAAAGATGTCGCTAAAGGTCTAAAGACTCTGACTGCCGCTGTGAAGGAAGCATTGAAGTAACTCAACGGCCCTTGTTTTTGTCCCCATAAGAAGGAATAACTTCATGCAATTAGGAATGGTCGGCTTAGGTCGGATGGGCGGCAACATGGTTCGCCGCCTGATGGCGGGTGGACACGATTGCGTTGTCTACGATCGCAATCCCGAGCCAGGCAAAGAACTGGCGAAGGAAGGTGCTACTGCAGCATCGGACTACAAAGATCTTGTTTCAAAGTTGGCAAAACCAAGAGCTGTCTGGGTAATGGTTCCATCCGGAAAGATTACCGAAGATGCGATACAAGAACTTTCCGACATTCTCGAGCCCGGCGATACCATCATCGATGGTGGCAATTCTTACTTCAAAGATGATGTACGCCGCGCTCACATGCTGAAAGAAAAAGGCATCACTTTCGCAGACTGCGGAACAAGCGGTGGTGTCTGGGGAAAGGAGCGCGGCTACTGTTTGATGGTAGGTGCCGAAAAGCAGGTGTTCCAGCGACTGGAGCCAATATTCGCGACACTGGCACCAGGTGAAGGCGACATACCGCTGACGCCAGGACGAGAAAACAGCAAAAATAGCGCCGAGAAAGGCTACATTCATGCCGGACCAGTCGGCGCCGGTCACTACGTAAAAATGGTGCACAATGGCATCGAATACGGTTTGATGCAGGCGTATGCGGAAGGATTCAGCATTCTTGCCAGTGCAGACTCAAAAGAGTTGCCTGAAGACATCCGTTACGACATCAATGTCGCCGACGTTGCAGAGGTTTGGAGACGCGGCTCCGTAGTCGGCTCGTGGCTTCTGGACCTCACATCCATGGCTCTTTCAGAAGATCAGGAACTGTCGAACTACACAGGATTCGTGCAGGATTCTGGCGAAGGGCGATGGACGATCCAGGCAGCAATCGAGCAAGCAGTGCCGGCAGAAGTTCTTTCGGCGGCATTATATACGCGCTTCCGCTCCAGACAAGAACAACCGTTCGGCGAACGATTGCTTTCAGCTATGCGCTTTAAATTCGGCGGGCACCTGGAATTGAAAGCAAACAGCAATATGGAACGTACACCTGCGAAATCTGGAGCATCTTAGGCGTTTACTGAGACTCTGGTCGGACAGTCTGCAGCTGCCCGTGCGCAGGTTTGTCAACAAAGTTAGTGACGCAAGCGTTCAACAAAAGAGGATTGAAAATGGAAAAGGCAATGTTTGGTGCTGGTTGCTTCTGGGGAGTCGAAGAAGCTTTCCGCACTATGGAAGGAGTCAAGGACACCAAAGTCGGATATAGCGGCGGAGCGACCGAGAATCCGACTTATGAGCAGGTTTGCACCGATCGCACCGGTCACGCCGAAGTGATTTATATCGAGTTCGATCCGGCAGTGGTCTCGTACGAACAACTTCTCGACAAGTTTTTCACCATTCATGACCCTACTCAAGTAAATCGCCAGGGTCCGGACGTCGGCAAGCAGTACAGAACAGCTGTGTTCTTCTATTCGCAGGAGCAGGAGAAAGCAGCCCGAGAAAAAATCGAGCAATTGGGCAAATCAGGCAAGTTTCGAGCGCCAATTGCAACGGAAGTCACGGCGGCGGCCAAGTTCTATCCTGCCGAGGAATATCACCAACGATATTTACAAAAGCGCGGTGTCAATGTTTGCCATTGACATGGCGCCTGTATAATGTGCACTCATCTGTGGACTGTCTGGGTAGTCCCAAAAATGGAGGAAAGAGCTCATGTTGAGCACGGCAATTAGCCAAATGAGACGCTTCAAAAAGCTGGCTTTGAGTTTTACTTTAGGCTTGCTTGTGACAACAGCAATCGGATTTGCTCCCTCTGTCGCTACAGCCGACACTGTGCAAAATCCGGCCTTCGATAAGGCTGTTCAATCGATGCAAGCGAAAAACTACAACGATGCCATCAAATCGTTCGATGAAGCGATTGGCTTGCAAGAAACCAATGCCAAAGCTTACAACCTCCGCGGACAATGCTTTTTCGCCCTCAAGCAGTACAAGCTTGCCGTCAATGATTTCGGCGAAGCGGTGAAATACGATGACGACAACGCAGAATATTATTTGTGGAGAGGTTCTGCCGAAGTCAAAGTCAATGACCATGTCAACGCTGTTAAGGACTTCGAAAAGGCGATTAACCTCGATCCGAAACTGGCAAGAGCGTACGCAGGAATGGGCGATTCGCTGAGAGCCCAAGGTCAAATCGATCTGGCACTTGCTCAGTACAACAAAGCACTGGCAGCTTCGCCAAAAGATGCAGAAATCCTCACGAAGCGCGCCGATGCGTACATTGATGCCGGCAATAATGACGCAGCAATCAAAGACTACAACTTCGCCATTCAAATCGCTCCGGACTATGGCACCGCTTATATCAACCGCGGCTCTGCCTTCAGCGGCTTGCAAAAGCCGGAAGATGCGCTCAAAGACTACGACAAAGCACTGGCGCTCGATCCTACGAATTCCGATCTGCTCAAGAAACGTGGGCATGAATATTTCAAGCTGAAGAATGCAAAAGAAGCGCTTGAAGACTACAACGAT
>Ga0268298_10006736_pt1 | contig 10340 bp, 8 predicted proteins | sample WWTPWeurt_MetaG_FD_194462 | JGI IMG/M metagenome (GOLD analysis project Ga0268298, IMG submission 194462) | Activated sludge microbial communities from WWTP in Nijmegen, Gelderland, Netherland - WWTP Weurt | ecosystem: Engineered > WWTP > Aerobic digester > Activated sludge | place: Netherlands... | reverse complement strand
TGATGAAATTAATTTGCGTACGTGCTGCCTGACGCCCTTCTTCTTCACCAAGAACAGCAAAAATTCCCTGTACATTTTTAATCAGTACATTCTGGTACTCCAGTGCCGAAGGCATAATATGATTTTTAGCCAAATCCCCCATTACTCTTGCTTCAATTTGAATTTTGAGCATATAATTTTCAAGCTCAATATCATGTCTCGCTTCCAACTCAACTTCAGACAAAATTCCAAGTTTGGTGAATAACTGCTTGGTTTCTTTTTTATGCCAAATATCTAAAGCTCTCGGCGTATCTTTCACATTGGACAATCCTCTTTTTTCTGCCTCCTTTACCCACTCTTCTCCATAACCATTTCCTTCAAAACGAATTTTTTTAGAAGCTTTTATCAGTTTCTGCAGTTCCTTCAAAATGGCTTCATCTTTTTTCTCTCCTTTTTCAATTTCTTTATCAATTGTTTTTTTGAATTCAATCAACTGATTTGCGACAATGGTATTCAAAACAGTCATGGCATGTGCACAGTTTGCTGATGAACCAACAGCGCGGAATTCAAATTTATTTCCCGTAAATGCAAAAGGCGAAGTCCTGTTTCTGTCAGTATTATCCAACAGCAATTGCGGAATTTTTCCAATATTTAATTTCAATTCTGTTTTAGCTTCAGGTGTCATTTTACCGGCAGAAATGCTCTCTTCCAAATCATCCAGCATTTTTGATAATTGAGTACCAATAAAAACAGAGATAATTGCTGGAGGCGCCTCGTTTGCACCTAACCTGTGATCATTACTTGCTGATGCAATGGATGCTCTCAATATGTCGGCGTTATCATGAATTGCCTTTATCGTATTCACAAAAAAAGTAAGGAACTGCAAATTTGATTTTGGATTTTTTCCAGGTTGTAATAAGTTCACTCCGGTGCTGGTTCCTAATGACCAGTTATTGTGTTTACCAGAACCATTTACACCTGCAAAAGGTTTTTCATGAAGCAATACTCTGAAATTATGCTTGCGTGCAATTTTTTCCATCAGATCCATTAATAACAAATTGTGATCGTTGGCTATATTAACTTCTTCAAACATTGGGGCGCACTCATATTGGTTCGGCGCAACTTCATTGTGACGAGTAGTTACCGGAATTCCAAGCAAATGAGACTCATACTCAAATTCACGCATATATTCAGTCACGCGATCCGGTATAGAACCAAAATAGTGATCTTCCAATTGCTGACCTTTTGCAGGTTCATGACCAAACAAAGCACGGCCGGTCATTTTTAAATCAGGTCTTGCCTCATATAAAGCGGCATCAACCAAAAAGTATTCTTGTTCCCAGCCTAGTGTTGCTTTAACATTGGTCACATCTTTGTCAAAATACTCACAAACATCTTTAGCTGCACTTTCTACGGCATGCAGTGCTTTTAGTAAAGGCATTTTGTAATCCAATGCTTCACCTGTATAGGCTATAAACACAGTTGGAATACACAACGTTTTTCCTATTACAAATGCCGGTGAAGAAGGATCCCAAGCTGTATATCCGCGGGCTTCAAAAGTATTTCTTATCCCTCCATTAGGAAATGACGAAGCATCCGGTTCTTGCTGAACCAACATATCGCCTTCAAAACGTTCAATGGCTTTACCTGCTCCAATTGGTTTGAAAAAACTATCATGTTTTTCAGCCGTTGAACCGGTCAGTGGTTGAAACCAGTGTGTATAGTGAGTTGCTCCTTTGGTAATGGCCCAATCTTTCATTGCCGTTGCAATTTGATCTGCAACTGAACGGTCTACCAGCGTACCAAATTGAATTGCTGATTTTACAATTTTATATGCCGAATCTGTCAGGCACTCTCTCATTTTATCTAAATGAAAAGTATTCTCCCCATAAAATTCAGAAACTCGTCTTTTTAACTCAGGCATTGGTTGTGATTCCCTGGTCAAAACTTCTTTGAGCGCATCTCTTCTAATTGTAGCCATATTTTAAATATTTTAAATATTTTGAACTTTTTTTGGCAAATCTACATAATTTTTAAGGGTCAAACCGGAATAATTATGATTTTATTTATAAACAACCCTATTTTTTTTAGGGGTATAATCAGAATAACTCGAATTCTTCATTGTTTTTTTTGTATTCAGAATGCAGACACGACATATTGTCTTAATAAATTTGAAATTCAAGCCATTTAGGCAGTCTTTTTACTCTGGCAAAATAATTGAAAGGTTTAAAACAGATTTAAAAACGAATTTAATATGTTAGCACTTAAAAAAAGATCAGAATTCCCAGTATGGGGAGACATGTTTGGAAACATTTTTACTAACGATTGGTTAAATTTTCCACAAAATTACAAGGAACAATTCGGAACATTTCCAGCTGCCAATGTGAAAGAATCCGATAAAGAATTTACCATTGAATTAGCTGTTCCTGGAAAATCAAAAGAGGATTTTAAAATCGATCTGGATCAAAATCTACTTACAATTTCTTCAGAACAAAAAGAAAATAAAGAGGAAAAAACCGAGAATTATACACGTAAAGAATACAGTTATCAATCTTTCAGAAGATCGTTCAGACTTCCCGAAACAGCAGATGAACAAGAAACATCGGCAAATTATACAGATGGAATACTGAAAATAGTAATTCCAAAAAAAGACTCTAAAAAACAAAGCGCAAAAACCATTACCATTTCATAATTAAGATTTCATAGTTTGGGTTAAGTGACGGCCACTTCTGCAGCAATGCAAAGGTGGTCGTCTTTTTTAGACATAAAAAAACCGCTCAATGGTTGTTGAGCGGTCTCATTATTTTTTTTATAACTACTGAATTGCTTCTACTTCTTCTTCTAATTCTTCTAACCCCTCTTCCAGTTCATCAATTCCCTCAAGAACGGCATCATTCAATTCTTCTTCCAACTCAGCGTTCATCTCTTTTTCCATTCTGTCCAGTTCATTGGCAATAGTTTCAGTTATGATACGCAACGAGTTTTTTGAAGCATCGGTCATAACAAATTTAAAATTACCGCCTTCCAGATTTGCTCCGCCTGAAAATTCACTAAATAATTTTACAAAAGGTTCTGCATCGTTCAAATCTTCCATACCTCCAATACTTGCAAAATCAACGTAAATCCCAAAAGGATTTGCGGCAATCAAGTCTTTTCCTTTCGTGATTGACACGGTCGATTTTGAAAGAACTTTATTTGCCCAGGCGCTATCGTTCGAAGCAAACAAAACATCACCGTCCATCAGAACAAACGCATCGCCCATGTTATAAACACCGTTTGGCATTTTTAAACTATCCGCCAGCATTTTCTGAACAATTGCCGGATTGGAAATGCCGAGAGCAATAGCAAACATTGGAACATTTTCGGTATCAGTATATGGTTCTCCATAACCAAAATCATATGTCTGTTCTAAGGTTTCAAAGCGATCAATGATGTAAATAAATTCACCGGTTAATGATGATTTAGCGTCGTCAACAGTCAAGCCAATTGCTGTTAATTCATCTTCCATATCTGTATACACGTCTTCTCCCATGTTCTCTTTCAGGTAATCAAAGAACTTTCCAAACTCGATATTGTAACCTCCAGCAAGTATTGGATTCGCTGAATTGGAATAGGACATAAGTTTATCGCTGATTCCTTTATCCTGAATAAAAGACAAGCTCTCTTTAACTTTGTCAGAAAGATGATTGACAAACTCGAGTTCAATACTTCCGTCTTTAAAGTTTAAATAGATTTCTGAAGTAACACCTTCGTAAGTTTCTTTCATACCCGCAATTTCTTCAGACGATTCTCCCATCATATCTTCCATGAATCCATAGAACCCTTTTCCATCATAGTACATTGAAACATCTGATTCTTTTTTCAGAAAATCGGCATAAGTAGTGTTAACTTCTCCCTCGTCGGCTGCTTTAATAAGTTCAACCAGTTTGTTAACAGCTTTGTCTCCGCCACCGCCACTATTTCCACTCAGCATTGCCATAAAATCCATTGGAATATTGGTAATCATTGCGATATCTTCTGTCCAAACTACAGCATAGCCATCACTTTCTTTTATCGCAGTTTTCATTCCTTCTTTTTCAACGATGGTAGCATTCGCTTCTTTCTCAATCAGCTCCACAAATTTCTTTTCATCTTTCACTTTGAAAATCCCATAAAAGCTTGGCTGAAAAGATTCTCCCTTGCCCATTACTATTTGTGATTTCACTGAATAATCAATTCCAGTCACTGATTCATCAATAAAGAAAGAAAGCACCAGTTCATAGGTAAAAGGTAATACTCCATCCATCACACCTGATTTATCCATCAGGTTTTGAGGTGTCATTGACATAATCAAAAACGGCGAATCAATTTTTCCGATTATAGCCGCAACTTTATCTTCACGCGTTCTTTCAGAAGAACATCCGCTCCCAAGCGCAACAACAAAAAGTGCCAGAACAGAACCGGCAATCATTTTTCTAATTTTCATAGTAATTATCAAGTTAACAGAGGCAAAGGTAATTAAAACTTGGTTGTTTAGCACTCATAAAAAAAGCTAAAGTCATCCTATCTTTGTTTTCGTGCATACCATAGAACCATACTATAACTGGCGGGGCTTTTATATTGCCTCTGAAGATATCCAGTCTCCTTTTTACGAGAGAGAATATAGTGAATTTGAATTTACTGATTCTATCTATAACTATCTTATCCATCCTCAGTGGGACAATATTGGCTCACCTACCCTGTTCATAAAAATTCTGTTCGCTGATTATGATGAAGGTTTTTGTGTAATCGAATTGTTTGGTGAATGGAATGATGCGGTTGAAAATGATATCATGACATTAAAACGTGAAATCATTGAGCAATTAATGGAAAACGGAATTACAAAATTTATTCTTATCGCTGAAAATGTTCTGAACTTTCATGCCTCTGATGATTGTTATTATGAAGAATGGTTTGAAGAAGTTGAAGACCAGAGTGGTTGGATTGCATTGATGAATGTCAGAAAACATGTGCTTGAAGAAATGCAGACTGAAGATCTGGATCAATATTTTATTCAGGGTGGAGATCTTGAAAAAATGGAATGGCGAACGATGAACCCAAGACAGTTTTATCAGGCGGTTTCAACCTACGTATCAAAACGATTAACTTAGTCTGAGCTTTTCTGCAACTATCTTATCAATCGGAAATGTAAATCTGGATTCATGCAAATCTTCCAGATTTAATAACTCAACTTTCATATGATACGGTTCGTTAACAATTGACTGATTCCCAAAAAGAAGCATATTCTGTAAGTCTGATTTTGTTTCTACCAGATAATAAAAACTGATCAGCTGCTCGCTGGCATTAAATGCTGAAATCTGCAGAAAATCATTTACGTAAAACAATTCCCCTACTTCAATCCCTATTCCTAGTTCCTCTTTGAATTCACGAATAAGACAATCTTTTAATCCTTCTCCTTTTTCAAGTCCGCCGCCTGGAAATTTAGTCATGTTGATTCCTTTGCGATGTTCATGCGTAATCAGCACCCGATCATCAGAAATCAAAAGGCCATATACACGTAAATTGAAGCTGGTTACCTTCATGCGACGAATTTACTAATTTAACCTCTTCAGACATACTCTCAAAGGTTCTGTTCCAATGACATTCATGAGCATCAGAAAATCTGACCACATTGTGCATTTCTTTCATTATACAAATCTTATCTTTGAGACACAAATTATCTCACCATGGCAGTAACAAGCAAAGAACTTGATTTCAATAAAAATGAAGATGCAGTGAAACTTCTGATTTCAGAAATGGAACAGAAACTAGCTAAAATATATCTGGGTGGAGGAAAAAGCAGAATTGAAAAACAGCACGAGCAGGGAAAACTTACGGCACGAGAACGAATTGAAAAATTAATCGATCCGGGGTCAAGAACGCTTGAAGTTGGAGCTTTTGCCGGAGATGGTATGTATGAGGAACATGGCGGATGTCCGTCAGGCGGCGTAGTGGTTGTGATTGGTTATGTAAGTGGCAGGCAGTGTATTATTGTTGCAAATGATGCAACTGTAAAGGCTGGTGCATGGTTCCCTATTACCGGCAAAAAGAATTTACGCGCACAGGAAATTGCGATGGACAATCATCTGCCTATTATTTATCTGGTTGACAGCGCAGGAGTATTTTTACCCATGCAGGATGAAATTTTTCCGGATAAAGAACATTTTGGAAGAATTTTCAGAAATAATGCAGTGATGTCGTCCAGAGGAATAACACAAATTGCTGCAGTGATGGGATCATGCGTTGCAGGTGGGGCTTACCTTCCGATCATGTCAGACGAGTCATTGATTGTAGATAAAACAGGAACCATTTTTCTTGCAGGATCTTATTTGGTTAAAGCCGCAATTGGAGAAACAATTGACAACGAAACGTTAGGAGGAGCAACAACTCACACTTCTATCAGTGGTGTTTGTGACTACAAATGCGCAAATGATGAAGAATGTTTAAAAACCATTCGTTCACTCATGGATAAAATTGGTGAAAAAGAAAAAGCAGGATTTGACAGAATTGAATCAGCCAAACCAAAAAAAGATGAAAAAGAAATTTACGGAATTTTTCCAAAAGACCGGGCAAAACCATACAACACTTACGACATAATTGAAAGGCTTGTAGACAACTCTGAATTTACAGAGTATAAATCTGACTACGGAAAATCAATCGTCTGTGCATATGCACGCATTGAAGGATGGAGTGTTGGAATCATTGCCAATCAACGTGAGGTTGTAAAAAATGCAAAAGGTGAAATGCAATTTGGTGGGGTGATCTATACAGACTCGGCGGATAAAGCAGCTCGATTTATCATGGTTTGCAATCAAAAAAATATTCCGCTCGTTTTTCTGCAGGATGTAAGCGGATTTATGGTTGGATCAAAATCAGAACATGCAGGAATTATCAAAGACGGAGCAAAGATGGTAAATGCCATGGCAAATTCTGTTGTTCCTAAATTCACCGTTGTAATGGGTAATTCATATGGAGCCGGTAATTACGCAATGTGCGGTAAAGCTTACGACCCAAGATTAATTGTAAGCTGGCCAACCGCTGAACTTGCAGTAATGAGTGGTGCATCAGCAGCAAAAACGTTGTTGCAAATTGAAGTAGCTTCATTAAAAGCAAAAGGTGAGGAAGTGGATGATGCAAAACAAAAAGAATTGTTCGATAAAATCAAATCCAGATACGACAAACAAATTTCACCGTATTATTCTGCAGCTCGCTTATGGGTAGATGCCATTATTGATCCGCTTCAAACACGTAAGGTAATTTCCATGGGAATTGAAATGGCAAATCATCACAAGGCTGATCAGCGTTATAATGTAGGGGCTATTCAAACCTGATCATGACTCGAGGCGTATTCATTATTCTGGCAACACTTGCTTTCTTAATCGTACTGGATTCATTTCTCGGAGGATTTTTATTGCCGATCCCTTTTGAAATCACCTTTTTCGTTGCTGTTTTCCTGACCTGGATTCTTCCTGTTTTTTTGTTAGCAAAAGTCAAAAACGGAATCAAGATTTATTTGAAGAATTTACTCGCAGCACTGCTGATTTGCGTGGGATTTTACTTTATTGCTGCTCCGCTGAAGAATGATCCAAACGACTGGAAATCGAATCTTGCGGGAATTGAAATCATGTTACTTTCGATGATAATTTTTATCATTTGGGGCTGGATACTTTTGTTATACGCGGGAATAAAAAGATTCAAATAATTTAATCCTGTTTTTTCAAAAAAGGGATATTTATTCACCTCGGGGATTAACAAAAGCTAATATTAAAATTATACGCCGTAATAAATTTTCTTGGAGAACATGATTCAACATCTGATATTCATCCAATTCAAGACGTTAAGTTTAAGTACCAATAATTTTAATTCTTCCGTTCAATCTCCCGCAAACTTTCCATCTTTTTGCGTTTCATAAATGCGTTGATATCTTCAAGATGTTCTTTCACGCGTTTGTTACCAAATTCGAAAACTTTGGTGACCAATCCACTCAAAAAATCACGATCATGAGAAACTAGAATCAATGTGCCATCAAAAGCCAGCAGTGCGTCTTTCAACACATCTTTGGTTTTCATATCCAAATGGTTTGTGGGCTCATCCAGAATTAACAAGTTATATGGCTCCAATAATAATTTCAGTAATGCCAGTCTGGTTCTTTCACCACCTGAAAGAACTTTTACTTTTTTAGTCCAGCTTTCTCCACCAAACATGAAAGCCCCTAGCAGGTCTTTCACTTTTGTTCTAATTTCACCAACTGCAACGTCATCGATTGTTTGCCATACAGTGAGATTTTCATCCAGTTGTGCTGCCTGATCTTGTGCAAAATATCCAATCATCGCGTTATGGCCAATTGTGCAGTTTCCTTCAAAATCAATTTCTTTCATGATGGCTTTCATCATGGTTGATTTTCCTTCACCATTTTTTCCTACAAATGCAACTTTCTGTCCGCGTTCAATTACCAGATTTGCTTTTTGAAAAACGACATGATCTCCATAATTTTTTGACAGTTCTTCAACCACTACGGGATAACTTCCTGATCTCGGAGCAGGTGGAAACTTTAATCGCAGTGCAGAGGTATCTACTTCATCTACCTCAACCATTTCAAGCTTTTCAAGCATTTTAACGCGCGACTGCACCTGAAGTGTTTTAGAATAAGTTCCTTTGAAGCGTTCTATAAATTCAGTTGTCTCTGCTATAAATTTTTGCTGATCATCAAATTGTTTCTGCTGCTGTTCTCTGCGCTCTTTTCTCAGTTCCAGATAATGTGAATATTTTGCCTTATAGTCATAAATGCGTCCCATCGTAATCTCAATGGTGCGTGTTGTCAGATTATCTACAAATGCCCGGTCGTGAGAAATTACAATTACACCTTTGGCGTTGGAGATCAGAAATTCTTCCAGCCATTGAATAGATTCAATGTCCAAATGGTTGGTTGGCTCATCCAATAAAATCAAATCTGGTTTTTGTAATAATATTTTTGCAAGTTCAATACGCATTCTCCAACCACCGCTGAACTCTTTGGTTAATCTTGTAAAATCTTCCCGCTCAAACCCTAAACCTTTCAAGGTCATTTCAATTTCAGCATCATAATTTACTTCTTCAATCGCATAATATTTTTCACTCAAATCAGTGACACGCTGAATCAATTCCATGTAACTATCCGACTCATAATCTGTGCGGGTTTCAAGCTGACTGTTGAGTTCATCCATTTCCTTTTTCATATTGTTAATTTTTGAAAAGGCTTTGGATGTTTCTTCAAATACAGTACAATTATCTTCTGTCAGCAAATGCTGCGGCAAATAAGCAATTACGGCATCTTTTGGGGCTGATACTTTTCCTCTGGTTGGCTGACTAACGCCCGCAAGGATTTTCAACAACGTTGATTTACCTGCACCATTCTTCCCCATCAACGCAATTCGATCAGTATCATTAATTGAAAACGAAACATCGCTGAACAGATTACTGCCATTAAACATTACTGAAACCCCGTCAACTGAAATCATCTTTTTAAATTTTAGCGTGCAAATATACGGAGTTTTTAAAGGATCAGGAAAAATCAGTTATAATAAGGAATACGGTAAAATAATCTTAAAATTTTTACACTAACTTTTATTCTTAACCCCTTGTAAAACAACCTGTATCAAAGGAATGTAAAATCAAGGTTATATTTGTGTATCAGAGACTGGATTAAAATCAATATTTTAGTCTGTGCTCAGCGTAAACTGTAAATCAAAAATATCAATTGTAAAACCATTTTGGAGATGTGTTTTAACACTTGTATTTTCTTTCCACTTCTCATTTGGGCAAGAGTTTGCGGACACCAAATTTTATCTGGTTGACTCACTAAATCTTTCTGACATTTCAGAAGATGACCGGTTACTTATTGATACATCACTGCAGCATTTCCATCAATCAGCGCATGACACCACCGCCCTTGAATTTGTAGAGCATATTGTAGATGAATGCTGGAATGAAGATGTGTGGCCAAAATACAATCAATATATTTTTATTGAAGCAGGAAGACTGATCAAAAAAACAAATAATCCGGTTGAAATAAGAAAATATGCTTCTTTATTGGCCGGTGCAATAAGCAATCTGGGATACATCGCAGATAATGAGGGTAACATTCCGGGTGCATTAAACTATTATCATAATTCCCTTCAAGTTTATGAACGCATCAATGATCTCAGAGGATGTGCAACAGCGTTCAACAATCTGGGAGTGCTTTACAATTCGCAAGGCGATACTTCAAAAGCGCTCTACTATCATACGGAAAGTCTCAACCTGAAAAAGAAACTGGGGGATGAGCGGGGCATGGCTTTGTCATTGAATAATGTTGGAACTATCTA
>Ga0268298_10006735_pt1 | contig 10340 bp, 8 predicted proteins | sample WWTPWeurt_MetaG_FD_194462 | JGI IMG/M metagenome (GOLD analysis project Ga0268298, IMG submission 194462) | Activated sludge microbial communities from WWTP in Nijmegen, Gelderland, Netherland - WWTP Weurt | ecosystem: Engineered > WWTP > Aerobic digester > Activated sludge | place: Netherlands... | reverse complement strand
GTCTCGGGCTCGCTGGTGTCCTTTGCCTGGATCGACCCGATCTACGTCCTGGCCGCTCTGATGTCGGGCCTCTACGTCTCGGTGGAGCGCAAGCTGGCCGAGGAGCAGGGGTCGGGCGAGCTGGCGGGGACCGAGCCCGTGCCCGTGGTCCTGCCGCGTCAGGGTCGCGGAGGGTTGGCCCACCTGCCGGCGGGGGCCGTGATGCCCGGCCAGGGATTCCGCACGCCGCCACGCCGGCCCTGATGCGCCCCGTCCTCAAACGCGCGCTCGAGACGGCGCTCCTCGGGGCGGGCCTCGGCGCCATCGGGCGACTCCGCCACCGCCGTCGTCGGCTGGTCCTGGCCTATCACAACATCGTCCCGACCGGCGCCGCCCCGGCCGCGGACGCGTCCCTCCACCTTGCCCAGGAGCGCTTCGCCCGCCATCTCGACCTCCTCCGCGACCAGACCGAGGTGCTTCCCTTGCCCGACCTGCTGCGCGAGGGGCCAGGAGAGGTGTCGGACCGCCCGCGGGTGGCGATCACCTTTGACGATGCGTATCAGGGCGCGCTCTCGGCCGGGCTCGCCGAACTGCGGCGGCGGGAGCTTCCCGCGACCGTCTTCGTGGCGCCGGCCTTCGTGGGCGGGCACGGTTTCTGGTGGGACGAGCTGCCGGAAGGAGACGGCGCCGGGCAGTTTCGCGATCGTGCGCTGCGCGACTGGCACGGGCAGGACGCGCGCATCCGGCAGGCGGTGGCCGTCACCGGCGGGCGCGCCGCCCCGGCGCCGGCGCATGCCCGCTGCGTCACGGAGTCGCAGCTCGCCGCCGCGTTGGACTACCCCGGGCTGCACCTGGGCTCGCATACCTGGAGCCATCCCAACCTGGCTGCCCTCGACGAGGGCGCGCTGGCCAACGAGCTCACCCGCCCGCGCGACTGGCTGCAGCGCTACGGGGCGCGCGTCCTGCCCGTGATCAGCTACCCGTATGGCCTCAGCTCTCCCGGCGTGGAGCGTGCGGCCGCGGCGGCTGGCTACACCCACGGCCTCCGGGTCACGGGCGGCTGGATGCCTCCCGCGACGGGAAGCGCCACTCCGTACGCCGTCCCGCGGCTCAACGTGCCCGCCGGCCTGACGCCCGAGGGCTTTCGGCTGCGCCTGGCGGGGTGGTTCTGCTCGTGACCGGGACGCCGCAGCGGGTGCGGGTCCTGCACGTGGCCCTGGACCTCCACGCGGGTGGCCTGGAGCGCCTGGTCGCCGACCTGATCCGGCGCGGGGACCACGGCCGGTTCGAGTATCACCTGCTCGTGCTTCGCTTCCTGGGGCGGTTCGGGGAGGGGCTGCACCCCTATGCCACCCTGCACGTGGCCCCACCGATGGGGCGGCTCTCCATGCTGCATCCGGCGGCGCTGCGGCGGCAGATCGAGGCGATCGCTCCCGACGTCATCCACACCCACAGCGGCGTCTGGTACAAGGTGGCACGGGCCATCCATGGTCTCGGGCGGCCACCGCTGGTGCACACCGACCATGGGCGGGAACGGCCCGACCCCTGGCAGGACCGGCTGGTCGACTGGATTGCCAGCCACCGGACCGCGGCCGTGGTCGCGGTCTCGGACGTCCTGGCGGAGCAGCTCCGGCGCACCGTGGTGGCGTGCCCGGAGCGGGTGCGCACGATCCTGAACGGCGTGGACACCGAGGCGTACGCTCCCCGGCCCGATGACGGTGCGCTGCGGGGGGAGCTGGGTCTCGCGCCCGAGGTGCCGATCATCGGCAGCATCGGCCGGCTCGAACCGATCAAGGGCTACGACCTGATGGTGGAGGCCTTCGCGCTGCTCGCCCGTGAGGCGGGGACGCGCGGCCCCGCGCCGGCGCTGGTCATCGCGGGTGAGGGCGGCGAACAGGAGCGCCTGGCCGCCCGCATTGCCGAGCTGGGTCTGGGCCACCGGGTGTTCCTGCTGGGGTGGCGCAGCGACCCCGACCGGTTGTACCGGGCGTTCACGGTCTTCGCGATGACCTCGCGCAGCGAGGGGACATCGGTCAGCCTGCTCGAGGCCATGAGCTCCGGCTGTTGCCCCGTGGTCACGCCCGTGGGCGGGAATGGCGTGGTGCTGGGGCCGGCGCTGCAGCACCGGATGGTCGCGGGCCTGGCCCCGGAGGACATCGCGGCGGGCTGGCGCGCGGCCCTCGCGGATCCGGCGGCGCGCGCCACCGACGCCCGGGCCGGCCGTGCCCGGGTGGAACAGGCCTTCAGCCTCGTGGCCATGACCCGCGCCTATGAGGCGCTCTACAGCGGCGTCCGGTCGGTGTCGTCGCCCAGCCCCTGACGCTCGGCCGAGAACCCGCCCAGCAGGTAGGCATCACCGTCGGCGACCGCCCGGATCAGCTCTGCCTGCTTGCGCGCATCGAGGAACCGCTCGTCGTACTCGAGGTAGGCGAACCCCGGGCGCGCTGCCATCCGGGCGCGATGCTTCTCGAGGTAGGTCTCCAGGCTGCAGATGACACGGGCCGGGCTGCCGGCGCAGACCGAGTCGGGCGGCAGTGACCGTGACACCACGGAGCCCGCCCCCACGACCGTCCGGGGACCGATCTCCACGCCAGCGAGGATGATGCTCCGGGCGCCGATGTGGCAGGAGTCGTGGATGATGACCCGCCCGATCCGGGCGGCGTCGAGGTACTCGTCCATCTGGGCGTCGTGCGCCAGGATCATGCACTCGGGGCCGAACCCTGTGTAGTCCCCGATGCTGATCAGGAAGCAGTGACTGGTGTCGATGGACGTCGAGGCCGGCAGCAGCACCCCGCGGCCGATGTGCATCCCCTTGGCGCGGAGCGAGGCCCAGCGCCGGTGCAGCCGGGCCACTTCCAGGCGGGCCCGGGCGCCACGCAGGAGCCGCCAGACGATCCCGAGCATGTCAGGCTCCCTTGCGCCGGACGAGGGTCTTCAGGTGTTCGATCCGGGCCGTGCACTGGACCACGTGCGGCAGCGACTCGGGCAGGTCGAACCGCAGGATCCGGAACGGGCCCTCCGGGCCGGCGCGGAAACGGGCCGGGGTGGCATAGCCCGGGTCGCCGACCACCGCGCCGAGGAGGCCCAGCCGCGAGAGGATGGCGATCTCGCGGGCGCCGAAGTCCTCCGGACCGCCGTTCGGGTAGCAGTACACCGGCATGGGCCGGCGCACCTCCGCCTGCAGCCGGGTCCAGGACCCCGCCAGTTCCTCGGCGACCACGGCGTCGGTGGTGCGTGAGAGGATCGGATGGGTTACGGTGTGCGGGCCGAAGCGCATGCCGCCGTCTTCGCACCGCCGCGCCTGTTCCCAGCTCATCGGGGCGTAGGCCGGAGGTGCCGCCACCGGCAGCTCCACCTCCGCGTCGGTCGCCAGGCGCGCGATGGCCGCGTGCTTCTCGGGATCCGGGACCGACTTGCAGCGCACGGTGAAGTCCTCCTGGGCCGCCGCACGGGCCGCGGGAGAGTCGAGCGTCCACTCCAGCCGCCGGCCATTCAGGTCGACCCCGAGGGCGGCCCGCCGGGTCTGCTGGAAGACGAACTCGATCCGGTCCCACCAGAACCACAGCTGCCGGTCGAGGAAGCCGGTCGTGACGAACGTCGTCACCGGACAGTCGAACTCGGCAAAGACCGGCGCCCCGATCTCGGCCTGGTCGAGGTACCCGTCATCGATGGTGAAGACCACGGACTCACGCGGCACCTCGCCGCGGGCAAGTCCCTGGGCCAGGGCCTCGAGATCGAGGAAGTGATAGCGATCCCGCCGAAGGCGGTCGAGGACCCGCCGCAGCACCGGCACCGGGTAGCCGAGGGACCCGCGCTCCGTCTCGCGGAAGCGGTGCAGCATGAACACGGTGGCCGTTCCCGCGGTCACTGCCCGTAGGGGACGGGTGATCAGCGGGGCGGTCAGGGCGGACAGCACGAGGCGCTTGACGAAGGACACGCAGAGGCTCCTACACTGGGGAGGCGGGCCGGGGCAGCCCCAGCCGGTCGGCGAGCAACTGGAAGAGGGGCTCCGCCTGGGCCCGCCGGCTCAGGTGGGCCACGCCGGTGGGGCGGCCCGGCCGGCTGCCCGCGCGAAAGGCCCGCACGCGCCCGGCCAGCACCCGGGCCATGCCATCCACATCGTCGGGGGCCACCACGTCGACCCCGGACTGGTCCAGCGCCTCGGCGGTGGCGGAACCGGGCTCGGCGAGTGCCAGCACCCAGGCCTCGAATCGCAGGTACTCGTAGATCTTCGACGGGATTGCCAGATGGCTGTCCTGCGGAAGGCTGACGAGCATCGTGGCGCCGGCCAGGAACTCCATCGCCGCCTGCCGGGGTCGCGGCGGCCCGGTTGTGACGAAGGCCGAGATCCCCTCCTCCTGCGCGATGGTGCTCACCGGGACCCCGCCGTAGTTGTCCGCGTTGCCGATCAGCTCGATGCCGAAGTCCGCGGGGAGGAGCCCCGATTCCCGGATCACCCGGGCGGCCGCCTGGAAGAGGGGGCGTGGATCCCGGTCGAGGTAGATCGTCCCGGCATAGGCGAGCACGAACCGCGGCCCCGGGCGTGGGGCGGGCATGGGGTCCTCATCGTACCCGTTCATGACAGTCAGGATACGCTCGGCGGCGGCCGGGTACCGTGCCTGCAATTCCCGCCGGGCGGCTGCCGTGTTGGTCACCACGAGCATCGCCTCGCGCACGGCCCGGGGTTCGAAGCGCCCCGCCATCCAGTACACGACCGGACTGGCGAGGTCCTCCGGCAGGCGATTCACCAGGCTCCACGGGTCGCGCATGTCCACCACCAGCGGAAGACCGGTGCGCGCGGCGAGGCGCCGGGCCGCCTCGTGCACCATGTGTGGCGGGCCACAACTGATGATGGCGCGATGCAGCCCCGGCTGGATCAGGCGCTGCGCCAGGGTGGCCGCCGCGAGGCCCCAGTCGAGTTCGGCGAGATTGGTGCGCAGCGCGAAATACGCGCGGAGCCAATCCCGGGGCCGGCTCAGGCGCCACCGGACCTCGTCCCGCGCGTAGGAGCCGCCCCCCCGAGGGGCCGGACCCGCTGGCGCGGGGTCCCCCGGGGCGGGCGGGGGCGCGGGGCGACGGGTGCCACGAACGCTGCGCGCGGCGCGGGCGGCGGCGTTCTCCAGCCGCTCCATCCAGTGGGTCCGGAGCGGGACGCCGAAGACGCGCGTGTCTGGCGGCAGCGCCGACAGCCGCGCCGCGTCCGGTGCGTCCAGGCTGGAGGGATGGACCGTCACCACGTCGAGGCCCCAGCCATGCTCCGCGGCGAGGGGGGCGAGCATCTGCCAGCGGAGCCCGCCCACGGACTGTCCCGGGGGGAAGTGAAAGCTGAGGAGCAGCAGGCGCGGACGCTCAGGCGGCGGGACCTCCGGCCCCGCGAGCCGGGGCGCCAGTGACCAGCCCGTCACCGTCGGGCCCCGAGTCGCCGCGCCACGGCGGCGCGGAGGCGACGGAGGGTCCGCAGCACTTCCTCGCCGTACCCCCCCGAGGGCCGGCGGCCGTAGGTCTCGTAGCCCATCGCCGTCAGCACGCTCCACGCGCGCTTCTCGAAACCGATTCGCTGCCCCTCGGTGAGCCGCACTTTCCAGCGCCCGGCGTTGTCCTTGCGGGGCGGCTGGTTGAGCAGGGGCCAGAGGCCCTTCTTCTCCTCGGGGACCGAGCGGTCCACGTGGCGATGGTACTCCAGCATCGCCGGTGCCCACGCCACGCCTAGGAACCCGCACACCCGCTGCAACTGGCCGGCGGGGTCCTCGAGCAGGTCCTCGTAGCGGATCTCGAGGTAGCGCGACCCGAGCACCACCCCGAGGCGCCGCACCCACTCGACCTGTTCCCGCCAGCATTCGGCGCACTCGAACAGGTCCTGGATGCCGAAATCCTGCTGCTGCTGGGACAGGCAGGCGTCACGGCCATCGCGGATGATGTGGAGAATCCGGCACTCCGGGAACCAGCGGTGCAGGCGATCGATCCGCTCCATGTTGCCGGGGTCCTTGTCCCCCCACAGCCGCTTGCCCTGCGCGGCCGCGTACGCCAGGTGGAAGGCGTCGATGATCCCGGGGTACCCGGGGTACCGGCGCCGGGACAGGATGGCCTCGGCCCCGAGCGGCGTCTGCCACAGCCGGATCCGCTCCTCGCCCAGGAGGGCGTCGACCAGGCGCCGCGCGTCCGCGTCGGTGGTCAGGTGCCCGAAGTCGGCCAGCCGGTCCTCGTACCGCGCCCACAGCCCGACCGTATCCAGCGGAATGGCGATCTCGGGGTGGTTGTCGAGCATCAGGCGCAGCAGCGTCGTCCCGCTGCGCTGGAATCCCACCAGGAAGAAAGGCTCGGTCACCGGCGCAGCTCTCCGACAAGGGCGCGGACTCCGGCGAGGCGCTCGCGGAAGCCCAGGATCAGGACCAGGACGTACGTCAGCGCGCCGACCCCCACGGCGGTGAAGAACTGGGCCGGGAGGCCGGTGCTCGCGGGCAGGAGGGCGCGGGTCGCGGCCACCATGGCCATCATGGCGGTGGCGGCGATCATCGAAGGGCGGATGGCCTCGGCCAGGTCGCTCAGGCGCATGTCCGTCACCCGCTGGACCGCCCGCAGCATGGGCCAGGTCACGAGGGGATAGCCGATGACCCACGCGCCCGCCACTCCCGCCAGCCCCCAGCGCGACCCGGCCAGGAAGAGCGGGAGCAGCACGGCCAGGCCGAGGAGATTGTAGCGCATGGCGCGCCCCGCCTCCCCCACGGCCTGCAGGGCGTGGGGGAGGGTGGAGGTGAGGGAGCGGAATGCGCCGTAGAATGACAGGATCGCCAGCGGCGCGATGGCCGGCCACCAGCGGTCCCCCATCACCACGACCACGAAGAGGTCGGCCACGCTGGCGAGGCCCATGGCCACCGGAAAGGTGAGCAGCGCCAGCCCCTCGGTGATCTTGAGGAGGTAGCGGCGCAGCTTGGGCCGGTCGTCCTGGACCGCGGAGAAGATGGCCGGCGTGACCTGCGAGACCAGCGCGCTGATCCGGTCCACCGGCAGGCTGGCGAGGGTCCAGGCATGCACGTACGATCCCAGCAGCACCTGCCCGAGTCGCTTGCCGACCACCGCGTTGTCGCCGTTGCTGTACCCGTACCAGGCCAGGCGGGCGACCATGATGTGCGTCCCGAAGGTCACCGCCGACGAGACCTCCGACCACCGGGCCGGCCAGCCCAGGCGGTGCGGCTTCCAGTACACCGCGAGGGCCATGCTGAACACGCCACCCAGCACCATGCCGCCCATGAGTGACCAGTAGCTGCCCCCCAGCAGGGCCAGCACCAGCATGCTGATCCCCGAGACGGCCTGCTCGCTCGCATCCAGCGCCGCGACCCGCCGGAACTGCATGTCGCGGGACATGATGGACTTCGGCAGGACCTTGACGGCCGTGGTCACGAACAGGAAGCTCTGGAGGATGAGCGGACCCGCGAGGGCCGGGGCGTGGAAGAACTGCGCCACCAGCGGGGCGGCCAGGAACGACAGTCCCCACAGCCCGACCCCGAGCGCAAGCGACATGCCTCCCAGCGCTGAGATCTGGTCATCGGAGAGGTCCCGGCGGCGGATGATGGCCGCGCCGAGACCGAATTCGTTGACCAGCTGGACCAGCCCCACATAGAGCGCCGTGAACCCGTAGAGCCCGTAGTCGCCCGGCGTGAGGATCCGGGCGAGGACGATCGTGATGCTCCAGTTGAGGATCTGGGTGGCCCAGCGCAGGGCACCGGTCCAGGCAATGCCACGCAGCAGCGCGCGATCGAGTGGATCGCGCTCCGGCGGTGCCGCCGCTGGGGTTGCCGCGGCGGGTGCCACGTTCACGTCACTGCGCACACGGCTCCTGGGTCAGGATCAGAAGCGGCTAGTCTAGCAATTTCAGGGCCACCTGGGCCCGGCCGGAGACGCGGATACCGACCGGGACAGCATCGACTAAGATAATGCCGATCAATATCTTACGAGTAGCCTCCGGGAGGCCACCGCCACCGGATGGGCCCCCACGATGGCCGCGCGGCATTGTCCGTGCTCCAGCGGCCGGTGTTTCCGGTTCGTCACCTTTCTTCGGGACTCGACCCCTGTGGCAACCTTCCCCGATCGTGTCCTCCGCTCGTTGCGTGCCCGCTGGCGCACCCTCCGCGCCGCGCCCCTCTTCAACCCGCTCGGGCGGGCCGAGCTGGCGCAGGAGCGCGCCGGTGGCCACCCGGTCGATCCCGACCATCGTCCCCACCTGCGGGAGGCGATCGCGTGGGTGTGCCGGGCCCAGGACGCCACGCCGGACGATGGCATCGCCCGCGGCTACAGCGTCTTCTACAGCCCGTACTTCCAGGGGCAGGGGTGGCAGCCCTCCTATCCCGAGACCACCGGCTACCTGATCCCCACCCTGCTCGAGGCCGCACGGGTGCTGGAGGATCCGGCCCTGGTCGACCGGGCGCTGCGGGCGGCGCGGTGGGAAATCGCGATCCAGCTCGAGAGCGGCGCGGTGCAGGGCGGGGTGATCGGCGAGGGACGCACCCCGGCCATCTTCAACACCGGGCAGGTGATGTTCGGATGGCTCGCGGCGTTCGAGCACACCGGCGAGGGGATCTACGCCGATGCCCTCCGTCGCGCCGGCCGCTACCTCGTGCAGTCCATGGACGGCGAGGGGCAGTTCCGGCAGGGGGAGTCGGACTTCGCGCGGAAGGACGCCACCCTCTACAACGCGCGGGTGACCTGGGCGCTCGCGGAGACCGGCAAGGCGCTGGCGGAGCCGGCGTTCGTCGCGGCCGCGGCGCGGCACCTCCGCATGGTCGCCGGGCGGCAGCACGCCAACGGGTGGTTCCCCCACTGCTGCCTGAGCGATCCCGACCGCCCCCTGCTGCATACCATCTCCTACACCGTCCGCGGGCTGCTGGAGGGGGGGCGGGTGCTGGAGGACGCCGCCATCTTCGGCGCGGGGGTGCGCGCGGCGGAGGCGCTGCTGCCGCTGGTGCGCGCCGACGGGTTCCTCCCCGGGCGGTTCTCGGCGGACTGGACGGGGGCGGTGGACTGGAGCTGCCTGACGGGCGATGTCCAGGCAGCCAACAACTGGATGCGGCTGCACCTGATCACCGGCGAGGCCCGCTGGCTCGAGCCGGTCCCGCGGGTGCTGGCCTTCGTCAAGCGGACCCAGAACCGGACCTCGGCTGATCCCGGCCTGCGCGGGGGGATCAAGGGCGCCGCGCCCATGAGCGGGGACTATGGGCGGCACGAGATCCTCAACTGGGCCACGAAGTACTTCGCGGATGCGCTGATGCGGGACGGCCAGCTGGCCAGCGGCTCGGCGCGGGACCGGATGCAGCCCTATCGCCTCGCCTGATCCCGGGGAATGACCGCCAGGCGGCGCACCCGGGTCCGGCCCAGTTGCACCTGGACCGTCGTCGCGAGCGAGTCGCCGGTGTAACGCCCGAGCGTCACCAGCGCGGAATCCGCCGCGATTGCCCCACGCTCCACGATCCAGAACGCGCCGGCCTCGCGGGCCTCGGCCAGGACCTGCCGCGCGATGCCCTCGTCCGATGGCCGCATCTCCAGCTGGGCGCGCGGCCGCTGCCAGTTCGGCACCGGCAACGTGTAGACCGGGTTGGAGCGGGGAACGTAGTACGCCAGCGGGAGCGCGCCGTCGGTGGCAAAGAAGAGCACCGGGTCGGCGGCATGGATGTTCCTGTTGAGGTACCGGCCCACCGCCTTCCAGTCGGCCTGGCCGCGGTAGTTGCGCGCGTAGCTGACCGTGCCGAGCGCGAAGGTCGCCAGCAGCAGCGCGCTGGCGGCCCGGCGCGGCCATCCGGGCGCGGCGCCGGCCAGCACCAGGCCCGGCAGGAGCAGCAGGCCGGGGACCGCCACCACCCAGTGCCGCTCCTCCACCAGGGAGAGGTTGGTCACCCGCAGCAGCAGCAGCACGCCGACCGGCGTGGCGGCGGCGAGGAGCATCTGGCCCTCGGTGCCGCCCAGCCGCCGGCTGCCGCGGCGCAGCCGCGCGGCGAGGACGCCCGCGACACTGGCCAGGACCAGCGCCAGCCCGGCCGGCGTCCGCATGAACGGCGTGAACCGGAAGATGGACTCGACGACCGTGGCGAGGGACCAGCCGCCCGCCGCGCGGGCCAGCGTCGGCCCGGGCGGGAGCGCGGTCCAGTCGAGCGGTGGGAGGTAGTTGAGCCGCACCTGCAGCTGGTCCAGGACCCCCGGGATCCAGGGGAGGAAGAGCAGGCCAACGGCGCCCAGCGCCACGGTCATCTCCCGGGCGCGGGAGGAGCGGAGCGCCGCGATCGCGTGGCCCAGCAGCACGAAGCCGGTGTAGTAGAAGGTGAGCAGGCCCAGGTAGGAGACCGCGGCGTAGGCGAGCAGGTCGCGGTCCCGCA
>Ga0268298_10006734_pt1 | contig 10342 bp, 14 predicted proteins | sample WWTPWeurt_MetaG_FD_194462 | JGI IMG/M metagenome (GOLD analysis project Ga0268298, IMG submission 194462) | Activated sludge microbial communities from WWTP in Nijmegen, Gelderland, Netherland - WWTP Weurt | ecosystem: Engineered > WWTP > Aerobic digester > Activated sludge | place... | reverse complement strand
AGTATCGATCCTATACCGGCCAAAGTTCGGCCATGGACATTTGGCTCAGGTCGGCAATTTGCCGGGCCACCGTTTGTTGCTTCGTCAGCGTGGCGTTCATCACAACTTCTCCTGTTGATAGGGGGTTGTATGAACGCGCTGGTCGGGCAGGAAGCCAAGTCCGACTTCTCTCTGTTTTGGATCCTTGCCGGCGAGCGTGCGGACGATGGCTGCCGCGAGGATGGTGGTGATTTCGCTAGCACGGGCGCAGGCGGACATCTCCGAGGGTGATGCGAGTTCGAGGTTCTTCATGACGGCTCCAGGGAATAGCAACCGTCACAGATAGTGGGCCTGATCCTCTGAAGAGGATGGTAACGCAGGGTAATGGACGTTTGAACGTCAGCCGATCAGTGCGACTTCTTCGGTCTCGATCTTGTCTTCGTCATCATCGACCGGGGCGTCGAGGATCGGCAGGTTCAACTGCCATCCGTGAGTACCTTTGACTTTGGCCAGGTAGTTTTTCCAGGGCGACGTCTTGGAGAATAGATTGGCAGGCGACAGACATCCTGTGTCGTCCATCAGTATCTTGGTGTTCACATGCGTGCCTGCCGCGTAGGCATCGACCAATCGCTGCAGCACGGTGATTTTGCCCTTGCCGGTGACGCGCCAAGGCGCTTTGCCGGGGAGATACAGCACGGCCGCATACCCGTCGGCTGATACCTTCAGGCTCACCGAGGTGCCACCCATGGCAGCCAACTGTCCGTGCCGATACGCAACCTTGAGGCGAGACGTGTCGATGGCCGTTTTCGCGCCAGCGGACGACACCACGTCCTCGATGGGGATCACTACATTCGTCCCGGCGAACTGGAACGGGACGGATGCCGTTGTCAGCACGATGCCGGGAACGGGGCGAGGATGCAGCCGTAAGGCGGTATCGACGCGGGCGTATTGGCGCTCGCTGGACATCTTTGCAGCGAAGTAGAGCGCGGCGGCATGCCCGTCGATGTCGATCTCCCCCAGGAACACGGGCTCTTCATCAACGTACTTGCCACGTACCCCCTGCAGCGCGGTACCCAAGGCCGTGATGATCTCCTCGCGCAGCCAGTTCAGATGCACTTTCCAGCGCCGCGCATGTTTGGCGGGCAGGATTACATCCATACCGGTGAACGGATCACGGTAGCGGACCTGATTGGCGTCGGCGCAGCGCTCCAGCTTGACCGTGAGCCGCTCGCCGTCGGCCAGGTCGACCACCTTCTCAGTGATCCGGTCGCCCTCGGTGATGATGCCTTCATCCTCGAATCGGTCGATGTCGATCCCCAGTTGCGCCAGTGCGAAGCCGTCCATCGGGTTGGTCGCGGATTCGAGCAGCCGTGCCACCTGAACGACAAGGTTCGGGTCGTCGACACCCGAGCCCGGGTGCAACGGCTTCAGAACGCCCAACGCTTCGAGCAATTGCGTCCCGGCCTGTCGCAGCCGGAGGTCTTTCTCGCCTTGCAGGCTGCATCGGCCGGGTTCCGCCAGCACGATGGACAGCGGCGTTTCGGTGGTGTCGCTGTCGAACACCAGATCGGCCACCAGCGTCACGCCGAGGATGGCTCCGGGTTGCGAGAACGGATGGTTGCTCCAACGTTCATTGATGACCTCGTGCAGTTCCGCGCCGCTGTCGATGTGCAGCGACACGGCGTCCGTCGAGTGTCCGAGCAATGCCTTGGCCTCCGTCAGATATAGACGCTCGACCTTCACGCCGTCCAATTGCGGTTTCTCGTCCCGCAGGGGCAACGCGAACCGGGACAGGTCGTAACGCGACCGGTTCAGGGGACGGTTCGATAGCGGAGCCTTGAATCCGTGCTTGGACAGCACATTCGCCAGAGGAGCGCGCGTTGACAAGGTGTGTGCATAGACCTCCACCACCTTGCGATCCGGCGCGTAGACGAGGGTGGCATCCCGCGCCGGAAAATAGCAGAAGCTCCTCCGGTTGCGGTTGACCATCTGCACCGCCGTCACCTGATCTCCGGCAAACCGGACAACGAGGTAATGAATGGTCTTCGTGTCGCCGTTCTTCTTCTCGTCGGCCAGCGGTACGTAGACCACTTCGCAGGGTTCGCCGAGGCGCATCGCGCTGGTGAGCTGTGCCTCGAGCTCCTTCTTGACGGAATCGTTCCAGATGAAGGGCGGTGCATCGTCGCACGGCACATCGAAAGCATCGTAGAGACGCTTGTTGCCCCGGATGTCACCGGTGTTCAGGATCGACTCGGCAACATCGAACAGCCGTGCCGCCTCGTCGGAGTGGGTGCGCATCCAGACCGCGCGGCCGATCTCGCCGCCGTCCTGGTCCGTGAAAGCGGCGATCAGATCGTTGTCGTTGAGCTGGTCGGCGACGGTCGTGAGGATTTGCGCGCCGCGCGGGGATGCCAGACGCAGTACGCGCAGTGCCTCGCGCTCGGCAGGGTCACGCTGATCTTTGCGCAGATGCCTGACGTGTTCGATCAGAGCGGCGGGGAGCGCAGCGGCATCCTGTGACCAGTCGAAGCCACGGACAAGCGCCTGGCATTCGGGAAGCCCGGAAAAAGCCTTGAGAGTCTGAACTGGAGCCTTCTCGATCAGGTCAAGCAGGCAGTGCGCGTTGGTCAGGGTCTTCTTGCCCATGCATTCTCCCTTTGGCCGTTCACATGGCCACAGTCCATTGGCGCATGACCGCCACCGATTGAGTCAGACCCTGCGCCAGCAGGGTGTCGAGGTATTCGTCTGCCGTCTTGGGCGGGTTTTTCAGCGAGCGCCGATGGCAGGCGGCGGCCTCCAGCACGCCTGCGGGATGCAAATCCAGCAGATCGACGATGAAGTCGTCCGGATGCTGGGCCGCGAGGTTGTAGGGCCTGAGTGCCTCTGCAGGGAAGTCCTTGAGGTTGAAGGTCACGATCAGGCTGGCCCCGGAGTGGATGGCGGCCGCAGCCACATGGCGGTCGTCCGGATCGGGGAGGTTGATTGACGGAATCAGGTACTCGAATCCGGTGACCAGACTGTCCCGGACATGGGCATTCATCAGCTGGCGTGTCCGGTTCAGCTGGTCTTGGGTCAAGTCGGGGCGGCTGGCCAGCACATTGCGCGTCCACTCGTCGTGGATCATGTCGCTCCAGCGTGCCCGGTACAAATCCGACAGCGCCAGATGCATCAGCAAATCGCGCAGCGGCGCCGGGTAGAGCACGCAGGCGTCATAGACGACGGTGAAGTGCGAGCTCATCCGCTCAGTATCCCATGCCGAGTTCCTGGGCCTGCGCGGCCAATTCATCCAGAGCTTTGCGACGCTCGGCATCGATGCGCTTCTTGTAGGCGATGACGTCCTGGTAGCGCACGCGACGATGCGTGCCGATCTTGTGGAACGGCATATCGCCCTTCTCCAGCAACTGGACAAGGAAGGGGCGCGAGACGTTGAGCACGTCGGCGGCTTCCTGCGTGGTCAGTTCTGCGTGGATCGGAATGATCGACACGGCGTTGCCCTGGCCGATCTCGGTCAGGACTTCCAGCAACAGGCGCAGCGCCGACGTCGGGATGCGCACGGCACGCACCGCGCCCTTGTCGTCATGGAAATCGATCTGTTGGGTTTCGGCACGGGTCTGGAGCACGGTCGACAGCGCGCGGCCCGACTCACGGGCGAGCGCGATGTCCTCTTCTGAGGGCAGTGTTTTGGGGATAGCGGGAGCGTTCATGGAGGTCTCCTCGTCGGATCAAAGTTCAACTGAGGCCATTATAAACGAAATAAGCGAAATCGCAATAACCGAAACGGCGGGTGCGCATCCATGTAAATCAATAAGTTAATTAGATCGCGTTGGCAGGTCTGATGTCGATGGCTGCTCACGAAAGCCGAAAACGCACTCGCCCAGGCCCAAGGCATGGAGCAATTCAATAGGAACTCCCAAACAAAAGGAGTTCCGCAATGCAAAACCAAACCCCATCCGTTCAATCTGGCCGGAACGTCATCCAGCAACTCCCGAGCGGTGCCGTGCGCATCGCTCTCGACGAACACGAGCTTGCCACCCGCTGGGGGCTCTCGGTCAAAACCCTGCGCCGCTGGCGGCAGGAACAGCTCGGCCCCGTCTTCTGCAAGCTCGGGGCGCGTGTCACCTACCTAATCTCCGAAATTGAAGCCTTCGAGCGGCGCGTCTCGCGTTACTCGACTTCTGCTCGGGCGTACCAGTGAGGAAGACGGCCATGAGCGATCTGACCATCTTCCCCGCCGACATCGCCGAGATGTCCGAAACCCAACTGGCTGCGTTGCCGCCCGAGCAGAAGCGTGAAGTCGACAAAAACCTCGACGAGGCACTCGACTGGCTGAAGAAGGCCCGTGCCAAGTTCGATGCGGCGCTGGATAAGTGCTACGGCGAGCAGGCTCGCGCCGCACTGCGTGAATCCGGACGCGACTTCGGCACCGCCCACATCAGCGACGGCCCGCTGCACATCAAGTTCGAACTGCCGAAGAAAGTCAGCTGGAACCAGAAGCAGTTGGGTGAGATCGCTGAGCGCATCGTCGCCTCCGGCGAGAAGGTTGAGGGCTACCTCGACATCAAGCTGTCGGTGTCTGAATCCCGCTACACCAACTGGCCGCCGGCCCTGCAGCAGCAGTTCGCTGCCGCGCGCACGGTGGATGCCGGCAAGCCGTCCTTCACCTTGAGCATCGATGGGGGTGACGCATGAAAAAGCTCCCCATCGTATCCGCCATCGAGCGGATGGCCGAACGTAAAGGCGTGAAGCTGCTGATGCTGGGCAAGTCCGGCATTGGCAAAACCACCCGACTCAAAGACCTCGACCCGGCTACCACCCTGTTCCTCGACATCGAGGCGGGCGACCTGGCCGTGGCTGACTGGCCGGGTGACACCATCCGCCCGGCATCGTGGCCGGAGTCGCGCGACTTCTTCGTGTTTCTCGCCGGCCCGGACAAATCGCTGCCACCGGAGAGCGCGTTCTCGCAGGCGCACTACGACCACGTCGTTGAGAAATTTGGCGACCCGGCGCAACTCGACCGTTACCAGACATTTTTCCTCGACTCGATCACCCAGCTGTCGCGCCAGTGCTTCGCGTGGTGCAAGACGCAACCCGGCGCGACCAGCGACCGTTCCGGCAAGCCTGATCTGCGGGCCGCCTACGGGTTGCTTGGCCAGGAAATGATCAGCGCATTGACCCACCTGCAGCACGCCCGGGGCAAGAACGTGGTGTTCGTCGCCATCCTCGACGAACGGCTCGATGACTACAACCGCAAGGTGTTCGTGCCTCAGATCGAAGGTAGCAAAACCAGTCTGGAACTGCCCGGCATCGTCGATGAGGTCGTGACACTGGCCGAGATCAAGGCCGACGACGGCAGCGCTTACCGCGCGTTCGTCACGCACACCGTCAATCCCTACGGCTACCCGGCCAAAGACCGCAGCGGTCGTCTCGACCTGCTGGAACCGCCCCATCTCGGCGCGCTGGTCGCCAAGTGCGCAGGCACTGCCACCCCCATTGCCCAGAACACAACCGAATCCAAGGAGTAATCACATGACCACCAATAACTGGAACGACTTCAACGACGCTGAATCGCAACAATCCGGCTTCGATCTGATCCCCAAAGGCACCATCGTCCCGGTGCGCATGACCATCAAACCCGGTGGTTATGATGACCCCACGCAAGGCTGGGGCGGTGGCTACGCCACCGAGTCCTTCGACACCGGCTCCATCTATCTTTCCGCCGAATTCGTGGTCACCGCCGGTGATCATGCCAAGCGCAAGATGTGGAGCAACATCGGCCTGCATTCCAAGAAGGGACCGACCTGGGGCCAGATGGGTCGCAGCTTCATCCGTGCCGCGCTCAACAGCGCCCGCAACGTCAACCCGCAGGACAACAGCCCGCAGGCCGCCGCCGCACGCCGCATCCAGGGATTTCATGAGCTGGACGGTATCGAGTTTCTCGCCCGCGTCGATGTCGAGAAGGATGCCAAGGGCCAGGATCGGAACGTGGTCAAGGTCGCGGTCGAACCCGACCATCCCGACTACGCGAAGTTGATGGGCGTGCCGCCGAGGTCGAACAACGGCAGTGGTGGTTCCGGTGCTCCGGCGCAGGCAGCTCCAGCGTATCAGGCTCCGACTCCGCAACGCGCACCCGTGACGGGAAAACCGTCGTGGGCGCAGTGAGGGGGCGGCCATGGATACCGTTTTGTTTTTGCGTAGAGGTGGATTCCCGCTGTGCTTTTCCAGCGCTGCGCAGTACCGCATCTGGAAAGCATCAGCCCAGCGGGTCAAGCCTGGCGACAGCAAATACTGCGCGGACTGCACCTCAGAGTATCAAAGCGAAATGATCCGCCAGCGTCGGTGTGCTTATCCCGGCACGACGTTTCACGTAACCGCCGATGGCTTTCTAGATGGTGTACGCCCGGGGTGCCGTCTCCCGAATCGCAAGAAGGAGGTGGCGTGAAATGCTGGGTCTGCAAACGACAGGCCCGTGGATTCGGGCACAACGACGGTCGCCACAAAACCGGCGACCCACGACGCTACCCCATCGACTGGGTGTTCTGCTCGCGCCGTTGTCAGGATGCGTTTCACGCGCTGTATGGCAACTGGCTGCGGGTCAAGGAAGGCCACGTCAACATCAAGGGGGTCGTCATGATCGATCCATCTGATGTCGAACTGGCCGCGATGAAGAAATGCCTCCGGTCATTCGGCGAGGCGGCAGGCGAGATCGGTTTCGACAAGTCTCTCGGGGCCTATTCGGAAGTTGAGGCGCTGCGCGTGATCGATGCCATCGTCACCTGTTACACCGAGGCGATGGTTGAGCACCACGAGGAAACCAAGTTTCCGCCGGTGCGCGGCATGGCTCCGACACCCGATCCGATGGCCAGCCCCTTCGCCGACCTGGAGGATGACCTGCCGTGGGAGACGAAGCCATGATCGACTTCAACTCCACATCGAGCATCTCCGGCCAGATCACCGCCCTGGTCGACGCCGGGATGCAGCAGGCTCGCGCCCGCCAGACGGAACGCCAGTACCTCGGGGCATCGCGTCTCGGCGTGGCTTGCGAGCGTGCGTTGCAGTTCGAGTATGCCAAAGCACCCGTCGACCACGGGCGTGAGATTCCCGGGCGGATGCTGCGCATCTTCGAGCGCGGCCACGTCATGGAGGACTGCATGGTCGCGTGGCTACGGGACGCGGGGTTTGACCTGCGCACCCGAAAGTCCGACGGCGAGCAGTTCGGTTTCTCCGTGGCTGATGACCGTCTACAGGGGCACATCGATGGCGTCATCGTCGGTGGCCCCGAGGGCTTCGCCTATCCGGCGCTCTGGGAGAACAAGTGTCTGGGCAATAAGCCCTGGCGCGAGTTGGAGAAGAACCGGCTTGCCGTGGCCAAGCCCGTCTACGCCGCGCAAGTGGCGATCTACCAGGCCTATCTCGAACTACACGAGCACCCGGCGATCTTCACGGCGCTGAACGCCGACACGATGGAGATCTACACCGAGCTCGTGCCCTTTGATGCGGCCCTGGCACAGCGCATGTCGGATCGGGCGGTGAAGGTCATCACGGCGACCGAGGCGGGAGAACTCCTGCCGCGCGCCGTCCATGACTCGACCCACTTCGAGTGCCGGATGTGCGCATGGCAAGACCGCTGCTGGAGGATGCAATCATGACTGAAAACAACACATCCGAAAACCGCATCGAGCCGATGATCGACGCCAAGCAGGCGGCGGCCGCACTACGCCTGCCGTACTACTGGTTCGCCGACCATGCGATGCGCACCAAGTACCGGATTCCGCACTACCTGATGGGTGGCCTGGTGCGCTATCGCCTTTCTGAACTCTCAGCTTGGGCCGCGCGCAGCACAGCCGCCCAGGATCGTGATGCCCAGGATACTGCCGCCTCTGTCGAGGAGGCCGAATGATCGACTTCAACGACACAACTCAAACGGCAGAGCACAGCCGAGAGTCAGACCGCGACGAGCTTCGAGTCGAACTGCTCGAACGCCTAGAGTCGGTGCTGACCACGATGTTCCCGGCAGGGAAAAAGCGCAAGGGAAAATTCCTGATCGGCGACGTGCTGGGCAGTCCGGGCGACAGTCTCGAGGTGGTGCTCGAAGGCGAGAAGGCAGGGCTGTGGACCGATCGCGCCACCGGTGACGGCGGCGACATCTTTGCGCTGATCGCTGCCTGCATCGGGGCCGACGTTCACGCTGACTTTTCCCGCGTGCTCGACGAGGCTGCCGATCTGCTCGGTCGTTCGCGTTCTGTGCCAGTGCGCAAAGCCAAGAAGGAAGCCCCGGTCGACGAACTTGGCCCAGCTACGGCCAAGTGGGATTACCACGATGCCGGCGGCAAGCTGATCGCGGTGGTTTACCGCTACGACCCGCCTGGACGCAAGAAGGAGTTCCGCCCCTGGGACGCCAAGCGGCGCAAGATGGCTCCGCCAGATCCGCGTCCGCTCTACAACCAGCCGGGCCTGACTTCGGCCAGCCAGGTGGCGTTGGTCGAGGGCGAGAAATGCGCGCAGGCCTTGATCGATGTCGGCATCGTGGCGACCACTGCGATGCACGGCGCGAATGCCCCGGTGGAGAAGACCGACTGGTCGCCATTGGCCGGCAAGGCCGTGCTGATCTGGCCCGACCGCGACAAGCCGGGCTGGGAGTACGCGACACAGGCGGCACAAGCCATCCTGTCGGCCGGAGCCAAGTCCTGCTTCATCCTGTACCCGCCCGAGGAGGCTGCGGACGGCTGGGATGTGGCCGATGCCATCGCCGAGGGCTTCGACGTGGCGGCCTTCCTTGCCCATGGCCCGCGTCTGCAGATGCATGACGTGGCCGATGAGGCTGAACCCGTCGTCAGCAGTGACGAATCGGTGTGGGGGACGGAGGACGCGCTGGCGCTGGCCTTCACCCGGCGCTATCACCGCGACTGGCGCTATGTCGCCGGCTGGGGACGCTGGCTGGTGTGGGATGGCAATCGCTGGCGCACCGAGGACACGCTGGCCGCGACCGATCTGATCCGTAGCGTTTGCCGACACGCCGCCGTTCGCGCCGAGAATCCTAAGGTGGCGGCCAAGCTCGCCAGCTCGAGCACAGTCGGCGGTGTGGAACGGCTGGCCAGGGCGGATCGCAGGCATGCCGCCACCACTGAGGAGTGGGATGCCGATCCGTGGCTGCTCAACACTCCGGGCGGCGTGGTCGATCTGAAAACCGGCCGCCAGCGCCCACATGACCGTGCCGACCGGATGACCAAAATCACCACGGCCACACCGGGAGGCGACTGCCCGACCTGGCGACGGTTCCTTGATGAGGTCACGGGGGGTGACGTGGAATTGCAGGCCTATCTGCAACGGATGGTGGGCTATGCGCTCACGGGCTCGACGCAGGAGCACGCACTGTTCTTCCTGTACGGGACAGGCGCGAACGGCAAGTCAGTGTTCGTGAACACGTTGGCCACCATCCTCGGCGACTACGCGACCAACGCGCCCATGGACACCTTCATGGAAACGCGCACCGACCGGCATCCGACCGACATGGCCGGGCTGCGCGGCGCACGATTCGTGGCGGCCATCGAAACCGAGCAGGGACGACGTTGGGCGGAATCCAAGCTCAAGAACCTGACCGGCGGCGACAAGATTTCCGCGCGCTTCATGCGCCAGGACTTCTTCGAGTTCTTTCCGCAGTTCAAGTTGTTCGTCGCCGGCAACCACAAACCGGCGATCCGCAACATCGACGAAGCGATGAAGCGGCGACTGCACTTGATCCCCTTCACGATCACCGTGCCGCCCGATCGCCGCGACAAGCACCTGCAGCAGAAATTGCTGGCCGAGCGTGACGGCATCCTGGCGTGGGCGGTTCAAGGGTGCCTGGACTGGCAGCGCCACGGACGACTCGATCCGCCCCGGCGTGTGGTGGAAGCCACCGAGGAGTATTTCGAAGCCGAGGATGCACTGGGTCGCTGGCTCGATGAGCGCTGCGTGCGCGAGGCCAACGCCAAGTCGCTGACCGCCGAACTTTTCAACGACTGGAAACAGTGGGCCGACAGTGCTGGTGAGTTTGTCGGCTCGCAGCGGCGCTTCTCCGATCTCTTGATCACGCGCGGGCTGGAGAAGTGGCGCAACAGCGTGGGTGTGCGCGGCTTTCGGGGCGTGGGTCTCAAGGATCCGCCCAAGCCCGCCTACACCCCTTATGCCGACAACTAAACCCCATGACGACACACCGGACTGACGCTTCCGACGCTCTACATCGTAACTCTCTATACGCGTGTGCGCGTGCGCGCGTCACGGGAAGTTACGACATGATCCGTCGGAAGCGTCAGTCCTGCACCCAACAAGGACTGACACCATGACCACGACCATCCTCGCCCTCGATCTGGGCACCACCACCGGC
>Ga0268298_10006733_pt1 | contig 10343 bp, 8 predicted proteins | sample WWTPWeurt_MetaG_FD_194462 | JGI IMG/M metagenome (GOLD analysis project Ga0268298, IMG submission 194462) | Activated sludge microbial communities from WWTP in Nijmegen, Gelderland, Netherland - WWTP Weurt | ecosystem: Engineered > WWTP > Aerobic digester > Activated sludge | place: Netherlands... | reverse complement strand
AAGCACTTTCAGCCAATCCGAAATTTCGATTTTGAGCTGGAGCCGAATTACGAGGCTCCGGCGAGAAGTCAGTGGACCATTGATCGGCCACTGCCGGTGGACGCTGAGGCGGCACATGCACCGACGGAACAGTATTTGTAGCGAAGGTGGGAAGCTTTTGCGGTTCAATCACTTCGCGTCTCAAGTCTGCTGCAGCGGCGGAAAGGTATTCGAGTAAGGCACTGGGCTCCGTGCACTCTGGCGCCTGTGCAAGGCGCACGCGCCGTCCTATATTGCCTACGTCGGAAGACTGTGTAGCAGCCGTATTCACACAGGATTGCTGATGTGAACTGGAATGATTTTGCATAAGACGGGAGTTGAAGCGTCCTTGTGAACGCCCCGTCGCTCTGAGTTTGTGGCGAGGAAAGCCGGTGAACTCCATACTCAACGTCCTTGCGGAGGACTATATACTACCTTAGGCCCATAATAAGTTCATGTTAACGCTTGTTAATCGGGGGGCTTGCGGCTGGGGTGTTACCCTCAGGCAGGGGCTTCGCTGGAACCGGCGGCTACCAAGGTCCATTTCTGGACGTGGAATTTTGGGAGCGGTTATTCTGCAAAGTGTATTTCCGATGTCCGAACGCAGGAAAAACATCCTGATCAGAACTGTTGCGGCGCTTTACTTGGCAGTGCTGGCGATCATGACTTGCTTTATGTTCGAATGGATGTTCAAGTTGCCGACGGTCCAGTATCACGATTTCGCTAAGTATTACACGGCTGCGAAGATGCTCGCATCGAGTCAGGGTGACAAAATCTATGACCTCGAATACTCAAACAAGATCTGGCGCGAGGTAAGCCATGAGGGTGAATCGGAAAGGCCGATCACCATGGAATTTTCACCGACATATCCGCTCCTGCTTTTCTCTTTTGGCAAGCTCAACATTTCCGACGCCTATCCAATCTGGCAGGCTCTATGGATAAGCTGTGGCTGCATAGGACTCTTTTCACTGTTGCGTTCAATACATGGCGCTTCAGGAATGTGGGTGAATTTTTTCCGGACATTCATTTTGTTTGTGGCAACAATGGCAAGTTTGCCTGAGGCTCGTGGAATGGTTTTGGGTCAACCGTGTTGGCTAATATTAGGTTTTACGAGTGGTTTTTGTTCTGCATTCGTTGCGAAACGTGATATCGCTGCCGGTATCATGCTTGCTATTTCAACGGTGAAATTTCAATATTCACCTTTTCTTGCGGTCGCTGCTCTTGCTGGCAAGCGTTGGAAGTTGCTTGCCTTTGCCGCTGTGGGCTTTCTTCTTCTTTCCTTGGGCTCCATGTCTCTTATCGGAGTTGATGCCTTCATTCATGCTCCTTTCGCCATTTTGAAGTGGGACTCGATGAAAGAGCTGGAGGTCGACATTAATCCGCAATCAATGGTGAATTTTCGTGGTGTTTTGAGTATTTTTTTTGGCGCGGAATCAGCTATGAAATGCAGCATTTTTATCATGATTGCCGGCCTCATGCTCACTCTCAAGATTTGGCTGGATGCAGTAAAAATCGGGACGCGAGCAGTTCCATGGGCCCTTTCTTTTACGGTTGCAGCATTTTTGCTATTCAGTGCTCATGTGCATATGTATGAATGCGTAGTGCTTTCTATTTGCCCGGCGCTTACATTTCCAACCTTTGATCCTGTTCGGCTGTTGGCTGTGAGGATGTGGAGCATGCGCCTGTGGATATGTCTTCTATTAAGCTATCCGCTGCTTATCTGGGTTGTTTTTTTTCTTGATGTAAAAGTGTTGCATTTCAATCCTATCGGAACAAATCTTTCTGTCTTGACGGTTTTGGCTTTGAACCTGGTCAATGTGGCTTTGCTGGTATTGGCTGCAGTAAATCTCTACAAAACGAGGGAAGCGTGCGAGTCCAAGCCCTTATTGGCAAATCAGGAAGTCTAGCTTGCGCCTCTAAGGGTTGTGTCTCGACAGTCGGTTTCGATGTGGATTGAAAAAGTTTCGCCAACGCCAGATTCGTTTCAATGTCCATATTGTGCCTGGAATTGGGAGAATCTTGCTCTGTCCTATGCGAGGTTTGTAAGTGATGAATATCTCTTCGCATCGATAACCAAGGCAGTGCGGACCGATCTGCAATTCGACGGGAAGTGCCATTCCCTCTGGATCGTATTGGAAATCATTCAGCATTGTCTTGCGATATGCTCGCATACCAGTGTGTACGTCAGTGCTTGGAGCATTGCATAGGGTGCGGGAGAGCAATGCAAAGATCCGGTTTGCGACATAGTGAGAAAGACTCATTGCCTCGGGTCGAGTGCGCAGCCTTGATGCACTGACAAGATCTGCCCCTTCCTCCAGGCGCGAGAGCAGCTCACTGATTGCTTCAACGGGATAGGTGTCATCGCAATCAAGAGTAATGACGTAGTCTCCTGATGCCTTTTCCAGTCCCGCGTGCATTGCCCATCCGTAGCCTTTGGGAGGGAACTGGCGAACAACCGCACAGCCCATCTCGTCGGCGATTTTCGCGGTGTTGTCTGTGCTGCTATCCACTACAACGATTTCTGCCGTCGGCAGAACTTTGCGAATGTCATTGACGACCTTTGCTATCGCTCCTTCTTCATTGAGTGTAAGGAGAACACAGGAAGTGTTTTTTGAATCAAAGGGTGTCGGCATCAGCAGTCCTATCCGTGTTCAAAAATAGCCAGAATATCCGCGCCCCGCTGCGATTGACCGAGTTTGTAGAGGTAATCAGCGCCAAGAATTCCTTTGAACAGGTGAGAAGATGTTTCCTTATAAACTGCTTTCATTTTGATAGCGTGCATCATTTCGATGAGTGAGCCGACTGAGAAATACCGCACATGATCCAGCTTGTAAGAGTAATAGTAGTCTCCTAAAATCTCGGCTTCTTGAGCCGCCAGGTTTGGGGTGCGAATGACCAAGATGCCGTCATCGCTCAAAAACTCTTTGAGCGTTTTCACGATGGCGCTTGGGCTTTCTAAATGTTCGATCACGTCGAACATCGTAATTAGCTGAAAGCTGCGATCTGTTGCGTAAGTTCGCAGATCTTCCACGTCACCAAGCCAGGTTTCGAAGCCGAATGTTTCTTTGCATTGTTTGATGATGTTCTCAGACAAGTCTATTCCATAGTGCTGGAAGCCTCTTTCTTGAGCGGCTTGTCGAAAATAGCCAAGCCCCGCGCCGACATCCAGCATATTTACGGCAGATGGATCGCTCGACCATTTTTCTTTACGTGCTCCAGCGCGAGCAATCACTTGTTCGATAATCCGCCTTGCCTTTTCCAGCCGCCACTCAATTTGCTGGGTGTAATGCTTCATTCCGTAATGTCGATTTTCCTGAGGGGCAAAGTAATTCTCATCGTAGGTGATACTGTTAGTGGTGACAGGTTCGTTTGTGTTGGCGTCGACTAACCAGGCAATTTCCTCGATCTCTCTGCCGACTATCTTGAAGTTCTTGTTGCCACTGATTGAGTGGGCGAAAATCTTGTCAGCAATTTCTCCCTCCGGACTTGCCGCTCTCGAAAGATCGAAATCTTCGATTGGAAGGCGTTCTCCCTGGTATAAAGTATCGTTGACCGCCTGGACAAGACAGCCGATTTTCTCCTCGTCCGGAAGTTGGCAGAGGTTCTTGCCATAGATTTTTTCCGCTGCAGAAACAGCGCTTTCGATCAAATCTTTCGCTTTACCTTCGTCAATCTCAAGCAATCTGCAAAAGCCCTTTCGCCAGTGTTCGTGGTCATCGGCAAATTGAACAGAGCCTCTGCTCACGAGCAGTACTCCCATACTTGATTCAACCCACTTTCGCGTGGAGTTGTTGATATTTGAATTTGTAGTCATATCGAGTCGTCGTGTGTATTTCCATTATTCACGCGCAATTACTGCCTTGAGTCGATAATCAGCATGTAGTTTGAAACGCCCAGGCTCAAGAAGTGAAAGGGAATCACGCGTGCGCTGGTGCCGGGCTCCAAAAGGGACAACAGATCTTTCTTGCCGAGCAAATTAAGGTTTTCCTCGTACGAGAAAAAGGGCTTGCGCAAGAGGCGCAGAATTCTGCGAAATTGTTTGGGAGGCAACCAGTGCAGCAGCGGCACGAGCGTGTGAAACTCAATAGGATACCAGCGGTTTGGCATAGTTATGCAGACTCGTTTGCCAACACGGCACAGCTCTTTGATAAATGCTCTCTGGTTGGCGTTGCAGCCGACGTGCTCAATCACTGCAAAGCTGCAGGCGATATCGAAAGATTTGTCCTCAAAAGGCAGTTTTAAACCATCTGCATGAACGAACTTTATCCCTGGATACTCAGTCTCGAGAAAGCTGGCATCCTCCATCCCTACGGCGGTAAGCTGTGACTTGTAAGGGTAAAGCCTTTCAAAAAAATTGGAGTCGAGGCGCTGATCGTCGGTTACGCCGACGTCAATAATCGTATTTGTCTGGCTGGGTCTCAGTTCTTGCATAAATTTGTCGAACATCTTGCGGCGCATGCTGTCGGACATGCGTTCGATCAGCCGGACAAGACGCCCCTGATACTGAAATGAATCCTTCGTTGCTGTGTTTGATGACATTATCGACTCTGTATGGGTGCCAAGATCTTTATTGGACAAGCACGCTCGGGGTAATCATTTCGATTATTAATTGTGTATTTTAGCTGATATTATTGCTTGAGACAGTTACTAGAGAGCGGTTGTAAACAACCACTGGTAAAGGATGACTGAGACCTCTTCCTCGGAAAAATTGGATCCGCCAAATGGGCACCAGCCTGTTTTGTCGGTCGTCTTGCCATGCTTGAACGAAGAAGGGGCGATTGGAATCTGTATCGATAAAATTCATAAGGCATTCTCGGAACACGATATAGACGGCGAAATCGTTATTTCTGATAATGGTTCGACCGATCGCTCTGTAGAGATTGCCCAAAGTAAGGGCGTTCGAGTTGTTCACCAGCCCAAGCGCGGCTACGGAAGTGCTTATCATAAAGGTTTTAGCGCTGCCAGGGGGCGCTACTTCATCATGGCTGACGCCGATGATACTTACGAGTTTGCTCTCATTCCAAATTTTCTTGAGAAGTTGAATGAGGGTTATGACTTTGTGACCGGCAGCCGATACCTGGACCATGGCGGTTCTAATATCACCTGGCTGCACAGATATGTAGGTAATCCACTCCTGACAGTGGGACTAAATGCGCTTTTCGGTACGCCGTATACTGACGTTTATTGCGGTTATCGAGCCTTTACACGCGAAGCTTTCGAAAAGATCAGACCGGTCAGCCCCGGCATGGAATTCAACCTTGAGCTTGCAATTAATGCTCACCTGGCGGGATTGAAATACTGCGAAATTCCAATCGCCTTATCGCCGCGGATCGGCGAGTCTAAACTGAATACTTTCCGTGACGGCTGGCGCAGTCTTCGAATGATGATTCTGTACTGCCCCAACAAAGTGTTCATCATCCCTGGTGTGACTCTCTTCATAGTCGGCATCGTTATTCACGCCATAGTTTTATTCGGCTTGATTCGCCATGAAGGTCGATATTTGGGACAGGTAAGCAGTATTGCCGGCACTGTACTTAGTGTTGTTGGTGTGCAAACCCTGCTGCTCGGCTTGCACGCCAAAACATACTCGTGGAGCCGGCGATTCGACCCGAACCAGAAATTTCTTTCCAAGTTTTACAGCATCTTCCATCTGGAGAGCGGTCTTTTGTTGGGCGCCACGTTGACTTTGGCCGGAGTGATCACATTTGCAATTATCACGTACAAATGGGTCAAATCTGGTTACTTGCCGGTGCCGCGTCCTGAATGGGCCTCGCTTGGCGGGACTTCGATTATAATCGGCTTAAGCATAATGTTCTCCTCGATCTTCATCAGCGCGATGTCGATTACGAAAGGGTCAGAAGCTGCTCATCCGGTGCGTGATGAATAGATTTAGAGATTAGGCAGATCTATTTTTTTCAATTCTCCTTAAGTGCATGAGTCCGCAAATTGTCAGTGCCAGGTTTAAAGGGATGAAAACGTAATTGTTTGAACCAAGTATCCATCCGAAGACTGCGTACGCCACCAGCAGGAAGCACCACAAGCGGTAAGGTTTGGACTCCAGCTGCCACATATCGATAAGGCTGGCGGAAGGCAGAGTGAGGATTGCCGGAATACCAACGAGCATGCAGTCATAGCAGTTGACATGGGGCCCGAGCGTCAGTGCTAAAAGCATCGTTATGGAGAAAGTCCACCTACGTTTTTCTTCATTGCCATTAATGGTGCTCCAGAGTTTGTAAACGGCCGGCATAGAAAGTACTGTGATGCCAAAACCGATTTTGTATGCGATTTGATCCGGCATCAAGTAGCACAGCAGTGCTCGTAGATTGCACATTCTATGCGGAAACCATGTGATATCTCCTGTGCTGTTCTTGCTGATAATGGCCGGATAATTGATCACGTTTTCCCAGCCGATAACCAATCCGGCATACGAGAGCATTAGGGCGACCATGGCGCTAAAAATAATCAAGGCGCGCCAGCGCTTTTCAGCAACTAGCCCGGCGAAAAAGAGAAAGCTGTATTGCGGTTTGATCGTCGCCAGCGCGAAGCCTATGCCGGTTGCCCAGTCTTTTCTTCTGCTGAGACCTATGTATGTGATGCAGAAGAAGAGGAACATATACCACGTTGTCTGTCCCGCCAGCAGCACTGTCATTGAGTTGATTGAGCCAAGTATTGTCAACGTTATGATGGTCGTCGACCAATTGCCGAGTTTTCGTTCGCGTTTCAAAATTAGGACCATTGCCGTGACAGCACTCGCTACAGAGGCAAATAGCCAAATCCAATACGCCGTGACGATAGGTAGCCTAGACATTGGAGCAATCGCGGCGGTCATATGCGGCGTATACGTAATGCTTTCGCTGGAGTCTGGCGTGTCCGTCGTGTGCAGGACTTCCTGCGTGACCTTCAGCATTGACTCGGAATCGTATACTTTCTCCGGTCGTTCTGAGTCCGCCAATTTCGCCGTGACGTAAATCTTGGCGAAATCAGTCATGCTCTTGCGCCCGAACTGATTCGGAAAAAGAAAGGGCGGATTCGGCGCAATGAAAAGGATTGACAAAAGACTGAACTGCATTAGAGTCCAGCCAATCACGTAAATGAGCGCGCCAAACCTGGCAAGGTTTCGATACTTCTGAAACTTGGAAATTTGCGCTAGGGTCATCCTGACTTTCTGCAGACGGCTAATAAATCGCCTGGGACGAGAATTCTAAGTCATTGTACCCGCTTTCTTTATTTCGAAAATTTCCCGAATCGCCCGGCGAATTGCTTGTTCCGAGTTGAATCTGGGGGCAAATCCCAGCTTGCGAATTTTTTCGGTGTTCATGCGCACCACAGGCACATCACCTTTCCAGCCTCGAGCTTTTCCGCTGTATTTAAAATCGATTTGGGCCCCTTCCGGCAGAACTTCCTCGACTGCAATTCGTGCAATCTCCCTAACGGAGATCTCGTCCTGCGAAGCAACATTGAAGATGTCGAAAGTCTCTGTGCAATTTGTGTTTGCAAGCCAGACCGCATCAAAAACGTCATTGACGCAGATATATGACTTGGTTTGATTTCCATCTCCCATGATTACCAGCTCGTTTGGGTTGAGGAGCAACTTCTCGACAAAGTCCAATGCGATTCCGTGCGTTTGCCCAAGACCAACGATATTTGCAAACCTGAAAGCTAAGCCCTTCATGTCGAACATATGGCAGTAAGCCGAAATCAGCGATTCACCTGCTAACTTACTGGCGCCATAGGTGGAAATTGGTAAAAATGGTCCATCCGATTCACGCACTCTGTCGCTGCCTCGATCACCGTAAACTCCGCTACCCGATGCATAAATTATTCTTTTGATGCCGGCAATCCGGGCTGATTCCAGGGCCAATTGTGTTAGTAAAGTCCCTTCCTCAAAGTCTATGGTCGGCTGCTTTTCTGCACGAGAAATATCCGCATTCGACGCTAGATGAATGAGCGTGTCATGCCCCATCATTGATTCAGTAACTGATACTGGCACTTTCAAATCGCCCGTTACGAGTGAGATACGAGCGTCATTAAGCTTCAATTTCAATCTTTCTTTATGCTCTAAGTTGCGATCGAAGATTGTTATTCTTTCAATTTGTGGCAAGGCGAGAAGCCGTTCAGTGAAGGCGCTTCCTATAAAGCCCGCGCCGCCGGTAATGAATACTTTTCTTGTTGGTCTATTCATATTCGATACTAATTCGCATACTGTTTGGCTAGAATTCGTTCTGCGAGTGTTTTCGCCGAGCGAATTACTTGATCTGAGTTGTCGTACTGAAATTCTGCAAACCGACCGCAAAGGTCAACTCCTTGTTCTCTGCAATAGTCCCGGATAATCGACAGGTACTTGCTTCTTGTCAGATCGTAAATCGGATATGCATACTTTGTGCGCTTCACGGCGGTTGTTATTATGTCTTTCTTTTGAAGAAAGCCTTCGCGGCTGAGATCGTCAATTACTCGTTGAACAATTCTTTCTTCGGGAGCTGACCAGATTTCATCACCATATTTTGATGTGATTTCACAGACCAATGATGAGCATCCCTCTGGAGCATATTTCGTTCCGAAATAGTCTTGAAAAACCAGGCGGTGAAAGATGACATCCGGTTGAGGAAATAAACATGAAACCAGATTGTGTTTGCGCATACTGTTGAGTCCAATCATTACTACAGAAAGAGCCGTGTAGTTGAGTTTTTCGCAAGCATGCAGGACCTCGATTGGGACTTCCTTCAAGCACTTTAGAAACTCGAATATGGGCATGGCGCATATTAGCTTCTTGAATCTGCGCTCTTTGTCGCCCGCCGACACAATCCATTCCGAGTCGGTTTTCCATATAGACTCTATGCGGAAATCCTTTGTGATTCGGCCATTGATCCTCTCTTCCAGTGATTTCGGCAAAGTCTCGAAGCCACCCTCTTCAGGATAGTAGAAGTGCAATTGATGAACATATCCTTCAGTCTCGATTCCTAGTGCTGATTTGACAATGTCCTCTGCTGGTGGTCTTGGAATGCGCTCAACCCATTGGCAGTCCATCTCACTTGGCTCTGTTTTCCAAATTTTTCTGTTGTACGGCAGCAGGTAAAGTTCCGCCAGGCCTTTGCCGAACGTGTTGTAAATCCAGTCCTCGAAATTGTTCTGCTGCCTCTGCGGATTGGACAGAAAGTTCATCAAACATTCGTACGCGTCATTTTTATCCAGCACCGATAGACCATTTTCAAACGGATATTTGACGAACCTGTCTTTGAACCAACATGCGGCTCTTCTTTCAAGTTTGTTTACTTTTCCTTTCAGTAAAGATAATTCCAGATCCAAAATCTCTTCATCCTTTGAAAATATGATATGACCGCCCAGATCAAAGGTAAATCCGTCTTTTTCATAGCTCCGGCAAAGTCCGCCAGCACGCGAATCTTTCTCTATCACTTCCGATTGATCGCCAAGGAAATATGCCAGGCTGAGCCCGGCTATGCCACCGCCAAGGATGCCGATCTCTTTCAAGTCCTGTCACCGATCAGCGTTGTGCCTGTGAAATCAAAATGGAAGCGCATTTCGTTCGCCTTAACGGACTGCATTGCTTCGCGAAGTCGATTTTTTTCCTCCGTGTAGAACATCAAAAATCCACCGCCTCCAGCTCCGACCAGCTTGCCGCCGCTGGCGCCGCTCCGCATCGCTAGCTCGTAAAGTTCGTCAATATGGCTGTTTGACATTCCCTTGGAACGTTGTCTTTTGTGACGCCAATGTTCATTCATCAATTCTGCAAATTGTCGCATGTCGCCACTCTCCAGCGCTTCTTTGCTTTGTCTGCCCAGCGCTTTTACATGATGGAGATTGTCCAACATCTCATTTTCAGAAGCGTTTGTACGATTGTTCTGGTCCTTGAGTAAATCGGACGCTGCGCGAGTAATTCCGGTATAGAAAATTGCCAGATTGTCTTCCATTTGACTAAGAGTGTCTGCTGAAATTCTTGCAGGGAATGCGACGACTTTGCCATCAAAGCCGACTTCAAAACAGGTGATGCCGCCCAATGCAGAAATGTACGGATCCTGCTTGCCGACCGGTTCTCTCAATAGTTCAATCTCGATATTGCAGGCTTGTTCGGCAAGCTCAACTGGGCTGAGCCAGTCGCTTTTCCTGTAAGCATGAAGCGCTCTAAGAAGGGCGGTGGTAAAACTGCCGGAAGAACCAAGTCCTGTGCCTTGAGGTATATCCGCGATGCTGGCTATTTCCAGATGGGGTGCCATCTCGAACCATTCGAGCGCCGAGCGAATGATCGGATGCTTTATTTCTGCAATAGATTTGGCTCGCTCGAATTGCGAGTATTTGAGTACGTATTCGTC
>Ga0268298_10006732_pt1 | contig 10345 bp, 12 predicted proteins | sample WWTPWeurt_MetaG_FD_194462 | JGI IMG/M metagenome (GOLD analysis project Ga0268298, IMG submission 194462) | Activated sludge microbial communities from WWTP in Nijmegen, Gelderland, Netherland - WWTP Weurt | ecosystem: Engineered > WWTP > Aerobic digester > Activated sludge | place... | reverse complement strand
GATTTTTTAAAATTAAAACGTTTTTGTTTTTTAGAAATAAAAAAACGTTTTTTTATTTCTAAAAAACAAAAACGTTTTAATTTTAAAAAATCTAAAAAATTAAAATTTAATAAAACATTAAAAAAATTAAATTCAAATAAAAAAAAAATCAATATAGAAAAAATTAGATTAAAATTAAAAAAAATTTTTTTATTTAAAACTAAGCCAAAAAAATATAAATTACTAAAAAAAAAATTAAACTTAAAAATTAAAGCTAAAAGAAAATCTCAATTAAAAAAAAAAGATAAACTAAATAAATTTATTTTTAAATTTAATAAAAAATTAAAAAAAATTAAACTTTTAAATAAACGAAATAATTTAGGTTTAAATAAAAAAATTTTTTTTTATAAACTTAAATATAAAAAAAAATTTAATTTAAAAATAAATAAACTAAAATTATTATTTAAATTAAAAATTTATTTTAAAAAATTAAAATTATTTTTACTTTCTAATAATTTAAAATTAAAAAATAATTTACTAATAAATTTAATAAAAACTAAAATATTAAAATTAAAATCAAAATCAAAAAAAACAAATTTTTCAAAATTAATAAAAAAGAATTCTTTTAAATTTGGAAAATTTTTAAAAATTAAATCAAAAAACTTTTTAAAAAAACAACAAAATAGTTATTTAACATATTTAAAAAAAAATATTAATTTAACATTAATCCCATATAAAGATAAAGTTTATAATGTTGAATTACAAAAAAAATTATTTTATAAACCAAAACATATTTTTACATATTCTCTTTATAAAAATAAAAAAAAATTTTTTAAACGAAAAACAAAATTAAAATTTAAAATTTTTAAAAATATTTATTTAAAAAAATTTGATTTATATACTTTTAAAATAAAGAAATTAAAGAAACAAATTAATAAATTTATAGCTAATAATACACAATTAAATGTTTATAAATCTAAATTAAAAGCAAAATTTTATAAATACATTAAAAATGTATTTATAAAAGTATATTTAATTTTATTTTTTAATAAAAATTTAATATTATTTAAAACAGTAAATATAATTTTAAATAGTTATTTATTATCTAAATACTTAACTAATTATTCTTTTAAAAAATTAATTTTTTTTAAATCTAAAAAATATAATTTTAAATTTAAAATTATATCAAATCTATTAAAATTAAATATTAAACAAAATTTATTAAATTATAAAAATAATTATATTAATATTTATATTTCAAATATAAAAATAAAAAAATATAAAAAAAAATTTAATTTAAAACGTCATTATCTAACTGAATTAAAAAAAATTTTAAAATTTTTTTATATTAATAATTACTTTAATTTATATAATTTAATTCATTTAAAACAAAAAAAAATTAATCTTAATGTTATTAAATTTTTAACTAAATTAAAAACTAAACAGACCAAACAGAATCAAACTATAAAAATAAAAAAAAATATTAATAAAAAAAATAAAAATAATTTAAAAAAAAATAAATTTAAAAAAAATATTAATAAAACTTTAAATAATGTAAATAATTTAAAAAAAAATAAAAAGAAACAAAAAATTTTTTGTTTCTTTTTATTTTTTTTTAAATTATTTACATTATTTAAAGTTTCATCACAACATAAAATTCTTTCTTCAATTTTTGTTTTTAAACAAAAATTTATAAAAAAAAATTATTATTTTTTTTATAAATTTATAAGATTATATAATTTAAATCGACATTTTTTTTTTAGAAGAAATTTTACATATTTTAATTTAAAAGCTAAAAATTCAAACTTTCTTATTTATTATAAAAATTATTTAAATTTATTAAAGTATACTCGATCTCAATTTAAAAATTTTTTATTTAATTATACTAGATATAAACGTCGTAAATATAATAATAATAATAATAATAAATTTAATAATAAATTTAACAATAAATTTAACAATAAATTTAATAAATATAATAAATACGGTAATAATAAATTAAAAAAACGAAAAAAAATTAAAATAAGTATAAAAAAAAAAATTATCAATCAATATAAAAAAAAAAATAAAAATAAGAAAAAATATAATATTATACTTAATTTATTATATAAAGTAAAATCTCAATATTTAAAAATACAATTAAAAAAATTTAAATTTTTAAAAAGTAATAAACGAAAAATTAAGTTAAAATCAAATAGTTATAATTTAAAACCAAAAAAATATAAATATAAAAAAACAATTAAATTAAAAAAATTATTTTATAAATTTATAAAAAATAGATTTATTAAATTTAATCATTATAATAAACAAAATAATAATAATAAACATAAATCAAAATATAATACTAATAATAAATTTAAACCTAAATATAATAATAATAATAAAAAAAAATATAAAAAAAATAATAATAATAACAAAAACTATCATTCTAAATATAATAATAAAAAAAAAAAAACAATTATACCAGAAAAATATTATGATTTAAAGGAATTAGATAGATCTGTTAAAGAATTTATGGCTAAAAAAAAACTTCAAGAATCAAGCAATACAAATTTAGAATTAATTCCTAATAATTCTATAAAAAAGAATTATTTTAAAAAATCATATTATAAAACAAAACAAAATATTCCACCATTATCTTTAGAAAAAAAAAATAAGTTAAAAGAATTACTTAGTAAAATAGTTCCGCGTGTTTGATCATATTAAAAAAAATATAATTTTTAATAAAAATATTTATATTTCAAATAAATTTTTAAATTATAAAAATTTAAAAAATTTTCAATTAAAAAAATTATATAAAATTATTCATTTAAATTCTAAAAAAATTAAATCATATCTTTTATATACTAATAATATTCTTAATAATAATTTTAAATTTTCAAAATTATTAGAAAATAAAATAAAATTTAGAAAAAAATCAAAATATTCATATATATATTATAAATATATAAAACATTTTTTTTTTGAAAAAGGTTTAATTTTTTTTAATTATTTTAAATTAAAAAAAAAATTATCAAATCAATTTAATTTAATTAAATTTAATATTATTAATAAATTTAAATTTAAAAAAAAATTATTTAATAATTTTTTAAATATTAAAAATTTAAAAACCAAATTTCAATTTAAAATAAAAAATATTTATAAAAATAAATGGTGGTTTTATTTTTTAAAACGTATGTATCCATATATTTCTTTACAATTTTTTGATTTTAAATTGAAAAAATTATTATTAAAAATAGTTAAATTATTAAGAAATACAAATCTAAAAAATATTTTTATAATATTTTTTAGATTTGTATTTCTTAATAATTTAACTATTTTTAATAATAATAAATTTTTAATTCATTTTAAATATTCAAAATTATTAAAATTTAATTATTTTTTTAATGTACATAAAAAATTTTATAATATATTAAAACATAAAACTTTTAAAAATTGGTTAAAAGTAAAATTTTATTATAATCTTAAATTTTTAAATATGTATCATTCTTATAATATGTTAATTGTTTTTTATATAAATTTTATATTTAAAAAATATTTATTTTTAAAAATATTTAATATTTATTTAAATTTTATTATATATTTTCTTTATAGTAAATTTCTATATTTGAAAAATAATTTAAATTATTTTTCAAATATAGAAATTTACTATGATTTAATTAAATATAAAGATAATTCAAAATTTTTTATAGCAGTCACTCCTAAAAATTTAATCATGACAATTAATCGAAGATATAAAAAAGGTTTAAAATTCCAAAAATATTAAGTGATATAACTCGAACTTTAAATAATTTAATAATTTCAAAAGAAATTAAAGGTTATTTCATTCAAATTAAAGGTCGTTTTCAACGAGGTCAACGTAAAGTTCAATTTTTAAAAAGACATGGTTTTATTTCATTAAATAATTTAAATAATAAATTAAAAGTTAATTATGGTCTTCTTTACACTCGATTTGGTATTGCTGGTATTAAAATTATATTTTGTTATTAAATAAACTAAAAATAACTTATGAAATTTATTCCTAAAAGTAAAAAATTTAATAAAGTTTTTAAATTACGATTCAAAACCTTAAATCGTATAACTAATAAAACAATTGATTTAAAATATGGTAAATTTGGAATAAAAGCATTAGAGTGCGGTTAATGACTGTTAAACATTTTACAACTTTACAACTAATTATTAGAAGAGGTTTAAAAAAAAAAGGAAAATTTTGTTTAGAAAATTACCATACACATTTACAACAAAAAAACCACAAGAAGTTCGAATGGGAAAAGTAAAGGTAATCACGCTGATTGGGTTTGCCCAATATATATTGGGCAAATTTTAATTGAATTTTCATTTGTTAATTTTAATTTTTTTAACGTATTAAGTTTATTAAGAAAATGTTTAAAAAGGTTACCGGTAAAAGCAATTATAGTTAGTAAAACTAAAAATATATTAAAAAAAAATTTAATATATAATTTTAATTTAATTACTAATCAATCTTATTAAATAAAAATGGTTTTTACAAATACAATTTTAAAATGTATTGATAATTCAGGAGCTTTATTAGTCAAATGTTTAAAAATATTAAATAAATCTGCTAAATGTAAAGGATTTCCTGGGGATTATATTATTGTTTCGATTAAATCTCATAAACCAAATAAAAAAGTAAAAAAAGGAGAAATTTATAAAGAGTTTTAGCAAGGGTTTGTTATAAAATAAAACGTCCTGGTAATTTAAATATTCAATGTACTACTAATGCTGTTATTTTATTAAATAAACGTGAAATGCCATTAGGTAGTCGAATTTTAGAACCAGTTATGCGAGAAATGCGGTTAAAAAAACATTTTAAATTATTAAGTATGGCTCCATTAGTGATCTAATAATGTATTTATCAAAAATAGGATTTTCTAATAATCAACTTATATTAAAATCATTATTACTTAGTAAATTTATACATTTTAATTTATATACATTTCCAAAATCAAAATTTATTAAATTAAAATTTCCTTTATTTGATTCGAATGAATTTAATAAAAGCAAATTATTAATTCTTATTTTAGATTTTTTAGAACATGTTTGTTATGTTAAACCAATAATAACTCACGCAAAAATATTAATAAAAAAAGGAGTTTTTTATAAATGTCAAATTATTTTAACAAAATTTTATTATATGAATTTCTTAATTTTTTTAAATGAATTTATTTTAAACAATTCTCTTTTAAAATTTGCAAATAAATCATTAAAATTATCTCAAATAAACATTAATACTTTAAGTTTATTTTTATTTGATTTAGATTTTTTTTTTGATGTATATAGTCGAAAATTGTTACCTAACACAAAATTTTTTTGGTTAGAAATAGAATTTTATTTTAATAAAAATTATAAATTATTAAATAATTTAAATTTAAAATTATATAGTCAATTATTTTTTTGTCATAATATTTTAGAATGGTCTGCAAAATAAAAAAAGATTTAAAATTACGAAAAAAAGTTATAAAAGTTTTTTTTTACAAACAACTTTTAAAATCATTTATAAAAAATCCGAAAATTTCTATTGAAGAACGTCAATATTTAAAATATAAATTTAATTTTAAATATAAATTTTCAATTAGTAAATTACGAAATCATTGTATAATTAGCCAAAATACTCATTCAATTTATAAATATGTTAAATTGTCTAGACATTTATTTAAAAAAATGGTATTAAATGGTAATTTACCAGGATGACTTTAAGTTCTTGGTAAATAAATTTTAAATAAATAAAAATGCATAATAAATTAGCCCTTTTAGTTAGTTTAATTAAAATAAATTTAAGCAAAAGTAAATTAATAGCAAAAGTTCCATATTCAAAATTGAATATTAATATTTTAAAAATTTTATATAATGAAGGATATATTAGAGGATTTAAAGTTACTGAAAAATTAATTTATATATATTTAAAAATTAATAATAATAAACCTATTTTTAGAGATATTGTTTATTTTTCTCAAAATAATAAAAATAATTATTTAAGTTATAAAAAATTAATTTTATTTTTTGGTTTAAAAAATTTTGCAATTATTTCAACAAATATTGTTTATTAACATTAGAACAATGTTTTTTATATAAAAAGGAGGTCAATTAATTTTATTAATTACTCATTAAAAATGTTTAAATAAAAAATATGCAACTCATTCAATATAAAAAATATTTATTTAAACCAATTTCATTACAATTTTATTCAAATTACTGTTTTATAAATGGAATTTTATTAAATTATAAATTAAAATTAAAAAAACATTTTATTTTTAATGTTATAAATAATCATAATAAATTTTATTTATTTATTATAAAAAATTATTTTCGAACATTTTTTTCATTAATTTTAAAAATTATTGATGGTGTTTCATTTGGATATAAAGCAAGTTTAAAACTTAAAGGAAAAGGATTAAGATTACAATTAAAAAAATTAAATAATATTTTACAAATTTATTTAAAATTAGGTTATAGTCATAAAATTTTTTTTAAATTACCTTCAAATATGTGGATTTATATTTATGAACGTCGTAGAAGTTTAATTTTATTTAGTTTAAATTATTGTGATTTACGAAATATTTTATTAAAAATTCGTAGTTATTATCCTGTAAATTTATATAAAATTAGAGGATTTTATGAACCTACAGAATTAATAAAACAAAAAAAAGGAAATCTCGTTTAAGTTCAGGTTCAAATTATTAAAATTAAAATATGAAAGTTTATAAAAAATCATACAAATATAAATTAATTACTAATTTACTTTATTATAAAAATATAAAAAAACAAAAATTATCTAAATTTAATATTTTATTTCTTAAATCTGGTTTAATTTTATTTTAAAGATGAGTTTTGATTTTTTTAACATAAAATTAAATGAAACTAAACAATTAAATTCAAGTTTTAAAACGGTTTTTGGTATAAATTTTTCTTTATCTTCTCAATTATATAAATTATTAGGTTTAAATAAAAAAAAAAAATGGCAATTAAATCAATTAACTGTTAAACAGATTCATCAGTTAAAATTATATTTACCAGATTTAACTTTATTTGATTCTGATTTAAAACGAATAATTTCAATAGAAAAAGAAAAATATCTAGAATTAAAATGTTATAAAAGAAATAGATTTTTATTAAATTTACCAATTCATGGACAACGAACTCGAAGTAATGCAAAAACTCGACGAAAATTAAAAAATTAAATAAATATGCTTGTAATAAAATCTTATTTACAAAATATTTCTAAAATAAAAAAATTAAAAAAAATAAATTACTCTAAATATTATTTCAAAAATTTATATTTTATAAATCATAAATTAATATTAATTAAATTTCATTTTTTATTTAATTTTATTAATTTAAAATTTATAAGTCAAAAATTTAATAAATTTTCTTTTAAATTAAAAAAAAAAAATAAAATTAAAAATATTAATTTTAAAACAAATATTAATAATTATTTAGAAATAAAACAATTTTTATTTAATAAATTTTATAAAAAAAATTTTTATAAAAAATTTATTAATTTTTTATTTTCAAAAACAAAATTAAAATCATTAAAATTTTTACCAGATACATTACCATTTTTAAATTTATTAAAAACACAAAATAATAAAACAATAAAATTAGATAATTTAATTAATGATTATGGTTATATTTATTTAAAATCATCTGGTATAAATACATTTATTACTTTAACAAACTCAAAAGGAAATGTATAACTTCATATTCAGCAGGAATCTTTAAAGATGTTAAGCGTATTAAAGAAAAACGTTCATTACATATAGTTCGTCAATTAGGACAATTAATTTCTTATAATGTTTTTAGATGTAATTTTAATTATATTTTTTTAAATGTTAGATTAGATTCGGTAAAAATACGATCATTATTAAAAAGTTTTAAAGAAGGTTTTTTTATAATATTTAAATTAAATATATTTAAAATTATTTTTAAAAGACCAATTATTAGGAACGGAATTAAATTAAAAAAATTACCAAGAAAATAATAAATATAATATAAAATTTAATACTTATAAATATATACGAGGTGTTATTGGTTGCATTTCCGATTTGGGCTCGGGCGGCTGTTGGTTCGAATCCAACCGTATAGAATTAATAAAAATAAAAAGGTGAATGAAGGGGATCGAACCCTTGGCTAACAAACCACAATTTGTCACTCTACCAGCTGAGTTACATTCAATTAGTTAAAAACTTGTAGTTTAATCGGTAAAATATGCTGCTCATAACGGTTATGATATTGGTTCAAATCCAATCAAGTCTAAAAATTAATATAATATTAATTTTTGTATAATTTTTTAAATAATAATAATACTTTATTAACTTTATTAAATAAAAATTTTAATCATATGGAATTTGAATTAATAATTAAATTTTTAAAAAAATTTAATTTTATTCAATTATATAAATATTTTAAAACATTTGAAGTATTATTTAATTTACCAAATTTATGTTTAAATTGTTTTCCAAAATTGGATAAATTAGAATTAGTAAATATAAAATTAATTAAATTTTTTTTTTTAATAAATTGTATACAATTTATTAAAAAAAAAAATTTAATTAATTTTATATTTATTAATTCTAATTTATATTCTGAAAATAATTCAATGGTTATCAATTCTTTATCAAATATTAGCAAAAAAAATAATATTTCTTTTAAAGCTTTTTCCAATTTTTCTTTAAAAGAAAATAAAAAATTAAAAAAAAAGAAAAATTTATTTTCTTTTTTTTTAATTTCTGAGTTATATAAAACTTATAAAGGAGTTTTAATTCCATTTAATATTTCTAATTTATCGTGGTTAGTTCGAGCTGGCTTAAAATATGAGATGAAATAATATTTAATAATTTTAATATATTTAATAACAATATTACTAATTTAAATATAAAAAATATTATATTTAAATATAACTACTGTGTTAATACAAGTAATTTTTTAAAAAAAAATAAAGCATACCCAATTAAACTTAGATCTTTATACAACTCTCTAACTTTTAACAACTTAAACAATGTTCTTCAACATACTTATAATCAATCTACTGATTTTAATTTTATCATTAAGTATATATCTTTCCATAAAAAGGGTCATCGGTTGGGACAATACAATTCTGTTATGTTTATTAGTAGGTGGTTTTGTTTTAGCAGTTCATTTTTTTCATTAAAATTTTTTAATTTTAATTTAATTAAAACTTTAAAACAATCCCCAACATTAATTAAAACAAAATTAATAGAATTAAAATGTATTTTCGTATTTTTATTAAAACATTATTTTTATACTTTATTTAATTTTTATAAAAAAATTTATTCTAAAAATTTTCTTTATTCATTAAATCATGTATTTTCAAATAATTTATTTTTTTTTCAAAATTTTTCTTTTTTATTAACTAAATTAACAGAAAAATATCAAAAATTTTTTAATTTTTTTAAATTTATTAAAATAAATTTAATATCTAAAAATTATGCTATTTTTAATAAAATAATTTTATATTTAATAAAATTTAATAAAATTTTAGTAAAAAAAATATTTAGTAAAAATTTATTAAATATCTTCATTGATAATCAAATATTTAATAAATTTTCTTATTTATATGAATCTAAATTTGGTTTAAATATAATTTTTAAAAATATAGTTAAATTATATAAAATAATATTTTTTGTAAATATTTTTATAAATTTTTTTTTTAATAAGTTTAGAAATTTTAAAACAAAATTTTTAATTAAAAATTATCGTAAATTTTTTAAATTTCATGATTATTTAAAATATACAAAAATTGTTTCATTAAAAAATTATAATTTTTTAATTTTAACTTTATTAATGAAATCAAAAATTGATTTAAAAAGTTATTTTTATTATATATTTTATAAATATAATTATAAAGATCAAAAAATATTTTTTGATCTTTATAATTATATTTATAAAATATATAATAAAAATAACTTTTTAAATCAATTAAAAATTTTTAAATTAAAGAAATTTAAAAATTTTAATTATTCTTGGAATTATAAAAATTTGTTATTAAATAATATTAATTTAAAACAATTAAATTTTAAAATAATTGATAAATTAATGTTTGGATTTCATTCTAATTTTTTATTAAAAAAACGATTTTTAATTAATAATCTTACAAAATCATCGAAAAATATTTTAAATTTAAAATATTATAAATTTTTATATTTTTTATTTTATAAACTTAATTATTTTTCTAAATTGAAAAAAGGTAATAATAATTATAGTTTTTTTCGTAAATTTAAAACATTAAAAAATTCTGGTTTAGTATTTAATAAAAATAAATTTGCAAATTTATTTTTATTAAATACTAAACCAGAATTTTTTAATGTTTTAAATTTACGAAAAAAAC
>Ga0268298_10006731_pt1 | contig 10346 bp, 7 predicted proteins | sample WWTPWeurt_MetaG_FD_194462 | JGI IMG/M metagenome (GOLD analysis project Ga0268298, IMG submission 194462) | Activated sludge microbial communities from WWTP in Nijmegen, Gelderland, Netherland - WWTP Weurt | ecosystem: Engineered > WWTP > Aerobic digester > Activated sludge | place: Netherlands... | reverse complement strand
GGATTGCAGATGCGGATTGCGGAGAGGCGAATATTCGGAATTTTCTCGGCTAGCGGCGCCGGGGCGATTAACCAGCAACGATTGCCATCACTTTGTCGTTCCCCGAAATCGGCTAGTTTGCGCTCCACCAGCATATCGAGAATGCTGTTGGGCGTCCTTGGCAGACCCGGCATCTTGTCCTGATTGATGACCGCGGCAATCTCTTCGCCCCCGACCGGCCACACCACGTAAAGGTGGCCTTCCATATGCCAGAGTCTCGATCCAGGCTCATTGATGATCCAGGTACCGTCGCTGACGAGCCGACGCATGATGTCAAGCAGTATGCGTTCGACGGGAATCCCGATATCGTAACTGGCAAAGACGTTGCCATAACTTTCAATATCGCGTTGCACACTAACCTGATCGGACCGAACGACCAGATTATGGATCATGTTTTCCTGGCTGGTTTGGCCAGCGATTGTTTCCAGCATCCACTGCACCAGGCTCGAATCTCCCTCTTTAATCCAGGCCAGTCCCTTCTGGCTGACGATGCGCTCGGTCATCCACAACGAGATCGTCGTATGGTTCGTTCCGCGATTCTTCCGCCAGTGCAGGAAGTATCGATCGATGTTGTTGCTCATAGCCCATGAATACAGATCCTCAGCGAAGGGCTCCCACACACTCGCGCCATCCTTGCTGGTCACCGTCAGGTCGGTAATGGGTTTGCCGACATCATGGCAAAGCGCCGCCAGAAATACAGCCAGGTGCCACCGTGGTTCGAGTTCCCGGCGACGTCGAGGAGTCTGCCCCTCCGGCAATAGAACCCGATCCCCCGATTGCAAAGACCAGAGCGCGACTTCGATGGCATGCCTCAACAAGCCCCCTGCCCCACGATGATGATGGGCTTCGCTGGCGGGAAGCAAATGGGCATAGGAGGCAAAGCGGCGTAAAGGCTCCAGGTAATACTCCTCGAATATTTCCTTCGACGCCAAACCCGATTCCCGAATCTGCCCGATCAATTCGCGCTGAGTTTCGATCAGCTTGTCTGGGTGAGAGACCGGCAAGCCTTTCATGAATGGGGGGTAGCGCGGAAGCTCCTCTTCGGCCGCAGGCTGCATCAGAACCGGTACCGAAGCGATCCCCGCAGTTGATTCGCCATCGGCCTTGCCAATTACTTTCCTCAGCAACTTGAGCAACGGTGATTCCTTTCGGTAGCCTCGACGATAGCCAAATCTGATTCGACTTGGAATATCCGGTTTCAATACAACCGATACGCCTGCCCGAGGACTTGGTCGCGCCTTACCCAGCCTGTCAGTTGGTACCGCGAGTCCAGACTGTCAGGGTGCTGTCCAGATACAAAATATCGATCCCTTGGAATGATTCCGACAGGACCGGGATTGAGTCTCTCACCCGTTCTGGCTCGCTCCTTGGCCAGCCCGACTGCTCGTCCATCAACGAAAAACTCCCGTCCTTGTGTCGTCACTAGCGATCCCGGCAGTCCGACCAACTGTTTCACAAAGATGCTTCCTCGTGGATACGGCCAGTTTTCCTCCCATCGAAACGCCACAAACTTGTCTGCGGCTGGAAAGACTCCTTTTTCGATAAGAAAGAATGTCCCTGGCAGGCTTTCCGTAAGGTTGAAAGCGACCATGTAACTCTTGCTGAACGCCAAGTAGGCGACCATCAGCCATAGGACAAATGGAAACCGGATTCTTCGCCATGTCGAGCATCGGGAACACATGACTCGACTGTAGAGATCATTCGATCACCTGGAGTATCGAAATGCGTACTTCTAGGCCGCATTTCGCTCTCACAAGCAAGCAGAACGGAAGGAGCATGCATCTCCCACGGATGGTGTCGACAAGTTGCAGTTTCTGGCGACTGTGAGATGCTGAACGAAAAGCCCCTGGAGAATCAACGTGAGCATGGCCGCCGCAACTCATACAAGCAGCGTATTTGGATGGATGCCTATCGTGGCGCTACTCTTCGCTGCGATCACGATTTACCGTTGGAACCGACGAAACAAGGTTGTCAACGTGGATCGGCTGCATCAGATGGATACGGAGCTTGAATCGCTCAAACTTCGCCTGCTGCTGGTGTCCACTGACGCTGTGCCGGCGCAGCCGATTCTCAGAACCATTGGATTTGTGGAATCGATGTCAGCAATCGAGGCTGCCTCGGACGCCGATTACCGGATTGCCGAACGAGACGCCTTACTGGAATTGGCCCGGAAAGCCCTGGCCAAGGGAGCCAATGCCATCGTCGGTTTGAGAAAAACGAATGCGCACTACGATCAATCCGGGTCGCAGTGGCGGATTTCACGGGTCGCCTATTCGGGTACGGCGGTCGTTGTCAGCACATTCCAGTCGTGAAACGTCTCCAGCATGAACAAGGCGATGCGACATCCATCCACGGTGTCCATGATGGCATATGGCGTTTCTCCTCGCAGCGACGCCATCGGACCGTACAACCATTTTGAAGCCTGATCTTCCCCGCCAAGGACATCAACTGCTCTTGAGCATATCTGATCCGTCATATCCTCCAGTGAGTCTTCGTGACATAGTCCGGAAGGAGCACTGCCAAGATGCTTGGCGACCGTCGTCGCTTGACTTGGATAGTATCGATCGAGGTAATCCTCATAGCTCAGCGATCCTTTGCACCCTGGCCATACTGAACATCCCCAGAAGGGTTCTTGGTCTACTCGCCGCACTCGCTTTACCATCTTGGCGCCACATAGTTCGCACTGGGGAACAACCTCATCGACGGGTCGCTTCTTGGTGCCGGGAAGAAGATTGAAGAGTGCTCCCGGTAGGTCGCCGATGATGTACCAAACCCCCAGATGTCCGTCGAAGCGAGCGCCATGACGGCGCGCATACTGGACCATGTCAGGACTGACCGACAGCAAGGTTTTAGCCCGAGGCAACATCACTTTCTCGCTGTGTTCTTGTACCGGGTTCGTGGATTCGTGGCAGGCTATCGTCGTCATCACTTCTTCTTCCCGGTAACGGTGTCCAGAACGTACTGACCCGGCGTATCTCCCTTCAATCCGTCAGCGATTCGACCCGTTGCCTCACCAACGTTTTCGACCAGTTCGGCGCCCTTGCCGGCCAGGGAAGACGGTTTCAGTTTCTGGAAGTTGGAAGGCGTGGCATTCTCACGATGGGTCTGCCCTGCCCCTTCCTTCCGATCACGTACCTCGACGCTGTTTCTGGAAAACTCACGCATGGAGGTATCCCTGGCCTGATCACTTGGCCGTCCCTGTGGAGCGACACCTGCTCGACCAGCACCTCCCTTGACCTGGGCCAGGTACCCGGCACCCGCGGTCTCGACTGCCTGGCTACCGGGCATTTCAGCGCGATCCGTCTCATGGCGTGCTCGCACTGCTTCGGAACCCTGTACCTGCCCGGCCATTTCACCCAGCATTCGGTCATAGTTCTGCGCGGTGTATTCCTTGATGTAAGGCTGCAGGCGATGAGGATCGCCCATGACGCCCTGAAATTTTTCGTAGTTGTATTCGAGCTTCGGCAGCAAGAAATCCTTGATGAAATGATCCTGAAGCTGAAGGTTCGAGCCGAGCTGCCCGGAGTGGGAGAGTTCCCACATCTGCCGGTGACCTTCGGTTTCCTGAAGAGATGAACTGAACGCATCCCGCGACTGGCGAGCGCGATCCAACGATGCCCGCTGTCCTTCCGATCCCGCCGTTTTGCCTTCGTCGGAGGTTCGATAATTCCGTTCCCAACCGTTATCGATGACGGTACCGACCTTGGTCCCGAAGCTCGAATCGCGGGCATATTGGGCCATCTCTTCCAAAGACTTCATTGACTCGGCGGAGTTGCGCATCTTGGCCGACATTTCGACCCCACCGTGAAGGCCCGCGACTTCCAGAAGCTTTGGCGTACTCATCCCCATCGACGCGCCAACCATGAGTTCCATGGCGACCTTTTCACTGACGCCCATTTTTCGGGCCCACTGGTCGACCTGCCGTAGTGTGTCATTGGCTTCCTGATTTCGGCTTGAGCCCATGCCGTGCCGGTAGCCTGTAGTGTCACTGGCGCCCCTCGCGTGTGATCGTTCGAAGCCGGCTTCCTGCTTGAGTGCCGCCAGAGCACTTTCAGCGTACTCCGAGGAACGCTGCTGAGTCGCCTGCTGCGAATGTTCGTAGTTCTCCTTTGCCGCAGCACCCATTGAGTCGTTGAGCGCCATGTCGGCACGGACATCGCTCTTGGCCTGTTTCACCACGAACCCGCCACCCGAAAAGTGGCTGTAATCGAACCCTCCTCGCGCCTGATAATTGGTTGCACCCTGCCGCAAGCTCGGATTCATGTCGACGGCGAGCCCCTTCATGGTGTCGTGGCTGACATTGTTCAGCGAGGCATTGCCCATTTGCATGTTGCCCATGGCCAGACTGCTGGCGATCTTCTCGGGATCACGAGGCGGTGCGACAAGTCCGGCCACCGCCTGCATGCCGACTTCCCCGCCCTTCACGATCGCGGCGGCGATGGCGGGAATTGAAATCACCAGCATCCCTGCAATTGCCTGATCGCTGACAATTGCCGTATTCAGAAAACTCATCTGTTCGATCGACAGTCCGCTTGCCGCACTACCGTTGATGTACTGGCTACGCGAGTACATGGTGATGATGAAGTTCATCACGGCATACAGCGGTGCCCAGAGCTGAATCCAGAAGAGACTGGCCGCATAGGACTTGATGACGCCGGTGGCCTGGTGACCGCTCAGCACCACGAACAGCAGGAACACGGGAAAGATCGCGTACTGAACCATCTCGATGGCGTTCCGGACTTTGGGCATGGTCGATTCGGCGATCCGCGCCATCAACTTGTAGGAGTCACTGGTCGAACGTAGCGACTGCGCCATCGCCAGATTGGTCTGGGCGCTGGCAGCATCCCCGAGCTGGGCGGGCAACATGTACTGCGCATCGATCATGAAATTGGCGACGATGGCCTGCTTGACGGTGTCCTGTGCAGAAGCTGAAAGCCCCAGCAGGTAGTTCGTCGTTGTCGCCAGTGATCCAGCGATGGCCACGCCAGCGTCCGCTGCCGTCATACGGGGATATAACCGAGTTCCCAGGATGGTGAGCTGCCGGTTCGACTCTGCGGTAATCTGATTGGTCAGGGTTTGGTAGGCTGCGTCACAACCGAGGGTACTCATCAGCGTTGGATCGGCCGTGTCGCGAATTGTCACCAGCCGTGAAGGATTCGTTTTCCCGTTCAGGCTGTCCCAGATATTGTTGACCTGCAGGATGTCCTCCTTCATCCGGATATAGCCGGTCGCAATGTCGGGTGCAACGCACTCCCGGTAAAACTCAAGCAGGTTGCTGGTCAGCACCGGAGCCCCGCTCTTGATCGCCTGACGTTCGGACAGCACACGATGCCCGAAGAGGGTCCCGTTCTTGCGGAATTTCACATCGTCCGGAAGTGCAAAAACGGTCTCGAAAGATCCGGTCAGCCAGTCCCCCACCTTGCTCATGGTGTGAGCGAATGCCCCAAGACCGATGGGCACGTTAGCGACCGCCCGTGGCGGCTCGTTCCCTGTCCGATCAACGATCGTCACCGTCACCTTGGGAATCAGCAGCATGGACTGAAAGATGGCGAGGAAGAACAGCCACTTCCACATGCCATCCAGTCGTTCCCGTCCGGTCAGTGTGGCAATCACCACGACGATCATGCCGACAATGGCGATGGTCTGCAGCAATCCCCGGTAGTCGCCGCTGCCCATGAGCGAGGCCACGGCATTGAACATCGCTTCCAGCTCGGCGACATTCCAGTAGGCATAGACCTCGTACATGGGTTAGCGGTTGAAGACAGCCATCGATTGAAAGATGTTGGTCGGCATCCCCGAATTGAGGCTCTGATGCATCAGTTGCAACGAGCGACTGAGTTCGGCGACCTGCATCCCTTTCTGGTATTCGGCGCGGAGCATGTCCCTCGCCTCCTGCTCGATTTCACCCAGACGAACCAGTATCTTTTCCGCAGCCATGACCGCATCCGGCCCGCCCGTTCCCGCGTCGTTCTGCAAGGCATTGCGCAGTGTCTTTGAAAGGTTCGTGAAGTACGCGTAAGCCACATCCACGGCAATCAACTGGGCGTAGTCCTCGGTGATTCGGTCACCTCCAGGGATACTGCTGGATACCGCCAGCATCTTCCAGACCGGAAGCGAGGAACTGCCGATCAGTGCAGCATCCATCGAGGATTGCCCGCCGGTATCCCGATTGACGATCTTGTCCCGCATGCTGGCAATTCGGGTACGTACCTGGCGCGAAAACGGTGCCACGGTGAAAGCTGATTCGGAGAAGCTGGGCGTCAGGCACTCGGCGAGATCGGCGCCGCATTTGAGGCCGGGCAGATTCACTGTCGCAGACGCTCCGTCGCCGACAAACTGGCGGAAGGTCAGCTTGCCACCCGGCAGGTAGGTCCATTTGGCCTTCTCGTCGGCGTTCTCGCCAGGGGGTGTGACGATGATGGTGCCGGTAAGACTCATCAGCAGTTCCCGCGTTTCGTCCGTAATGCCTGCGATGCGACTGAGCGACCGCCACACCACGTTGCCCGGATCAAAAATCTCCCGTGCCCCTTGGGAGGCATTTTTAGCTGCGGTACGGATGTTCTTGGCGGTGGTGCGACTTTTCTTCCACTCGTCCCAGGAGTCGAAGACATCGCCGAACATGTTGAGGCTGGCGCCTGCGGTCTTCCCTTCCTTCTCCTGGACCCGGTCGGTGAGCATGCTACCGGCCGCCGTGACAATGCCCTCGGCTGCCTGACAGGAATTGATGTTGAGATTGTTCATCTTCGTCGCCTGATCCTGCAGGTACTTCAAAAGATCACAGAGGTCCGGAGACATCGAGCACAAGGCCATGTTGAAAGCCGCTCCAATGGCGTTGTTGCCTATGTTTCGCAGCAAGGACACGAACTGCTCCTTGTTGATGAAGGAAAACGATCCGGCGAAGAGGTCGATGCCACCGCACCCGGCGCTGAAGGACGGCGGCGCGATGCTGGCCAACTGGTAATTGCGCACCGGCGTGCGCATGTACAAGCTGCCGCCGGTGTAGAGGTTCATCGTTTGTCCCCGGTAAGCATTGGGGCCGGTGACATTGCCGTATGCGCCGATGTCGTTGAACCAGTCCTGCATGGATTGATTCACCGTGGCGCGAGCGGGAAGACTGACCATCACCAACATTAGGGTGGCAAGGCAGGCGCTGCGAAGTCGTGAAAGACGCATGAGGATCTCCTTCAGTAAAGTTCGCCAGGCTTAGTCTGGGTCAGGACGTAAATCCGCTCGACGATCTCCTGCGCCGACAGGACTCCGGACCCGATGGGCAGTAGCCGTCGATCCTTGACGTTGCCGAGCACGACCAGTGGCACCACACTCACTCCCAGTGCTCCCGCCATCCCGTTGTCCCTTGCCGGGCGGGGGAATTCAGGGAGCCCGCCACCGTCCAGCGACACGGGGAAAACCGTGATTCCGTACTGCTCGGAGAGGAACTTCAGCGTTGGCGCCAACCGGTGGCAATACGGACAATCTGAGCGAAAAATGAAGAACAGCCCCCAGTCCTTGGCGATCGCCGTCAGAGTTTCGCCCTCACGCTTATTGCGCTGGCTATCGCGAACCTGGATGGCTGCATTGTTGGATGGATTGCGCAGCTGGTAGTTGAGATCCGGATTGGCCCAGATCACCCGCCGCCACACGTCCGAAAACACAGACGCCCGATCCATCAGCGCTTCCTGTGCCACGATGTAGGTCTTGAGGTTTTCTGGCGTCGGCTTGAGAATAGCCAATGCCCGCTTCTGTTCGACTTCCTCACGCAACTTCTTGAGTGCTTCCACTGCGCGAGTGCCATCGGTCGCCAGGCTTTCCTGTTTCTTCGGTGGTACCGCTTCGCTCGCCGCCTCTTCGATGAGATCGCAGTACCAATGAAACCGGGTTGCATCACATTGCCAGGATGACGGGTAGTCGAGTGCCCCCTGCGCATGAGCGCCTGAGAAGAACAGTGCGGAAAGTATCGCCAGCAGACGCATCGACATCGATCACTTGGCCAATGGTGCCGGCAAGGAGAGTCCTGCCACTTGGGCAACCTGCTCCGTCAGTTCCGGAATTCTGGTATCCGAGGTTTTGAGTAAGGCGGCCGTATTGATCAGCGCACATCGGCATTCCCGACTGACCTGATCGAGGGCGGTATCCAGCCGCGTGCCGAACGCCTTGGCTTCCTCAAAGAGTTTGGCCTGCTCCTGAGCATCGAGTCCGGGCTTGATCCGCTGAACCAGGGATTGCTGTTGATAGGCCACCAGCCGACCGATATCGACTCGGGCTAGGCGAGGTATGTCCAACGGATAGAGGTGCATCCATACGGCGACCAGTATTGCCCCCACCAGCAGTGTGAGACCCCCTGTCAGGAGATGTGCTTTGATCGTATTCATGGGACCGATCATCATCGTGCCGCTCGTTGGGTGACCAATTGCTCAATGGCATCCGCCACGGTCATGCCTTGCTCGCGCAGCCGCTTGATGGCCTCGTAATCTTCGGCACGTGTCGAATAGACCAGCATCGAGAAAGGATCGAGCAGCAGTCGCCCCAGACCGGACCCCATCGGCGAATGAATGTAGATTTCGGAAAAGTGACCATGCTCGGTGCTGACCGAAGAAAGCTGGCGTTTCAACCACTCGTCGAGCGGGAGCTTGCCTTCCTTGCCCAGGCGCTCAATGTTCTCTGGTTTCTGGCGCAGCAGGAACAGCCAGTCGGCATTGTTGATTGCCGCTTTGGTGGCTTCGTTTTTGTAATAGTCATCAACCGACTGAGTGATCGTGCCAAAGGCGCCCCCGTACTTGCGGGCACGCCGATAACCGGCTTCGATAAAGCTGCCGCTCGATCCGGAACCCATCAGGTCCCAGCTCTCATCAATGATGACCAGTTTGCGCCGGGAACGGTCGCGGTACATTTCCTGGGTGATGCGATACATGATGAGTTGCATTACGACCGATTGCAGATCCTTTTTGGACTTCAACTCTTCCAGCTCCAGAACAACGAAGTCCTTGTCGAATTGAATATTCGCATCGCCCTCGAAGTAGCTCGCATACACGCCATAGCGGGTATAGGGTTCCAGGGCAGTCGCCAGACGACTCAAGTCCCGTTCGTACTCACCTTCGCTGGATAGCCGACCGGTCTGGAGCAGTTCGTAGATATCGGTGATGGTGGCCGAGCGCCCCTTGGCATCCCAGACGCGCTTGATAGCTGAACCCAGTGCCGTATAGCTGTAATTGTCGAGCGGTTCGCGTGGGCTCGCCATCTGCGCAAGCAGCGGCAGAACCATTTCCATGTCGGCGTTGATGTCGATGATCATGGAAAATGGATTGAGGCAAATCGTGTTGTGCCGTTCATCGGAAAACTCGATGAACTCGCCGTCCAGCAACTCACAGAGATTCTTGTAGGAACGCCCGACGTCGATAATCCAGACCTTGGCGCCAGCCCCCAGATAGCGATAGGTCATTTCATTGACGAAAACCGACTTGCCGGAGCCCGAGAGCGCGGCAACGGCGAAGTTGAAGTTGCCCCCCGTGTTGTCGAACAAATCGAAGCCGATGATCTGACCACGCCGGCCAAACAGAGTCATGACCGGAGTCTGGGTGCCCTTCCATTCGGCGATCAGCGGGGATGTCATTACCGCGTTGTCGGCGGTCTTGGTATTGATGCGGCCGAACTGACGCAAGTCGTTTTGCAACGAAGGCGAGAGCGTCATCGGCAGGGTCGCCGTCAGCGCCTGGTGCTGCAGGTAGAAATCCTTGGTCAGATCAAAGCCGCGGGCACGCCAGACAGCACGTACCGAATGCTCGCTACGCGACGCGTCCTCCACGCGCGAGACCAGACAAACCTGGTGATACATTCCAACCACTGTCCGCCCGCTATCGAACGTCTTCAGCACCATGTCCCAGTCACGCTTGCGTTCCTGCAGATCAGGCTGAAAGTGAGCGAGGTAGGACCCCGCACTTTGGGTGGCCCGTGCCGCCTTCATCTGCGCCCGTGTCCGCGCCGACTCGTATTCGAGCGCCACCGCGCCCATCGTAATAATGAAGGGACACGGCATGGCCAAAGCCAACTGGTAAGGGTCGCCGATCAGGTAATTCATTCCGGACAGCCGGAAGTAGCGCGGGTACTGTCGTACCGAAAACAGTTGCAGGACAGACTCGTCGCCACCGGCCTTGCGAAAGCGGATGTCGCCATCCCCCACACGCGAAGCGATTTCCAAATTCGAGATCTGTTTGCGCAAGGGTTGATCGGCATTCCACCCGATAGGCGTAACCGTGCTCCCGGAAAACAACCGTGAGTGATCGAAGAAATCAGCCACAAAGTTGAGCAAGTCA
>Ga0268298_10006730_pt1 | contig 10346 bp, 7 predicted proteins | sample WWTPWeurt_MetaG_FD_194462 | JGI IMG/M metagenome (GOLD analysis project Ga0268298, IMG submission 194462) | Activated sludge microbial communities from WWTP in Nijmegen, Gelderland, Netherland - WWTP Weurt | ecosystem: Engineered > WWTP > Aerobic digester > Activated sludge | place: Netherlands... | reverse complement strand
CTCGCCGGCGAGCTGTTCCGAGAGAACCAGGCCAAGCTGGTGCACGAGCTGACCCACCGCTACGTCCGCTACTACTTCCCCGGCGCCCCGACCTGGCTCAACGAGGGCTTGGCCGAGTACATGGACGCGCTGCACTACGACGGCGACGGCGTGAGCTTCGGGACCGGACGCCTCACCATCACGGATTGGCGCTCGCCCACCGACGTCTTCGCGCTCTCGGCGCGGGAGTTCTATGTGCGGGGCCTGCACGACGAGGCCTCCGATCGGCTCCGCAGCGCCAACTACGGCTGGGCCTGGAAGGTGGTGCACGCCTTGGCCTCCCCGGAGACCGGCGCGCTCCACGCGGCGTTCCTCGACTACCTCGATCGGCTCACCCGACTCACCCCGGCCAAAGAGGCGTTGACGCAGGCCTTCGCAGGCTTCCCTGGCTCCTCCTTGGCTGAGGCGATCAACACCCACCACCTCGGCGTGCGCTATGCGTTGCGCACCAAGCTGAGCCCGCCGGTGATCGCGCCCGAGGTGGAGGTCCTCTCTCCGGCCGACGGTCGATCGATCTGGCTCTCCTATGCGCTGCAGGCGCCGCGGGATATCGATCGCGACGGCGCCCGGGCTGAGGTGCTCGAGCTGACCAGCAGCGGGACCCCCGCCGCTTCGCTCTTGATGCTGAGGGCCGCGGTCGAGCGGGCCGACGGTCACCAGGAGCGCGTGCTCCCCTTGCTCCGGCGCATCTATCGCAGCAGCCCAGGCGACGCTGATGCGCTCAGCGCCTTGGTCTCCGCGCTGGGCGCCCAGCCCGAGCTCAGCGAGGAGCTTGAGCCCTTGGTCGAGGCGCTGGCGCGCCGCGCGGTGAGCGCGCAGGCGATGGAGGTGGTGGCCCGCGCCGATCTCCACGCCGGCCGCTACAACCGAGCCGCGACCTTCGCAGTCCGCGCGACCCAGCGAGAGCCGGCCTGCCTCAACTGCTGGATGGTGCGGGCCAAGGCGCATGAGCAGCTCGGCGACTTGGCCAAGGCCTACCAATCGACTGCGCTGGCGCTGGCGCTGGCCGATGACGACGCGCTCGAGGCCAAGCTGGAGGCCGAGCTGGCTCGGCTCCGGGACGCGCTCAAGGCTCCCTGAGCTGGCCAGCTCTCGGCCGCGCTGCGCTGCTCGTCGGTCGGGGTCGCCCCTCGCGTTCGAGTCCTCAGCCCAGCGGTGAGACGCCGAACAGCTTGGCGTGGCCCCAGAAGGTGAGCACGGCCCAGACCAGGGCCCCGCCCAGCACCGCCTGCGCGTCGAGGCTCCAGCCTGCGGCCACGGTGTAGCGCTTGCCGAGGCGCGCGTCTCGGCGCAAGGCCACCGGGTACAGGAGCACCGCCCAGAGCAGGAAGCCGCCGAAGAGGGCCAGGTCGGCGACGGTCCCGTTGGCCAGCAGGTGCGCGGCCGCCCAGATCCCGGTGCCCAAGGTCATCGGGTGGCGCACCGCGGCCGTGATCCGGCTCCCGGGCCGCGCCGCCAACAGGACCAGCGCGAACAGCACCAAGAGGGCCGCGAGGTGCCTCGACCAAAACGGGAGCGCCCAGAGCACGACGGGCTGGGTGCGGGCCTCCCCGTAGCCGAAGATGATCGCGAGCAGGCCCCCCAGCGCCAGCAAGGAGTACAGGCCCTTCCAGCGGTTCTCGCCGAGGCGCGCGCGCGCCGAGGTGCGGAGCGACTCGCCCCAGATCCGTACTGAATGAACGCCGAGGAAAGAGACGAGACCCGCGATGAGGAGCGCCATGCCTCGGCCTAGCAAGACCGGCGGCCGAGCGGAAGCGCCTCGCCGCCCAAGGATCTCGGCGGGACTTTGATCGCACTTTCCAGCCAGGGGACTAGAGCGGTTCGGCGCTCTAGCAGCTTGCTGCTAGATGCGGCGGTCGCGCTGACGATCGACTTTTCTCTCCGGCGACTTTGAGGTCAGAACTGCGGCAGCTGTCCGAGCAAGAACAGCGGGACCTGGCCGTTCTTATCCATGATGAGCCCGCGCTGAATGGCGATGAGCTCGTTGTCGCGCACGACGAGATCGAATGTCCTCGCTGGCTGGCCGGTGCTGAGCTTCTTCTTGAACGTCACGCTCCCGGCCGCGGTATCGGGCTCGGCGCCAAAGACCTTGGGAGATCCGTGACCAGGCTTCGCAGCGCCGACCTGCTTGGGATTGGCAAAGTACTTCTCCAGCGCGGCCTTGGCGATTGGCTCGCAGAACTTCTTCAGCTCTTCCGGGCTCGGCTCGATCAAATTCGCCTTCACGTTGTGGATTGGTTTGGGGGTGCCAAGTTGTGCTTTCATACCTCCAAGGCTTAGCAGCCCTCGTGCCGAGCACACCGGAGCCCAACCGCTACCCGTACGGCCCCTCGCGGTGTTTGTTGGTGCGAACGATGTCGGCACCGCCCAACAGCTGCGGTGCTGCTTCGCAGTGCGTTCCTTCGTGATCCCGGCGTTGAACGAGGGCCAAGTGCTACGCCCCAGCCAGTATGGCGGGCCACCAGAGCCCGAGAAGCCCGCGCCTGCGCGGACATTCGCCCTGCCCCAGCCGGGAGCGCAACGAGCCCCTACCGCGCGTGCAGCGTGCTGTCCCCGGCGCCGTCGACCCCCGTGCCGTGCTCGCTGGCGTAGACCACTGGATCCTGAGGGGTCTCGTGCTTGGTCCAGGCTTGGTCGTCCCTCGAGTCCGTCGCCGCCGCACCCATCACGCGGTAGTCGTCGGTTCCTCCCGCGTCGATGAACACGCCGATCGTCTGTACGCGCCGCCGCGGGCTGCCCGGCGCGTTGAGCTCCGCGTCCCGGAGGCCGGCGCCGCCCAGCGAGAAGGGTCCGTTGGCGGCGTAGTGATCGCTCCCGCCGTTGTCGGCGAAGAAGCCGCGACCGTTGGCGTTGCCGGAGCCTAAGGTGATGCGCGAGCCGACGTAGTTATCATCGCCGCTCTCATCGATGAGGAAGGCGGAGGAGTAGTCATGGCCCCCGCCGATGGTGACGTTCACGCCGGGGATGTGCTCGCCGTAGTGATCGTCGCCTCCGCCCTCCAGCAGCAGGCCGAGCGAGTAGTGGGCCGCGGCGCCCATGCCGTACCAGATCGAGTCGTACTGATCGCTGCCGGCCTCGTCGGCCAAGATCCCGGTGCCGAACCAGTAGCCACCGCCCTGGGCGAAGACGCTGGCCCGGTAGCGATCGTCGCCCGCCGCGTCGACCAAGATCCCGAGGCCGCCGGACATGAACGCGCGATCGCTCGTGTCGGCGCGGCGACCAAAGCCGAAGCCCTGGCCGGCGGAGGCGTTGGAGGCGGTGGGCTTTTGGGCCGAGGGGTACAGCGGATCGCCGCCGAGCGCTGGATCGCCGACGTCGAGCTCGTAGGCGTCGTCGCCGGCCCGGTCGTACAAGACGCCCACGCCGCGCGCGTAGGCGAAGCCTTGGGAGAACACATAGGAGCTCAACCGATCGTTACCTGCCGCGTCGAAGAGCACCCCGATGCCGAAGGCCGCCGCGCCTTGGGCCACCGTCTCCGCGCGGTAGTCGTCATCTCCGCCAGCGTCGAGGAGCAGCCCGACCCCGAAGACGCCCGCACCTTGGGAGAGGCGGAGCGCGCGGTAGGAGTCGGCCTCCGGCCCGAGATCCAGCGAGAGCGCGATGCCCACGCGAGCGCCGCCTTGGAGGGGCGTCTCGCTCAAGCTCACTGGCCCTTCGTCCGTCGCGCTGGCGGGTAAGTGGCGACCGGCCCGATCGGAGGGCAGGCGCGCCCCGTCGAGCGGGCTCGGAACCTCCACGTAGCCGTAGCGGTCTTGTCCGCTCAGATCGATCAGCACCGAGGCGCCGTTGGCCGTGCTCTGGTTGCCTCCGGCGCCGATCCGGTAGCTGTCGTGACCGCCCAGATCGAGCAGGAGGGCCCACGGGCCTTCAAAACCAGCGGTTCGCTCGTCGTAAACGCCGCTCTCGCCGTCGCCGATGGCCACTCTCCCAAGCGGCGTGTCCTGGGAGAACAGCAGCACGGCGGTAGAGGTGGCGACCGTGGCGGTGCCAGTAGGGCTCTGCCGAAAACGCCCGAGATCGGCGGCGTCGATCGCGCTCAGCAGATCCATGGCCCCGCCCGCTAGCGCTCCGCGATCGATCCGCCGCGCCAGCAGGTCCTCGACCGAGGCCCCGGCGGGGGCGAGGCCAAAGCCATCGGCCCGGCGAGCCACGAAGGCTGGACCGTAGTCGTACAGCGCGGTGAGCTCGGCGGCCGACAGGCGGGAGAGCGCGGCGCGCCGCTGCACATAGGCTTGGCGCAGGCCCTCCACCACCTCGGCCATCGCGCGCTGGAGCTGTGGGCTGAGGTCGGCCGCATCGAGCGCGATCGCTGCGCGATCGGGGGCGCCCCCCGCCTCCTCGATCAGGGCCGCCAGCGCGTCGGTCAAGGGATCGACCGCCGCGACGGGGCGCGGCACGGCGTGGCTGATCACCGCGTCCCCGACCCGCGCGGCGACGGCGATGAGGCCGGCGGCGCGGGTCAATTCGCTCTCATCCGCGGCGGCTGCGGCCTGATCGAGCTCGGCCACGGTCGCGCGCGCGAAGGCCGGAGCGCGGAGCGGCTCGGTGAGGAGCGGGCTCATGAAGCTGAAGCGATACGGATCGCCCAGCACGTCGGTGGGATTGCTGACCAGATCGCTCACCGACAGGATCACGCCGCAGCGATCGAGCGCGACCTGGGCCAAAGCCTCGCCGAGGAGATCGCGGCCCACCGCCGGGCTGGCGTGGCAGGCGCAGCGCTCGGGCACGCAGCGGTCCGCCACGCAGACCAGGCCCGCGCTACAGCCGCCGCCCTCGCAGGGACCCGCGCACACGCCCGGAGCGCCAAAGCGCGGGCTGAGGCAGATCTCCCCGGCCTGGCAGTCCCCGTCGAAGCTGCAGCGTGGCTCGTCGGCCCGGGACTCGCGGCCGCAGCGCTCGGCGTTGGAGGTCAGGATCGAGGCGCAGACCTGGTTTTGGTCATCGCTCGGCCCGCAGCGATAGCTCCTCGGGCAGGTCGAGTCGTCGGTGCAGTAGTCGGTGCAATAGCCCAGCGCGGTGACATCACCTTGGCAGGCGGTGCGATCCATCCCGCAGCGGGCGGTGTCGCCGTAACAAGAGGTGCCAAAGAGCACGCCGCGGATCCGGCAGGTCCCCGCCGGAGGCACGCAGACGTGCTGCTCGGTTTGACCGGCCGGCGCGATGTTGAGGCAGGTGAAGCCGTCCAAGCAGGACTCCAGGTCGGCGTTGCATTCGTCGACGCAGAAGGTCTCATTGCCGGTGCGTACGGAGATGCCAGTCCCGCAGCTCGGCCCAGCGTAGCAGGAGACCTCCTTTTGAACCGGCGGGAGGTCTGGGACGCCGAGATCGGGGGGCCCGCTGTCCGGCACGCCCAGATCGGGGGTGCCGAGGTCGCTCGGACCGGCGTCGGCCTCCGCGTCGGCCTCCTCGAGGCCAGCATCGACGCCGCTGTCACCGAGGGAGGTCACGTCGGCGCAACCTGGGCAGCTCGGCTCCTGGCCGCAGCCGAGGACCGAGGAGCTCAGGAGGGTCGCCAGCGCCAGCAGGGCAGGCCGAAGCATGCAGCGAACGTAGTCGAGGCGGACCGCCCGGGGAAGCGCGAGGGGGCGATGCAGCTTCGTTGACAGGTCAGGCCCCGCCGAGGGACGCACGCTGCGCTACGCGCTGCCCCAGGGCCGCGCCCGGCCGTACGGATGAGCCCGCCACCTGACGTGTCGACGCCCAGCGCGCCCAAGAAGAGCTCGCCGCTGACTTGGGTGGCCAAGACGGTCCTCGCCCTCGGGATCTCTTTCCTCGCGCTGTGGCTCGCCTTCAAGGACGTCGAGCTGGCCTCGCTCCTGGACAAGCTCGAGCGCACCGACCTGGCCGTGCTCAGCCTCTTCATCGTGGCGCAATTCGTCATCCATGCCGTGCGCGTGGCCCGCTGGAGCCTCCTGGTGAAGCCGCTCGGCAACCCCAGCGCCAGGGCCATCTTCTCGGCCTCCAGCGTCGGGATTCCGGCGGCGATGTTCTTGCCCCTCCGGCTCGGCGAGTTCGTGCGGCCGGTGATGATCGCGCGCTCGGGCGTGCCCTTCGCCGGAGCGGTGGCCAGCGTGGTGACCGAGCGGGTGGCCGACGGCCTCACCAACGTCGGGCTCTTCTTCGTGCTCTTGTCGATGTTGCCCCAAAGCTCGCCGCTCCCGGACGAGGTGCGGCTGATGGCGAAGATCGCCTTCATCGGCTTCGGCGGCTTCTTCGCGCTCCTGGTCCTGATGGCCTACGCGCAGAAGCAGGCCATGGCGGTGCTCCAGCGGGTCCTGGTCCCCTTCGCGCCGCACTTGGCGGAGCGCCTGTCCCACCTCTTCGTGGTCTTTCTGGAGGGTCTGCGGCCGCTCTACCAGCCGTCCCGGCTCTTCCTCTTCGTCCTCCTGACCGCGGTGTATTGGGGCATCAACGGGCTGACCACCTCGATCCTGGCCCAGAGCTACGGCATCGATGTGCCCCTGATCGCCGGTCCCTTCGCGGTCGTGATCGTGGTCTTCGCGGTGACCCTACCCGCCGGACCGGCCTTTGCCGGCACCCTGCAGGTGGGTTTTCTCATGGGTCTGAAGCCCTTCGGGGTCTCCGCGGCCGACGCGGCGCTGGTGGCGGTCGCGATCCATATGGTTCAAATCGTTACTCAAGCGCTCATCCTGGGCCTCGGGTTTTTGACGGCGGATCCAGCCGCCCGACATCACGTCCTCGACGTGCCTGAGACCAAAGAATAGACGGCCGGCCAAGGCCCGGTCACAATGAAGTGAAGTGCCGCTGGGCAAGGACCGTCAGCAGCCGATCGAGAGACTCGGCTCGGCCACCCGCCGCATCGGTACCCTCGAGCATTTTCAGTGGCTTGAGCGGATCGTCGCCGCGATCCTCGTCCTCAACATCATCGACGCGATCTTCACGATCTACTGGGTCTCGAGCCGCCAAGCGCGCGAGGCCAACCCATTCATGGCGCCCCTGATCGAGGCCCATCCGGTCTTGTTCGTTGGAATCAAGTGCGGTCTGGTCTTCGGCGGCACTTGGCTGTTGTGGCGCAACCGGAAGCGGAAGCTGGCGGTGGTCTCTATCTTCACCGCGTTTTTGGTCTACTACTTCGTGCTGCTCTACCACTTGAACGCCGCGCAGCTGCACATCTTCCGCCGCATCCTCTGACCGCGGCTATTGGGTCAGGGTGATGGTCGAGCCCCGCGGTGGAGGGGGCATGCGCACGCCCCCGCAGCCCATCTGGACGTCGAAGAGCACCTGATAGCGGATGGAGTAGCTTGGCCCGAGGATGGGCATGAAGTTGAAGTGCTGCTGGATCTGGGTTTGACCCGGCGACACTGTGAAGTTGCCGACGTTGATGCCGTTGAGCAGCACGCTCACGAACAGAGTGTCGCACATCAGCTGATTGGCGCCCATCCCGAGCTGCAGATCGACGTCGAGCTGGCTGACCGTCGGGAACGCCGGGGTCCGAATGCCCTCCACGAAGTCTCCGCTCCGCGAGAAGAGGTTGCCGACCTGGATCAGCCGCGCGTCGCCCACCTCCGGGAAGATGAACTGCTGCGAGGCCGTCATCGTGGTCTGGGAGACCTCGAGGGTGTACGGCCCTTGGCTCTGATTGGCCCAGCCGTCGACGTAGACGAAGTAGGTGCCGGGGCTGAGATCGAGCTCGAAGCGCGACAGGGTGCCGCCGCCGCTGTCGTCGTCGCAGGCCAGGGAGCTCACGAAGCCCGGCATGCAGGGCGCGGGGCCGAGATACAGCGCAGTGTCATAGTTTGGCTGGCCCCCGAGCGGGAGCGTGCGGAAGATGAAGTGGCCGGGCTGGGTCACGGTCATCACGTAGACCTGGTCCGGGGAGGCCGCTCCGCCGGCGCACGCCGCTTGAAAGTCATCGCCGAGCCCGGTGGTGTCGCCTTGGACCTGGACGGACGTGCCTGGCGCCGGGGTCGGCAGTACGGCGGCGCCGCTGCAGGTGTCGGGAGACACGAAGGTGACGCTGAGGGTGAAGGCGCCGGCGCCGCCCGGCGCGGCGCTCTCGACCAGCGCGGCGTAGGCCCCGGGGGCCAGCACCTGGTCGATGACGTCACTGGCACAGGCCAGCTCGGAGGCTGGCGCGCGGCAGTTTTGGCGGAGGGAGACCACCGGGGGAAAGTCGGTCGAGCGGGCGTGGATCACCACGCGAACGGGGCTGATCACGCGGAACTCGAAGGCAACTTCGGACGAGCCGGGGGCCGCGCAGCTGCCCTGCTGCTGATCGACGCCGCAGGCGAGCGAGCCGGCGATGGTCGTGCTGCCCGTGATGATCGGGATCGGGACCGGCGAGTCGCAGCTCAGGTTGGGGCTGATCTGCCCGAGGCATTGGCCCATCTGGCAGCTGTCGGGGCTCGTGCAGAGGTCCCCGTCGCTGCAGGGGAAGCCATCCGGGAATATCTGCGAGGCGCAGGCGCCGGTGCGCGGATCGCAGAAGCCGATCGCGCAGGAGCTGGTCAGGGCGGAGCAGTCCAAGGTGTTTGTGGCAAGGCAGAGGCCCTGCTGGCACTGATCACCGGTGGTGCAAGGGTCGGAGTCGTCGCAGCGAGTGCCGCTCGGAAACGGCTGCCGGATGCAGATCCCGCGGGCGAGGTCGCAGACGCCGCGATTGCAGGAGTCGCTGAGGATGTCGCAGTCGAGCGCGCAGCCGCCGGCGTCGGGGCCGCTGTCTACTGCGCCGTCGAGGCCCGTGTCGGGTCCTCCGTCGCGTCCGCCGTCGAAGCCTCCGTCGCGTCCGCCGTCGAAGCCTCCGTCGCGTCCGCCGTCGAAGCCTCCGTCGCGTCCGCCGTCGAAGCCTCCGTCGAAGCCTCCGTCGAAGCCTCCATCACGTCCGCCGTCGAAGCCGCCGTCGAAGCCTCCATCGCGCCCGCCATCGAAGCCTCCATCGCGCCCGCCATCGAAGCCTCCATCGCGCCCGCCGTCGAAGCCTCCATCGCGCCCGCCGTCGAAGCCTCCATCGCGTCCTCCATCGCGTCCGCCATCGCGTCCGCCGTCAAGGCCTCCATCGCGGCCACCGTCGATCGGCCCATCCGTGCCGGCCCCGTCCTCCAGCGCACTGGTGCCGTCGAGGGAGCGGTAGCCCACCGGCTCCAGGAAGTCGCGCCCGCAGCCGGCGCAGCCGAGGAACATGAGCGCCGCCAACGATCGAGCCAGGGCCGGGGAGGGCATCGGCCCGCAGTATACAGTAGAGTGCGCCCTCATGAAGCTCTTCGGCACCGTGACCTCCCCCTTCGTGAGACGCGTTCGAATCGTCGCCCACGAGCTCTCGATGCAGGTAGAGCTGATCGACACCAGCTCGCCGGAGGGTCAAGCCGAGCTGCGCTCGGTGACGCCGATCTGGAAGGTCCCGGCGGCGCTGATCGACGATCGGGTCGTCTTCGACTCGCGGGCGATCATTGACCTGCTCCTCGACCAGCGGGGCGTTCACCCCCTGCGCCGGACTACCCAAGCGACCCGGATCACCGAGCTGAACATGCTCAACGCCATCGATGGCGGCCTGGAGTCCGCGATTCGGGTGTTTTACGTGCGCCGGGACGGGCACGACATCGCCCCCATCCCGTACCTGACCAAGGAGCGAGATCGGGTCCGTTCGACCATGAGCTGGATCGAGTCTCAGCTGCGCGGCTCCTACTGCACGGAGGAGGCGGGCTTTGGGCTCTCCGAGATCGCCTTGGTCACGGCCATCGGTTGGATGCGCTTTCGTCAGGCCTACCCGGTCGAGGACCACCCCCAGCTGATGGCCTTCTACGACGCCTGGGCCAGTCGGCCCTCGGTCCGAGGGCCTTAGGCTTTGTGCTGTCCAGTTCGGATTGTAGGGCATCTGAGTCGCCGTGCTTCTTGGCGGCGTGGGCATTCTGTCCGAGTGGCACCAGTCGCGCTTCGCGCGACAGCCACTGCGCGCGAGGACGCGCGGGGGGAGCTTCGATTCGCGCGTTTCGGATTGTAGGGCATCTGAGTCGCCGTGCTTTTTGGCGGCGTGGGCCTTCTGTCTTGGTGGCACCAGTCGCGCTTCGCGCGCCGCCAGCGTTGATGCCGTTCACTGGCGCCTGTAGGGCATCTGGTTCGCTGTACTTGTTGGCGGCGTGGGCATTCTGTCCGAGTGGGCCGTAGGCTCAATACTGCTTACTTCGGCCTGTAGGGCATCTGTGCCTCTGTACTTGTTGGTGGCGTGGGCATTCTGTCCGAGTGGCACCAGTCGCGCTACGCGCGCCGCCAGCGTTGATGCCGTTCACTGGCGCCTGTAGGGCATCTGGTTCGCTGTACTTGTTGGCGGCGTGGGCATTCTGTCCGAGTGG
>Ga0268298_10006729_pt1 | contig 10347 bp, 7 predicted proteins | sample WWTPWeurt_MetaG_FD_194462 | JGI IMG/M metagenome (GOLD analysis project Ga0268298, IMG submission 194462) | Activated sludge microbial communities from WWTP in Nijmegen, Gelderland, Netherland - WWTP Weurt | ecosystem: Engineered > WWTP > Aerobic digester > Activated sludge | place: Netherlands... | reverse complement strand
GCCAAAAAAAGTATGTCGTTCGATTTCGGGTTCGCAACGGCAACAGCAATAAATCAACCCGACGAGGAGAAGTGAATGGCACTGACCGGCGTTTTACGCCCTGGGCACGTCGCATTGCGCGTGCTGGAAATGGGACCCGCTCTCAAGCACTACAAAGATGTGCTTGGGCTTATTGAAACGGCTCGCGACGACAAGGGTCGCGTCTTCCTCAAGGCCTGGGACGAGCATGATCACCACAGTGTGGTCCTGCGCGAAACCGACGAGGCCGGCATGGACTACATGGGCTGGAAAGTCGCCTCTGTAGCCACGCTGAAGAAGCTGGCCACCGACATCGAACAATCCGGTCTGTGCACCGATCTGGGCTGGGTTCCGGCTGGCGAACACCCGACCACGGGTGAGCGTTTCCGCTTCACGATCCCGACCGGCCACGTGATGGAGCTGTTTGCCGAAAAAGGCATCGTCGGCAACAACTGCGGCACCGACGGCGAGAACATCAACCCCAACCCCTGGCCCGATGGCTTGAAGGGCATCTCCCCTTCGCGCTTCGACCACTGCCTGCTCTACGGTGACGACCTCGACGGCACCGTCAAGCTGTTCACCGAAGTGCTCGGCTTCGGCGTTGCCGAACAGGTGATGGCCGGCGAAGACAAGAGCTTCATGATCGGCGCCTTCCTGTCCTGCTCGAACAAGGCCCACGACGTCGCCTTCATCCGCCAGCCGGTCAAGGGCAAGTTCCACCACGCCTCGTTCGAACTCGGCAGCTGGGAAAAGGTGCTGCACGCCGGTGACGTCCTGTCCCGCAACCACACCTCGATCGACATCGGCCCGACCCGTCACGGCATCACCCGCGGCGAGACGATCTACTTCTTCGACCCGTCGGGCAACCGCAACGAAGTCTTCTCCGGTGGCTACATCTATTACCCGGACCGCCCGACCATCACCTGGTGGGACGTTGAACTCGGACCGGCGATCTTCTATCACGATCGCAAGCTGAACGAAGCCTTCCTGAGCGTGTTTACCTGATCTAAAAATCAACCGCGCATCGGCTTCCCGGTGTGCGGTTGTTGTATTTGTGGATACGTAAAAAAATATCGAGATTTATTATAAATTTCGGTATTTTGAGATATGCTTCCGGTCGTGGTTTCTACCACGCTCGCAGGCAGAAACAGGCCTTCCAGAGACGGTGTTCATCCGATTCCAAGTGCAGCACACAGGCGTGCGCCGGGTGAGCGGGTTCGCGACACCATAACAAGAGAGTACGACATGAAAGACATCCTGAATTTCATCAACGGCGAATACGTATCCAACGTAAGCGGCAAAACGTACGAGAAGCGCAACCCGGTGGATAACTCGCTGATCGGCATGGTTCACGAAGCCGGCAAGCCGGAAGTCGATGCCGCCGTGGCCGCCGCCAAGGCAGCGCTTAAAGGCCCCTGGGGCAAGCTGTCGGTGGTTGAACGCTGCAACATGCTCGACGCCGTCGTTAATGAAATCAACCGCCGCTTCGACGATTTCCTCCAGGCCGAAATCGCCGACACCGGCAAGCCGGCCCACCTCGCCTCGCACATCGACATCCCCCGCGGCGCGGCCAACTTCAAGATCTTCACCGACACGATCAAGAACGTCTCGACCGAATCGTTCGAAATGCGCACCCCCGACGGCAAAACCGCCCGCAGCTACGGCGTGCGCACCCCGCGCGGCGTGATCGCCATCGTCTGTCCGTGGAACCTGCCGCTGCTGCTGATGACCTGGAAGTGTGGCCCGGCCCTCGCCTGCGGCAACACCGTGGTCGTCAAGCCCTCCGAAGCCACCCCGAGCACCGCCACGCTGCTGGGCGAAGTGATGAACAAGGTCGGCGTCCCGAATGGCGTCTATAACGTTGTGAACGGCTTCGGCGTGGATTCCGCCGGCGCCTTCCTGACCGCCCACCCGGACGTCAACGGCATCACCTTCACCGGCGAAACCAAGACCGGCACCGCCATCATGAAGGCCGGCGCCGATGGCATCCGCCCGGTGTCGCTGGAACTCGGCGGCAAGAACGCCGCCCTCGTCTTCGCCGACTGCGACTTCGACAACGCCGTCGCCACCATTACCCGCTCCTGCTTCGAAAACGCCGGCCAGGTTTGCCTCGGCACCGAGCGCGTTTACGTGCAGCGCCCGATCTTCGACAAGTTCGTTGCCGCGCTGAAGGAAAAGGCCGAGCAGATGAAGCCCGGCAAGCCTTTCGACCACGACACCAAGATCGGTCCCCTGGTCAGCAAGATCCACCAGAAAAAAGTGCTGGGCATGTACGCCAAGGCCAAGGAAGAAGGCGCCAACATCGTCTTCGGCGGCGGCATCCCCGACATGCCGGAAGAACTGAAGGACGGCTGCTGGGTTCAACCCACCATCTGGACCGGCCTGCCCGAAACCGCCACCGTCGTGACCGAAGAAATCTTCGGACCCTGCTGCCACATCCAGCCCTTCGATACCGAAGAGGAAGTCGTGGCCATGGCGAACAACAACCGCTACGGTCTGGCCACCGCGATCTTCACCCAGGACATCAGCCGCGCCAGCCGCCTGGCCACCGAAATCGAAGTCGGCCTGTGCTGGATCAACAGCTGGTTCCTGCGCGACCTGCGCACCCCGTTCGGCGGCTCCAAGCAGTCCGGCATCGGTCGTGAAGGCGGTGTGCACTCGCTGGAGTTCTACACCGAACTCCGCAACGTGATGATCAAGTACTGAGATTCCGGGCATGAGCCAGAATCCTGAAATCGGCAAGAGCGTTCGCACCGGCAGCTTCAATACCAACGTCCACGATGCGGGCAGCGGTAGCGGCGTGCCTGCCCTGCTGATCCACGGCTCGGGCCCGGGCGTCAGCGCCTGGGCCAACTGGCGCCTGGTCATTCCGGCGCTGGCCAGGGATCGCCGCGTGATCGCACCCGATATGGTCGGCTTCGGCTACACCGATCGTCCTGAAGGCATCCAGTACAACATGGATACCTGGGTCCGGCAGGCGCTGGACCTGATGGACGCCCTCGGTCTGGAGCAAGTCGACCTCGTCGGCAACTCCTTCGGCGGCGCGCTTGCGCTGGCCCTGACGATCCGCGCCCCCAAGCGGGTGCGCCGTCTGGTGCTGATGGGATCGGTCGGCGTGCCCTTCCCGATCACGCAGGGACTCGATGCCGTCTGGGGCTACCAGCCGTCGTTCGAGAACATGCGCAGCATCATGGATTATTTCGCCTGGGATCGCGCCCTGGTCAATGACGAACTGGCCAAGCTGCGTTACGAGGCCAGCATTCGCCCGGGCTTTCAGGAATCGTTCGCGGCCATGTTCCCCGCTCCGCGCCAGCGCTGGGTGGATGCGATGCAAAGCAGCGAAGCCGACATCCGCGCCCTGCCCCACGAGACGCTCATCGTGCACGGCCGCGAAGACAAGGTGATCCCACTGTCCACCTCGCTGACCCTGGCCGAGTGGATCCCGAACGCACAGCTGCACGTGTTTGGCCATTGCGGCCACTGGACCCAGATCGAACACAACGCCCGCTTCAATCGGCTGGTAGGCGATTTCTTCGCCGAAGCCGATCAACAATCAGCTTAACCATTCGAGGTTTTCCATGGATAAATCCAAGATCGAACACTACGGCGACGAGCTCTACAACGCCCTGATCACCCGCACTGCCGTCGCTCCGCTGACCGACCGCGAAGCCGACATCACCATCGAGGACGCCTACCAGATCCAGCAGCGCATGATCCAGCGCCGCCTCGACGCCGGCGAAACCATCATCGGCAAGAAGATCGGCGTGACCAGCAAGGTCGTCATGGACATGCTCAAGGTCAACCAGCCGGACTTCGGCATGATGACCTCCGGCATGGTCTTCAACGAAGGCGAATCCATCGACACCAGCACCATGATCGCCCCGCGCGCCGAGGCTGAAGTGGCCTTCGTGCTCAAGAGCGACCTGATGGGCCCGGGCGTCACCGCGGCCGACGTGCTGCGCGCCACCGATTTCGTGGTGCCCTGCTTCGAGATCGTCGACTCCCGCATCCAGGACTGGAAGATCAAGATCCAGGACACCGTTGCCGACAACGCCTCCTGCGGCGTGCTGGTGCTTGGCGGCCGCCGCAAGAGCCCGGCCGACATCGACCTGGCGCTGGCCGGCATGGTTCTCGAAAAGAACGGCGAAATCATCAGCACCTCCACCGGCGCCGCTGTTCAGGGCTCCCCGGTCAACGCCGTGGCCTGGCTCGCCAACACGCTGGGCAAGCTGGGCATCGGCCTCAAGGCCGGCGAAGTGATCCTGTCCGGTTCGCAATCCCCGCTGGTTCCGGTCAAGGCCGGCGACAGCCTCGTTTGCACCGTTGGTGGCCTGGGTGGCACCTCCGTCCGCTTCATCTGATTATAGAAAGAGATAACTCATGAACCTCGATAACGCCACCATCCTCAAGCTCGCCGAGCACCTCGAAAACGCCGAACTCCAGGCCCACGACGTCACCAAGATCACCAATGACTACCCGGACATGGACTGGGACGACGCCTACGCCATCCAGGACGAGATCCGTCGTCGCAAGATCGCCCGCGGCAACCAGATCGCCGGCCTCAAGTGCGGCCTCACCTCCTTCGCCAAGATGAAGCAGATGGGCGTCGAAGTGCCCGTGTTCGGCTTCGTCGCCGACTACATGGCCCGTCCGGACGGCGGTGACATCAAGCACGCCGAGATGATTCACCCGAAGGTCGAAGCAGAAATCTGCATCGTCACCAAGGCTCCGCTGAAGGGCCCCGGCTGCCACGTCGCCGCGGTCATGGCTGCCACCGACTTCGTGGTTCCGGCCGTTGAAGTGATCGACTCGCGCTACCGCGACTTCAAGTTCGACCTGAAGAGCGTGATCGCCGACAACACCTCCTCCTCCCGCTTCGTCATCGGCGGCAACATGCGCAAGCTCGACGAACTCGATCTGCGCACGCTGGGTGTGGTTCTCGAGATCAACGGCGAAATCCGCTCGATGGCTGCCGGCGCTGCCGTGCTGGGCAACCCGCTGGCCGCCGTTGCCATGCTCGCCAACCACCTGGGCGCCCGCGGCCAGGAAATCCCGGCCGGCACCTTCATCATGACCGGCGGCGTGACCGAAGCGATCACGGTCAATCCGGGCGACAACGTCAATGTCCGCTTCCAGGACCTGGGCTCCGTCTCGATGCGTTTCGTTTAAAGCCAGAAGCGCCACTGACCCGACGCCGGCCAAGCGCTTGCCCGGCCCTCCCTCCACAAGGCAGGGCCGGGGCCGCGCCGGAAACGGAAAAGTGGTGCTCGGGCGCCAGGCGCAGCCGGCTTCGGCCGCGCCTGGCTGCAGTAACCCGATCCTGAATCCAGTCGGTTTTATCGTGGCAACAGCCCGGCATGCCAAGTGCTGCCCCAAAAAACCAAGGACTGGGGGCGGAGACAACAAGAGGACAATTTCATGTCATCAAAGCAAAACCTCACCACCGTGTTCAACAAAGAGTCTGGAGAAATCCACCTCGGCGGCATTGACGCGCTGGTTCGGCTGACCCTCGACCAGGTTCGCACCGACGAACGCCGCGGCCTCAAGACCGGCATGTTCGTTTCCGGCTACCGCGGGTCTCCCGTCGGCATGCTCGACGCGGCCCTGATCAAGCAGCAAAAGCTCCTCCTCGAACACAACATCAAGTTCGTCGACGGCCTGAACGAAGACCTCGCCGCCACCGCGGTCTGGGGCACCCAGATGATGCACACCGTCGGCAAGCAGAAGTTCGACGGCGTCACCGGCATGTGGTACGGCAAGGCACCGGGCGTTGACCGCTCCGGCGACGCCCTCAAACACGCCAACTACACCGGTATCGGCAAGAACGGCGGCGTGCTCGCCATCGTCGGCGACGACCCGAGCTGCAAGAGCTCCTCCCTCGCCAGCCAGTCCGAGCCGATGCTGTTCCACGTCGGCATGCCCTCGCTGTACCCGGCCAACGTCCAGGAAATCCTCGACCTCGGCCTGCACGGCTACAACATGTCGCGCCAGGCCGGCCTGTGGGTCGGCATGAAGATCGTCACCAACGTGGCTGACGGCACCGGCACCGCCAACATCGATCCGTCGCGCCTGAATTTCGTCACGCCCGACCTGATGTTCGACGGCCAGAAGTTCACGCCGAACATGAACCTCGGCATGAACGTGCGCGTCGAAGCGCTGGAAATGGAGCAGTCGCTCTACACCCGCCGCCTCGAAGTGGCCAAGCGCTACGCCCGCGAGAACAAGCTCAACAACGTCGTGTTCCCGAACCCGAACGCGTGGCTCGGCATCATGACCGCCGGCAAGACCTACAACGATCTGCAGCAGGCCTTCCTCGAGATGGGCCTCGACGCCGACGCGCTGCGCCACTACGGCATCCGCATCCTCAAGATGGGCATGCTGTTCCCGATGGAGCCGACCATCGTCCGCGAGTTCGCCGAAGGTCTCGAAGAAATCTTCGTCATCGAAGAAAAGCGTCCCTTCCTCGAAATGTTCGCCAAGCAGGTGCTCTACGGCCGCGCCAACGCGCCGCGCATCGTCGGCAAGTTCGACGAGGAAGAAAAAGAGCTGCTGCCCCACTACGGCGAGTTCGAGTCGGACATCATCGTGCGTGCGCTGCTCAAGCGCCTCGGTCGCAAGACCCGCATCGAGTCCGCCGAAAACTGGCTCAAGCGCCTCGACGAAATCCACGCCCGCACCAAGCTGCCGACCGCCGCGCGTACCGCCTGGTACTGCTCCGGCTGCCCGCACAACAGCTCCACCGTGGCGCCCGAAGGCAGCATCGTGTCGGCCGGTATCGGCTGCCACACGATGGCCATGTGGATGGGCCGCAACGTGGTGATGGGTACCCACATGGGTGCCGAAGGGGCCCAGTGGATCGGCATGGCGCCCTTCACCAACACCAAGCACATCTTCCAGAACATGGGCGATGGCACCTACGCCCACTCCGGCAGCCTGGCCATCCGCTACGCCGCCTCGACCGACGTCAACATCACCTTCAAGCTGCTGCGCAACTCGCACACCTCGATGACCGGTGGCCAGGCGATCCAGGGCGCACACCCGGTGGCCGCGATGGTCTCCGACCTGCTCGCCAACGGCGTGCGCAAGGTGATCGTCACCACCGACGACCTGTCGATGTACTCGGGCGTATCCCTGCCCGGCCACACCGAAGTGTGGCACCGCGACCGCCTCGACGAAGCCCAGCGCGAACTGGCCGACACCCCGGGAACCACCGTGCTGCTGCACGACCAGGAATGTGCCGCCGAACTGCGCCGTGCGCGTAGCCGTGGCAAGGCCGAAGAGCCGGCCGAAGTCATCGTCATCAACGAGCGCGTCTGCGAAGGCTGCGGCGACTGCGGCGAGAAATCCAACTGCATGAGCGTGGAGCCGGTGCAAACCGAGTTCGGTCGCAAGACCCGCATCCACCAGAGCTCCTGCAACAAGGACTTCTCCTGCGTGAAGGGCTTCTGCCCCTCCTTCCTCACCATCACCCCGAACGCGGCCCCGGCCTCCGACGGCAAGAAGAAGAAGGGTCGCATCCCGGCACTCGAGCGCGAACTGCCCGTTCCGGTCAACAAGATCGACGACACCATCGGCGTCGGCATCCACGTGATGGGTATCGGCGGCACCGGCTCGGTGACCGTGGTGGCCACCCTGGCCAACGCGGCACGCCTCGAAGGCAAGCACGTCATCGGCCTCGACCAGACCGGCCTGGCCCAGAAGGGCGGCGCGGTGATCTCGGACATCAAGATCACCCACGTCCCGTTCCAGGGTTCCAACAAGATCTCCGACGGCCGTGCCGACCTGTACCTGGGCTTCGACATCCTCAACGCGACGGACCCGAAGAACCTGGACAAGTGCGGCCCCAACCGGACCATCGCCGTCGTGTCGACCACCCAGACGCCGACCGGCCAGATGGTGTCCAAGCGCACCAACCAGTTCCCGGCCATCAATGGCCTGACCGCCGGCATCGACCGTGTCACCCGCAAGGAAGACAACGTCTTCCTGGACGGCCAGGCACTGGCCGAGGGCCTGTTCGGCGACGCCATGGCGACCAACAACTTCATGGTGGGTGTGGCCTTCCAGGCCGGCACCATCCCGCTGAAGGCCGAGTCCATCGAGCAGGCGATCAAGAACTCCGGCGTGGCCGTCGACATGAGCCTGGCGGCCTTCCGCTGGGGCCGCATGGCCGTGGTCGACCTGGCTTTCGTTGAAGCCGAGATCGCCAAGCACAAGGCTGCCGGCAGCGTCGTCACCCTGAAGCAGGCCCCGCAGCTTTCCGCTGCCGCCCGCGCCATCGCCGATTCCGTCGGCGCCCAGGGTGAAGTCAAGCGCCTCGTCGAAGTCCGCGTGCCCGAGCTGATCGCCTTCCAGGACGAAGCCTACGCCCAGCGTTACGCCAACGTGATCAAACGCGTTGTCGCCGCCGAGCACCGCGCCCTGCCGGGCTCCCAGCTCTCGGAGGCAGCCGCCCGCTACCTCTACAAGCTGATGGCCTACAAGGACGAGTACGAAGTCGCCCGCCTGCACACCGACCCGGCCTTCCTGGCCGAGCTGGACGCGCAGTTCCCCCACGGCTACGAAGTGAAGTACAACCTCGCACCGCCGCTCGTTTCCGAACGTGACCCGAAAACCGGCCACCTCCAGAAAAAGCAGTACGGCGGCTGGATGTTCAAGGCTTTCCAACGCATCGCCAAGTTCAAGAACCTGCGCGGTGGCGCCCTGGACATCTTCGGCAAAACCGAAGAGCGTCGCCAGGAACGCGAGGCCATCGAGGACTACATCAAGCTGCTCGACGAGATCCTCGCCAAGCTGACCACCTCCAACCATGCCGCCGCCGTGGCGCTGGCCAGCGTGCCCGACGAGATCCGTGGCTACGGCCACGTGAAGGAGAAGAGCGTTGCTGACGCGAAGAAACTGCAGGAAGCACGCCTGCAAGCCTTCCGTAACCCGCAAGCAGCAAAAATGACGGCCTAAGCCAGCACCAGGCCGACACTTTCGCGGGCCCTGCACCGGAAAAACGGTCCAGGGCCCGCGTTGCGTTGACCGGCACGCTTTTGAAACGCGCCAGTCAACGCAGGCAGCCGCCGGACTTTTACCTCGTTTCACCGTAAACTCGCCTCACCTCGTCGTCCTCAAACAGACTCCATGACACAACAACAAAGGTGGCACCGGCTCAAAGCGCGGCTGCGTTCCGAGGTGGCCGAACTGGTCAGGATCAATCCCAGCGACCGGCCCTGGCAGTTGCCGTTCGCCGCGGCGCTGGCCACCGGCCTGCCGCTCCTGGTGGGGGCGTATTTCGACCACATGGATTACGGCCTGATCTCGTCCCTGGGCGGGCTGACCTTCGTCTACCTGCCCAACACACCGCTTTACCACCGCATGGTGTCGCTGATGGCCTGCGGGTTCGGCATGGCCGCCTGCTATGCGCTGGGCGTGATCAGCCACCTCTTTCCACCGGCGATGATGCTGGCGCTGAGCTTCACGGCCATTCTGGTCACGATGGTGTGCCGGTTTTACAACCTGGGTCCACCGGGCAGCCTGTTCTTCATCATGGCCGCATCGATCGGTGCGTACACCCCCGGCGGGGTACTGGACGTACCGCTCAAGGTGGGCTTGCTGACCATGGGCAGCCTGCTGGCCTGCCTGATCGCGTTCATCTACAGCGTGTACATCCTGCGCCAGAGGCCTCCCGGCCCGGTGATGCCGCTGCCAAGCCTCACCTTCGATTCAGTGGTCTTCGACTCGGTGGTGGTCGGCCTCTTCGTGGGCGCCTCCCTGGCCTTGGCCCAAGTGCTGCAACTCGAGAAGGCCTACTGGGTTCCGGTGAGCTGCCTGGCCGTGATCCAGGGCATGTCCCTGCGTGCCGCCTGGACCAAGCAACTGCACCGCGTGGCGGGCACCTGCATCGGCCTCCTGGTTTCCCTGGGCCTGCTGATGCTGCCGCTCAACAACTGGAGCATCTCGGCGGTCATGATCGTGCTGGCCTTCGTGATCGAAACCGCCGTGGTGCGGCACTACGGCTTTGCCGCGATCTTCATCACGCCCATGACCATCATGCTGGCCGAAGCCTCCACGCTGGGACATGGATCGTCAGCCGTGCTGATCGAGGCACGTTTTTACGATACCGTCCTGGGCTGCCTGGTCGGCTTTGCCGGCGCGGCCTGCCTGCATAGCCCGCGTTTTCGCGAGCTCGCGGGCAGCCGGCTGCGGCAGCTGATCCCGGCTCGCCCCGGACGCTGAGCCACACAGACCCACACGGAGCCATCGATGAAGATTTCCGATCTGCTCGGTATCGAGCACCCGCTGATCCAGGCGCCGATGGCCGGCGTACAGGGCAGCGCCCTGTGC
>Ga0268298_10006728_pt1 | contig 10349 bp, 9 predicted proteins | sample WWTPWeurt_MetaG_FD_194462 | JGI IMG/M metagenome (GOLD analysis project Ga0268298, IMG submission 194462) | Activated sludge microbial communities from WWTP in Nijmegen, Gelderland, Netherland - WWTP Weurt | ecosystem: Engineered > WWTP > Aerobic digester > Activated sludge | place: Netherlands... | reverse complement strand
GATGAAGATCCAGTTGGTAAAACTATCCGCATTACCAATCGGCCTTTCCTGGTCGTGGGAGTACTGATGGCAAAAGGGCAAAGTCTGACCGGACGCGATCAGGATGACAACGTTTTAATTCCCATTACCACCAGCGAAAGGCAAATCACCGGCAATCAATTTCCCGGTTCTATCCGCTACATGATGGTGCAAGGAAAATCGGCGGGCGATATGGACATCGCCGAAATTGAAATCACGCAATTGCTGCGCCAGCGCCACCGCATTGCAAAAGGCAAAGAAAACGATTTTACCGTCCGCAACCTGACCGCAATTGCCGATGTCGCAACCGATGCTGCCAAAGTGATGTCTATCGTGTTGGGCGCTATTGCGTCGGTTTCTTTATTGGTCGGTGGCATCGGTATCATGAATATCATGCTGGTATCGGTCACCGAGCGCACGCGGGAAATCGGTATCCGCATGGCCATCGGCGCGAATCAACGGGCGATTCTGACGCAGTTTCTGCTCGAAGCGATGATGATCTGTATTATGGGTGGGGTAATCGGTTTGTTAGTAGGTGTTGGCGGCGCATGGGTAGTCAGCCGGGTTGCCGATATGTTGATCGTGATTACGGTCGGTATGGTTGGATTGGCTTTCTTATTTTCTTCGGCAGTCGGGATATTTTTTGGTTTTTATCCGGCCAAGAAAGCCGCCTCGCTTAAACCAGTCGATGCCTTGCGTTACGAGTAATCAAATGCGCCAATTCGGAAACATTGTTGCGATTACACCACAGAATCTTTTGTTAACTGGGCTTTCTAATGCGGAGTATTAGTTTATTTATTGTTTACCCGATACTATGGGTAACAATCTGACAGCGGGAGTCACTTATGACAGTCAAAGAAAAAGAACGCCCTACTTCTGAATTCCTGGCTATTGTCGTCGTTGAAAATAAAAACGAGCTGATATCCGTCGGTGAAATCAAGTCTGCCTTGCATGAGCGCGGATTCGGCATTTTGATGGCGATTGCCGCAGTGCCGATCTGTCTACCGATCCCCGTCCCGCCCGGCTACACCACAGTTTTCTCAATTCCATTATTCATTTTCTCGACGCAAATGATTCTCGGCATGCGAGCGCCTTGGCTGCCTGTCTGGCTGGAAGGAAAGCACATCAAACGGGCCACCCTCGAGAAGATCCTAACCAAGGCAAATCCCTGGTTGAAAAAAATAGAAGAACGGATGCAGCCGCGCATTACCTACATCAGCGTGCATACCTGGGAACGGATTATCGGCTTCTTTTCATTCGTTTTCGCCTTGGCGATCGCACTGCCGATACCATTGATCAATTTCTCGCCGGGCTGGGGGATTCTGGTGATGTCGCTCGGACTGCTAAATAAAGACGGTCTGACGATTCTGATCGGTATGATTATCGGCATCATCGGCATCGGTATCGCGATGATCATTCTGGTTATGTTGTGGATGGGAATGTCGTTGCCGTCTTTTTATTGAAGTAAGCTGCAATCAATCCGATGCAACGGCAAACAGATCGTGCGCATCGGAACCGGTAATTTCAACTGCGATAAAATCACCCGGTTGCACATCACCGGCTTCTTCCACATACACCAACCCGTCGATTTCCGGCGCATCGGCGCTGCTACGCGCAATCACACCATCATCGGTTACTTCATCGATCATCACAGTCATAGTTTTGCCTACTTTTGCAGCCAGGCGCTGAGAACTGATTGCTTCCTGTAATTCCATAAAGCGCCTGCGACGGTCTTCCTTGATTTCTTCCGGTACGGCATCCGGCAATTGATTAGCCGCAGCGCCTTCCACTGCTGAATAAGCGAAGCATCCGACACGATCCAGTTGCGCTTCCTGCAGAAAAGCCAACAATTCCTCAAATTCCGCTTCGGTTTCTCCTGGGAAACCGACGATAAACGTGCTGCGCAATGTAATTTCCGGACACACCTTCCGCCATTGCTGAATTCTCGCCAGATTGTTCTCGGCATTGGCCGGACGCTTCATCGCTTTTAAAATGCGCGGACTGGCATGTTGCAGCGGTACATCCAGATAAGGCAGGATACTACCCTGTGCCATTAAGGGAATGACTTCATCAACATGCGGGTATGGATAGACATAATGCAAACGCACCCAAGCACCCAAGGTTCCTAATGCTTGCGCTAATTCGGTCAGGCGCGTTTTAACCGGCCTGCCCTGCCAGAAACCGCTGCGGTATTTGACGTCAACGCCATAAGCACTGGTGTCCTGGGAAATGATCAGCAATTCTTTAACTCCGGCATTCACCAGATGTTCCGCTTCCTGCATCACCTCATGAATCGGGCGGCTGACCAAATCGCCGCGCATCGAAGGAATGATACAAAACGTGCAACGGTGGTTGCAGCCTTCCGATATTTTTATATACGCGTAATGCCGCGGCGTCAGCCGGATTCCCTGCGGCGGTATCAAACTGGTATAGGGGTCATGCGGTTGCGGCAAATGGGTATGAATGGCCGACATCACTTCCGGCAGCGCGTGCGGCCCCGTGACCGCCAACACTTGCGGATGCGCTTTCTTGACGACATCACCGCCCTCTTTAGCACCCAAGCAGCCCGTTACAATGACTTTGCCGTTCTCGGCCAACGCTTCGCCAATGGCATCCAGCGATTCCTCCACGGCACTGTCAATAAAGCCGCACGTATTCACAACCACCAGATCGGCATCGTCATACGACGGTGAAATCTCATAACCTTCGGCGCGCAACTGCGTCAGAATTTGTTCGGAATCCACCAGCGCTTTCGGACAACCGAGTGAAATGAAGCCAACTTTATGCGAAGTTTGTTTTGATGTGGGCATGAATTAAGAATCAAATGGAAGTGTAAGCGCTCTGCACAACAATGAAGCGGGGTTTTATAACAAGCTAACCTGAAAAATGAGAAAGATAAGTGTATTAAGCAGTTACAGTAAAGCGTGCGGCATCGATGATAGACCACAAATGAAAAATCCCGGCAATGACGGCTGGAATGATGAGTACCCAGAAAAAATAACCGGCAGCAGTGATCAAAAAAAACAGCAGTGCCGGAAGCAAGCGCCCTTGTACCAATTGCCCCAATCCCGGTATAAAAAAGCTGCATACAGCCGCAACAACATTTCCACCCGATCCTTGCCCCGTCATCATTCTTCCTTTGTTATATTTTCATTCGGCTCGTTGCGTTGTATTGTAGCTTCATTTATTAAAGAATGCTCGTATTCGATACCGATCATATCGCCCGCCATTTTCTTTTCGCGGATTTCTTCCAAATCACCCAGTTTATTTAAACGTTGCGAGGTATCGTGAATGAGCTCATCAAGTTTGGCGGCAGACTCGGGAGTCAATGTGTTATTTTTTTCGATTTCAAGTTTAAAGAAATGCAAGTTATTGAGAAAATTACCGGTGATATCCTGCACCGTGTGCATGGTCGCTTTTAGCACTCCTAATTTTTCTTCCCGCATTTCGATTTCTTTAACGGATTGCAGATACTTTAATCGCGCTTGATGCAATGCCGCCGTCTTATCCCGCTGTTTCAAAGCTAATATTGCGGTCAGCCAAATCACAAATAATGCGAGAAAACGATTGGCAAAAACTTGATAGAACGGAATTTCGCTGAGTGGTGAACCTAGATAACCGATGCCGACCAAGAGTGTGCAGATGACTGCAATGATGAGGGTGAAGCGTTTCTCGGGAGATCTTAAAGAAATCAGGACAACAATCACATACAGAATACCGTTGGCAATACCGAGCGGAGTAGCAAGGTCGATCAATAAAATGAGTAGGGCAACCACTCCGCATTCCAGATAAACATTCAATTCAGTTGAATGAATGTTGTCTGATTGTTTTTCATCGCAGCGATTAAGATCAGGCATTTGAGTATCTCAACTCAAGAATGTAATCATATTCTTACATTGCATAGTAAGCCAGAAATCAACCTTTATCAACACCCACATTAATTTTTCGATTCATCCATCAATTTAGCCGCCTCCTTCAGTAAAAACTCTCTGAAAGCATTGGCAACACTCGATAAGCGCTTATTTTTCCTATTGACGACATGCCAGTAGCGGATAATCGGAAAGCCTTGCACTTCAAGGATTTTTAAGCGGCCAGTCTCCAGCTCCAATTCTGCGGTATGCTGCGACATAATACCCAATCCCATACCCGCCTGAACCGCTTGTTTGATCGCTTCCGTAGTATCCGTTTCCATCCCTTTATTAATGTTGATTTTATGCGCGGCAAAAAAACGCTCCATCGCACTGCGCGTTCCAGAACCCGATTCACGCACGAGGAAAGTCTCGTTTGCTAAGCGCTTAACCGGAATATTGTGCTCCTGGCATAAGGGATGATTAGGCGGAGCTACAACTACCAGCGGATTCTCCATGAATGATTCGCTATCGATATCGAGATTCTCGGGCGGTTGTCCCATGATCGCAAGGTCGATCAAATTATCGGTCAATTGCTTGAGCACGGTTTCCCGGTTGGAAACATTCAAACTCACAGTCACACCGCGAAAGCGCTGGCAGAACTTGGCCAATAAATGCGGTGCGAAATAATTGGCGGTAGTTACCACCGAGATATTCAACTTGCCGCGCTCCATACCTTTCAATTCGTCCAGCGCCACTTCCATGTCGGCCAATTGTTGCGAAATTGCCCGGCTGTATTGATACAATTCGCGCCCTGCCTCGGTCAGATAAATCCGTTTACCCAAATGCTCAAAAAGCGGCAAACTAATGTTGTCTTCTAGCTGTTTAATTTGCATGGAAACAGCAGGTTGGGTCAAATGTAATTCCTCGGCGGCACGCGAATAACTCAAATGCCGGGCTACCGATTCAAATACCTTGAGTTGTCGCAAAGTGAGGTGCAGCATATATATGTCAGCTCAGTAAGTTTATTATAAGTATAACCTTATTATAAACATCAAAATTACTGATTTGTTCTTATGGATAAATAGCGTTATAGTGCGTTCCATAGATTTGAGTAGTCATGTTTGTTGTTTGTAATGCAATCTCCTCTCGTTTCTGTCTGTACTGTTGGCCGGAGTTGAGTGGAATTTAACTGGAGAAAAATTATGGCCGTAAAAATATATAACGCTGGTGTAAAAGAATATCGACAAACTTACTGGACCCCTGATTACACGCCATCGGATACCGATCTGTTGGCATGTTTCAAAATTACACCACAACCCGGCGTGCCACGTGAAGAAGTCGCTGCGGCAGTAGCAGCAGAATCTTCCACAGGTACCTGGACCACAGTATGGACCGATCTGTTAACCGATCTGGATTACTACAAAGGACGTGCTTATAAGATTGAAGACGTACCTGGCGATGACACCTGCTTCTACGCTTTCGTAGCTTACCCGATCGATCTTTTTGAAGAAGGCTCTGTAGTCAACGTATTGACCTCGCTGGTTGGTAACGTGTTTGGCTTTAAAGCGTTACGCGCACTGCGTCTGGAAGATGTCCGTTTCCCGATTGCTTACGTTAAAACATGCGGCGGACCTCCAGCCGGTATTCAAGTGGAACGCGATCGTTTGAACAAATATGGCCGTGCGCTATTAGGTTGTACCATTAAGCCTAAGCTGGGTCTGTCCGCTAAAAATTATGGCCGTGCCGTATACGAATGTCTGCGTGGCGGTCTGGATCTGACCAAGGACGATGAAAACGTTAACAGCCAACCATTCATGCGCTGGCGCGATCGTTTCGAATTCGTGGTAGAAGCTTGCCAAAAAGCCGAACGCGAAACCGGAGAACGCAAAGGTCACTACCTGAACGTGACAGCACCAACCCCAGAAGAAATGTACAAACGTGCAGAGTTCGCTAAAGAATTGGGCGCGCCGATCATTATGCATGACTACTTGACCGGTGGTTTAACAGCCAATACGGGTCTGGCCAACTGGTGCCGCAACAACGGCATGTTGTTGCACATCCATCGTGCAATGCACGCTGTGCTCGACCGTAACCCGCACCATGGTATTCATTTCCGCGTTTTAACCAAAGTACTGCGTTTATCGGGTGGCGATCACCTGCACTCCGGTACCGTGGTTGGTAAATTGGAAGGCGATCGTGCCGCAACATTGGGCTGGATTGACACCATGCGCGATGAATTCATCAAAGAAGACCGCAGCCGCGGCTTGTTCTTCGACCAAGACTGGGGCTCCATGCCAGGCGTATTCCCAGTAGCTTCCGGTGGTATTCACGTTTGGCACATGCCAGCACTGGTTTCAATCTTCGGTGATGATGCTTGCTTGCAATTCGGTGGCGGTACCTTAGGTCATCCATGGGGTAATGCTGCTGGCGCCGCTGCTAACCGTGTGGCATTAGAAGCTTGCGTTGAAGCGCGTAACCAAGGTGTTGAAATCGAGAAAGAAGGCAAAGCGATCTTGACCAAGGCAGCGAAAAGCAGTCCAGAACTTAAAATCGCCATGGAAACATGGAAAGAGATCAAGTTCGAGTTTGATACCGTTGATAAACTGGACATCGCACACAAGTAAGCAATACATGGCCAAAGGAGAAAGGCTGATAATTAAGCACTGCTTTTCTCCTTCATCTCACTAAAGTTAAGGAAAAATAATGAGCGAAGTAATCGATTACAAATCACGTGTTAGTGACCCAGCAAGCCGTAAATTTGAAACATTTTCCTATCTGCCTGCAATGGCTGACAAGGATATCAAGAAACAAGTGGAATATTTAATCAGCAAAGGCTGGAACCCAGCGATCGAACATACCGAACCTGAGTATGTTATGGATTCCTACTGGTATATGTGGAAACTGCCTATGTTTGGTGAAACTGATGTAGAACGCGTACTGGCAGAAGCCGCTGCGTGTCATAAAGCGAACCCGAACAATCATGTCCGTTTGATTGGTTACAACAACTTTAACCAGTCTCAAGGCACTGCCATGGTGATTTACCGCGGCAAGACTGTTTAAGTAATAACGGGGTTCGAACCCGCAAGACCCCCTTCACCCTTAATTAGGGCAGGGGGTTTTTTTTCACCGGAATTTGGATTGCAATTACTCGAGGGCATCTCGATAAAGACTGTTTCTATAGGAGTCTGTCATGAGCACTATCATTGATCAATATCGCATCAAAAAAGAACCTTATTACCATTCCGTCGCGGATGAAGTGAAACTCTATGAAGCCGCCTATTCGGTACGCATGCCGATGATGCTGAAAGGCCCGACCGGCTGCGGTAAAACGCGCTTTGTCGAATACATGGCATGGAAACTGAAAAAACCGCTGATCACCGTTGCTTGTAACGAAGACATGACCGCATCCGATCTGGTCGGCCGTTTTCTGCTGGATGCCAACGGTACGCGCTGGCAAGACGGCCCGCTCGCCGTTGCGGCACGTTATGGCGCCATCTGCTATCTGGACGAAGTGGTCGAAGCACGCCAGGACACCACGGTGGTGATTCACCCCCTGACCGATAACCGCCGCGTATTACCGCTTGAGAAAAAAGGCGAATTGATTCAAGCGCACGAGGATTTTCAGATCGTGATTTCATACAACCCCGGCTACCAAAGTTTGATGAAAGATTTGAAGCAATCGACCAAACAACGGTTTGGCGCGCTTGATTTCAACTACCCAAGTCATGACATCGAAAGCGAAATCGTTGCGCACGAATCCGGTGTAACCGTCGACATCGCCGAAAAACTGGTATCAATCGCGGAACGTGCGCGTAACCTCAAAGGACACGGACTCGATGAAGGGATTTCAACACGGATGCTGATTTATGCTGGTAGTCTGATCGCCAAAAAAGTCGACGCGCATGCAGCTTGCCGCGTAGCTTTGGTGCGTCCGATCACTGACGATCCGGATATGCGCGATGCGCTGGATGCGGCTGTCAGCACGTTTTTTAATTAAAAGCGGCTGTTCGCAAATAAGTTGATTGTTCTGAAACGTAAATAGGTGCTGCCATGAGTATCAATCTGGACGATTACAAAGAATTGCTCGAGGATCTGGAGCCGGAATCGATTGAGTTGCTCAATCATGCTTGGCCTGAAGCGGCTAAAACTTTTTCAGCGCGTGGATTGGATAACTATCTGAAAGGCGCATCCGCGATTCGCGGATTAGGGCGCGGACGCAGTTTAGTGGATTGCTGGATCGACGAAACGCCATTAGTCGCTAAAGAAATCGGTGAAGATATTATCGGTGATCTGGCGACCACTGTACTTTCCCTCGCCTCAAGAACTTCTGCCTCTGTTATCGAGTTGGTGTTAGCCACTGCCCCGACTGCCGCCAAACGTTTGGGCGATACACAGTTGTTCCAGAATTACTTGCAATTCCTGAATACTTTGATCGCCCAGGCGCCGCGTGGTATGCGTCCCATGCTCAGCAAACTGGACATTCTATTCGGCCAGCTGACCCTCGGCGGCCTGCGCCGCTGGGCTATGTGGGGGGCGCACGCGCATCGCACCGATTACGAAGAGCAAATTCGTTATTTCGGACTGGAATCGAAGGAATCGCTCGCGGTATTGCAAAAAGAACGTAAAGGTACGCTGTTCGTTGATGTGCAACGGCGTATCAATATGTATCTGCGCGCCTTGTGGGCACGTGATTTCTTTATGAAACCGACTTCCGGCGACTTTGAAACCCGTGAAGGCTACAAACCGTTCATCGAGCACTATTTCATCCATCTGCCCGATGCTTACGATGCGTTCGGCGATGTTTCCGCGACCGAAGTCTACCGTGCCGCTGCCGCGCATGCCGCCGCACATTTGGTCGAAACCAAACAACCGATTTCCGCGGAAAGTTTGAACCCGCTGCAAATGGCGGTGATTTCCGTCATTGAGGACGCACGCATCGAAGAATTATCGATTCGCCGTTTTCCCGGATTACGTCACACTTGGTCTGTGCTGCACAGCGCCACGCCGGACATGAATGCGTCAATGGGTGATTACCTCAACCGTCTGGCACGCGCCCTGCTCGATCCGGATTATAAAGACAAGGACCCGTGGATCGTGGAAGGACGCAAATTGTTTAAAGCTGCGAAAGACCAGCTTGATAGCCACAAGACGTCTTGGGATATCGGTGTGCAGCTCGCGCACAGTTTCATGGACAAAAAAATTCCGTACAACCCGCGCACCGACGTGCTCACCGCACCATACCGCGACGACAACCGTTATTTCTGGGAATTCGAGGAATTCGACTTCAACAAATCGTTGTCCGCCGGATACGATGCGCCGAAACAAGTGCGGAAATACGTTAACGTGATGGAATTCGCCAACGAACTCGACGTGGAAACCGCCGGTGATGACGCAGAGGAAATCTGGGTCATGGGTACTGAATTCTTCCCGTACGAAGACATGGGCGTATCGTACAACGATATGGAAGGCAAGGAACCGGTCTCGGCGCCCTATCACTATTCCGAATGGGATTATCAGATTCAATTGGAACGTCCGGATTGGGCGACGGTGCAGGAAAAACGCGCAAAACTAGGTGACATGCAATGCATCGACGATATTGCTAACCAATACAAACGCGAAATCGCTCGCATGAAATTCTTGTTGGACGCCATGCAACCGCAGGGCACGCGCCGCATCCGCAAACTGGAAGACGGCGACGAAATCGACATTAACGCCGCGATCCGCTCAATGATCGACATTCGCATGGGCATGCAACCCGACCCGCGTATCATGATGCGTTCGGTGCGCAAAGTACGCGATATCTCGGTGCTGGTACTGCTCGATTTATCCGAATCGACCAACGACAAAGTCGCCGGTCATGATTACTCAGTGCTCGACTTAACACGCCAAGCAACGGTATTGCTCGCCAATGCCATCAATAAAATCGGCGATCCGTTTGCCATCCACGGCTTCTGTTCCGATGGACGGCACGACGTCGAGTATTTCCGCTTCAAGGATTTCGATCAACCCTACGACGAAACTCCCAAAGCCCGGCTCGCCGGTATGACAGGGCAACTTTCAACCCGCATGGGTGCCGCGATGCGCCATGCTACGCATTACCTGAAATTGCAAAAATCGGCGAAAAAACTGCTGCTGGTCATTACCGACGGCGAACCGGCGGATGTCGACGTGCGCGACCCGCAATACCTGCGTCACGACACCAAGAAAGCGGTCGAAGAAGCCGGCCGCTCCGGCATCCTCACCTACTGTATGAGCTTGGATCCACGTGCGGATCAGTATGTATCGCGCATTTTCGGCGAACGCAACTACCTGGTGGTAGATCATGTGGAGCGGTTGCCGGAGAAATTGCCAGTGTTATATGCGGGGTTGACGCGTTAAGGAACTTAAAGGTTTTAAACAATTATGCAGTGCATTGATGGTAAGATTAGAAATATTTAAATCGCCCGTATTGGCATTTTAAATTAAAAATAATAACGTACA
>Ga0268298_10006727_pt1 | contig 10353 bp, 13 predicted proteins | sample WWTPWeurt_MetaG_FD_194462 | JGI IMG/M metagenome (GOLD analysis project Ga0268298, IMG submission 194462) | Activated sludge microbial communities from WWTP in Nijmegen, Gelderland, Netherland - WWTP Weurt | ecosystem: Engineered > WWTP > Aerobic digester > Activated sludge | place... | reverse complement strand
ACCGCTACTATCCTCGGCCATAGCTTGCCTTTCATCTCTCTCTCCTTTGGTTTTCCATAAGTTTCTTCCTTGCCTCTTCTTTACTTTGCTCTTCTTCTTGTTCTCCACCGCCATGGATACTTCTCACAAACCCAGCATCCAGAGCTTTTACTTCCTCAATCCATCCGGTTCCCTCTGCCCGCACAGCTTCCCAAAACACAGGCAGGTAGCCTCCCCTAGACTACTTAGTCACCTCACCACTGTCAAGGGGACACTAAACAAGACGCCATCGCAGATCTCGTTTTTTTCAATACTTTCTTGCGCTATAAAATGAAAAAGTAAATTACTTATTCTTAGCTATTCAGCATTTTGATGGCCGCAGATAATCGGCTTTTATAACGCGCAGCCTTATTTTTATGAATGATGCCCTTACCAGCAATTGAATCCACAGTTCCCAAAGAACTATTAAAAGCATTTTGGGCCAATTCCTTATTTCCTGTTCCAATCGCCTTTCTAACTGATTTTATTGCAGTACGTAATTTAGACCGCAAACTGACATTGTATTCTCTGCGTTTGACCGCTTGTCTCGCACGCTTTCTTGCTTGTGCACTGTTAGCCATAAAAATCCACAGCTCCTTCAAATAAAAAGGATTGGATACTACTTTCTTTTTTTCTATATTGCAACCATAACTGCCTAAAACCTGAAGTAAATCTACAAACCTCAAGCATTTTAATGACTACCACTCATCGTTATAATTTTTCAAAACTAGAATTATAAAAACAATGTTAGATTTTTACTAATTCTGTTTTATAGAACGCGGAGGTTTACAATAAAACCGCGATGGATATTCCGGATTGCGCTGTTTATTCCGAATAACATCACCACCTTCATTGACACAAACCATTACCGATTTGTCTAGATTGGGAAAATATTCGTTTGATCCTGGTTGAGCCGAGGTTGGAGGCACCTTTTCTCTGATTCTGGCGCAGAGATCTGGTTCATTTGGTTTCGGCCGGTCACTTTCCATCGCTGGCAATGGGCAAAGATTACATGGATCTCCAGGACATAAACAACCTTCACAATTGGCTAATGTCGGTACGGCATAGGTAATTAGCCCTATACCGAACAATAAACCCGCACTGATTTTAAATACTGATAACAACATTCTCACACTTTTCATCATACTTATTCACCTGAAAAATTTTATCTCAATTTTGTTTTTTTAGATCTTTAATAAAGATTTGATAACCGATAGCAATCAGCAGAAACATCTGCTTTTTGTTATACTGATTTTACCTCAACTTAGATTGAGCTAAGAGCAATGCAGAAAACTTTGAGTCCATAAATCATGATAATGAATTTCAATTTGAAACTATTAAAATCCACTTTATGCATACTGAGTATTCTGATCGTCTCGTTTGCTCATGCTGAAACCATTGAGCTTCTACAAAAAAATGCCAGCGTAGCCTATGAAAAAATGATGGAAGCCAAACAAGCTGCCGAATCTTCGACCAAAGACGTTACTTTTGCTGAGAAAAAACTGGCCTCAGCTAAGCAAAAAATGATTGAAGCCGAACGCGAAGCCGAAACAGCCAAGAGAAAATCCGAGCAAGCCAGAACCGCAATGGAACACGCAACTAACCGGTGGAAACAAGCTTCTGATGCACTGGCAAATGAATGGGGCAAATCGGAGGTCAAATAGTCAAAATTGATTATTTAATAGATAGCGTCATTTTGACATGTGGAATACCGGCTTCGACGAATTCTTCTCCGACAATTTCGAATCCAAATTTTTTATAGAATGGTATAGCGCTCGTTTGTGCATGCAATTGCGCTTGAAACTGACGCCGTTTTACTAATACTTGTAATAATTTAGTCAGCAATGCGCTGCCCAAACCTTGGCCGCGCCATTCTTTTAATACCGCCATACGGCCGATATGGCCATCCGGCAATAGCCGCGCTGTACCAACCGGTTGTCCGGCATTATTTATGGCAAGCGCATGCACGCTGACTGCATCAAACTGATCCCACTCCAATTCTTCCGGAACTTGCTGCTCGCGAATAAACACCGCTGTTCGTATAACACGAAGAGCAGTCGCCGCCTCTTCCCAACTCACAATTTGTACAGCATCAGCATGACGCACGATTAACTTCTAGCAAGCGGCATTATTTAAATGGATGACGCAACAAAATCGTCTCTTCTCTGTCTGGTCCGGTAGAAATCATATCGATCGGTATTTCACAAACTTCTTCAAGACGTTTCAGATAATTTTGTGCCGCTTTTGGTAGTTGTGTGAACTCCTTAATTCCAGCCGTATTTTCTGACCAACCCGGTATTTCCTCGTAGATTGGCTCACAGTTATCCAGATCATCAGCACCAACGGGCAGAATAGTACTGCTGCTGCCATTGCTCAATTTATAACCAACACCAAGATTCAAACTTTCCACACCGTCCAATACATCCAGTTTAGTAATACATAGTCCTGTCACGCCATTGATTTGTATTGAACGCTTCAGTGCGACGGCATCAAACCAGCCGCAGCGGCGTGGGCGTCCAGTAGTCGATCCAAATTCATGACCGCGCTTAGCCAGATGCTTGCCAACCTCGTCATCCAGTTCTGTTGGAAATGGTCCTGATCCAACCCGCGTGGTATAGGCTTTGGTAATTCCCAGAACATAATGCAGCATCTGCGGCCCCACTCCACTCCCGGGAGCTGCGGCACCAGCCACGCAATTGCTGGATGTAACAAAAGGATATGTACCATGATCGACATCAAGTAGCGCACCCTGCGCACCTTCAAACAACAGATTATTTCCTGCTTTGTGTGCTTCAAATAACAATCGCGGAACATCGGCTACCATGGGTTTGATTCTCTCGGCTTGGGCCAATGCATCATCCATTGTTTTTTGAAAATCTATAATCGGTGCTTGAAAATAATTTTTCAACACGAAATTATGATAATCCAGCATCTCACCCAGCTTGGCAGCAAAACGATCGCGGTGAAACAGGTCCTGCAAGCGAATAGCCCGCCGTGCGACTTTATCTTCGTAAGCCGGTCCAATGCCGCGCCCCGTAGTGCCTATTTTTCCGACACCCCTGGCAGTCTCGCGCGCGTTATCCAAGGCAATATGACAGGGTAAAATTAACGGGCAGGCTTCACTAATCCGCAATCGATTGCTGACATCAATTCCACTTTGCTCCAACATATCGATTTCGCTGAGCAACGCCTCCGGCGAAATCACCACGCCGTTGCCGATATAACAAACCACAGTATCACGCAGAATACCAGAGGGAATTAGGTGCAATACGGTTTTCTTGTTGCCGATGACCAATGTGTGACCTGCGTTGTGTCCGCCTTGAAAACGCACGACACCTTGCGCATGATCCGTGAGCCAGTCGACGATTTTTCCTTTTCCTTCATCGCCCCACTGCGTACCAATGACGACAACATTCTTAGTCATAGTGCTAATCTCTAAAAATTCTGTTTCTAAATGATTAAATTTCTTTAACGATCCATTGCCCGTCATGCAATACTAATTGCCTGTCGCAATCAAGCGATTTGCCTTTTTGCTCCGGTAATTCCACCACAACGATCTGCCCTGACTTACGCAATTGCTCGATTTTGCTTTCCAATTCAGTATTTTTTTTCTGATAAGGCGCGCTGATTGCCTTTGGATACGATTGCGGCTTCATCAATCTGGACAATTCCCTTAAATCCATACTGAAACCTGTGGCCGGGCGGGCTCGCCCGAATGCTTTGCCTATTTCATCATAACGTCCGCCTAAAGCAATCGCATTGGAGCAACCGCTAGTATAGGCGGCAAAAACCATTCCGGTATGGTAATGATAGCCGCGCAAATCGGCCAAATCGAATGCGATCTCATCGACAATCGGTTTCAGCTCTTCTTTAGCAATGCTCAGTTCATTCAGAGCCGCTCTGATTTCCGGATAGTCCGGTAATCGGCTGGCCGCATCAGCAAGCACTTTGTGATCGCCATACAGTTCAGGCAATAGCAATAATGCTTCTCGCGTTTGCTTTTGCAAATCCACACACAGTTCCTGTAAAGTGGACACATCTTTTGCTTGCAATACCGCGTAAAGTTCAGCTTCAAGTTCGTGCGAAATACCCGCGCCTTTAATCAAGCCACGAAAAACTGCGACATGACCAAGATCCAATTGGATTGCGTTCACACCTGAGACAGTCAGGCACTGCAACATAAGCCGCTGAACTTCTAAGTCACTCTCCAGACCGGAATGACCATAAAGCTCTGCACCTACTTGTAAAGGCTCTCGCGTTTTAGTTATGCCCGTGGGCACGGTATGCAATACGCTATTGGCATAACACAAACGTGTAATGCCTTCAAAATTCAACAAATGCGCGTCAATTCTTGCCACTTGCGGTGTCATATCGGCACGCAGCCCCATCATGCGGCCACTCAACTGATCAATCACCTTAAACATGTGCAAATCCATGTCACTGCCACTACCGGTCAGCAACGATTCTACATACTCCAATAAAGGCGGCACCACTTGTTGATAGCCATGCACCATCAGCAGATCTATGATCTGGCGGCGCATACCTTCAATATGTATTGCTTCCGCAGGCAATATATCTTCAACAAACTCTGGAAGTAACCAATTGCGCATATTTACGATTGACGAGCTGTCAACAAAAAGAATAAAAAAACATCAACTGACGATCAGAAGCACCATTAATCCGACTAACATCGAAGTCAAACCTACAAACCGGATCTGATTATCGTTAATCTCCGTCAGTTTTCTAAATGCTTCCCGCCATGTCTGCGGTGATAGAAAGGGTAACATTCCTTCTAAAATTAACATCAATGCAACTGCATTAAGAAAAGTTTCCCACATACTCAGAACCACTCCGGTTTAATCGTGCTAACATAATTTCTCTACAAGAAGTAGAAAAATTAAGAGGTTCTGATGTAATCGCATATACAAGAACCATTACGATTTCCAGAACCTCTTTCTCAGTCATTACATAATCGAGTTACATAAAAACCACCTAGGTATGCAATGCAGAAATTGCGTTTATACCTTCATCCATACCACTCCTCGTTACCTACTTGCTGACTGCCGGGTTTCTCAGATACTTGAAGAAATCGGAGGTAGGTTCCAACACTAACATGTCACCCTTGTTCTTGAATGACTGTTTATAAGCATCAACGCTACGCCAGAAAGCATAAAACTCCGGATCTTTCTGAAATGCAGTGGCATAAGTCGCTGCTGCTTGACTATCACCATCACCCATCGTTTTTTGCGCTTCCCGGTATGCTTCAGCTAATATGACTTCACGCTGTCTGTCGGCATCCGCGCGAATTTTCTCTGATTCAGCCGCACCGGTAGAACGTAATTCGTTGGCAACTCTTTTACGCTCCGCTTCCATACGTCTAAATACCGACTCGCTGACCTCTTGCGGAAGATCAACACGCTTCAAGCGTACATCGACTACTTCCACACCAATAGAGCGCGCATCGTTATCCGCTTTCTGGCGCATAATTTCCATAATGACATCACGTTCACCCGAAACTACGTCATGAACAGTGCGATTACCAAATTCATCGCGCAAACTTGCATTGATAGTCTGCGCCAAACGTGTTTGCGCCAGTGCTTCATCACCACGCACACTGATGTAATATTGTTTTACATCGACAATACGCCACTTCACAAACAAATCCACCAAAACGTTCTTTTTCTCTGACGTAATAAAGCGCTCTGGTTCTTCGGTATTCATTGTCAGAATACGTTTCTCAAAATAACGCACATTATGAGCGATTGGAATTTTGAAGTATAACCCGGGTTCGGTTTTAACATCGATAACTTCACCCAACTGGAACAAAATGGCTTGCTGCCGCTCATCCACAACATAAATAGCTGAGCTACCCAGGAAAGAAATTGCGATAACAATGCCTGAAAATACTGATGTAAAACTTTTCATCTATCTTGCCTCCCGTTCACGACTGCGAAAAGATTCTCGAGCCCGCACACTGCCGCTCTCAGTTGTCGTTTCCTGCATCATAGGCTGCACAGAGACAGGTGAAACCGATGATGGCGCTCCACTCATATTAACCAACTTATCCAATGGCAAGTACAAGAGGTTGTTACCGCTTTTCTGATCAACAATAATCTTGCTGGTGTTAGAAAGCACTTGCTGCATCATGTCAAGATATAGACGTTCACGCGTAACTTTCGGCGCTTTGCTATATTCAGCAAGAATTTGTTCGAAACGACTGGCGTCACCCTCCGCACTGACAATTACGCGTTGCTTATAACCCTCTGACTCCTGAATCAATCGAGCCGCATTACCTACCGCTCTTGGAATTACGTCATTGGCATAAGCCTGACCTTCGTTCTTTTGCCGTTCTCTGTCTTGTCCGGCTTTAACCGCATCGTCAAAGGCTGCTTGAACTTGCTCAGGTGGTTGGGCGTTTTGCATCGTTACTCTGCTGATCGAAATACCAATCTCATAACGATCCAAAATCTTCTGCATTAATTGCGTTGCATTAGCTGCAACTTGCTCACGGCCTTCGTAAAGAACATAGTCCATTTTACTTTTACCGATTACTTGACGGATTGCCGTTTCTGCCGCTTGCAAAACAGCTTCGTCAGGATTCCTATTCTTAAATAGGAAATTCTCCGGATTATTCAATATGTATTGAACCGCAAATTGAATATCGATGATGTTTTCATCATCGGTTAACATCAATGATTCCCGCAGTACTTTACTGCGCACATTGTTACGATAACCAATTTCAACCGTGCGAACTTGACTGACGTTCACTACTTCCACTTTCTCGACCGGGTAAGGTATATGCCACCGCAAACCTGCCGGAGCGGTATCAACATACTGGCCGAAACGCAACACAACGCCTCTATGCCCTTCATCCACGATATAAAATCCGCTTGCCGACCAGACTACCGCAAGCAAACCAAGAATCACTGCGATGCTACTGCCACTTTGCGGCTTAGGGCTTGGAGTGTTAGAGCCAGAGCCGTCATCGCCTCCACCACCTTTTTTTTGCCCGAAAATATTATTGATCTTTTTGTTGACATTACGCAGTACATCATCCAGATCCGGCGGACCAGAATCACCTTTGTTTTTTCCCCATTGTGGATCATTTAATCCCATAACAATTCCTGTTTTGTTCGTTCAAAAAAGTTCTTGTACCGTAGCACAATCTCCAGTTATTTTCGGAATATCTGTAGGTTCTTCATATAATTTCTTAGAGTTTTCCACTACTGCTTCTGTCAATGCCTGCCTTACAAGTGCTATCCCTTCACCAGTTTTTGCACTTAAACGAATGCGAGATATTCTATCATATTCGTCACGTGTGCAACCTTTACTAGCTTCTGCCAAGTCAGTTAGATCAATCTTATTTAAGATTAAAATTTGCGGAATCGTATCAGCGCCAATCTCTTTTAAAATCTTATTCACTTCTTCGATTTGCTCATCCCGGTTAGGGCTGCTGGCATCGATAACATGCAACAAGATATCGGCTTGCACGGTTTCTTCGAGTGTGGCACGAAAAGCCGCCACCAAGGTATGCGGTAGTTCTCGAATGAATCCTACCGTGTCGGAAATGACTACCGGTCCTCCTTCAGCAAGAAATAATTTTCGTGTCGTCGTGTCCAATGTAGCAAACAATTGATCAGCGGCATACGTTTGAGCGCGAGTCAACTTATTAAATAGAGTCGATTTCCCTGCATTGGTATAGCCGACAATTGATACCGACAATACATTGGTACGCTGCCTTGAACGCCTCTGCACAGTACGCTGGCGCTGTAGAGTCGCAAGTTTCTCTTTGAGCAATTTAACACGCTTTCGAATCAAACGGCGATCTGTTTCCAATTGCGTTTCACCCGGACCACGCAAACCGATACCTCCTTTTTGCCGCTCCAGATGAGTCCAACCCCGCACAAGACGCGTCACCAGATGCTCAAGCTGTGCAAGCTCTACTTGTAATTTTCCTTCATGACTTTTAGCACGCTGAGCAAATATATCCAAAATCAGACTGGTGCGGTCAATGACGTTACAATTTAACCGCAAAGATAAATTGCGCTGCTGTGCCGGAGACAAATCATGATTGAATATAACGAGTGTAGCGTTATTTAACGAGATCAAGCGTGCAATCTCGTCGACTTTACCACTACCAATATAAGTCGTTGGATCAGGCCGCGAACGCTTCCCTTCCAGAACCGCCGCAACTTGAAGTCCTGCGCTAATAGCTAGTTGCTGCAATTCCTGCAAGCTATCAGCATGAGTGCTACTGCCAAAATCAATACCAACCAGTATCGCTGCAACGGCAGCATTCGCTTTATCCATACCTGATTCAAGCATCAGGCATCACGTGCATCCAATGTTTCAATGGGAATAGTAACGGCTCTTGCGGGCACTACCGTAGAAATCGCATGTTTGTATATCATTTGCGTAACCGAGTTTTTCAACAACACAACATATTGATCGAATGAATCAATCTGCCCTTGCAATTTAATACCATTCACTAGATATATTGATACCGGAATATGCTCTTTCCGTAATATATTCAAAAACGGATCTTGCAGTAACTGTCCCTTGTTACCCATGGGTAACTCCCTATTCTAATTATTGGTTATCGGAATAGTGACTCTACTTTATTTTTTAATGTAAATCTATACCTGATTGCACTAATACAGTAGAGCCGTCATATTAATCTAAATCAACTACTGCCTGTAGCATCACTTACCCTATTGGCGACTCACAGGCATTCAGATTGTTTGTTGACACCCTGAATGCCTGGATATTGATTCCCCGGCTTTGTTTCAATATTAAAATTGCTTATTTTTCAGTAAGCCACTCATTATTAGAACGGTACAGGTCTTGGGGTATTATTGTTGGAAGGTGGTAAAACCGGCAGTTTAATATCAGGTTGATCACCGGTTAGTGTTTTTAAGAAAGCAACAATGCTATCAATTTCTTTCTTATTGAAATCACGGTCTAACTGAATTTTACCCATAGTTTTTACAGCATCTTCCAATGTTGCTGCCGCGCCATCATGAAAGTAGGGATAGGTCAATTCAATATTGCGCAAAGTCGGCACTTTGAAAACATTCAAGTCAGTATCCTTTCCAGTGACCCCTTTTCTTCCTTCCGCTTTGCTTGCGGTTTTATAGGGATGATGCACGCCGAACTTCTGATAAAGCGCGCCGCCAACCGCCGGGCCGTTATGACAACCGGCGCAACCGCTGCTCTTGAATAATTCGTAACCTTCCACTTCTTGCGCATTCAATGCTTTTTTGTCACCTTCCAGCCATTTATCGAAACGCGAACCCGGTGTAACAAGTGTTTCTTCAAAAGCAGCGATCGCAGTGGTAACCCGGTCAATATCAACCTGATCGGAACCAAATGCTTTTGCAAAATGAGCACGGTACTGAGGAATGGATTGCAGCACTTCGACAGCGACTTTATGGGTTGAAGCCATTTCACCTGGATTAGCAATTGGGCCACCGGCTTGTTCTTTCAGATCCTTAGCGCGTCCATCCCAGAATTGCGCCAAGTTCATGCTGGCATTAAGGACGGTTGGTGCATTAATCGGACCTTGTTGCCATTTATGACCGATTGAGGTGGGAATATTATCCGTTCCGCCCATGCTCAAATTATGGCAAGAGTTACATGAAATGAATCCTGATTTTGACAGACGGGGATCAAAAAACAGCATCTTACCCAGTTCAACCACATCAGCATTTGCTACTTTTGCGGCTTTAATGGGCTGAATAGGTTCATTGGCTGAAACATTAATCGAAGTGACAAGAGCGCCAATCGATAACAGCGACGCAACCACTGCACGTATCTTCATCGGTATTCTCCATAAGTAAATAAATAAAAAACGGCTGTAATGGCGCAGCCGATTACGCCTGATGAAACACCCACACATGGGAATTTGTAAAAAGCGGAACGGCTCAACTTCGTTCCTGTTATTTGCAGGGCGACTTAAAAACCCTGCAAAACTCTCAGACGAACTACTCGTTTACTTCCAGTTGATCGGCCAGGATCTCTCTTGATCCTTTGGGTAGAATCTTTTGGTCATATCCCGCCCCGATACTTTGGTTGGGGCAAGAATCCGTTTTTAACAAACGTGACAATTCCGTCAGCGCTTGCTTATATACTTTACGTTTGAATTCAACAACCGAATCCAATTCAATCCAATACTGGTTCCAGCGCCAAGCATCGAATTCAGGGTGCGAACTCCTGCGCAATGAAACATCACTATCGCGCCCGATCAAACGCAGCAAATACCAAATTTGCTTTTGTCCCTTGTAATTCCCCCGCCACTCCCGCCGGATCCAACGATCGGGAACCTCGTACCGTAAC
>Ga0268298_10006726_pt1 | contig 10354 bp, 11 predicted proteins | sample WWTPWeurt_MetaG_FD_194462 | JGI IMG/M metagenome (GOLD analysis project Ga0268298, IMG submission 194462) | Activated sludge microbial communities from WWTP in Nijmegen, Gelderland, Netherland - WWTP Weurt | ecosystem: Engineered > WWTP > Aerobic digester > Activated sludge | place... | reverse complement strand
ATAATTGCCTTTATTGCGGTAACCGGCTTAATTACCGCGCTTTCTGGCTCAAGAAAATGGTTGTATGGTTGGACAATTTTCTTAGTGATTTTTAGTGTTTTGGCCGTTTACGATTTTTGGAGATGGGAATATACTTACGGTCATCATCTGGATCCTGATGCAGCCATTCAGGTACCGGGTATGAGTTATCAGCCACCTTTAATCGGGTACAAGCAGTTGCTTAATTTTGGAGCATATTCTTATCCTCATGGTGGAGGTTGGTTCTACATTGCAGGCGTAGTTATAGCTTGTGTGGTAACAATACTTGAGTGGCGTAGAAAGTTAAAAAGTATTCATGGAAAAAAACATACTTAAATGAAATCGACAAGCATACTCATAATTAGTTTTACCTTTTTACTGGCTGCATGTTCAGTTAAACCCAGACCCATTCAGGAAGGTGTTGATAGTTGCTCATTTTGTAAAATGACAGTCATGGATAAAAAATATGCAACTGAAATCGTATCAACAACAGGTAAAGTATATGTTTTTGATGATGCACACTGTATGCATACCTTTCTGGAACAGGATATGATGGCTAAGAAGGACGTAAAATTGGTGTTGCTTACCGACTATAACCATCCTGATAACTTGCTACTTATTGAAGATGCAATACTTTTCACCTCAGACCACTTGAAAACACCTATGAATGGAAAAATTATTGCCCTTTCAGATAGCAACGCACTGAATTCCCTTATGCAATCTATGCAAGGAAAGAGCATTCCTGTTCACAACTGGTTGCCCTGAAATTGTGTGTATTATCTCTAAATTACCGGCTGTGAAAGGAATATTCATTTGTGTGCTGATGTTTTTGGGATTAAGGTTGACCGCCATGGATACCATCCGTGTGGCTTCAACATCGGTGAGCCAGTTAAAGTCATATGTAGAACAGGCGCCTGCACATACGGTCATTTTCCTCGAACCTGGTATTTACAAAATTCATGATCTGACTATTCGAAAACCAATTACACTGGTTGGTTCAAGCGATGTCGTATTTGATGGTCAATCCAAAGGGTCAATCTTAATTTTAGAAGGCCGCAATATTCATATTAAAGGTATCACCATTACCAATACCGGATATAGCAGCGTCGATGAACGTGCGGGTATAAAATTGCTTTCGGCTTACGGTTGCATAATCGACGGAACTACGATAAAAAACACATGTTTTGGTATATCATTAGTTAATGCGTCCAATTGTGTGATAAAGAACAACCAAATTCACGCACAAGGAATCAGCGAGCAGCGCTCCGGTAACGCCATTCATGCCTGGAAGAGTGATAGCCTTACTATAAAACAAAATAAAGTTTCCGGACATCGTGATGGCATTTATTTCGAATTTGTAACTAAAACCGGCGTATACAATAATGTAAGTTCTGATAATTTGCGGTATGGTATACACTTTATGTTTAGCAATGATGATGAATATATCGAAAATAAATTTGAGCGAAATGGTTCAGGCGTAGCAGTTATGTTTTCAAGTCGAGTGCATATAAGGAAAAATGTATTTAGTTTTGGTTCAGGCGCTGCTAACTATGGTATACTACTAAAAGAAATTAATGACAGTGAAATTTCAGGTAATTTATTTAAACAGAATACGAACGGACTATATATGGAGGGCACGAATCGAGTATACTTAAAAGGCAATCGTTTTATAGAAAATGGATGGGCTTGCAGAGTGCAGGCAAGTTGTAGTAGTGTATTAGTTACCGGTAATAATTTTATTGGGAACTCATTTGACATGGCCACCAATGGATCTTTGGCCGGTCAAAATTTTAGCGGGAATTACTGGGATAGTTATTCCGGATATGACATAAACCATGATGGCCGTGGTGATGTGCCGCATTCCCCTGTTAGTATGTATAGCATGATAGTAGAGCGTATGCCTTATGCCATCATGCTCTATCGAAGTTTCACCGTATTCCTGCTCGATCGATCAGAACGCGTAATGCCCGGAATTGCCACTGAGCAGGTTAAAGATTTAAAACCTGCAATGAAAGCATTTGACCTATGATTGAAGTGGCACATGTTTTTAAAAACTATAAATCAGTTCAAGCCCTAGCGGATTTGACATTGCAACTTCATGCCGGGTCATCAATAGCGCTGATAGGCCCTAATGGCAGTGGAAAAAGTACACTGATGAAATGTGTTTTAGGACTTGTTAAGCCATCAACCGGAACAATATTTGTTAAAAATAGGCCCATCGATGGTAGCGAAATATACCGACAATGCATCGGGTATATGCCACAAATTATTCGCTTTCCGGAAAACATGACGGTTGGTCAGCTTTTTTCTATGATTCGCGATTTGCGCAAGAATGCCAACAACTTGGATGAGGAGCTTTTTGACGCATACCAAATCCAGCAACTTTTTAAGAGACCACTGGGCGGTTTATCAGGTGGCATGAAACAAAAGGTGAATGCTGCATTGTCCTTTTTATTTAATCCGGAAATCCTTATCCTCGACGAGCCAACCGCCGGACTCGACCCACTTTCAGCCGAGATCCTGAAGCATAAAATACGAAAGGAAAAAGAAAAGGGTAAGCTTATACTTATCAGTTCACACATTATGGCAGATCTGGAGGAAATTGCCTCACATGTCGTGTTTCTTATAGACGGGAAATTGGCATTTTATAAAACAATCGAGGCATTGAAATCAGAGACCAATGCTGAAAATTTAAGTAAATCTATTGCGCAATTTATGACTGATAATCAACTGGTGTATGAAGCTCGTTAAGTACGTATTACTTGATATTATGCGCAGTAAGGTGCTTATTGCCTACACCTGCTTTCTGTTTGCAATTAGTTTCGGTATGTTCATGATTAGTGCTGAACCAGTGAAAGCTATAACAAGTCTGCTCAATATAGTACTGATAGTTCTACCTTTATTCAGTGTTGTTTTTGCTACAAGCTATTATTACAATGCTTATGAGTTTACTGAATTATTGCTGGCGCAGCCCATAAAAAGAACAACCTTGTTTTATTGTCAATTTTTTGGTGTTGGGCTTGCTCTCGGACTGGCGTTTTTAATAGGATGTGGAATTCCGCTGTTTATATTTGGATATTCGGTGCCAGCTATAATGTTATTGGTTTCTGGCTTTGTTTTGACATGGGTGTTCACTTCGCTCTCATTTCTAGCTGCCGTGTTTGCGCGTGATAAAACGAAAGGAGTCGGCATTGCAATATTATTGTGGTTTTATTTCGTGTTTATTTATGATGCGCTGGTGCTTCTGTTCCTATTTAGTTTTAGTAATTACCCTTTAGAGAAAGTATTGTTGCTGCTCACCTTTTTAAATCCGGTTGACTTAACCAGAATCATTATGCTGATGCAGTTGGATATGTCGGCAATTATGGGGTATACCGGTGCACTATTCACGCAGTTTTTAGGTAGTTTTACCGGGATACTATGGTGCTTTAGCGCTTTATTAGCCTGGGTGGCTGTGCCATTGCTTTTGGCTCACAGACAGTTTAATCGGAAAGATATTTGAAAGGTGTATTGCAGGATGTAATCCTGATGCTAATTCTTTTTATTTATTTGCTGCCCACGCATTAAATACATCTTCTATATAAGTCATGCACTTTTTGTGGCTTTTCTTAAGGTCGCATGCAATTGTTCGTTTGGCTTCATGGCATTATTTTTGTACATTTACGGTGAAACACAGGTCTTTTGCGCCTCAAGAATCTAATCCTAAATAGCTTGTAATGTACATGAGTAATGTGAGCAAGGTGCGAAACCAATTCTTTTGTTGCATGTTGCTATGTGCTGTTGTAGGCAAAAGCACTGCACAAGTGGATGTTGATGTACAAATGACAGCTTTGCTCAAGCAATCAATGTGGCGAGCCGAAAATTCCTGGTTTGGAGATAGCGTTGTTACACTAATTCCAATTCCTCAGCACGAATGGTCGGACACTACCAGCTTCACACGCACCATAGGTGATAGTGTGTATACTTTATATGATAAAATGCGTAATCTGGAATTAGGTGAGTATTTTTACTTTGATGCAGACAATAAATTTGTCTATAGCAATTTCTTTCCCTGCCTGGTTGATGCTGTCTATACAGACATTAAAAGTTTTGTAATTACAGATTCCACCGTAACTCTTAGTTGCGTGAGATTTCTTTACGAGGAAAACTTCCCGCCATACAAAGAAATAAGTTATGAAATTATAATGGCAAATACTGAAAAAATTGTGCTCCAATTGAAGTAACGGTCGTCCAATTTGGCTTGCATATTGTGATGATATTAAATGTAACTTAATTATTGGAGTCTGTGATTGCGATTATTAAACATTATACGAATTGAACAAATTGACACGTTTCTATCTCATGCGATTACCCTGTTTTATTTCCATCTTAATCGCCCTTTGTAGCACCACACTCAGCGCCCAAACAGAAGTTAAGTCAAAATCCGTCTACCTTGAACTAGCCGGCAGTGGCGGATTAGGTTCTGTTAATTATGAGCAGGATTTTTATCTGTTCGAGAAAGGCGCACTCGCCTGGCGTGCCGGATTGAGCCTGGCGCCAATTGATAAGAATAATGGCGTTGGATTGGTTTTTCCGCTTATGCTGCATGCCAAATTAGGAAGTGGTTCTTCGCAGGTTGATGCAGGTATTGGTCAGGGTGTTACGGTTACAACAAATGGAGCATTTTTTTCGCTTACTACCGCCGAAATCGGATACCGCTATCAAAAAACACAAAGCCCCTGGTTTTTCCGTGCTGCTTATACACCGCTCATTTCATATATCGTCGATTTTCAAGTGCAGCATTGGGGAGGACTTTCTATTGGTTACACTTTAAATACAGCAACAAAATGAAGAGAGTGATTGTATGTTGTTTGTTAATCTCCGCTTTTTCCGGATGCCTAAATGATGCATTATTTGAAGGTCCTGATTTTTTTTCGGATGATTTTGAAGCGTACCTGAGTTTTGATGATATGTTTCCGGAAGAGGATGCACTTTGGTCATTTACTCAAATAACACTTCCGGAAAATCAGCTTGACTTGGATTCTACATTTAGTCACTTTGGAAGTCAGTCAATCAAATGTACTGCTGTACCTACTGCTAACGACATTGTTTCAAAATCTAGCATCGTTAAACACAACATGGCCTTTTGGGAAGGAGAAACTATGCGCGCTTCCTGCTGGTATTATTTGGAAGGAAATGAGCCGGCCGACTGGCTATTTCTGATGGATATTGAAGAGCAAGCAGCAATTGGTGCATCGCCGGGAATACGACTCGCATTGGTGGATAGTTGCATGATGGTAGAACACAAGTTTTTGGAACAAGATATTTATCAGCCTGAAAACCAACGCGTAATTTTTCCACGCAATGAATGGGTAAACCTGACTTGGGAAATTACCCTGTCTACAAAAGATGATGGCGCAATTCGATTATATCAGAATGGACAGCTCATCATAGAAGATACCAGCACGAAAACCCTGCCAACAGATTTATTGTATTTCCAGCAGGGAACAAAAGGTATGTATAGCAGTGTCGAATTGGGCGTTACTGCAAACTCAACCGGCAAAAATGTTAAGCTCTGGATCGACGATATGCAGGTGGAAGTCATAAAATGATATAGGCCACCTCACCTGAGCCTGATTTCAGGAAAGCAAAAATATATGGCCGGAAATGTCTGCCATTCGTCTACTTTTACATACATAAGCACCTTACATTTGCCTAAAATTAGGCGAATGGCAACTCGATTTCTGTTTCTGGTGCTTCCTGAAGTACATATACTGGATTTGGCCGGACCTGACCAGGCTTTGCATGAAGCCATTGATTATCAGGCTGACTTTGAAATTGCCTACTGTGGCATTGGAGAACCGGTGACCACAACAAGTGGGTTGCCCTTTGGGGATGTGATGCACTATTCAAAAGCGCATTTGCATGCAGGCGACTTTCTGCTTATTCCTGGCTCGGCGCATAGTTATCTGACTTCAGATGCATTTCTGGAACATAGGGCTTTGTTTGATTGGATTTGTAAGCAATATCAGTCCGGCGTACATGTGTGCAGCATTTGTATGGGCGCATTTGTATTGGCAGAAACGGGATTGTTAGATGGAAAAAATTGCACAACGCATTTTAAGAAAACAGCCGAATTACAAGAGCGATATCCTGCAATAAAAGTGCAACAAAATATTTTGTTTACAGATGAAGATAATATGTATACCAGTGCGGGTATTGCTGCCGGAATTGATTTGACATTGCATATTATCGAAAAATTAAAGGGTAGTTATCTGGCACACCTGGTGGCCCGTGAATTGGTTGTATATAATAGAAGAGGCGGTACTGCAGAACAGGAAAGCGCGTATTTTTCGCATCGCAATCATATACATACCGGTATTCACACCGCACAGGATTATGTAGTGCAACATATCCATCAAAAACACTCGCTCGCTCAATTAGCCGATGTAGCCCATATGAGCGAACGCAATTTTACACGCATATTTAAAAAAGAAACCGGGATAACGGTTAATGATTTTATTACTTCCATACGTGTAGCTAAGGCTATGGAATTATTTAAGCATCCAGATATGTCTACCATAGAAATAGCACACGCTGTAGGATTGAAAAGTGAGAAGCAATTAATGCGTATCGTAAAAAAACAACAACCATGAGAATAATATGTTTGGTTTTTATGCTGTGTTGCTGTGCACTTCAAGCACAGGTAATTGATGTGCAGCATCTTGCACTTGATTTGCAGTTTGACTGGACAAAACAACAGGCTCAAGGTAAAGCAGATATTACCATCAACTTATTGCAACCTGCCGACAGTATAAGCCTGGATGCTGCAGATTTAAACATACATGCAGTCACAATGGGCAATAAGCAGTTAAATTACCACTATCAATCAGGTAGCAATCAAACCAAGCTGATTATCGTCCTTGATGCTCAATATGCGGCCGGAGAACGCTTGCAATTGCAAATTACCTACAATACAACACATGTAAATCATGCCGACCCAATCTCGATAAGTGGAAGTTTTGGAAAGGGATTGCGATTTATGCAACCCACCACTACAACACCGCTGAAAAGAAAACAAATATGGAGCAGCGGCGAACCCGATGGAAATGCATATTGGTTTCCGCATCATGCGGCAATTTCGGATGTATATACATTTGATATTTCCGCTACTGTTGATCAATCAATGATGCTGATAAGCTGCGGCGATCTGGTAGAAACACAACAAATATCTGCTACGCAAACAACTTTCCGATATCGCACGCACACACCCATTCCGGCTTATCTGGCTTTTATAGTTGTTGGTGAATACGAGCCGGTGAAACGACCTGCAGGTAACACCGAAATCGTTGTGTATGGTTATCCTGACGAACGCACTGCTGTTGAAGCAACAACCATTTTATTGCCGGAAATGCTCACTTTTTTAGAGCGTGAAACCGGTTATATTTATCCATTTGATCAATATGGTATGGTGGTGGTTCAGGATTATCCGTTTCCGGGAAGGGTAGGGCAACATGTCAACACGATTTTGTCGGATAATTATATTGATGATGCAGGAGTGCATGCTGATTATCAATATTTATGGGATGGTGTTGCCGTGCAGGCCTTGGCTAATCAGTGGTTTGGCAATTGCATCCAACCGGTGCAATGGGAGGATTTATGGTTGAGTAAAGCATTCGGACAATACTATGCCGGATTGTTTACAGAGTATGTGCATGGCGCTGCGGAATATCAATTATGGTATTATCCCTTCGAAATCGGTAATCTACTCAATGACATACAGAATGGTAACAGACATCCACTTGTGCCGGATACCATTGCTGATGTACAGGCATTTGTAGCGGATAGTTATGCCACCTATAAAGGCGCACTGGTGTTGCGCATGTTGCGTAAGGAATTAGGCGAGCAAATCTGGAAGCAGTCACTGACCACTTTTTTTTCGACATATGCGAACAAGCAGGTGTCAACCCGCGACTTTCAACACTGCATAGAGCGCTTTTCCGGAAAGTCGTATCAATGGTTTTTTGATCAATGGGTATATCAGGATATTTATCCCGAGTTTGAAGTATCAACATCATATGCCGCGGATACAAAAAAGTTAGCATTAAAGATTGTACAACTTACAACACAACCGGAAAATCCAAATGCGCCTCAATATGTTCAGGGAAAAATCGACATCGAAATTGATGCACATGTATATACGATTCAGTTGGAGCCAAAACAAGAGCAGGTTTTTTATTTTGATCATGCATCTGAGCCAACTTTCATCAATTTTAATATGCATGGATTGTTTTTGTGTAACTATGAACAATCAAAATCTACTCCTAGCTGGTTCGCACAATTGGAGCAGAGTAACGACGTATTGGCAAAGCAGGAAGCCATTACACAACTGTTGGAATTTGCGATAGATACAACGCAGGCAACGAACAATCGGCAGGTAGTTGTAGATGTTTTCCTAAAGGAAATTTCGTCAGATGCCTATTGGAGATACCGATATAATGCTATTGGAGGTTTATCATACGCTGCTGAGCGCCCCTTTACACCGGCAGTGCGACAGGTGTTACTGAATTGTATACAAGAAGAACAATCCTGGTTAAAAAGTGGGGCGATAACGGTATTGGGTTCCACTAAAGATTCTGCTTATATTGATCTATATATACAGGCACTCAACGACACAAGCGACAGGGTCGTTACAGCTGCAGCCATTGCCATCGGAAATACACAATCCAGCCTGGCATATGACTTGTTAATGCAGTTGGAGCATCAGCCAAGTTGGAAAAATCAGAACCGCATTGCTGCATTATATGGATTGCAGGCTTTAGGTGATACGCGTGCAGTCGAATATGCATTAGCCTGCTTGAAAGACAATACTTCCCCGCGCTGGTATCTCGCAACTCCTGTATGGGATTATCCGTTTACTGCTGCTTACACCTTGTGGGCATTCAATCAGTCGGAGGCAGGATTTAATTATATGTTTGAACGGTTTAAGCAATCACTGCTGGAGCAGGATATCAATGACATCTTCCAGAATCTGCAATTATTGGAAATGCTCGACGGTAAAGAAATGCCGGAAGTTTACACAATGCTTAAAAACAGATTCAGCGAGCACCCGGAAATGTTGGAAGCAGTTATTTTTTATGAACAACAATATTTACAAAGCCATAATCAATGATTGCCTTTACACCCTACTCGGAACGCACAATTCAATTTGTTAAAGTGCATGCACATGAAAACTGGCGTATTAAAGTGTACACGATTACCAGACAAAACAACTCAATCGACGCATCAACATGGGTGCAAATACAATCGCATCTGACCGGTTGGTTAGAAAAATGTCATGCATATAAATTACCGGTGTATCAAATCGCAACTATGATTGTGCATGCAGGTGTTGATGCTTGTTACGTACTGATTAATTGGTGGACCGGCGAAAATATGCTGCAAAACTATGTGTATATCAAGAAAGATCAGGATGCAGACTTTTCATTGTATTCCGGCGATGGTATGACAGCCTGTGTTTGGGAATTGGCTGTTATTTGGCATGAACGCAATGCATGGATTAAACACATTCTTATGCAACCGGAGCATCCTCAATTTGAACAATATTTACTAGATTCCCAAATTTCAGTCGAATAAAAATTACATGATGAAAAAATCAGCTATTGAAAAAATGCCTGCCTACTTTGACAGATACATAGATCTGGCAGAAGATATTCCTGTTGTTGAATCACTGCAACTCAGCCTTTCTGAACTTGAACAGGCGCCAATAGGAAAATGGCTTGCCCTTGGTGAAAATACGTATGCGCCGGGTAAGTGGACAATTAAAGATATACTGCAGCATTTTATAGATACAGAGCGTGTGTTCATGTATCGAATTACCGCTATTGCCCGAGGCGATAAACAGAAAATGATACCCTACGATGAAGATATTTTTGCACAGCATGCACATGCAAATCGTCGCTCGGTACATGATTTACTTGAGGAATTAATCCTCATCAGAAAGGCAACTATTCTTTTCTTTAAGTCCTGCACCGATGAAATGCTACTCGAATTAGGCAACGGCTATAATGATGTGCAATATAGCCCATTAGCGCTCGGATTCATGCTGGCCGGACATCAGCGTTGGCATTTTAGGACATTGTCCGAGAAGTATTATCCTCTAATCTAAACGCACTACAAATCTCATTCAAAAAGGCACCTTCGTAAGAAATAGACTGAAGCTATGCCGAACGATGGTGCCTTTATTTTGTAATGAACAGGATATTCTGATTACTTTGTATGAATCATAATTTTTGTAGCAATAATTTTTCCATCTACAAGTAAGCTGTACGACAATGTGCCGCTGCTGATTTCAGTG
>Ga0268298_10006723_pt1 | contig 10358 bp, 9 predicted proteins | sample WWTPWeurt_MetaG_FD_194462 | JGI IMG/M metagenome (GOLD analysis project Ga0268298, IMG submission 194462) | Activated sludge microbial communities from WWTP in Nijmegen, Gelderland, Netherland - WWTP Weurt | ecosystem: Engineered > WWTP > Aerobic digester > Activated sludge | place: Netherlands... | reverse complement strand
CGTGGTGGTGGCGGTAGTCTTCGCGGCGTCCGGGCTGGGGGCGTGTGCTCATCGGGCGCATTGTTTCAGCCACCGCGGCGTGCCGCTGTCACGCAGGGTGCACGTGCCTTGCACCAGGTGGCCGGCCCATCTCGCCCGGCCAATCGCGCCAGGCCTGTGCCGCCAAGGCCACGGTGCGGGCCTGCACCGCCACGGTGGTCTCGATCTCACGGCCGTAGCCACCGGCCATGGTCAACGCCACCGGCACACGCCAATCGCGCAGGGCCTGCAGCACGCGCTGATCGCGCTCTGCCAGGCCGGCAGCGCTGATCTTCAGCCGCCCCAGGCGATCGCCCTCGTGCGGGTCGGCACCCGCCAGGTAGAAGGCCAGGCCGGGCGGCCCATCGGCTTGCTGCAGCTGCCAGGCCGTGGCCAGCGCCGAGTCCAGCGCGCTCAGGTAGGGCGCGTCGGTGCAGCCATCGGGCAGTTCGACGTCCAGGTCGCTGGCCTCCTTGCGGAACGGGAAGTTCCGCGCGCCGTGCATGGACAGCGTGAACACCGTCGGGTCGTCCCGAAAGATGGCCGCCGTGCCATTGCCCTGGTGCACGTCCAGATCGATCACCCACACCCGCAGCAGGCGGCGCTGCTGGCGATGCACCTCGGCTTGCATCAGGCGTGCGGCCACGGCCACGTCGTTGAAGACGCAATAGCCCGAGCCCTTGCCGGCGCTGGCATGGTGGGTGCCACCGCCAAGTTGTACCGCCACGCCTTCGGCCAACGCCGCGCGTGCCGCCGCGATCGTGGCGCCCACCGAGCGGCGTGAGCGCTCGACCATGCGCTCGGACCACGGGAAACCAATCTCCCGCTGAGCTGCCGGCGAGAGCGTGCCCTCCTCCACCGCCGTGATGTAGTCCGGCTCGTGGGCCAGTGCCAGTTCACCGTCACTGGCCGGCTCGGCCTCGGCCAGGCGCAGCGGCACCGGCGGGCCCGAGTCGACGGCCAGCCCAGCCGCCCTGGCCTGCACCCACTCGCGCAGCAACTGGTACTTGGACATCGGGAAGCTGTGGCCCGCAGGCAAGGCCAGCGAGAAGCGGTCGTTGCTGTACACGCGCATGGTGGACAGCATTGTGACGACCGGGCTGAAAGCTGGATCGGAAGCCGTGTTTTAGGAGGCAGTCACTACATTGCTGCACCGCAACAAAAAAGTGCTTGCATTGCCACGTCGAATATCTATACTTCGATCCATGTTGCAGTGCAACATAACTGCAGACCCAGCATCAATTCACTTTTCATCAGGAGATTCTTCATGTCCTATCTGACCCCCGAGCAATTCGCCGCTGCCAACAAGGCCAACCTCGAAACCCTGTTCGGTCTGACGAACAAGGCATTCGAAGGCGTGGAGAAGCTGGTCGAACTGAACCTGCAAGTGGCCAAGGCCGCCCTCGGCGAAGCCGCTGACAACGCCAAGGCGCTGCTGGCCGTCAAGGACGCGCAAGAGCTGCTGGCCCTGCAAGCGGCCCTGCTGCAACCGTCCGCCGAGAAGGCCGCCGCCTACAGCCGTCACCTGTATGACATCGCCGCTGCCACCAGCTCCGAAGTCACCAAGACCGCCGAAGCGCAATTCGCCGACGTGCAGAAGAAGTTCATGGGTGCCGTTGACGGCGCCGTGAAGAACGCGCCCGCCGGCACCGAAAGCGCCGTGGCCCTGGTCAAGTCGGCCATCACCGCCGCCAACAACGCCTACGAAAGCGTGCACAAGGCTGCCAAGCAAGCCGCTGACATGGCCGAAGCCAACTTCACCGCCGTGACCGACACCGCTGTCAAGGCCTCCAAGGCCAGCAGCAAGCCGGCTCGCCGCGCTGCCTGATCCAGCATTCAGGATCGACACTGCGCCGCCTGGCGCTGCACGGTGGCTCAGGCTGCCCTGAGACACCAGGCCCACAAGTTGTCTCCTCGGTACCCCGCGAAATCAGTTCCAGGTACCCTTCAGCCCAGTGGCTTGCCACTGGGCTTTTTTCATGGCCCCGTCGCCTTCGTGTTTATCATTGGTCATGAAAATTGCGATCCTGGGCAGCGGTGTCATCGGCACCACGGCGGCCTACTACCTTGCGCGGGACGGCCACGAGGTCACGGTCATCGACCGCCAGCCCGGCCCCGCCCTCGAGACCAGCTACGCCAATGCGGGTGAGGTGTCGCCCGGTTACTCGGCCCCATGGGCCGGGCCCGGCGTGCCGATCAAGGCCATCACCTGGCTGCTGATGCATCACAGCCCTCTGGTGATCAAGCCGATGCTCGACGCCGCCATGTGGCGCTGGGGCGCGGCCATGCTGCGCAACTGCACCGAGGCACGCTACCGCGTGAACAAGGCGCGCATGGTGCGCCTGGCCGAATACAGCCGCGATTGCATGATGCAATTGCGCGCCGACACCGGCATCCGCTACGACGAGCGCATGCAGGGCACGCTGCAGTTGTTCCGCACCCAGAAGCAGCTCGATGGCACGGCCAAGGACATCGAGATCCTGCAGCAGTACAAGGTGCCCTACCAACTGCTGGACCAGCGCGGCTACCTGCAATACGAGCCCGCGCTGGCCGAGGTCAAGCACAAGTTTGTCGGCGCCTTGCGCCTGCCCGGCGACGAGACGGGTGATTGCTTCAAGTTCACCAACACGCTGGCCGAGATGGCCAAGGGCTTGGGCGTTCAGTTCCGCTTTGGCGTCAACATCCGCCGCCTGAGCGCCGATGGCAGCGGCATCACCGGCATCGAGACCGACACCGGCACCGTGCAGGCCGATCGCTACCTGCTGGCCCTGGGCAGCTACTCCACCGCCATGCTGCAGCCCATCGGCCTGCGCGTGCCCGTGTACCCGGTGAAGGGCTTCTCGATCACCGTGCCCATCACCGATGCGGCCAGGTCGCCTGAATCAACCATCATGGACGAGACGCACAAGGTGGCCGTCACGCGCCTGGGCGAGCGCATCCGCGTGGGCGGCACGGCGCAGCTGTCCGGCTTTGATCTGCAGTTGAACGAAGGCCGGCGCCGCACGCTGGAATTCGTGGTGACCGACCTGTTCCCGCACGGCGGCGACGTGTCCCGCGCCGAGTTCTGGACCGGCCTGCGCCCGATGACGCCCGACGGCACGCCCATCGTCGGCCCCACGCGCCACCGCAACCTGTGGCTGGCCACCGGACACGGCACCCTGGGCTGGACCATGGCGGCCGGCACTGGCCGCCTGCTGGCCGACTGGATGGCAGGCCGCAAGCCGCAGATCGACACCGAAGGCCTCACGATCGCGCGTTATGACCGCGCCTCGGGCGCACCCGCTTGAGGATCAATGCGTGAGCGCGGCGATGCGCTGCCGCAGCTGCGGCAGCATGGCCAGCGCGGCCTCGCGCCCGGCATCGATGGCGCGCTTGCGGGCCGTGAAATCGGCGCTGCCCACGCCGGCCAGCCTGGGCCGCACCACCACGTCGGCATCGCGCAACTCAAAATGGTTGATGCTGCGGCCCATGATGGCAAAGGTCTGCAGCAGCAGGCGCATCATGTCGCCGGTGGGGTTGCCCTCGGGCGCAGTGGAGATGTCCACCGCCAGCACCAGCTCGGCACCCATCTGCCGGGCAAAACGCACCGGCACGGGTGAGGCCAGGCCGCCGTCCACGTATTCGCGGGTGCCGATCTTCACCGGCATGAACACCGCCGGCACCGCGCTGGACGCGCGCACCGCCGCGCCCACGTCGCCGCGCTGAAACAGCACCGGCTCGCCACTGTCCAGATCGGTGGCCACGATGCCCAGCGCCATGGGCAACTGCTCGATGAGCCGCCCACCCGCCTGCTCGCGCGCATAGCGCGCCAGCGCCTCGCCGCGGATCAAGCCGCGCCCGGGGAAGGACCAGTCGGTGATGGCCGACTCGTCCATCGCCAGCGCCACCTTCGCCAGCTCGGCCCCGCTTCGGCCTGCAGCGTACATGGCCGCCACCAGGCTGCCGGCCGAGGTGCCCGCCACCAGCACAGGCTGAATGCCGGCTTCCTCCAGCACCTGGATCACGCCGATGTGGGCAAAGCCGCGCGCCGCGCCGCCGCCCAGCGCCAGGCCAATGCGCGGCAGCTTGGGTGGCGCCGGGGGCGGCGGCGGCGTCACGGCCACTGGCGGGGCTTTGGGCGGCGCCGTCTGGCAAGCGGCCAGCAACGCGGCCAATCCGGCCAGGGCAAGTCGTCTCTTCATCGCGGCATTGTAGAAATTCAGCTTATATGCAAATGAGGAATTAGCAGACAACGATTTTGTAGTTCTCAAATATATAGAGCCTTTCTACAGTCGCGGCCTGCGCGGGCCATGGGGCTCGGCCAACGGCGACTTCATGGACCTCATTGCGATCATCAGCGGTTTCGGCATCGGCGCCATCGTCGGCATGACCGGCGTGGGCGGCGGCTCGCTGATGACCCCGCTGTTGATCGGCGTGTTCAAGCTCAACCCGGCGGTGGCCATCGGCACCGACCTGTGGTTTGCCGCCGCCACCAAATCAGGTGGCGCCTGGGCCCACCACCGCCACGGCCATGTGGACTACCGCATCACCGGCTTGCTGCTGGCCGGCAGCATCCCGGCGTCCATCGCCACCATCGCGTTGATGCACTACACCGGCATCACCAAGGGCTGGGCCAGTGCGCTCACCTTCTCGCTCGGCATCGCCTTGCTGCTCACCGCCGTCACCGTGGCCTACAAGGCCGCCTGGCAACGCGTGGCCCTGCGCCTCGAGCGCTGGCTGCCCGCCGCGCGCCAGCGCAATCTCACGATCGCCGCCGGCGCGCTGCTGGGCGTGCTGGTCTCGCTCAGCTCGATCGGCGCCGGAGCCGTGGGCGCCACGCTGATCCTGATGCTCTACCCCCGCCTCCCGGCCCAGCGCCTGGTGGGCACCGACATCGCCCACGCTGTGCCGCTGACGCTGGTGGCCGGCCTGGGCCACGCCACGCTGGGCCACATCGAATGGGGCCTGCTGGCCGCTTTGCTGATCGGCTCGCTGCCCGGCATCTGGCTGGGCGCGCAACTCACCAAGGCCTTGCCCGAGCGGCTGGTGCGCACGCTGCTGTGCGTGTCGCTGGTCACCGCCGGCCTCAAGGTCATCCACTGATTCACCGCACGGACGTCTGCCATGTACGCCTACACCGACTTCGACCGCCAATTCGTCCGCGCCCGCGCCGCGCAGTTCCGCGACCAGCTCGATCGCAACCTCAAAGGCGAGCTCGGCGACGAAGAGTTCCGCCCGCTGCGTTTGCAAAACGGCTGGTACGTGCAACGCCACGCACCCATGCTGCGCGTGGCCGTGCCCTATGGCGAGCTGAACGCCACGCAGTTGCGCCAGTTGGCCCGCATCGCCCGCGAGCACGACCAGGGCTATGGCCACTTCACCACGCGCCAGAACTTGCAGTTCAACTGGATCCCGCTCACCCAGGCCGCCGATGTAATGGACAAGCTGGCCGCCGTGGACATGCACGGCATCCAGACCAGTGGCAACTGCATCCGCAACATCACCACCGACGCGCTGGCCGGCATTGCCGCCGACGAGCAGATCGACCCGCGCCCCTATTGCGAGGTGTTGCGCCAGTGGAGCACCCTGCACCCCGAGTTCGCCTTCCTGCCGCGCAAGTTCAAGATCGCCGTCACCGGCGCCACCGAGGACCGCGCCGCCATCGCCTGGCACGACATCGGCCTGAGGCTGCTGAAGAACGCCGCCGGCGAGGTGGGCTTCAAGGTGCTGGTGGGCGGCGGCATGGGCCGCACGCCGGTGATCGCCAGCGAGATCAGCGAGTTCGTGCCCTGGCAGCAGATCCTCGTCTTCATCGAGGCCATCGTGCGCGTCTACAACCGCTTCGGCCGCCGCGACAACGCCTACAAGGCGCGCATCAAGATCCTGGTGCGGGCCGAGGGCCAGAAGTTCTTCGACGCCGTGGCGGCCGAGTTCCGCCAGATTCTCGAGGACGACGTGGAGGGCGGCGCCCACCTGATCCCGCAGGCCGAGTTCGACCGCGTGGCCGCCAGCTTCGTGCGCCCTGCGGGCATCAAGCCAGCCACGCTCGGTATCGCGCCGGCGGGTGACGACACCGACCGGCCGCTGGCCTACACGCGCTGGCTCGAGCGCAATGTGCACGCGCACCAGGTGAGCGGCTACCGCGCGGTGACGCTGTCGCTCAAGCGCGCCGGCCAGCCCCCGGGCGATGTCACGGCCGACCAGATGGACCAGGCCGCCGCGCTGTCTGACAACTTCAGCCTGGGCGAACTGCGCGTCACGCACGACCAGAACCTGCTGCTGCCCTGGGTGCGCGAGACCGAGCTGCTGGCGCTGTGGAAGGCCGCCAAGGCGGCAGGCTTCGCCACGCCCAACATCGGCCTGATCACCGACATGATCAACTGCCCCGGCGGAGACTTCTGCGCGCTGGCCAATGCCCGCTCGATCCCCGTGGCTGCGGCCATCACCGAGCGCTTCCATGACCTCGACGCGGTCTACGACATCGGCGACATCGACCTGCACATCAGCGGCTGCATCAACAGCTGCGGCCACCACCACAGCGGCCACATCGGCATCCTGGGCGTAGACAAGGATGGCAGCGAGTGGTACCAGGTGACGCTGGCCGGATCGGACGGCTCCACCCTCAGCGGCCCCGCCGTGGCCGGCAAGGTGATCGGCCCCTCGTTCGCTGCCGACGAAGTGCCCGATGTGATCGAGGCGCTGATCGATACCTATCGCGCCAACCGCGCGTCCGGTGAGCGCTTCATCGACACCGTGCGCCGCATCGGCATCGCGCCCTTCAAAGCCGCAGCCGACGCGCAACGCACCTCGACCGCCACCGCATCCACCCACCAGGCAGTGGCCGCCTGACCGCACTGGAGACCCACATGCAATTCATCCGCACCCAACACGACCTGTGGCACACCCGCGTCGGCGAAGACGGCCCCTTGGCCCATCCGCAGCCCTACGGCCACGCGCTGCTCACGCTCGAGCAGTGGCATGCCGTGCGCGACACCTGGCCAACACACTTCGCCACCGGCGTGATCCTGCCCAACACCGCCGATGTGGCGCAATTGGCCGCCGACCTGCCACGCCTGAAACTCATCGCGCTCGAGTTCCCCAAGTGGGTGGACGGACGGGCCTACAGCCAGGCCCGTGTGCTGCGCACGCGCCACCGTTTCGAAGGCGAGGTGCGCGCCGTGGGCGAAGTGCTGGTGGACATGGTGCCGCTGCTGGCGCGGTGTGGCTTCGACACGGCCAAGCTGCGTGCCGACCAGAACCTCGAATCGGCGCAGCGGGCGCTCGACTTCTTCGCCGGGCACTACCAGGGCGATGCGGTGCAACCCCAGCCCGCCTTCGCCCGCGATCTGGGCCGTGAACTGGCCCGACACCATGCCAGGCGAAGCGAAGAGGCCGCGCAGTTTGCCGGCCATGGGATCTGATGATGTCGGCCATCGATCTCTACGCCCGCCCCACGCCCGCCTTTGACGAGCGCGTGGCGCATGCCCTGGCTGTGCTGCAGTCTGCCGCGGTGGACCATGCCGGCCGCATCGTGCAGGCCACCAGCCTGGGCGCCGAGGACATGGTCGTCACCGACCTGATCGCCCGGCACCAATTGGGCATCGACATCGCCACGCTCGACACCGGCACGCTGCACGCCGAAACGCAGGCACTGATCGGCCGCCTGGAGCAGCGCTACCAGACGCGCGTCGAGGTCTACAGCCCGCGCCAGGAAGAGGTCATCCATTTCGTCAAGGCCAATGGCGACGAGGCCATGTACCGCAGCCTGGCGCTGCGCAAGGCCTGCTGTGGCATCCGCAAGCTCGAGCCCTTGTCGCGCATGCTCGGCAGCCGCAGCGCCTGGGTCACCGGGCTGCGCCGCGACCAGAGCAACCAACGCGGCGTGGTGCCCTTCTCCGACCGCGACGACGCCGGCCGCGCCAAGCTCAACCCGCTGGCCGACTGGAGCTGGAACGACGTGTGGCACTACATCGCCACGCACAACGTCCCCTACAACCCGCTGCACGATGAGTTCATGCCCAGCATCGGCTGCGCGCCCTGCACCCGCGCCATCGCCGTGGGCGAGGACTTCCGCGCCGGCCGCTGGTGGTGGGAGGACGAAGCCGCCAAGGAATGCGGCCTGCATGTGAATCAAAACCAAGGAGTGGCCGCATGAACGCGCGCGTGAACCTCGATCAGCTCCTGCCCGAGCTGGACCACCGCCACCTCGACTGGCTGGAGGAAGAAGCCATCTTCATCCTGCGCGAAGTGGCCGCCTCGTTCGAGCGCCCTGCATTGCTGTTTTCGGGCGGTAAGGACTCTTGCGTGGTGCTGCGCCTGGCCGAGAAGGCCTTCAAAACGCGAGTCGGTGGCAATCAATTCAAAGGCAAGCTCCCCTTCCCGCTGCTGCACGTGGACACCGGCCACAACTTCCCCGAGGTGATCGAGTTCCGCGACCGCCGCGTGGCCGAGATGGGCGAGCGCCTGGTGGTGGGACACCTCGAAGACAGCATGAAGCGCGGCACCGTGCGCCTGGCGCATCCGCTCGAATCGCGCAACGGCCACCAGACCGTGACCCTGCTCGAAGCCATCGAGGAGCACCGCTTCGACGCGCTGATCGGCGGCGCCCGCCGCGATGAGGAGAAGGCCCGCGCCAAGGAGCGCATCTTCAGCCACCGCGACAGCTTCGGCCAATGGCAACCCAAGGAGCAGCGCCCCGAGTTGTGGACGCTGTTCAACACGCGCCACCGGCCCGGCGAGCACTTCCGCGCCTTCCCCATCAGCAACTGGACCGAGCTGGACGTGTGGCTCTACCTGGCGCGCGAGAACATCCCTCTGCCCAATCTCTACTACTCGCATGAGCGGGAGGTGATTCGCCGCAAGGGCCTGCTGGTGCCCCTGACCGACGTGACCCCGCCGCAGGCCGGCGAGACGGTGGAGACCGCCACCGTGCGCTTCCGCACCGTGGGCGACATGACTTGCACCTGCCCGGTGGAGAGCACCGCCGCCAACGCTGCAGAGATCGTGGCCGAGACGCTCACGGTCACGGTGAGCGAGCGCGGCGCCACCCGCATGGACGACAGAACCTCGGACGCCTCGATGGAGCGCCGCAAGAAAGAAGGGTATTTCTGATGAACGCCGTGTTGAAGCCCCAGGGCAGAGAGCCCGCACACCAAACTGACGAAATGAGCGGCACGGATCACCGTGCCCTGCGCTTCCTCACCGCCGGCAGCGTGGACGATGGCAAGAGCACGCTGATCGGCCGCCTGCTGTACGACAGCCGCGCGATCCTGGCCGACCAGCTGGACACGCTGGAGAAGCGCGCCGCTGGCGAGCCCATCGATCTGTCGCTGCTCACCGACGGCCTGGAGGCCGAGCGCGAGCAGGGCATCACCATCGACGTGGCCTACCGCTACTTCGCCACGCCCAAGCGCAAGTTCATCATTGCCGACGCGCCGGGCCACGAGCAGTACACCCGCAACATGGTCACCGCCGCCGCCGGCAGCGATGCGGCCGTGGTGCTGGTGGACATCACCAAGATCGACTGGCAAGCGCGCCCCGTGCAGCTGCTGCCGCAAACGCGCCGCCACGCGCTGCTGGCGCACCTGCTGCGCGTGCCCAGCATCGTGTTTGCAGTGAACAAGCTCGATGCCGTGGAACAAACCCAGGCGGCCTTCGAGGCCACGCGCGAAGCGCTGCTGGCCTTCACCCGAGAGGCGGGCATTGCCGGCGTGGCCGGCATCATCCCGGTGAGCGCCCTGCGTGGCGACAACGTGGCCACGCCCTTGCGCGCCGATTGGTACCAAGGCCCCTCGCTGCTGCAGCTGCTGGAGAGCCTGCCCACCACACAGGAGCGCACCAGCGGCGAGCTGCGCGTGCCAGTGCAATACGTGGCGCGCGACCCCGGCGAGCAAACCGATGGCGCCGGCCACCAGCCGCGCACCTTCTGGGGCCGCATCGCGCACGGCAGCATCCGCGCTGGCGACGCGGTACAGGTCTTCCCCAGCGGCGAGTTGGCCGTGGTGGCCGAGGTGCGCCGCGCCGGCAGCACGGTGAGCAGCGCGCAGGCGGGTGAGTCCGCCGGCATCGTGCTCGATCGCCAGCTCGACATCTCGCGCGGCGACTGGATCGCCAGCCCCGGCAGCCTGAAGACCACGCAGCGCTTCGACGCCACGCTGGCCTGGCTGGACACCGAACCCGCGCAGATCGGCCGCAAATACTGGGTGCGCCACGGCAACCGCTGGAGCCAGGCACGCATCAGCGCCATCGTGCACCGCCTGGACATCCACACGCTGCAAGAGGCCGAGGCCAGCGAACTGGCCGTGAACGAGATCGGCCATGTGGTCATCGAGGTGCAACAAGCCCTGCCCTTGGAGGCCTAC
>Ga0268298_10006722_pt1 | contig 10359 bp, 10 predicted proteins | sample WWTPWeurt_MetaG_FD_194462 | JGI IMG/M metagenome (GOLD analysis project Ga0268298, IMG submission 194462) | Activated sludge microbial communities from WWTP in Nijmegen, Gelderland, Netherland - WWTP Weurt | ecosystem: Engineered > WWTP > Aerobic digester > Activated sludge | place... | reverse complement strand
ACCACAACAACCGCACCTGCAAGTAATGGCCTTGATTTAAGTTTGTTCAGTTTAAGTTCACTGAATTTTTCAGCAGGAGTAGTTTTCGAATACGTGGCAGAAAGAAAGTCAGAAAGTTTTTTTAAACCCTCATCCATAAAAACAGTGAACATCCAGGGTTGTGTAAGTCCGTGTGTTGGCGCCCAGATTGCGTTATTCAAAATAACCTCGATTTGTTCGCGATGTATTTTTCTGTCTGAATACATTTCCGGAACAATCGTTCTCCGGTTTTTTATCACCTCAGTTATTTCACTCAGATTGAATTTCATAGTCTGAATTTAAATTGATTATACAAAGATAATCGTGCGCTATGAAAGGTTTGAATTTCTTGAGAATAATATTGAAGAGTCATTTAAATCAGGTATATTCTCATTCTACAATCTGATATTTTTCACGGCAAATATCCCTGGAATAACGGTTGAAATGCCACCACTCGGTTTGAATTCCATGAAATCCGCCTGCCTTCATTGTTTCTCGTAAGAGTTTTCGGTTTTCAATTTGTTCCGTATTCAGCATACCTGAATCCAGATAAGCCTGCTCGTATTTTGGATAGGCAATCAATCTGATATCATCATAATCTGCACCCATATCCAAAGGGGATCCGTCTGAATTGCAAAGCGTGATATCCAAAGCCGCGCCGTAATTGTGAACGGATCCGTTTTTAGGATTGGAAACAAATTTCGTTTTTTCATGAATGGGCATGTCCAGTACATCCCACATTATCTGTTGAACACTGCGTGGTCGAACGGCATCAAAAATTAAAAGAGACAGGGAAGCATTTTTTTCTTTCAAAAACAGCAGTGATTTTCTAAGATCCGGAATCAGATCAGGCTGAACATATGCTCTGTTCAAATGTCCATAAACATCTTTGTGCATAAAGTTATTGGTGTCAGAATAACGAAGATCAATGAAAATCTCTGGAATACTGTCCTGAACATTCACCAGTCCGGCGTCAATCAGTGATTGTTCAAGTGAATCAATGATGTAAACCGCTTCCGTGATTGATGAATCAATCGTTGAAATTGTATCATGTTCAGTGTTTGATGTTTGAACAGATGAATCATTTGCTGTTGTATCTTTGCAGGATACAATCAGTAAACACAGAAATAAGCTGAATAACAATGAAAGACGCATCTGTTTCAAATATACCAAATTTAGCAGTAATGGTAAGACCTGCAGCTTTTGGCTTTAATGCCCAGACAGCAGTGTCAAACAGCTTTCAGCAAAATATTTCTTTAGAGAACATTCAAAAAAAGGCACAGCATGAATTTGACGCCATGATTGACAAAATGAAAAATCATGGAATTGCAGTTCAGGTTTTTGAAGATCTCAAAGTTGATTTGCCGGATTCTGTTTTCTGTAATAACTGGATGATTCACCTTCCTGAAAAAATGCTGGCAATATTTCCCATGTGCACGCCAAACCGTCGGGCTGAAGTGAGAATGGATATCACAGACTGGATCATGGAGTTGACAGAAACAGAAGAATTTTTTGATTTGAGAACAGAACTGGAGAAAAATAATTTTCTGGAAGGAACCGGTTCAGTTGTTTTTGATTATCGGAATAAAATTGCATTCGCAGCGGAGTCTCCCAGAACCAATGTAGAATTATTTGAAAAATTCTGTGCAGAAATTGCATATAAACCGGTTTCATTTCAGAGTACTGATTTGAAAGGAGATTTGATTTATCATACCAATGTTATGTTGACTGTTGCTGATAAATTTGCGTTGGTTTGTCTGGAATCCATTCCGGATTTGCTTGAAAGAAATATGCTTATTCAGCATCTGGAATTAAGTGGTCATGAAATCATTTTACTTTCATTTTCACAAATGAATCAGTTTGCAGGAAATTGTATTGAATTATTGAATGAGCATCAAAAGCCGTTTTTGCTGATGAGTTCGACAGCATTTAACGCACTGACATCTGATCAGAAAAAACAGATCAGTAAGTATGATGAAATTTTACATTTTGACATTCCTGTCATTGAAAAAATTGGAGGAGGAAGTGTGCGGTGTATGATCACCGGAATTTTTAATTATCCAAGATAGAACGTAAATCCGTAACGCAGATAAAGCGGAACGCTGTTCCATATTTTTGGTATGGTCATGTTTGGATTATCAATGAAGTCATACATGAGTGTAATGTTGTAATAGGCCCGTTGACCTAATGATCCGCAATATCCGGCGCCTAACATAAAAACCGGAAAATTGATTCGTTTGCCGGGTGCTGCGGTATAATTTTCTGTATTTAGAATATCAAATTCAGATTGAAGGAGAATAAAGTCAATTGGTCGGTATCTTAAAAAAACACCTCCTCCAAAAGTGTGTTCACTGATTATTGCGCCACCCAAATTAACTCTTACGAATTGATAAATGCCCGTTATTCCACCCGACAAATCTTTGTAAATATCATACCCCAGAATAGGTGCTGCATATACGTAGTTGACATTTCCAAAACGCATGGAAACATCACCGCCGGTGTAGGTGTGCTGTTTGATTTCAAACCAATTAAATCTGGGTTCTTTCTGAACACTGTCTTTCTTTACGTTTTCCAGATCATATTGGCCAAAACAAAAACCACACGAAAGGGCAAGTATTATGTAAAGACTAAATTTCATTTAATATTTTTTCCAGCGTTTCAGTTTGTATGGTGTGTTTGCCGTTAAATCTGATCAGATCAAATTTAATGCCTGCTTTTATTAGTTTATTTTGTTCACTAACGAAATCTTCTCCGGTATAGTATGGATCTTCATCACCAATTACAAGAAAATTTTTCTGGGCAGCATGCTTTTGAATATTCATCGGTTCTATATCCGGTGGAAATACAGATGCCCATAGAATAGCGGCGTCAAATTTAAATTTGGTCGTGGCTGCAAATCTGGATGCCGTTGCACCGCCCTGTGAAAATCCAAGTAAAATTTTTTTTCTGAATTCTGCAGCAACACATATTTCGTTCAAAACTGTTTCGAGATAGTTTATATAATTTGAAATATCGGTTTCACGGTTTTCTTTCGTCATCCAGCTTGCTCCAACCCTGCCACTAGTTCCATTGAGATAAAATCTATGCAAACCTTCGGGTACAACAACAAAATATTTTTCCGGATTGAGTGATTCAAATTTCTGAATAAAATAAGAGCCCAATTGACCATATCCATGGAGCGCTATAATTAAGTTCTCTGCTTCAATATTTCCATGCGTGAAATACCTTGCTTCAAACGTGATATTTATTTTTTTCTCCATACAAAAAAAACACCCAAAAGCAAAGCTGATGAGTGTTTCCGTAAAAATAATTGAGTCTATTTAATTCGTTCCGAATAAACTCCGGTACGCGTGTCAACTCTGATTTTATCTCCGGTATTGATAAACAACGGAACTCTGATTTCAGCTCCTGTATCAATGGTTGCCGGTTTCATGGTGTTTGTCGCAGTATCTCCTTTAATTCCAGGCTCTGTATATGTAACCTCAGCATCAATATAATTCGGAAGTTCGACCGTCAACGGTGTTTCTTCCTCGGCGTGAAACTGAATGATACAAATAATACCTTCTTTCAGAAACTGAGGGTTTTCAATCATTTTTCCTTCGATAAAAACCTGTTCAAAGGTTTCGTTATTCATAAAATGATATCCGGTTCCTTCAGGATACAAGTACTGGTATTCTCTTGTTTCAATTCGAACGGTTTCTATTTTGTGTCCTGCTGAAAAAGTGTGATCAATCACCTTACCGCTTTCAATATTTCTGATTTTAGTTCTCACAAACGCAGGACCTTTACCTGGTTTTACATGTTGAAATTCTACAACGGTCCATAGTTTACCGTTCAAGTCAATGCATAGTCCGTTTCTGATGTCTGCTGTTGTTGCCATATTCTGTTTTTTTTAGCCTTTAGCCAAGTGGCGTTAGGCATTTTTCTTGATTTATTAATTCAATTTAAATATTTCTTAGATCCACTTTGTTCTATCTTTTTTTCCCTTTTCCCTTTTTCCTCTGTCCTTTTCCCTTTTCCCTTTGTCCTCTGTCCTTAATTCATCGGCCCTTTCACAATGCCTCTTTCAGAATTTCTTATAAACTCCAGTACTTTTCTTTTCTCTTCACAGTCCGGAATTTCTTTTTCAACAACGGCGGCTCCGCTCAAGATGGTATTATTCAAAACAAACAAATTTCTATAAATATCTTCAATCAGTTTTAGTGTTTCATCTGTTGTGCCTCTGCGTCTTAAACCAATTGCATTTACACCGGCAAAAGTTAAAGGTTCTCTTGCCACACGTATGAAAGGTGGAACATCTTTTCTAACTTGAGACATTCCGGCAATGAATGAATGTTCACCAACATGAATGAACTGCTGCAAACCACACATGCCTTCAATGATTACCCAGTCTTCAATCACACAGTGTCCTGCAATGCCTGAGTAATTTGCGATGATTACATGATCACCAATAATCACGTCATGGGCAACATGAACGTAACACATCAGCAAACAATTTTTTCCAACTGCGGTTTTCATTTTATCCGAAGTGCCGCGGTGAATTGTCACGCACTCACGAATAACGGTATTATCACCAATTTCTGCAGTTGTATATTCTCCTTTAAATTTAAGATCCTGAGGAATGGCACTAATAACTGCCCCGGGAAAAATGCTGCAGTTTTTGCCAATTCGTGCGCCGGAATAAATTACAACATTTGAATCAATTTTTGTTCCGTCCCCAATTTCAACATCATCGTGAATGACGGTAAATGGACCTACAGAAACATTGTTTCCTAATTTTGCTTTTGGACTGATTTGAGCTAATGAACTGATCATGCTTTGTCTTTTACAACCTGCGCAAGCATTTCAGCTTCCGCTACCTGTTTACCATTTACATAGCCTTTGCCCGACATGTTTACCAGGCCTCTGCGTATGGGAGAAATTAGTTTCAATTCGAATACAATGGTGTCACCTGGGCGAACCATTGCCTTAAATTTCACACCGTCAATTTTCATGAAGTAAGTAGAGTAGAGGTGAGGTTCTTCTACTTTGCTAAGTGCAAAAACGCCACCACATTGTGCCATTGCTTCTATCTGCAATACGCCTGGAAAAATTGGGTTATTCGGAAAATGACCTGTAAACTGTGGTTCATTCATCGTAACATTTTTTACTCCAATGATGGTGTCATCTGTTAATTCCATCACTTTGTCCACTAATAAAAATGGATATCTGTGAGGCAGCATTTTTTCAATGGCAACTGTATCATAGAGTGGTTCTTTATCCAGATCAAACTTGCGCGGTTTTGTCGCTGATTTTTTTGCGTGTTCTTTCAGAATTTTTGCAAACTGCACATTGCCTCCGTGACCTGGGCGCGCAGCAAGTATGTGACCTCTGATTGGTCTTCCAATTAAGGCAAGATCCCCAACAATATCTAATAATTTGTGACGTGCCGGTTCATTTTCAAAATGCAGTTTGGTATTGTTTAATGTTCCAATCGTGTCAACAGAAATGGAAAGATTTTCTTTACCAAGAATTTTTGCCAAACGGGTAAGTTCTTCTTTATTGATATCATTTCTTTCAACAAGCACAATGGCATTGTCCAAATCTCCGCCCTTAATCAATCCGTTTGTTGCCAGATATTCAAGTTCTTTCAAAAAACAGAAAGTTCTGCATGAAGCAATTTCTTTTTCAAAATCGCCAATTTTAAACATGCTGGCGTGCTGTGTTCCAAGTACCGGTGAGTTGTAATCAACCATTACGGTAACACGATATTCTTTATCCGGAACAGCTAAAAATTCAGTTCCTTTTGAAGGGTCTTCCCATTTAATATTTTCATCCAGCTCGAGGTATTCACGTTCAGCATCCTGTTCAACGAGACCGGTTTTTTTGATAGCTTCTACAAATAATTTTGCGCTGCCATCCATGATTGGAACTTCGGGAGCATCCAACTGAATTAATGCATTATCAACCTGCATTGCAAAAAGCGCAGAGAGCAAATGTTCAGTGGTGTACACTTTTGCACCTTTCTCCTCGAGTGTTGTTCCTCTCGCGGTTGAAACCACGTTGTCCGGATCTGCTTTAATGATTGGTTTATTTTCCAGATCAACGCGTTGAAATCGATATCCGGTTTTTTCAGGTGCAGGACAAATCGTAATGTTTACTTGCTCACCGGTGTGAAGTCCAACGCCGGTAAATTTAATTTCATTTGCAAGGGTCTTTTGCTTTTCAGCCATTGTGGGTTATTTATTTTCTTTTAATTTTTTTACTTCCAGTTCCAGTTCACGTAAACGATCCAGAATCTGAGGGAGTCTTCTGAATCCCATGTATGATTTTTTGTACTCTTCAGCATCATACGCCGGCGAACCTAAAATAGTTGTGCCTTCTTCTTTAATTGTTTTGGGAACACCTGCCTGTGCTCCAATCATGGTGCCATTTGCTAGTGAAATGTGGCCCACAATACCAACCTGGCCTCCAACCATCATATTTTTACCCAGTTTGGCGGAACCAGCTACTCCTCCTTGTGCGGCCATCACCGTATTTTCGCCAATAACAACGTTGTGTCCAATCTGAACCAGGTTATCAATTTTTACCCCTTTCTGAATAATGGTCGACCCCAGCGTAGCTCTGTCAATGCAGGTGTTTGCGCCAATTTCAACATGATCTTCAATAATTACATTTCCAATCTGCGGAACTTTCTGATAATTATTTTCTGAATTGGGAACGAATCCAAATCCGTCAGCACCTATGACAGCGCCTGAGTGAATTGTGCAATGACTACCAACATTGCAGTCACGGTAAACAGATACGTTTGCGTATATTTTTGATTTCTTGCCAATTTTCACATTATCTCCCAGAAAGGTATTTGGATAAACCTGTGCTCCATCTTCTAAAACCACACCATCACTGATGTAAGCGAATGCCCCGATATAAACATCCTTACCTATTTTTGCTTTTGGAGAAATATAAGCCAGTTCTTCAATTTTAGGCTGTTTATTAACCGCACTGTCATAAAATTCAAGCAGTTTGGCAAATGAAGAATACGCTTCTTCTACTTTAATGAGCGTACAATTTTCAGGCAACGGTTTTTGCGGAACGAAAGTTTTGTTTACAATCACCAGCGTAGCTCCGGTGGTGTAAATATGTTCTTCGTATTTTGGGTTTGCCAGAAAAGACAATGTTCCCGGCTTTCCTTCTTCAATTTTAGAAAGGCCAGATACCGTTGCGTTTGGGTTACCCTCAATTTGTCCGTTTATGATTGCGGCAATCTGCTGCGCCGAAAATTCCATCCTTCAAAATTAATATAAAAAATCTGCCTGTTTACAGTACTTGACGAAGTTTTCCACAAAGCGTTTGATGGAATTGCAGGGATTTGTTAACAATCCTTAAAGATTGGCATAACAAAAACAGTACTTTTCGACCGGTTTGGTCAGTGCAAGAATGTTGAGATTATCTGATGCGGCAACTATATCCTGTGTTCCTCCTTTGCGCGAAAGAATCAAAATTTGTTTGTCTTTTTCATCGTAAGCGCTGTTCACCAGAATTTCAGAAATAGCAAAATATCCGGTGTCTTCCAGATTTATTTGGAGCGTGTCAGCAATTTTCTGTTTTAGTTCATTAATTTTTTCAGCTGAAAATTCGGTTTTGCTGATCTCGGTTTTGAAAAGTTTACGTGATAAAATCATGGAACAAAGTCTGGATAAAATCACATCGTCATCTGTTTGCCAAACCTTGATGGATGTGATGATATCATTATCATCAATCATTGAAAAATGACGCAGTTGTTCTGGATTTTTTTTAAAATCATTCAGTGTAATTTCATTTTGCAGAAACACTTTCAGACTTGGGCTGGCAAAGAGATCTTTTCCCTGCTGATATAAAAATTTTGCTCTGCGTAAAATAGAAGTCAGCATGTATTCAGATGCTACAACTGTTTTATGCATATACACCTGCCAATACATAATTCGCCGCGCTCCAATAAAATTTTCTATACTGTAAATCCCTTTTTCTTCCACCACTAAATTTCCGTCAACCACATCCAGCATTTTTATAATTCGTTCACTGCCAATTACCCCTTCTTCAACACCCGTAAAATAGCTGTCTCGCTGCAGGTAGTCAAGCCGGTCCATATCCAGCTGCCCAGAAACCAGTTGATGCAGAAATTTTTTGGTGTAACGATTTGAAAATATTTCGATTGCCAGAGTAAGTTGTCCATTGAACTGTTTATTGAGTTCTTCCATAAACAGTAATGACATTTCTTCATGATGCACTTTTTCAAGCAGAGAATGCTCCAGCGTGTGTGAAAATGGTCCGTGTCCCACGTCATGCAAAAGAATGGCTGCTATTGCCCCTAATCTTTCTTCATCTGAAATTTCTACTCCTTTGTTACGCAAAACGTCAATGGCTTTCACCATCAGATGCATGGCTCCCAGGGCATGATGAAAGCGGGTGTGATTGGCTCCCGGATAAACTAAATGAGATAACCCAAGCTGTTTGATTCTGCGCAACCGCTGAAAGTAAGGATGCTCAATCAGATCATAAATCAATTCGTGCGGAATTGTAATAAAACCGTGAACCGGATCGTTGATGATTTTTCTTTTGTTATGTGACGTTTTTCGCACCTGCAATTTGACTAAATTTATGCCTGCTCAATCAGGGCTCAAAACTAATTAAAAATCAACAGATGGAAGCAAGAATTTTATGGGCTGACGATGAAATAGACCTTTTAAAACCACATATTTTATTTCTTGAATCAAAAGGATATAAGATTGATACCGCTAATAACGGCTCTGATGCCGTTGATATGAGTGCAGATACGCATTATGATATTATTTTTCTGGATGAAAATATGCCGGGCCTTACCGGGTTGGAAACTTTGTCCAGAATCAAAGTAAAAAAACCCAATGTTCCAATCATTATGATTACCAAAAGTGAAGAGGAACATATTATGGAGCAAGCCATTGGTGGTCAGATTTCAGATTATCTCATCAAGCCCGTAAATCCCAACCAAATATTGCTCTCGCTGAAAAAAAATCTCAATACCAAAGATCTTGTCAGTCAGAAAACTACCAGCGATTATCAAAGTGAGTTCAGACAGCTTGGAATGAGAATCAATGATCGTCCGGATGCCGGTGAGTGGCAAGAGATTTATAAAGAACTGGTGAATTGGGAATTGAAACTTGAAAAATCCAATGATGATGGGATGAAAGAAGTATTCAACATGCAAAAAAAAGAAGCCAATGCTCAGTTTTGCAGATACGTGGACAACAACTACCGTGATTGGTTGAATGGTGATGAAGACGCTCCTCTGCTTTCGCATCAGCTCCTGATGAAAAAAGTTTTTCCGTTTGTTGGTAAAGAACCTGTTTTTTTGATTGTGATTGATAATCTCCGTTATGATCAATGGAAAATACTTCAGCCCCTGATCAGTGAATACTTTAATGTCGAAAAAGAAGAATTATTTTATTCCATATTACCAACCGCCACGCATTACGCCAGAAACGCATTGTTTGCAGGAATGATGCCTTTGGAAATTTCTAAAAAATTTCCATCACTCTGGTTGAATGAAAATGACGAAGGTGGAAAAAATATGCACGAGGCAGAATTTCTTGAGGCCAATCTGAAGCGCAACAATAAACAGGTGAAAATGTCTTATCACAAAGTGATTAAAATGGACTTTGCAAAACGTCTGGTAGATAAATTCAATGAGTTGCTGACAAATAATCTCAATGTGATAGTGTACAATTTTGTGGATATGCTTTCACATGCTAGAACAGAAATGGATGTGATTAAAGAATTGGCTGATGATGAGTCGGCATACCGATCACTGACTGCAAGTTGGTTTAATCATTCCCCATTGAAAGATATTCTGAAAAAAATTGCAGAGAAAAAAATCAGAACGTTCATCACCACCGATCATGGAACCATTCGCGTTGATAATGCGATCAAGGTTGTCGGAGATAAAAATACCAATACCAATCTGAGATATAAAGTCGGAAAAAATCTCGACTATAATGCGAAAGAAGTTTTGGTTTCAAGCAATCCTGAAGACATTAAATTACCAAAAGAAAATGTGAGTTCTTCGTTTATTTTTGCGAAGGAGAATGACTTTTTTGCTTATCCGAATAACTACAACCACTATGTAAATTATTACAGTGATACTTTTCAGCATGGAGGAATTTCACTCGAGGAAATGATCATTCCGTTTATTGAGTTGTCGGCAAAATAATTTATGGCGCATTTGTTTAAATATGAGTTGGACAATCTTTCTGATTTAGAAAATGCCGCCGGAGAATTTGTGCATTTTTTGAAAAATCAACCCGAAATGCGAGTGGCATTTTACGGTGAAATGGGTGCAGGAAAAAC